>ERZ802830.4102-NODE-4102-length-11869-cov-7.40918_pt1 | contig 11869 bp, 9 predicted proteins | sample MGYA00345654_ERZ802830 | MGnify/ENA primary metagenome ERZ802830 (study PRJEB30503, sample SAMEA104212375) | marine metagenome | biome: Westerlies Biome; feature: [SRF] surface water layer (ENVO:00010504) within the epipelagic zone...; material: water... | reverse complement strand
TAAAACGTCCCTATTAGAGAAATAAAAAAAAGCCCCATCTCAGGGGCTTTTTTATTAGTGATGCTTTCAGGTTAAAACTGATAAGTTAATTCAACACCTACTCGTCTTTGAGTACCAGCATGTGCAAATGAACCACCAAACTCAGGAGCTGGGATCACTTCTGCTAAATAATCTTCATCAGTCAGATTTTTAGCATAGGCGACGATACTGTAATTATCGCCTTTGACACCCATTCTCAAGTTAACCGTGTCATACTCATCTCTTTGAGTCTTATCGTATGCCATTGGTACACCAAATAAAGAGACTCTGGAATTATTTTCTTGCATAACATGGAACCATGTTGGTCCAACAACTGCATAATCAAGTTGTGCAAAAAAGTCCATGCCATTTGCCATTGGGTAGTCCAAAGACAAGCCAGCATTGTAAGTATGCTCTGCATGATAAGGCACATTATTGCCAACACTGTCTGATCTTACAGAGTTTTTAATGATAGTACTGTCAATTTGAGCACCGGATAAATAGACACTGATGTTGTCATTGACTATTGCTGAAATAGCTAGCTCAAAACCATCCATTTCTGCTTCATCAATGTTTTCAACTATCCTCAACAATCCAAATGGTCCAACTATGAATTCAAAAAATTGAAGATCATTGGCGTTGGTGTCAAAGTACGTGCCTTCAACACTGACCCTATTTTCAGCGAGTCTTGCTTTGAAGCCGATTTCAAGTGAGTCATTGGTTTCTTTCTCATAAACATCCGTAACTGCTACTGGCGAACCAGGGTTGAGTGGATTGATGAAAGTATCAATTGTTGCTCTTGAGCCTGAATTATTAAATCCACCACTCTTGAACCCCTCACCCCAACTAGCAAAGTATGTAACATTGTCGCTTGCATCCCATGTCAAGCTGATCTTGGGCTGAAAGGCCTCGAAAGATCGGCTTTGATCTGGAATTGAAGAACTACTACAAAGACCTGTATTAAGAGGACCACCCGTATATGGGGGACCATCGCAGTCGATGTAAGTTGAAGTTACATTAGTAGGAACTAGGCTGCTAACGCGTCTGTCTTCTTTGTCATAACGGCCAGCAATTGATAGTTCAACTGTGTCGTTTAGATCTATGTTCACAGATGCAAAAAATGCAGTGACTTCGTTATCAAAATCATCCCATACCATTTGTTCGGTTGGATTGTTTCCATTAGGAGCAACATACATTCTTTCCGTGATGCCCAATCCTTTGTCTGTTCCTTGGTTAACCCCAACTTCTCTTGAAACATCAAGATAGTACATACCAGCAGACCATCTTATATCTTGGTCTCCGGGTGAGGTTAAACGAAGCTCAAAACTAATGTCTTCCTGATTCCTGACTTGATACTGAGTTCCATCACATCTTGTTGGTGTGTATGGTCCAAGCAAAAGTCCATTCGGAACCGTTGGATCAGAAGTTGCAATATACTGAGGTGAAGGCAAAGAAAATCCTTGTCCGGAATTCACAATCTCAGCTAGTGAATCAAGACAAGATTGATCACCGAAGAAGAAACCCCATGCTCCACTTGTTCCATCTGCACCGAATGCGTTGTCAATGTCACTGTATAGTGTCCAGCCACTCAAAGTTGCCCAATCAAGTTCTCTTTCCATTTTGACTGAAAACTCTGTTGATTTCTGATCATTGAAGTGGTCTATGTTGTTCACATATTCAAAATTATGATCGTTAACATCTTCATATAGCGTTGGAATTCCTAAGAAAGCCTCAAATGCTGGCAGCGCAAAAACTGCATTAAATGCAATCGAAGCAGTGTCGACTTCACCGTAACGAAGCTTTGCATCAATCGTGGTGTTCTCATCCCAGTCTCCAACATATCTTGTAACGATGTCGTAGGACTTGTATTGATCTATGCAATCATCACAACCTTTCCATCTGTTTTCTCTGAATCCATCTGTGGTGTTGTAATTAATCATTGCACTGAATGCACCGCCCATTGGAGTTGGCCCCTCTGTCTTAGCGGTAATTGCATACGTTGCATCATCACCAATGGAAAATTTTGCCACTGACTGGGCTTCATCGCTTGGCATTTCTGTCTTGACGATGATTGCTCCAGCCGATGCATTACGTCCGTAGAGTGCACCCTGAGGTCCTTTGAGGACTTCAATTTGTGACAGCCCCAAGTATTCTCTGTTCAAAGCAGCAGGGTTAGTCATCACAATGCCATCAATGATTAAACCGAAACTGGTTTCCGCATCACGTGCACCGTTTAGCCCTCTGATACTGACTTGTGTGTCTCCGACCTCAGCAGTGTCTACAATGGTTACGCCCGGTGTTAGGTTAATAAAGTCTGCCGCTCTCTGAACGCCCGATCTTTCTATTTGGTCTGCTGTTAGAACGGTTACAGTTCCAGGAACATCTCTAAGGGATTCTTCCCTTTGCCTGGCTGTGACTGTAATTTCTTCTATAACAGACTGTGAAAATACCTCACTGACTGGCAGCAACATTATCATCGATACGATCGCTATCAGTCCTCTGTTTGTGTATTTCATCATGTTTAATACCCCGAAGTTATTGATTTGATTTCCTTCAAATTGCCCCCCTAGTAGATAAAACACTTGTTAAATACTCAATAGCAGTTTTAAATACTTGCGAATTTGATGGCTTTTATTCTAAATGCATTTAAATGCCAAGAAAAGTGAATACTTCGCATGAGAATGCCAATTGGATCACTGATTTGTTGTATTTTTACAAAAATATTGCCTAATTTTGGGCAGTAAATTCTTTTTTTGAGGTAATCAAGTAAATGTTAATTATATTTTTAGTGACATTCATAGGATTGATGGGTTTTGGCATCATATTGCCACTCTTTCCGTTTTATGCTGAACGGCTCGGTGCTTCCCCAGAAGTAATCACATTAACCATGGCTGTTTTTTCCATGGGTCAATTCATTGCCTCTCCATTTTGGGGGAGACTGAGTGATTCAATAGGACGGAAAAAAGTCTTGATCATCAGCTTGATCGGTTCATCGATTTCATACGTCATGCTGGCTTTTGCTGAAACGCTGACAATGGTGATCATCAGCAGAATCTTATCGGGATTAATGGCTGGAAATATTTCCATTGCTTTTGCTTATGTGGCTGACATCACAGATGAAGAAAATCGTTCTGCTGGCCTGGGTAAAGTCAGTGCTGCACTTGGTCTGGGATTTATGACAGGGCCGGCAATTGGGGGCTTCCTAGCAGGCAATGATATTGAAAATGCCAATTATGTTTTGACAGCGCTTGCTGGTGCGGGGATTAATATTATTGCCCTTATAGGGGCAATCTTTTTCTTAAAAGAATCTCTCCCTGATGGCGATCGGAAATCGATGCAGGGGCTTTTCAAGATCTTCAAAAAAGAAACATTTAAACCCGGACAGAAAATCATCATATTTGCCTTATGTGGATTGTTTTTCTATTCGGGAATGTCTCTCATGGAGGCGATCTTTCCGCTTTGGGCCAATCGATTATTCAACTACGGGCCGAGCCATATTGGCAGTGTATTTTTTATGCTTGGTTTAATCTCTGTTGTAATACAAGGCGGGCTCATTGGACCGCTTACAAAATGGCTTGGTGAAATAAGGCTTGTTCAAACCGCTGCCATTTTTATGATGATTGGTCTGAGCTTGATCGGTAGCGCAATTAGCATTCTGGTGCTTTGGATTGGCTTATTTTTCTATGGTTGTGGTGCAGCAATGTTCAACCCCAGTTTATCGAGCCTGGTTTCTAAACGTGCGAATCCCAATGAGAAAGGTCTATTTTTAGGTCAATACCAATCAGCATGTGCACTTGGGAGAATTCTAGGGCCACTGTTCTCTGGAGTATTGTTTAGCCAAGTCAGCACCTCTGCACCTCTTTATGCAGGAGCAATGTTAGGAATTCCTGTGATTGTATTAATCACAAACTTTGCTTTAAGACGTAAAAATGAGGGAATAGAATAGAATTGAAGGAGTTGAGTATGAAAAAGACAATCGTTATCACGGGAAGCACTAGAGGCATCGGACTTGGAATGGCAAAAGAATTCCTATCGAGGAATCACAATGTTGTCATCACCGGAACGAGCGAACAAAGCGTTGAGAATGGGCTCAATAGCATTGGTGAGAATAAAAATGCAATCGGAGTTCCATGCTTGGTTCAAGAAACAGATTCCATAGAAGATGTTTGGAGCAAAGCAGTTGAGAAATTTGGGACCGTTGATATATGGATCAATAATGCGGGCGCAGCAACCTCAAGAATCGGTTTGGAAGAATTGAGCTTTGAAGAAATCAGAAGAACAATAGATACAAACTTGACCGGTACCATACTGGCAACAAGAATCGTTTCATCAAAAATGCTCGAACAAGGATCGGGTCAGATATATATGTTTGAAGGTTTTGGCAGCAATGGACAGCTTCAAAAAGGAATCAGTGTTTACGGTTCAACAAAACGAGCCCTTAGATATTTCACATCAGCAGCTGCAAATGAATTCAAAGACACACCCATCATTATAGGGTCCATCAGTCCTGGTATTGTCACCACAGACCTGCTCTTGCGTTCATCAAAGTCCAGTGAAGAAGACTGGAAGAAGGCCAAAAAAGTCTTGAATGTTCTGGCAGACCGCGCAGAAGTAGTCACACCATGGCTCGTCGATCAAGTTCTAAAAAATAACAAAAATGGAGCCCAAATTGCTTGGTTGAACACAATAAAAGTGCTTGGCCGATTGATCTTTGGAAGAATGTTTTGCAAAAAGCAGGTCATTGATGATTGGGAAAGGGAGCAAGCAGAAAATCATTCATGAGCAAGAAGCAAAAAAAATATCGGGGCAAAGATTTTATTCGTCAAATGATTCATCACGATATCGACTCGGGTGTCAATGATGGAAGGCTGGCAACGAGATTTCCTCCTGAGCCCAATGGCTACTTGCATATTGGGCATGCGCTTTCAATTTGTATCAACTTTGGGATTGCCAATGAGTTTAATGGGCCCTGCTTTCTAAGATTCGATGACACCAATCCAGCCAGAGAATCCGATGAGTATGTCAACGCAATCATGAGAGATGTGAAATGGTTGGGTTTTGACTGGGGCAATAATATTGCTCATGCTTCTGATTATTTTGAATCAATCCATGAGTCTGCACTGGAACTGATTGAAAAAAACCTTGCCTATGTGGACAGTCAAACGAGCGAAGAAATAAAAAACTTCAGAGGCACACTGAATTCTCCTGGAACAGTGAGTCCTTATCGAGATCGCTCCATCTCTGAGAATCTTGGATTATTTGACAGAATGAAGAACGGTGAGTTTGAGAATGGGGAGCATGTGCTGCGAGCAAAAATAGACATGTCTTCACCCAATATAAATCTAAGAGATCCCATCATTTATAGGATTCTGCATTTGGATCATCAAAGAACCGGTAAGAAATGGTGCATCTATCCGATGTATGATTTTGCACACACGCTCTCAGATGCAATTGAAGGGACGACTCACTCTCTTTGCACACTGGAATTTGAAGACCACAGGCCCTTGTATGAATGGTTTCTTGATAATCTTGATCTTCCAACAAGGCCGAGGCAAATTGAATTTTCACGCTTGAATGTGGAACACACCATAACCAGCAAAAGGAAACTTGCAGAGTTGATTGACTCCGGTCATGTCTCAGGGTGGGATGATCCAAGGATGCCAACCATATCGGGGCTCAGAAAAAGAGGCTATCCAGCGAGTGCGGTAAGGGAGTTTTGCAAAAGAGTGGGCATTACCAAAAAAGACAAATCCATAGAGATGCCCCTGCTTGAGAGCACAGTAAGGGAAGAATTGGATGCATCGTGCAATAGAGTAATGGCAATACTAAACCCATTAAAAGTAACGATTGATAATTTTCCAAAAGACGAAACTGAAATGCTCGAAGCAAGAAATCACCCAAAAAATAAAGAAATGGGCAGCCGAGATTTGCCATTTGGTCGAAATATTTTGATTGAGAGAGATGACTTTATGGAAAATCCTGATCAAGACTTCTATAGACTTTCGCCCGGATCAGAAGTCAGACTCAGGTATGCGTATATCATTAAGTGTGAAGAAGTCATCAAAGATGAGAATGGTGAAATCATAGAACTCATCTGTTCATACGATCCAGAAACAAAAAGCGGTGTCGGCACATCAACAAAAAAGGTCAAAAGCGCAATACATTGGGTGTCTGATGATCATGCCATTGACGGCCACGTGAGCCTTTTTGAGACACTCTACAGCGATCCCAATCCAGACTCTGATAGCCCAATCAATCCAGACTCAAAAATTCAGATGGATCAGCCGGCATTTGAGCGATCCCTATCAAAGGCTGAGATTGGCACTAGGTTTCAATTTGAAAGAAATGGGTATTTCATTCTTGATGAGATCAAGGATGAGAAACTTATATTCAATAGAATTGTCACCCTCAAAGACACTTGGGCAAAGATACAAAACAGAAAGAAATAATTCTAAGCAGAGGCTAAAGATTCAAGCCAATTTCTATAAATCGTCTTGCCCGCACTTTGCCAATTGCAATCAATGTCTGAAATCATTTCATCGTTCAATGAAATTTCTCTAGGATTAGAAAGTAGACTCTTTTTCAATTCATCAAGTTCCTCGGATGTGGAATCTGAAAAATAATTATTCGGTCGCGTTGGGTAATCGTCTCTTTTGCCAGAGACAAAATTGATTATTTCGCGCTGATACTCTTTTAGTAAGCTGTTTTTGCTGTATTCCGGATGCCCTTGAAACAGAACCAGCCTGCCACCTTTTGAGGCGGCTAAATAGATCCCTGCATAATCATTGGATGCCAAGATTTGGAGATCGGTTGATTCAATTTCCTCGATGGGAAAATCATAATAATGAGAATGTGGGCCATCGAATCCATCTTCAAGTCCTTGCGTGAGCGGATGATTTTGCTCTCCTAATTGGTGTTTAAAAATACCCCATGCCTTTTCGTCTCGCAACTGCCTTTCAATGCCATACTTCGCTTTCATGATTGCATGAGTTGCCAGGCAGGAACACAAAATAGAGCTTGTGTTTGATTCCGCCCATTCAAAAACTTCAATCAATGGTTTCCAGAAGCGTTCTTTTGTCATGTCTTGCTGAGATGGATTGGCGCCTGAAATGATCAGTCCGTCGTATTTCCTATTTTGGAATTCTCCAATCTCATTATAGTGATCGTTGATATAAGCCTTCAGCTTATCGCTTCTGTTCTCAGTTGAGACAGACGTTGGATAAAGATGAATCAAATATTCTTCATTGTTCGCAAGCATGCTGACAAACTGACGTTCGGTTGCTTGAAATGCAGCATCAGGCATCAGATTCAATAAACCAATATGCAAATTTTTGCGATTTGATTTATGCACAGAAAGCTCATCTGAAAGAACCAAACCAGATGACTTAAGTCTCTCCAAAGATGGCAGATTTGGATGGGAGATAACAGGCATGATTGTGTTTTTATACTACAGTGGCTATTGCATCCAACATTTCGTTTGGAGCCTCATTGACAATGGCATGACCACAATTGGGAAGCATGACTGTTCTCGACTGCGGAATATGTTCAGCCAATGATTTTGAATTTCTAACGGGTGTCATAAAGTCATCCTCGCCCAGAATAAGCAATGTGGGACAACCGATATCCTTGCTTCTTTCAATGCCAGAAGTATAGTCTTGACAGGCCTTTAAGTCATTGTATATGACTCCGGGTCCGCTTCTCTCTAATAGTCTTTGCAGTTTGCCAAGCATCCATGTTCCAGGCACCTGTGATCCACCCAAATGAGCAGATTTACTGTGCGACCAAAAATTGACCATCTCTTTTGCAACATCTAAATCATCTTTTGCACTATTGAGCAATACCTCCCCAACCGGCATTGGGATGGAAGTCCCAACCATGACTAAAGTAGTGATTCGATCCGGGTATCTCGCTGCAACATCAAATGCAACCAATGACCCCATACTGTGGCCAACAATGATTGTTTTGTCTTGCCCTGTTGCATCAAGGGATCGTATGACCCAATCGGCCATTCCTTCTATGCTGTCAATCACAGATCCTTCTGAACGACCATGCCCGGGTAAATCTACAGCCTGAATATTCAAACCTTTTCTAGCAAAGTGTCTACCGGCCAAAGTCCAAACTGTGTGATCCATTGCTGTGCCATGGATAAAGGTCATCCCTAGATTTCCTTCGACATGCTCCCTGCTTCCAGTTGCTATGTAGGTTTTTTGATTATCAACGTCAATGTACATACTTCACCCTCTATGATTTCTTAAGCGCTTTCGCTGCAGCCCTAAAGCCATTTTCAAGATCTTCAATGAGATCATCGACCGATTCTATTCCGATAGATAATCTAATCAACCCCTCTGAAATGCCGGCTTCTTCCAATGCTTCGACTGACATCCTCTGGTGAGTAGTACTTGCCGGATGAATAACGAGTGACTTTGCATCGCCAATGTTTGCCAAATTCGAGAAGAGATCGAGCCGATCAATAAAGACTTGGCCAATTTCACGCCCGCCTTTTATGCCGAAACTAAAGACTGCCGTGGAGCCCTTTGGAAGCAATTCTTTTGCTAAATCATGATTCGGGTGATTGGCCAAGTTGGGATGACTGACCCAATCCACCATGTCGTGCTGATCAAGATATTCAACGACTTGATTGGTATTGCTTATGTGTTTATCCATTCTGACCGAGAGTGTCTCAGTGCCATTGAGGACTAAAAATGCAGAATGAGGCGCTAAACATGAACCAAAATCTCTTGCTGCTTCGTTTCTAACTCGAGAGATGAATGCCGCGGGTCCAAATTCTTCAGTGAAAGACAAGTTATGAAATCCTTTATACTTGTCTGTCATTTGAGGAAACTTATCGGTCGCCTCCCAATCGAATGTTCCTCCATCAACAATTAATCCGGCCATCGTTGTTCCATGGCCACTCAAAAATTTAGTTGCAGAATGAACAACAATGTCTGCCCCAAGGTCAAATGGCTTTATCAAATAGGGGGTTGTGGTAGTTGAATCAATAACCAATGGAAGCTCATGGTCATGCGCAATCTTTGAAATTTCAGGTATGTTAAAGACCTCGGTTTTTGGATTGGCCACAGTCTCACCAAAAATAAGTCTTGTTTCAGGCTTGATGGCTTTCTTGAAACCCTCTATATCATTTGGATCCACAAAAGTGGTTGTGATTCCGAATCGAGGAAGCGTATATTCAAACAAATTATGTGTTCCGCCATACAAAGCATACGATGCCACAATGTGGCCACCCTGATCGACCAACGTTGCAATTGCATTGTATACAGCTGCTTGACCACTTGCGGTTGCAACTGCTCCAACACCGCCTTCCAATGCTGAGATTCGTTCCTCTAAAACCGCTGTGGTTGGATTGGAGATACGAGAGTAGACGTGACCTCCTCTCTCAATATTAAACATTGCAGCGCCTGCATCAGAATCCCTGAATACATAGGATGCAGTTTGATAAATTGGAACGGCTCGCGATCCAGTATCCTTATCTGGTCTCTGTCCAGCGTGGTTAGACAATGTGTCAAATTCAAATGTTTTTACTTTTGCCATAATTTTTATTCGTTTAATTCTATTTTAAGTGAAGTCATCAACTTCATTTCCGAAGGATTCATTGTATAGTATTTGCTGAGAATCAAAAGCCAAATAAAAGTGACATACCTCACGAGCTTCTGCGATTTTTTGACAGTTTTAAAGTCAATGTCTTGAGCTGTGATTCCGTACTCCGACATAAAATAAACTGTCTCATCTTCATTCATTTCAAAATGCTCCATCGCATAAGCCAGATCAAAGCATGGAAGATTTAGTGAAGCATATTCCCAATCAATGAATTTTATTTGCTCACCAACCAATGCGTTCTCGGGATGCAGATCATTATGGCAAAGACAATTCTTTCCAGCTTCATCGCTAAGCGCATCGTGGAGATCAATTGCTGCTTTAAAGATATTCTTTTCGTCCTCTTGCTCCATTTGTCGACCATGGGCCATCAAAGTATCTCGAAATGTGTGATCAAAATCATCCACCGGATATGAATGCAGTGAGTCGAGTCTCTTGGCAAGATCAGAAAGCAGGGATTTCCTGTCTTTCAATTGAGAAATATGCTCACCTTCAATCTCAGTGACTATCAAGATCTTTGATTCATCATCATAAAATAAAGGCTCTGGGGTGAGAATCATGCCCTCAATACTGTTCAATAAATTGAATTCTCTTTTGGGATCCAAATTAAATGGATTGTTATCAATCCTGTAATGACTCAATATCGCCCTCCTTCCTTTATAAAGGCAACGATATGTATCTTTGTAGAGGCCTTCTTTGATGATCGATAACGATTCCAGACCATCAATGCATCTTAGAAATTCATTGCTCATGGATCAACTCTCCATCTGAGATTTCCATGCTTTGTAACCAAAGCAAATAATAATCAGGTAAGCAAAAAATAAGCCCGCGGTTAAATAAAGATCTCTGGAAATAAAGAGAAACACCGAGATGAAGTCGATAACAAACCAATATATCCAATTTTCTATGAATTTCTTTGCCACCAAATAGGTGGTCAAGACCGCTCCCCAAGTGGTCAATGAGTCCCAAAAAGGCAATGCGGCATCCGTAAATTTTTCTAAAAACAGTCCAAAAAAGATGCTCATAAATAAGATGCAACCGAGGACTTTAACGTGCTGAGAAGAAGTCATTGTATTGACTTCAAAACCACCCTCTGAACCTCCTTTTTTCCATTGCATCCACCCATAGATGCCCATGACGATGTAGAAAATCTGTAACAATGCTTCCATATAGAGATTTGCTTGGAACATGATGAAAAAATAAAGACACGAACTGATGATCCATGCAGACCAGCAGAGGATGTTCTGTCTTACGGCTAAAACCAGATAGAGAATTGCTAAAAAAACAGCAATTAACTCTATCGGGTTCATCATTAAAGCCTAAAACTCATATCGAACCGAAATTCCCATGTGTCTCAAATCGCCTTGTCGCTCAAACAGTGTCCTTGGAAAAGTCGGTGGAACGTTTCCGAAATAAAAGCCTCTCAATGAATAATATTCATCAAACAAATTTCTTACCCAGAATTCATAGTTCCATTGTTCCATCTGATAACCCATTACAAGATTGGCAAGGGTATAAGAAGAAGATTGATTGTCATGCGAATCGGAATAGTAAAAATCACTCTTGCCATTCACATCAAAACCCAGATACAAAGATTCAAGAGGATACCAACGCATACCAATTGCAAAGGTTCGCTCAGGAGCATGCGCCTGTGCTCTTCCGTTTTGGGCATTTGTAAGATCCAAGTAGTTGACCTTTGTTTTCAATAGGCCAATGGAGGCATATACATTCAATGCATCGATGGGTTGAGATTTAATCGATAACTCCATTCCATAATTCTTTCCGCTGGCTGCATTTTGAGTCAAGAACGTAAAGGTATTAGGATCGTTAGGATCCACTTGGGTTGAAGCCATGACTTGCTGGTCCTTTCGATCAGAATAGAAGATCACTGCATCGAGATTGGTGTCTGAACCAGAAAATTGCCTGTTGATGCCGACTTCGTAGTTCCATAGATACTCAGGGTCATAAATCAATGCATCGGCATAAAGTTCATCGGAAAAACCGGTGCCAAGATTGAAGCCACCCGATTTATAACCTCTGCCAACACTCGCATAAACATTGGTCTCATCGCTCCAAGCTTTTGTTAAGGACAATTTGCCGCCGAGCATCTGATCATCGGGATTGAATTGCTCGCCAAATGTATCGATGTAGTTTGCTTCCCAATCCTCCCAACGCATGCCAAAACTAAGCGTCAGTGTCTCTGAGAACAGGTAATCGAATGATCCAAACAATGCTTTGT
>ERZ802830.4101-NODE-4101-length-11878-cov-5.74457_pt1 | contig 11878 bp, 15 predicted proteins | sample MGYA00345654_ERZ802830 | MGnify/ENA primary metagenome ERZ802830 (study PRJEB30503, sample SAMEA104212375) | marine metagenome | biome: Westerlies Biome; feature: [SRF] surface water layer (ENVO:00010504) within the epipelagic zone...; material: water... | reverse complement strand
AATAATAAATAATACGATGTCCGATGAAAAAATTTATGTTCTTAAAAGAAATAAAGAAGAGCAAGAAATTAATTATGATAAAGTTTTAGAAAGATTAAAAAATTTAGCAAAGAAACTAAATTTACAGGTTAATTGTGGACAAATTTGTATGAAAATAATGGAACAGATACATGATAAAATTCCAAGTGAAAAGATTGATGAACTTTGTGCTGAACAATGCGTGTCATTAAGTACAGTACATTATGATTATAATAAATTAGCTAGTGCAATTTGTGTTTCAAATTATCATAAAAGAACTTCTTGTAAAATAATTAAAGTTTTTAAAGCATTATATAATTTTAGAGATTCTCGTGACGTACATTCACCAATTATAAGTAATTATATTTATAGTATAGTAAAAGAACATCACGAAGAAATAGAAGCTATGATTGATTATGATAGAGATTATTTAATTGACTATTTTGGTTTTAAAACATTAGAGCGCGCGTATTTAATGAGGTTAAATAATATTATTGTAGAACGGCCACAGCATATGTGGATGCGTGTTGCATTACAAATTCATGGTGTTAATTTTTCGGAAGTAAAGAAAACATATGATTTAATGTCGACATTAAGATATACACATGCTACACCGACATTATTCAATTCTGGTACAGGAAGACCACAATTAAGTTCGTGTTATTTACTTGAAATGGAAAATGATAGTATAGATGGTATTTATGATACTTTAAAAGAATGTGCGCAAATTTCTAAATGGGCGGGTGGTATTGGTTTACATATTCATAATGTTAGAGGAAAAGGTAGTTTGATTAGAGGAACAAATGGTACAAGTAATGGAATTATTCCAATGTTACGTGTATTTAATGCTACAGCGCGCTATGTTGATCAAGGTGGTGGTAAAAGAAATGGTTCATTTGCTATATATTTAGAGCCGTGGCATACTGATATAGAAGAATTTTTAGAAGCGAGAAAAAATCATGGTGATGAAGAATTAAAAGCCCGAGATTTATTTTATGCTCTTTGGATACCTGATTATTTTATGAAATGTGTACATGAAGATGGAAATTGGCATTTATTTTGTCCTGATAAAAGTCCTGGATTATCTGATGTTGTAGGAAGTGATTTTGTAGATTTATATAAAAAATATGTTAATGATAATAATTTTGTTAAGAAGATAAAAGCAAGAGAATTATGGTTTAAAATTTTAGATAGTCAAATGGAAACCGGCACACCATATATTTTATATAAAGATCATGCGAATTTAAAAAGCAATCAACAAAATTTAGGTATTATTAAAAGTAGTAATTTATGTTGTGAAATTATTGAATATTCATCATCAACCGAAACTGCTGTATGTAATTTAGCTAGTATAGCAGTATCAAAATTTGTAAAAGATGATAAAACATTTGATTATGATAGTTTACACGAAGTTACTAAACAAGTTACTGTTAATTTGAATAAATTAATTGATGTAAATTATTATCCAAATGATAAGACACGTAGGTCTAATATGTTACACAGACCTATTGGAATTGGCGTACAAGGTTTAGCAGATGTATTTATGTTGATGGATTTATCATTTACGTCAGATGAAGCTAAAACATTAAATAAGTATATATTTGAAACTATTTATCATGCGTCACTGGAAGCTTCTAATGAATTAGCAATTACTCGTAAAAAGACATTGCAACAATTGCATGATGTATTACTTCCAAAAGATGACAGCTTCAAATTAAAATGTGGATTAACAGAATTACACAAAGAGTTATGTGATAATATTAGCGATGAAGAGTTAATGAGTAAGCTTAAACTATTAAAAGATTGTGATATTAACGAATATAAACCAATATACAATGAATTATTAAATTTATCATACGAACACGCTGGTTCATATAGCACTTTTACAAATTCACCTGCCAGTAAAGGACAACTTCAGTTTGATATGTGGAATATAACTCCATCTGTTAGATACAATTGGGGATTTTTAAAAATGTCTATTATGGAACATGGATTAAGAAATTCATTATTAGTTGCACCCATGCCTACGGCATCTACATCACAGATTCTTGGAAATAACGAATGCTTTGAACCATATACAAGTAATATTTATAGTAGAAGAACATTAGCAGGAGAGTTTGTTGTTATAAATAAACATTTAATGAAAGATTTAATTGAACAAGGATTATGGTGTGAAGATATTAAAAATAATATTATTGAAAATAAAGGAAGTGTACAACAAATAACTAATCTATCTGCACATTTAAAAGAAAAATATAAAACAGTATGGGAAATGTCAATGCGTGATATTATTGATATGGCTGCTGATAGGGGAGCATATATTTGTCAAAGCCAAAGTTTAAATTTATGGATAGAAGAACCGAATTATAAAAATTTAACTTCTATGCATTTTCATTCATGGAAACGCGGATTAAAAACTGGAATATATTATTTGCGTCGTAAACCAAAACATCAACCGCAACAATTTACAATTGCACCAAAAAGTGTAGAAAATGAAGTATGTGAAATGTGTTCGGCTTAAATAAATAAAAAATAATTTATTATAATATATGGATAGGATTTTTAGACGTGGGGGGTCAGATAGAACTAGAAGATTTAATATTGATTCATTAAATTCTATTCCAATATATGGCGTTTTATTAAAACATAGTAATCTACATAATATAAAATATGATTTAGTATTTATATTGCAACTTAGAAATAGAATGAATGATATTTTTTTGTTTGTAGATATTCATGTAAAAAATAAAACTAATTTTATTTTAGGATCTCCTTATTTATATAGTGAAAATTATAATAGTGAATTACAACGTGATATAGAAAATATAAATTCTATGTGGACACAAAGAGAATATGGAGGAAATATATTACATAATTTGAATATACCAGATATTTGGATAGAAGATATAATAAAACCATTATATTATCAACAATCACAATTATCATGTGATAATATTTTAACAAATAAAAAAATGAAAGTTGAAGGTGCTGTAAAATTAATACATCCTAGAGAAAGCCCATTAATTAATAAACCACCGTATTATACAAGAGCCGGACATATGTTAAGAATACCTTATATTTATCGCAATATAGATGATATAACAAGTAATTTAATACATAATGAATATGTAGCTGGTTTAATTGTTCCGCATTCCCCATGGGTATCAGCCGCTCCGTCTAGCGTATCAGTTATGGAAGTAAATGTAGAAGATACTAAAACAAACACCAAAAGCAAAACCGTAGTTAAATCAGGTAAGAAACGACGAGATAAAAATACAAAAAAAAGAAAACGTAAAAATATTTAATAAAAAATATTTGAATATATCATATGTTTAAAAGAATATTAAAACTATTATTCATATTTTCAGCATCTTCTTATTTGATAGACCGTCCATTAAATAGAAGAAAAATAATTGCTTCGTTGGGGGGGGTCGGTACTTCTTTAGCAATCCCTGCAAAAGCAGATGAAGATAAGAGTAGTGCGAATGTAATAGTTGAACCGTTAACGTTGCATTTTTATGGAGCGGTAACAGAAGAATCATGTTTTCAATTAACATATGCTTTAGAAGAATTAAATAAAAGAGCTAAACATCAAAAAATAATTTATCCACAATTAACTCCGAGTATATCTTTACATATACAAAGTGGTGGAGGTTCATTAATGCCGACATTTTATGTTTGTGATACTATAAAAAAAATAGAAACGCCAGTAGATATATATGTGGATGGATTTGCGGCTTCAGCAGCATCATTAATGACAGTGTGTGGAAATAATCGTTATATGACAAGAAATTCAGCGATGTTAATACATCAATTAACTGGTGCCACATCAGGAAAATTTAATGAGTTAAAAGATGAAATGACAAATTTAAATTTTTTTATGAATAAAGTAAAAAATATTTATTTAGAAAATACAAAATTAAATTCAACAATATTAGAGGAATTATTGGCGAGTGATGTCTGGTTAGACGCTGAAACATGTTTAGCGTATGGTTTGATTGATAAAATTATCTAATTTTAAAATAATATTTTAAGTATATATAATGGAACCCCCAATTATACTATTAAATAAAGCCAACTCTTGTCCTGCAAAATTACGAACTGGTGTTTTACGTAAAAAGCGAACGCCATTTCCTAACGAACAACTGAATGAAGAGGACCTTGACAGGATATTTAACACGCTTAACAAAAATGAGTATCTTCATGACTCGTTTAAACGTTATGCTAGAGGACGAACTAGATGTGCTAGATGCTCTAGAAACCATAGATTTGCTAGAAGTCCTAGAAGAACTAGAGGTAGAAGAACTAGAGGTAGAAGAACTAGAGGTAGAAGAACTAGAGGTAGAAGATAAATTAAAATAACAAACTTTATTATTATATATTTTTTGTCACTATAATATTGAAAAAATATATAATTTGAAAAATTAAAATAATCTACTGTGATTATTAAAATATAATTTCTCGTCCACTGAAATAAGAGATTTTTCATTTTGTTTATTTATGTTTGAGTATGTTTTAAAATTTTTATCAAGGCTTTGGATATTATCTAAAGAATTCGGAAGACTGGCTGGTCTTTCTTCTACGTTTATTTTAGCATATTTTTGCCTTAATTTCTCATCAGCATTATAATCATAGTTTCTAGCGGAATATTTACAGGAGTCAAACATTTGTGTTCTATCATTAAAGGTATCTTTTGGTGTTTTCATAATACAATTAGCGCGTGGCTTATTAATATTAAATGTATATAAATCATATAAATTTTTATTTAATGTTTTTTGTTTACTATCTATTGATTCCATTAATAATATAATAATATATATTAAATATATTTTTATATTAGAAAATAATGTGTGGTATTTTTGGTCTTCTTAACTATAAAAATAAAGAATTAACTATAGATGATATACAAAATATGTCTGATGCTGGTAAGCACAGAGGTCCTGAAAGTTCAGATTTAGTATTTGAGTTAAACAATAAAGATATAGTTTTCGGTTTTCATAGATTAGCAATTAATGGATTAGATACTATATCTAATCAACCGTTCAATATAGACGATTGTATATTAATATGTAATGGTGAAATATATAATTATAAAAAATTATTTGATGAAATGAATATTGTTCCTAAAACAAACTCTGATTGTGAAGTAATTATACATTTATATAGAAAATTTGGTATAGAGAATACAGTGCAAATGTTAGATGGTGTATTTGCTTTTATGTTATATGATAATAAAAGTGATAAAATTTATGTTGCTCGGGATCCCTATGGTGTAAGACCATTATTTAAATATAAATTAGACAGTTCTATAAATATATGTGGATTTGGTTCTGAATTAAAACAATTACATTGTTTAAAAAATAATTATCAAGCAGGAGAAATAGAGCAGTTTACTCCAGCAACATATGCCATATATAATAATACAAATAATGGTTATCAATTAGAAAAAGAAAAATGTTATAACACATTTAATTTTAATAGTTTTGATGTATTTCCTCAAGAAAAGTGGGGGTTATATTATAGTTTAATACGTGATAATTTTGAAAGAGCTGTTAAAAAACGGGTTGAAAATACAGAACGACCAATCGCATGCTTATTATCTGGTGGACTAGATAGTAGTTTAGTTACAAGTTTAGTAAAAAAATATTATACTGGTGAACAATTAGAAACTTATAGTATTGGATTAGAAGGTGCAGAAGATTTAAAATATGCTAAACAAGTAGCCGAATTTTTAAATACTAAACATACAGAAATAATTGTATCTGAGCAGGATTTCTTTAATGCTATACCGGAAGTAATTGAAAAAATAGAAAGTTATGATACAACTACAGTAAGAGCTAGTGTTGGTAATTATTTAATTGGAAAATATATAAAGAAACATAGTGCTGCCAAAGTTATTTTTAATGGAGATGGTAGTGATGAGTTATGTGGTGGATATTTATATATGCATTGTGCTCCAAATGCTTTAGAATTTGACTTAGAATGTAAGCGATTATTAAATGAAATATGTTATTTTGATGTATTACGTTCAGATAGATCAATATCAACAAATGGTTTAGAACCTAGAACACCATTTTTAGATAGAGGTTGGGTAGAAGTATATTTATCAATTCCTAAAGAAGTGCGATTTCATGTTTTACATAAGTTACCCGAAAAATATTTATTGCGAAAAGCGTTTGATAACGGTGGTTATTTACCTGATAATATTTTATGGCGAACTAAAGAAGCATTTTCAGATGGTGTAAGTAGTTTAAATCGTTCGTGGTATACTATTATAGATGAAAAAGTGAAAGTATTAAAGGGTTCGTTTGTTGTAAATGAAGTAACCAAAGTAAACAAACCTACAACATTAGAGCAACATTATTATAGAGATATATTTGATACATTATATGTTGGGTGTGAAAATGTAATTCCGCATTTTTGGATGCCTAAATTTGTGGAGGCTAATGATGCTAGTGCTAGAACACTAAAAGTATATGCGGATACAAATCAAGTATAAAAAATAATTATAGTGACAAAAACACAGAAAATTAAATAAAATTATAATTATAGCTGTAATGAATGAGCTTCAAAAGGAGATGGTGTTGGTTTATCATTTAGTTGACAATATTGAATATAACCCGAAACTACGGGGGTTGAATTAACATATTTCCAAATAATTTTTTTTGGACCACAATTTAAAGTATTAGTAGGAGAATATGCTGGGATGGGTGGGTTATCTTCATCTTCCCAACAAGGTTCACAAACTCCTGGTAAAAATGGACCAGTGTATTCTCCATATTGGCGTTTAATACACAAGACGGAAAAGGTACATGTCATAGCAACGGTAAAGAATTCTAGTACAATAAAATATAATTTGTTTTTGATATTTTGGTGGTCGTTTACTAATTAATAATAAATAGCCATATGAAGTAATTTAATATTGAAGAACTAATTCAATTTTAAATATAAAATATTTTATTTGATTAATAATAAAAATTATGGTGACAAAAAATATGAAAAAAAGATTAAATGAAAAATCTTGTAATATTTTATTAACTTATTTTGACTGTGTTAATTTAAAAGTTGCTATGGAAAATAAATCATTATTGCCTAGAATACAGGATTGTTTAGAAGTTTATAGGCGATTACATGTATGTGAAATAACAAATAATAAATTAATTATTATTAATAACATATATAAAAACATATAGCTTTTATATTAATAATATGGATGCAACAGAGACCAATAAAGAAACTAAAAAATTAGGCGATATTGAAATTACAGATGAAAATGTAGCATTAAATGTATTAGTATCATATTGCAATTTAGCTCAGCAACGTGGTGCGTTTAATATTGAAGAAAGTGCTAAGATTTGGGAATGTATCAAAATGTTTAGAAAAGAATAATAAAATTGAAATCCAAAACATATTTAATATTATTTAAATATGTTTTTTGTAGAAGAAGGGTATTATTATCCAGGAGAATTTTTGAATTTATGTGATAAGAGTGCTATTTATCCAATAAAAAATGGAAAAAGATTTAAAGCTAGGCGTGTATTTGAATTTGGTAAATGTTATTGTTGGAATGACGCACATTTGAATGATATACCTATAAATGTAGAAGGATATGGAAATTCAATATGCGTCAATGTATATGATGTAAAGAGTTCATATATAGCATGGCATACAGATGATGTGAATAAAATAAAAAATAATTTAGTAGAGAGTTATAGTTTTGCTAAAAACGATAGTGACAAAAATGAAATTTTAGCTGTTATGGAATTTAAAAGAAAAAATGGGAAAAAATTTAGTATAAATTTAAGAGATGGTATGAGAGTAACATGGGATTTACAGGAACATGCTTATGAAGGAATACAACATAGAGTATCAAAAACATTAGTTCCTAGGATAAATATTACCAGACGTGAATTAAAATAAATAAATTAGCATATTCATTTCACATGAGGACAAATAATCAATATAGAAAAATAATATTGCAGCAAATAAAGATGTGTTAGCTAAAAATTTATAAGGTTCTTTTTTATAAGGGTGATAAAGTAGTGTTACTAATATTAAAAATGTTAAATATGTTAAGTATGTAAAATGCATTAAAATTTCTGGAAATGAGAAAAATAGATTATTTAAAACAATAATTAGAGAGCCAAATACTTCTAATAAAATTGCTAAAAACAATAAGATTTGGCTTAATAATATGGGAATATTTAATTTTTTCATTAAACCATTTGAAACATTTTTAAAGTTATTGGTTTTATTGTATCCAGATATAATGAAATAAATAAAGAAGATTAATAATGATATGTTTTTATACATATTATTATAATAAATAAAGAAATTATATTAATTAAAAAGAAGAACCGAATGCTCCTCCAAGGGCATCATTGGCGGCCATAATATTAAATTCTGAATCGTCGAATTGTTGTTGTTTGGGGGCTTCTTCATGAACTTGTGAATTTGTTATGATTGGGTTCTGTGTATTTAAAATAGGCATTGAATATGATGATGACTCGTTGGTAGATTGTTTTTCATTTGGTGTATTATCGATAAATGTTAAAATTCTATCAATAATTATATTCATTTTTTCACCAAGTTTTGTTTGTAGGCTTAATATGATAATTAAAAAGCTAATAATATTATTGATTACGGATATATTTTCATATTTTGATTCACTATATGTTGGAATATATGTGATAATTCTATGAATAAAAAACATTCCTAAGAAAATAAGAGCAAGTTGGAAGACCACTTCAACAGAAATTTCAATAGAACCTTTTGTTTCATCAGCTTCAGGAATGAATCTTTGGATAGTTTTGTTAAGTATTACGATTGGTAAAATTGCTAAAACAGAATATTGAATAATGTTAGAAAGTTCATTTTTTGATTTATTATCAAAATTAAAAACATGTGAAATGAAACCTTGATCTGGCTTAATTATTTCTGATATATCATCATCTTTATCTGCCATAATATAAAATAGAAAGATATTAAAAATAATGAAAACAATAATAATATGGGCGAGGAACAATATATTAATTTAGTAAATGATATATTAGATAATGGTAAATTAATTGAAGGTAGAAATGGTAAAACATTAACGGTATTTGGTAGAAGTATGAGGTTTAATTTAAGTAATAATGTTATTCCTGCATTAACGACGAAAAAAGTGGCGTGGAAAACATGTTTAAAAGAACTATTATGGTTTATCAGTGGTAAAACAAGTAATAAAATTTTGAAAGAGCAAAATGTAAAAATATGGAATGATAATTCATCGCGCGAATATTTAGATTCAATTGGTTTAACAGAACGAGAAGAAGATGATTTAGGTCCAGTGTATGGTCATCAATGGCGTCATTTTAACGCAAAATATGGAACATGTAATGATGATTATAATGGTAAAGGAGTAGACCAGTTGAAGTATATAATAGATTCTCTAAAAGATGAGAAATCTAGATATTCGAGAAGATTAGTAATGTCAGCGTGGAATCCATGTCAATTAGATGAAATGGCATTACCTCCATGTCATGTATTAGTACAATTTAATGTAATAGAGAATAAGTTAAGTTGTGCATTAACACAAAGAAGTTGCGATATTGGTTTAGGAGTTCCATTTAATATTTTATCGTATAGTATTTTGACCCGTCTAATTGCTGAGCATTGTGGATTAGAGGCGGATGAATTTGTGTATTTTATGGGAAATGTTCATATATATGATGATCATATAGAATCATTAAGGAGACAAGTAAAAAACGATATTTTACCTTTTCCTAAATTAAAACTAAAAAGTAAACATGAGAATATAGATGATTATACATTAGATGATTTTGAATTAATAAATTATGTTCATAATGATATAATTAATATGAAAATGCGTAAATGATGATTATTTAATATATTTAAATAAATAAATAAATGAGTAGTGCGACAGCAAATAGTGCCGCCAGAAAAAGACGCGCAGGAAAACAACAAGAAATATCAAAAACAGCATCACAATATCCTCAACCTCAAAAACGTGTAGAATATAATAATTATTATAGCAATGAAGATTCCATGAAGCCAATAATTAACAGCAAGGATGCCATATATTTAATAAATAATAGACTAATGATGGTAGAAACTGTTTTAAGAAATATTTCATTATCTAAGGAAAATGAAAATGTAAAATTAACCGAGGTTTTAGAAAAAATAGAAAAAATAGAAAAGAAATTAGAAGATACAATAATATCAACTGGTGTTAAAAACAATATTTTAGAAACAGAGATATTGAGTGCGAAAGAAAATATAAATGAATTATTAGAATATAATAAGAGTACTAGTAAGGTATTTGATAAAATACAAAGTTTAGTTGTATATGAAGGGGATGTAGATGGAGATGATGATAATGTGTTAACGGTAGAAAATTCAGTTGTGTCGGAAAATTTAAACGTAGAAATTTTACATTAAAGTAATTAATAAAAATTGAAAATAAAGATTATATTATTATTTAAGTAATAATATGATTATAGAATTAAACGATTTAACAAAATCAATTGAATTTACGACAATTTTCAAGCATTTATATAAATTTGCTACATTTATTTTATTGGATTTTGATAATAATGGTTTAAAAGTACAAGGTATAGATCCTAGTAAAAGTTGTGTATTTGAATTGAATATTAAAAATACTTGGTTTGATAAATATGAAATCGTCCAAAACAAAGAATATAATATTGGTGTGAATGCTATAATTTTATCTAAAATTTTTGGAATACATAATGAAGACCAATTTATAACAATTAGTTATGATAGTGAGATAGAGAGTATTTTGGTAACCTTTAAATCAGAAACATTATTTACAAAAGAATTTAATATACCATTGGTGGATGTGGATAATAATAAACTAGAAATTCATGATATAGATTATGATGTTGAATTTACAATAGCAACAAAGTTGTTAGATAATATTGTGAATGAATTGAAAATTTTCAATGCAGATATAAATGTTAAATGTGATGAGAATATGATATCATTTATTTGCGATGGTATTGAAGGAAGTATGAAATGTATACTATATGATAGTGAGAATGATAATGATTATATAAATGAATTCAGTTGTACAGAGAAAATAGATTTAGAGTTAACATATAGTATCAAATTATTCAGCATGTTTTGTTGTTTTGAGAAGTTATCACATATAGCCAAATTAGAATTTGGGGATAATGTGCCGATGAGAATAAATTATAATTTTGGAGAAGAAAATCATTTGGCATTTTATTTAACATCTAAGATTACAGATGAGTATGATGATTAAATAAACGCTTTCTTATATGTTCTGATTCTTCTATTTTTACGGGGTCTGCAAGCAGCTTTTCTGGTTGGTGTTGATTTTGTCATTTTACATTTTTTATTTTTATTGCATACTGTTTTAGGTAATTTATTACAACTAGATATTCTTTTTAATGTTTTAATTTTTAAAACCGAGCCTTTATTTTTTTTGGGTTGTTTAAAAAATAGTTTATTAATACGTATAAATTGTGTTTTAACCATTTGTATATAATATATAGAAAAATAAATAATAAGAATATGTTATTATTTGTATTATTTATTATAGTGTTTATATTCATATTTATTGGATATTATAAAATAAACGATACATTAGAATTCAATCATATGATAGTATTTAATAAAAATGAGTTTATTGAAGCTAAAAATTGTAATCTTCCGTTATTATTTACATTGGATAATGATTTTGATGTTAAATTTATAGATAACTATATGAATCATAATATAAAATTTTCATATAAAAATATAGAATATGTTTTGAAATTAAAAGATTACTTAAATAATAAAAAATATAAAAAAATTAAAGTATTAATGAATAATC
>ERZ802830.4100-NODE-4100-length-11880-cov-12.8138_pt1 | contig 11880 bp, 10 predicted proteins | sample MGYA00345654_ERZ802830 | MGnify/ENA primary metagenome ERZ802830 (study PRJEB30503, sample SAMEA104212375) | marine metagenome | biome: Westerlies Biome; feature: [SRF] surface water layer (ENVO:00010504) within the epipelagic zone...; material: water... | reverse complement strand
GAGACCACACAGTGCATTGGGCTATCGTCCACCAGCACCCGAAACCATCATACCGATGGACCAATGGCCAATCATGCACTAACAACGTCTTGGATCAATCAGATGGGGCTAGGCAGATAAGTAGATGGAGTTTCAAGATAAAGTGGTTTTTGTAACCGGCTCAGGTGGCGGCATCGGGCTGGCGATCGCACAGGCTTTGATCCGGCAAAATGCTTCTGTGGCGATGATTGACGTAAAGGGTCAACCAGATGATCTTCCTGAGGGACCCGGGCAGTTTCTCTATCTCAAATGCGATCTCACCAATGATGAAATGGTAAAGGCTGCGGTTCAGACAACGATTGAGCATTTCGGCGCGATCCATCATCTTGTAAATGGGGCAGGCGTACTCTGGTTTGAGAAAGATAAATCAGGTTTGGAGATCGATCTCTCAGTGTGGGATCAGGTCTTTGATATCAATCTTAAATCGATGGTCCATACAACGCGCCATGTCGTGCCGCATATGCGGGTTGCAGGTGGCGGTGCTATGGTTCACTTTTCGACCATTCAGTGCCTGCGCGGTGATGCCGCGCCGCAAGATGCCTATCAAGCCTCAAAGGCCGGTGTCGTAGCCTATTCAAAATCACTGGCGATCCAACTTGGGAGCGCGGGAATTCGTTCAAATGTAATTTTACCGGGGCCTGTTGTCTCCCCCATGCAGGCTCGGTGGGAGCGTGACCCGAGCGCAGCCAAAGCCGTGGCCGATGTCATCCCGCTTGGCCGGCTTGGCCGCGTTGAGGATATGGCAGAAGCCTGCCTGTTTTTACTGTCTGACAGGGCGGCATTTATTTCCGGAACTGAACTGATTGTGGATGGGGGATTGATGGCTCTGCCTTAACAAGATGCGACTGCCCTTTTAACTTATAAAACGCCTTTGCGCCCAATCTAGAAACAGCGTATATTAAGCCTTAGACCCAGCGTATGTATGCGAGCTTGCGTTACTGAAAGACAGAAAGTTGCTCGGTTCATGCTTTGTTAAAAGCGGGCTGATCAAGCTCTCGTGACGACTGCAAGGACATCTCCAATGCAAGACCGCACCGTGACGGATCTACTTTTGCAGCCATTCCAATTGAAGCACCTGCTATTGAAAAATCGGATCATGACGACCAGCCATGAACCTGCCTATCCGGAAGACGGGATGCCTAAAAGTCGCTACTGTGCTTATCATACAGAGCGCGCGCGCGGTGGTGTGGCTCTGACTATGACTGCCGGATCCGCTGCAGTCAGCCGTGATAGCCCACCGGTTTTTAATAATATTCTGGCCTACAAAGATGAAGTCGTGCCATGGGTTCAAGACCTGACAGACGCCTGTCATGAACACGGCTGTGCCGTGATGATTCAACTTACCCATCTGGGGCGACGTACCAGTTGGAATAAGGGTGACTGGTTGCCGTCTGTCAGCCCAGGACCACATCGCGAACCTGCCCATCGGGCCTTCCCGAAAGTGCTAGAAGATTGGGACATAGCCCGGATCATCACCGACTATGCTGATGCTGCTGAACGTATGCAAGCGGGTGGTATGGATGGTATCGAGTTGTATGCGGGCGGGCATCTTCTGGACCAATTTTGGTCGCCATTAACCAACACATTGGATGGCCCTTATGGCGCGGATACGCTCGAAAACCGCATGCGGTTTAGCCTCGACGTGCTTGGTGCTATTCGTAAACGGACTGGACCTGATTTTATTATTGGTGTGCGCGGGACGGTGGATGAGATGCAAAAAGGCGGCATTACTGCCAACGAAGGGATCGAGATTGCAGCACAATTGCGCGACAGCGGCATGATTGATTTTTTTAACGTTAATCGTGGTCGCATCCATACAGATCCGGCAATGACTGAAATGATCCCGGTTGCGGGAATGCCCAGTGCGCCGCATTTGGACATTGCAGGCGAAATTCGCCGGGCAACCGGATTGCCGACCTTCCACGCGTCGCGCATCCAAGACGTGGCAACCGCGCGATATGCCATTGCGGCCGGTCATTTGGACATGGTCGGCATGACCCGAGCACATATGGCGGATCCGCATATCGTACGCAAAATCCAGCAGGGACGCGAAGAAACGATCCGGCCTTGCACAGGGGCGAATTATTGCCTCGACCGTATTTATCAGGGCGGTATGGCCTTGTGTATCCACAATGCCGCGACTGGTCGCGAAGAAACAATGCCGCATGTGATCTCGCGCGCGGCAATTTCCCGTCGTGTTGTCATTGTTGGCGCAGGTCCCGCAGGGCTAGAGGCGGCGCGTGTTGCTGCCTCGCGCGGTCATGACGTGACTGTGTTCGAAGCGGCCGATGCCCCAGGCGGGCAAATCCGCCTAACAGCGCGGACACCGCGCCGGAAAGAAATGATGGGTGTCATCGACTGGCGTATGATGCAGTGCGAAGACATGTCTGTTGTCTTTCATTTTAATACGCTGGTTGGGCCAAACGACGTTTTAAAACTGTCGCCTGATCTGGTGATCATTGCTACGGGTGGCGTTGCGCAGAACCAACTCTACGAAACGCAGGAACATCAGCCTCATCTGGTAACCGCCTGGGACATTTTGTCCGGTGACATTGTGCCATCAGGGAACGTGTTGATCTATGACGAGGCAGGAGACCATGCAGGGCTTCAAGCTGCAGAGGTTGCTCTTCAAGCTGGTGCCCACGTCGAGATCATGACACCCGACCGCACCTTTGCGCCGGAGGTTATGGCCATGAACCTCGTCCCGTACATGAAAACATTGCAGCATGATAATGTTACTTTTACGGTGACCAAACGGCTATTGGGGGTCGAACGCGCAGGCAACCGATTGCGTGCTGCGATCGGGACGGATTACTCTGATCGTGTAAAGCATTCAGAATATGACCAGATTGTGTTGAACTATGGGACGGTGCCGCTTTGTGATGTGTATTTAGACCTGCGCAAATATGCATCGAACGGTGGCGCGGTTGATTACCAAGCCTTGATTGATGGTAAACCTCAGAGTATCCGCAGCAATCCGAGCGGTAAATTCCAATTATTCCGTATCGGTGACGCCGTGTCAGCGCGCAATACACACGCGGCGATCTATGACGCGTTAAGGCTGATGAAAGATACTTAAATATCGAGCGACCAAGCTATTGAAATAGGTATACTCCCCTTGTTTTACAAAGCTATTTGGTCTTTAAGCATGTTTCTGCAAATACAGGATCCCTGATGCGTGATATTCCTCAGCTTTTCCGCCCGCTGGTCCTACGCGGCATCCAGACCCGCAACCGTGTCGTGATCTCGCCCATGTGTCAGTATTCCGCGCATGAGGGCCATATGGACGACTGGCATTTGGTCCATTTAGGTCGGTTTGCCATAGGAGGGGCTGGCATCGTCTTTACGGAAGCAACAGCGGTACAGAAAGCCGGACGTATTACTCATGGATGTCCTGGCCTTTGGTGCGATAGTCAAATCCCGTCTCATGCCAAGGTGGCACAGTTTGCTTTGCGTAATGGCGCCATTCCCGCGATACAGCTGGGTCATGCGGGTCGCAAGGGCGGCATGCAGCGGCCATGGCACGGCAATGGTCCGCTGAACACGGCGGATTTTGAACGTGGCGATATGCCGTGGACCCCGGTTGGACCTTCGGAAATCCCTGTGGCAGAAGGTTGGCCGCTCCCGCATGCCCTGACAACCTCAGAAATTAAAAATCTGATTAAAGATTATGTTGCTGCGGCACAGCGGGCACTGGCTGCTGGATATAAAATCGCTGAGATCCACGGGGCTCATGGTTATTTGGTGCACAGTTTTCTGTCACCACTGTCTAATAAGCGCAACGATGACTATGGTGGCAACCTTGAGGGCCGGATGCGTTTGGCGCTTGAAATAACGCAAGCCGTTCGCGCTGTTTGGCCTGAAAATCTGCCACTGTTTTTTCGCATTTCAGCCGTTGACGGCGTGCCGGAAGGGTGGTCGCTTGAAGATACAGTTATTTTAGCACATGCCTTGAAGGCCTCTGGTGTAGACGTCATGGATTGTTCTTCAGGCGGGATTGCCGGTTCAGCAACTGCCGCCAATGGGCAAAAGCGCCAACCCGGCTTTCAAGTGGGATATTCCCAAAGGGTGCGTCAAGACGTCGAAATGGCCACTATGGCTGTTGGGTTGATCACCCACCCAAAACAGGCTGAGGATATTTTGGTGCAGGAGGGTGCAGACTTGATTGCAATTGGTCGAGAAGCTTTAGTCGATCCAATGTGGGCCTCTCATGCAGCGCTCGCGCTGGGGTTTGATATCGACTTCGATACATGGCCTAACCAGTCAGGTTGGTGGCTTGCGAGCCGGCAGAAAACTTCTGATTTCTATGTGGGGATGGACAGTTGATGCAAGAACTGAAATAACTTTTCCTTTTGAAAAACGAAACCGCATTCGTTTCGTTATTTTATATCTATGAAGTTCCAAAGTCTGGTTTTGAGAGTTTTTTCAGTCTGGCATTAGGTAGGTCGGATTAAAGAGCAATCGTGTAGGTTCAGTCGATGCATGGTCAATCGCACCCAATCCACGACCAAAGGCCTTAACCCATACACCACGCCCATTGACGCAACCAATTATTTTTAGGGGTCAATTAAGTTTAGAAGATTACCTTTTGAACGCATCAACATAAAAATCAACCATTTGACTAACCATCTCGTCACCACGCCCTTGCTTGATCGCGGCAGTAAGAGCTGTGAGAGCCCCTTGAGACATAAAGCTTTCAACACCGGCGTCCTGCGCCATCTGGGTATAATATCCAACGTCTTTAGCCGCATTTTTGATCGCAAAAGCCAGTTGATTTGGGTCATCATCCACCGCATAGGCTTTGACAAAGTCCATCATGCCCGAATGCAACGGACCTGCGGCCATTACACTGTGCATCTGCGCGCGATCAACACCGGCAATATCCGCAATGGCGAAGGCTTCTGCCATCGCATTGGCAACAGTCATTCCAAAAAAGTTATTGATCAATTTAATGGTATGGCCAGAGCCAAGTGCCCCAAGATGAAAAACGTTTTCGCCCAAGTCTTGCAAAACGTCAAAGACTGCGTCAAAGGCCAACTTGTCGCCCGAGGCCATAATATTCAGTTTTCCTTCTAAGGCATGCGTTGGGGTGCGCCCTAGGGGTGCGTCCAGATAAAACCCACCGGATGCTGTGATTTCAGATCCAAGAGCACGGGTGCTATTAGGTAGGGATGTGCCAAAATCGATGACCACAGCTTGAGGTTTCAGCCCAGAGATGAGGCCATCAGAACCGCGCACACGCGCTTCTACGCTGGCACTGGTATCCATGCACAGCATGATAATATCACTTTGTTCAGCGACGTTGCGGGCTGTCATAACTTCAATCGCCCCACGTGCAACTGCAGCGTCTATTTTAGGCCGTGATTTATTTGCGCATACGGTCACTGAATATTGAAGGTCTTGCAAGCGGCTTACTATAGCGGCACCCATAAGACCCAATCCAATAAATCCGATTTTAGGTTTGGTCATTTTTACGTCCTTATTTTAACGGCCGGGTTTCAAAGCCCAACAATAACTTTGTTTGAGACCTTGATCTAGCCTGACCCCTTTAAGAGCATCACGAAGTCTGCAAGCCATCTCAACATAGCACGGGTGTCTATAGCGACGCTTTTCATGCTCAGAATATATATAATAACGGGATAGATTGCGAGGCGATAAGCATTCGGTTAATCCGTAATTAAATCGCCTGACACCCCCCGTAAGCCCAACGCAAAGACGAGGGCTGCCGTTTAGTAACTGGAAACTTCAGCTCGCGCTAATAGCTTTGCAATCCGGGCTGCTGAGGCGGGCCTTACAGGTTATTTAGGCGCGCTTTTTGGGCCGTGCGCCTTTTTGCCAGGTGGATGAGTGTCTAAGTCTCGCTTAGTTTCTGCATATGGTTTCTGACGCTCTCAAACGCTGCAAGCACTGCGTCATGCCCACCATTGGCGCGAAACTGCTCTACAACATGCTGGTTAAGACCGTTCGGCGTGGAATGGCCTTGTCGCAATTGTGCAAATCCAAGCTCGGTTTGTGTGGTGGCCGTCTGCGCAAGACCATTGTTGAGGGCGCTGAGATAGGTTCTTGCGTCCTTGTAGTCTGCCCCTTTGGTGCAGAGCCATTGGGCCATGGTTTCGAGCGTATCAAAATAAAGCCCCATTGTTGCACTCGCGACCACAAATGCATCAAAAGTCTCTATCGTCTCGATAGGCACAACATTTCCAAGATGGCCAAACAGCTCCTGAACAGTCTGAGAGGGGGGGAATACTGTGGTAATTCCGTTGTGATTTGCAACGATCGGTAATGGTACCGCGCGCGACAGAGGTGCTGTGGGTGATGTCCACTCGCGCAGTTTTTCAATTGGAATTGTAGCGATTAAGCTCACGATTTGCGCCAGATCACCAAAGGTGAGTGGGGTTAAAACCTCTTTGGCTTGCTGAGGCAGAACCGCAAGAAAAATCATGTCGGACTGATCTACAATCGCTTGATTGGCGTCTAGCACGTGGATCTTCGAACTCATCATTGCGAGGCGCTTTGAAACCTTGTGGTTGCGCAGCGATATAAAGATATCTGACACTGGATAGTCAGATTTCACCAACCCAGTGATGATGGCCTCTGTGATTACTCCCGTTCCAATAAATCCTAATTTCATCACCGCCCTCTTTGCTTTGCGCCGTTTAAGAGCATCCCATGTATGGTGCGCGGTTTCAACGCTCGGACAAGCGGCCGATCTGTAAATGCGTATGAAAACGAACATTATAGATTTCGTTGTTTTTCAGGTCATAACAGTATTGTCTGTAATATTTCCGCATTGGGGCACCTCGGCGCGGACGACACGGATAAAGACATATCTTTGCGACTGATCAGATTTTGATAATACTTTGCATATGGTTGGCGCAAAACATCCTGCTTGCAGTGCCCCAAGGGTTGCCAGTTAGGTATGCCCACTGTGTCCGCTGGTGTGAAAGGCAAGCAAAGGATGGATGATGCGCTGTCTATTCTTCAATAAGTACTGACGTCCCAGAGGCCATCATCATCATCATACTGATCTGACCGATAGAAATGGTAGACAAATCTAAGTGTACTCCAACGACAGCATTCGCACCAACGTCAAATGCTTTGCGCCTCAGCCCGCGCAAAGACTCGGCGCGCAGCTCTTCGAGCTGCTTGTCTAATTTATTTGAACTTCCTTTCAATGGCTTAAGTGCGCCAGCGGTCAAGTCTTTAAAATTTGTAATGTTAAAGACGCTCTGGGCCGTCAGTATCTCTATGCGCTTTGTTATACGAAGCTTAGGATCAGTTTCAGTGGTGAGCATTACATCTTCTATAAGACGTTCCCGCATTGCTAAAATACGCTCATCGACCGGAGAAAGAGGGACACCCTCTGCAACTTCTCTATCGATCGTGGCGGCCATTTTTGCAATGGTTTGACGGTTTTCATCCGGTGTCAGAGGTGAGGTGGTATCATCTTTGTTATGCATTTTTAACTACCTCCAATTTTATTTCTGCTGGTTTTTTGGGGAAACTCAACGAATTACGAGAGTTGTAGTCGCGCGCTGGTCTTTGTTGAAGTAATTTTTTTCTAGTTCTGACTCTAGGATGTTTTAGAAATACGACTTTAAATATATTAACAATTTTGCCAAAAGAAAAAGCATATTTTCAAGCTAAAAAGCCATTTTAAAATGGAATATTGATTTTATCGGAGTTTTTTACCGTGTTTTAGGTGTAAAACTAATCAATTTGTTAAAATATCTAGATCGACTGGAATTCAAAATCGCTTCTCTTAAATACTAAAATACCAGTCTTTTCTGACTGATTGTTCTTTTCCGCAGATGCTTAAATAGCCTTTGATCTGTCCCCCCCATATCTTTCACGCTTATTGCGAGAGTTTTCGGGTTGTATTGCAGCTTTGCCTGCGAACGTGGTTGTGGCGCTCCCATGAGGAACTTGTCCTATATTGTTTTCTTCCATTCCTGAATAAGGATCAAACTATCAAATTATCAAACCCTCAGATCAAAAACCTGTGTTGATGAGCGGCCTTTCAACTTGTCAGAAAACGCAGCCAACCTTGGATGTGATACCGCGCGCAGGTTGTTCTATCCCAAGTTTCTGGACTGGGTTGGTGTACGCTGACCTGACATTTGGTTTTGGATCTTATCGAACAGGTATGTAAGCAGAATATACTTACAGGCTAAGATGTTGACCACGTGACACGGGGCAAAACCCGCCGTCGGAAGGTGAATTTTGGGTGGCGCTATTTCAGCTTTGAAACCTTCGCCTTGAGAATGGCGATGATCTTCTGATGGAGATTATCAATTGCCATGTCCAAATCTGTAGACGCAACGACAAAAAATTCTTCAATATGCGTTGCAGCGTTTTTGTTGCTATCGTTTGGGGTCACATATCCCAGGCAGTCGCCAAATTCATAAAATTCGATACAATTCAACATGAGAACCTTCACGTCTGCTGGGTAATTGTCGAAATGCTCAATCTTAGATTTCAGAATTTTTAAAGAAGGCGAGGCTTCTAAACGCGTCAGAATTTTGGCTATTTGACTAGGGTAATCCGGCGCTGGCAGCCATTTTGTAAATTTTTCCAGATCCATACCCGCTCTTACGTACCAGCGTTTCAAGTTTGGGTCCCATTGTCCCCCGATGGATTTGCAATCTTCACCGTCTTCAAATGGGCAATCAAGGTAGATCAATTTTTGGCTCATAAATTTCATCCGTAATAATTTTGGTTATTTTGAATACAATCTCTCGAACCCCAATCACATGATCCCAGTAAAAAGTTAAAATACTACTGGTTTGCGCCGCAGTCTGGAAGACGCTTCCATTAGGATATCATTATACAAGGGCTGAGGCGAGTCTGTAAGTAACAAGCCATTTCCCCGCACGAAGAAACCGCCGGTGTGACTTAGACGAAAAAGAACGGTGATACTTGGGTGGGCTTCAGTGTTCAATATATCCCCTTTAGGATTACAGATCAGATAAAGCCTGCTTGGGCCCGATATACACATATAAAGCGGCCTAGATTGTACTGTGAACCAGTCTATTCACGCCGTTAAAGTGTCTTAAAAGGTAGAGCCTCTTATACATTAATCGAAGTTTCCGCTTGCCAAAATTACGCTCTCTTTTCTCAGGGTAACGCCGTTTTGCCTGTGGGGTGTTTGGGGCGTCGACGGGCTATTGATGGGTGCGGCTCAAGCCCATTCTTGCGCTTTGGGCGGGGCTCTTATGGCGGGGGGCTGCACGCAGGCGTCACAAAGTCGGCCAGAGTAAAGGCAAGGGGCTTTGCCTAGCTTCCACTGGTACTGGCGTCTCATTTACAATTGGCAGCGCGCCGCACTATTTGTTAAATTATGATCTGATCGAGGCACTTAGGGTGATCAGTTAAAGGCTCAAACCCGTCCTGCGTAATAATAACACTGTCGCCGATTTGCGCGCGGAAACTTTTAGTGCTGACAGAGCCGTCTACCGCCATCACCATACCTGGCTGCAGAATAGTGGTGTCGCCGGTCACCAGCTGTGGCGTCTCCAGATAGCTAAAGCCGGTCGCCCGCCCGCAACGAAACGGGTATTCATATCCTGCTCCTTGAATAACGTCTGCATAGGCGGCATGCACAGATTCGGCCGTCACACCGGGTCGCAAGGCAGAAAGTGCCGCGTTTTGACTGGCAAGCGCAACGGCATAGACGTCGGCCTGCGACGTGTCTGCAATTTCGCCAATCCAGAACGTCCGGTCAAATCCAAGCTTAAAGCGGTGAAAATTGGTCATGCCGCAAAAACACAGAAACACCGGCTCGCCACGCCGCATAATTCGGGTCGTGGCGCGATGATGGGTTTTCGTTATGGTGTCACCGGACGCCATAATCTGCAGAAAATGCGTATTTGGCGACATGTCCCTGTCGTCGTAATGCGCCTCTAACAGCATAGCGGCCTTGCGTGTGCCGGCCTGAGACGTCGCGATCGCAACCTCAAACTCTGGCACCCCCTCGCTGATTGCAGCACGGCCCGCTGTCATCATTGCGTTCGCGACCTGACCGGCGTGGCGCGCAAGCTGCAATTCTTCGGTCGATTTGATCATCCGCATTTGATTTAAAACCGGTGTCACATTGGTCAGCCTATCTGGGGCGATCAGGTCACATATATATCTGCGAACGACAGAGGGTATGTGGTCGGGCTCGATTGCCACGCGTTGAGTGGCGTTTATCAATGCGGGCAATTCTGCGCGCCACTCTGCCCCCATGCCATCGTTCCACGGCGCGATGCGGTCAACGCGCGCGGCAGCTTTGGCAGTATTGAAATCAATTGTGGGAGTGATCAACACGCTTGGCCCATCGCGATGCACGACCAAAATCGTCGGTCTGCCAAACTCCATATGAAGATAGTCGTAATAGCCCGTCAGATAATAGATATTATCGTCATCTGTGATCAGCGCAACATCTATGCAATTTTTGTCAAGCCGGTGCCGCAAGGCCGTCATGCGGGTATCAAACATTGTCACCCTGCTCGCCTGCGGGTTTTGCAAGACGGTCTCGAACCAGCTGTGCCCAAAACGCTGCGCCTATGGGCAAAAGCGCGTCGTTAAAATCATAGTTCGACGCATGCAATGGCTGGCCGTAAGGGCCTTCTTGGCCATTTCCTATCAGTAACAGACAGCCCGGAACGGCTTGACAAAAATGAGCAAAATCCTCTGAGAAACTCATTGGTTCACGATTTGGGATGGTTTCAAGACCCTGCGCGCCTGCGGCCTCTACCACAGCCTCGGTCGGCCCGCTGGCGTTTATCGTCTCAATAAATTCGGTATTGAAGGCAACCGAAATTGAGACACCATGCGCTGCAGCGATCCCCTCAGATATCTGTTTCATCAATTTTGCAACCGCTTCGCGGTCCTGTGGCATCCTTGCGCGTACGTCGCCCTTGAGTGTTGCCTGCCCGGGCAAGACATTGCGTTGACCATTGGTAATGAATTCGGTCACCGAAACAACCACACCGGCACCGGGCGCAAGTTTGCGCGATACGATTGTTTGCAAGGCTTGAACGATCTCAGCGCCGATGGTGATCGCATCACGCCCCATTTGTGGCATGGATGCATGGCCGCCTTGACCTTCAATAATAATCTCAAACAGGCTTTCGCTTGAGCATATTTGCCCTGTGCGGGTAGAGACCTGCCCCAATGGCGCGCCAGGCAAATTGTGTATGGCATAGACCTCTTGGATCGGAAAACGCTCCAATATGCCCTCATCTAACATGGCCTGTGCGCCTAGTCCGTGTTCTTCATTGGGTTGAAATAGAAAGACAACTGTGCCGTCAAAGTCCGGGTCTTTGGCCAATATTGCGGCTGCGCCCAAAAGCATCGTCATATGTCCATCATGGCCACAGGCATGCATGGTGCCAGGATTTTGTGACACATAGTCATGCGTGCTGGTTTCAAAAATTGGCAGGGCGTCCATATCTGCGCGCAGACCGATCGCACGATTGCCAGATCCCTGCTTCAAAAGACCGACAACACCGACGCCTTCAAACACCTCTAGCCCGAGTTCCGTTAATATTGCGGCAATACGGGCTTTTGTTAGATTTTCTGCAAACCCAAGCTCTGGAGCGCGATGAAAGTCACGCCGGAGTGTTATAAGATCAATGGTTTTCATTCCGACATCTTTCGCAATAATAGGTGGTAATGCAATTCTAATTTCATGCTCTTGAGACAAAGAACGACAATAAAGCCCGCATTGTGACAAATTGTGTTTTATTCCATATGTCTGCAGTAAATCCGCGACGCCGCACAAAGAAAAATTTCTGCAAAGTTAGTAAGGATCTCAGTCGAGCGAGGTGTGCCCTTACCCAAGATTATCATTAAGTC
>ERZ802830.4099-NODE-4099-length-11880-cov-23.3123_pt1 | contig 11880 bp, 15 predicted proteins | sample MGYA00345654_ERZ802830 | MGnify/ENA primary metagenome ERZ802830 (study PRJEB30503, sample SAMEA104212375) | marine metagenome | biome: Westerlies Biome; feature: [SRF] surface water layer (ENVO:00010504) within the epipelagic zone...; material: water... | reverse complement strand
CATATTATGATATTAACGTACCTATTTTTTCACCGCAAATTATATCTTTTAGTGCATCTTGAGTATTAACATTGAAAACTTTAATAGGAAGTTTGTGGTCTCTTGCTAATGTTAATGCGGTGGCGTCCATGACTTTTAAATTTTGAGATATAGCATCATCGAAAGATAGCTCTGGATAAAATACTGCATTCGCATTAATTTCTGGATCTGAGTCATATACTCCATCAACCCTCGTAGCTTTGAGCATCAAGTCAGACTGAGTCTCAATTGCTCTCAGACATCCAGCTGTATCAGTTGTAAAAAATGGATTACCTGTACCAGCTGTAAATATAACAACGTAACCATCGCTTAAAAGCTGTATAGCAAGCCTTCTATCATAATGCTCTACTATTCCAGACATTGATATTGCTGACATCACTCTTGTTTTTATACCAGCTCTTTCTAGCGCATCTCTGAAAGCTATCCCATTCATAACAGTTGCAAGCATCCCCATATGATCACCAGCAACTCTGTCCATACCAGCTTGATTAAGTTTCTCACCTCTGAATAAATTACCACCACCAATTACAATACCTATTTGCGCACCAACTTCTTTACAAGAAGCAACTGATGATGCCATCTGATCAAGAATTTTAGGGTCTATTCCGTGCTCATCATCACCAGCAACAGATTCTCCGCTAAATTTTACGAGAATGCGTTGATGAAGAAGGTTAGGCATAATTTATTTTAACTGCTCTGCAACCTCATCAGCAAAACTTTTATTATCAACTTCAATACCTTCGCCAACTTTTAATCTTGAATATGATTCGATCTTTGCATTTTTTGAATCTAGTAATTCTTGGATTGATATCTCTGAATCTTTTACAAAATCTTGAGAAAGTAAAGATACTTCTGATAAGAATCTTTTTAATTTACCCTCTATCATTTTCTCCATGATTTCTTTAGGTTTTCCTGATTCTTCAGCTTGAACCATATAGATTGCTTTCTCTCTTTCTAGAATTTCAGGATCAAGATCAAACTCAGACAAACAAAGAGGATTAAAAGCAGAAACATGCATTGCAATATCTTTTGCAAGAGATTCATCACCCCCAGATACAATTACAACAGCTCCTAGTTTAGAATCAGAGTGAAGATATGACCCAGCACTCATGTCTGAGGTAAATTCCTTAGTATCTAATCTTCTTAATTGAATATTTTCACCAATTGTTTGAACTAATGCTTTTCTTTTATCTTCTATCTCTGATTCATGTAATTCAGAAATATTTGATATTTTATTATTAGCAATATAGTCATGAACTTCATTTGTAAAGTTAATAAAATTTGAATCTTTTGCAGCAAAATCTGTTTCAGAGTTTACTTCAATAATTGTTGCATATTCAGTTCCAACAAAAATTTTTAATACTCCATCTGCTGCAACTCTTGCTGCTTTCTTTTCAGCTTTCAATGCACTATTAGATCTTAGTAAATCTAAAGCTTTTTCTATATTTCCTTCACATTCTACAAGTGCTTTTTTGCATTCCATCATCGCAACACCAGTCATATCTCTTAATTCTTTAACTTGAGAAGCTTTAATTTCCATTTTTATTTTTCATCCTTTTTGATATCTTTTTCTTCGGCATCATTCTCATTTACTGCTGGTTCTGCCGCTACTGTTTCTTCAACTGCTGGTTCTGCCGCTACTGTTTCTTCAACTGCTGGTTCTGCCGCTAATGTTTCTTCAACTGCTGGTTCTGCCGCTACTGGTTGTTCTTTTTTGATAGTTTGTATAACAGGTGATTCAGAGTCTACCTTTGGAGAAAATCCTTTGGATGACTCTAAACCTCTAGCACAAGAGTCTGCTATTATTTTTGTGATTAGTCTTATTGATCTAATTGCATCATCGTTTCCAGGTATAACCATATCAATTCCATCTGGATCAGAATTTGTATCAACAAGAGCTATAACAGGAATACCCATCTTCTTTGCTTCAAGGACTGCAATCTTTTCATACTTAACATCAATAACAAATATTGCATCAGGAAGGCCTTTCATATCTTTAATGCCGCCAACGCTAGCTTCTAATTTTGTGTATTCTTTTTGAATTTCAACAGCTTCTTTTTTAATAAGTTTTTCAATTCTTCCTGAGGAAATCATTTCTTCAATATCTTGAAGTCTTCTTATGGAGCCTCTAATTGTTTTCCAGTTTGTTAAAGTGCCGCCTAACCATCTTTTATTGACATAAGGCAGGCCAATTGCTGATGCTTCTTCTTTTACGGTTTTGCTGGCAGATCTTTTTGTACCAACAAAAAGAACTTTATTGCCCTTTGAGCAAATATCTTCAACTTTTGACGCAGCAGCATTTAAATGCTCTTGTGTCATATCTAAATTAATAATGCTTATTTGTTTTCTTGTATCAAAGATATACTGTTCCATTTTTGGATTCCAAAATCTTTGTTGATGACCGAAATGAACGCCTGCATGAAGCAGGTCTTTTACTGAAACTATACTCAATTTAATTCTCCTTGGGGTTATTTCTCCAATCCTGATAAAGTTGACTCAAAAGAGCACCCCAACTTTAATTAAAAAGGATTTTCGTGTTAAAAAGTTCATGTATTCTATAGAAAAAGTGCTGCAATTTAAAGTAATATTTAACTAAAAAAGTCCTTAACCGAATATAGGTTTGGTGATTTCTTGGTTATGGAATTAGCAATAAACAAAGCTCCATCTGAAAAAATGTTTCTTGAAAGCGCCTCATGTTTAAAAGTTATTGAATCTTTGTCATTAAAAAATCTAACTTCATGTATTCCATTGATATCCTCAACTCTTCGAGACTCTATAATAATAGAGCTAATTATATTGCTATGATCATTGTTTTCTATTACCTCTTTTAGCTCGATTGCCGTTCCTGAAGGAGAATCTACCTTTTCTTTATGATGGACTTCTTTAATAATACATTCAAAACTATTATCATTTTTTTTGATAAAGTCTTTTATTGATTCTTTTAAAAAGAAAATACCCTTGCTCATATTGTAAGAGAGTAATATTGGAATCACCTGAGAAGCATTATTAATTTCTTCTAGTTGCTCATGATTAAATCCAGTTGTGCCAATTACAATTGGTTTATTATGTTTTTTACATTGATTGATAATTTCCATTGTTGACTCTGGTCTAGAAAAGTCAATTACAGCATCACAATCTTTTATTGAATCAATAATAAAAATATTTTTAGCTTTATTTGCTCTATGTGATATGGATGTCCCCATTTTTCCAGAAAGCCCATTAACAAAAATATGCATAATTTTTTTAATCTTCTATTTTTTTAGAAGCTCTTAAAAAAGCATCTGTGCCTGGAAAATTCTTTGATTCTGACAAGGACTCAGAAAATGCTTTTAGAAGTTTAAGTTGATTTCTGTCTAAGTTAGAAGGGGTTTCAACTATAACTCTACATAAGATATCTCCTCTTCTGCTATCTCTAACTACAGATGCTCCTTTACCTTTAATTCTAAAAATTTTACCAGTTTGTGTTTGAGCTGGTATCTTTAAAGAAATTGATCCCTCGAGAGTTGGAACTTTAATCGCACCCCCAAGTATAGATATTTCAAATGGAATTGGTGATTCAAGGTATAAATCTTTGCCTTCTCTTTCAAAAATAGGATTCTCTGAAACTCTTATAGCAACATACAAATCTCCTGATTGTCCGCCTTTTTGCCACTCTCCTTCACCACTAAGTCTGACCTTATCCCCATTATCAACACCTGAAGGTATATTCACAGAAAGGGTTTTATTTTCTTTTATTGCCCCATATCCACCGCATGTTTTACATTTATCTTTAATTATTTGTCCAGTGCCAGAACATTGTGAACATGTTTGCTGAACTGAAAAGAAACCTTGCTGCATTCTGACTTGACCGCTGCCATTACAATTTGGACAAGTGATGGGACTAGATCCTTTTGCTGCGCCAGTTCCATTACAGTCATGGCATTCTTTATGAGACGGTATCTTGATTTTCTTTTGTGCCCCAAGAACAGCTTCTTTAAGTGAAAGATCTAAATTATATTGAAGGTCTGAACCTCTTCTTGATCTTCGACTTGATGAACGAGTTCCAAATACGTCACCAAAAATATCACCAAAAATATCATTAATATTTATGTCATTAAAATTTGGTCCGCCTCCACCCATCCCCTCGACACCCTGATGACCAAATTGATCATATGCAGATTTTTTTTGGGGATCTGATAAAACATCATATGCTTCAGCAGCTTCTTTAAATTTTTCAGCTGCTTCAGGATTATCTGGATTTCTATCAGGATGAAATTTCATTGCTTTCTTTTTGAAAGCTTTCTTTAATTCTGGAGCAGAAGCATCACGAGAGACTTCTAGAGTTTCATAATAGTCTCTCTTTGACATTTTTTTAGTCTACTTGTCTTCTTCTTTTACTTCTTCAAACTCTGCATCAACAGTGTTATCAGATGATTCTTCCGATGATTCATCTGGTTGTGCCTCACCCTCTTGAGTATAAAGCTTCTGAGTTAAGGGTGTTAAAACATCATTCACCCCTTTGGTAGCAACCTCGATTGCAGATGTATCTTCAGAAGATATTGCTTTTTCTAATTCAACAACAGCATCTTCAATTTGAGATTTTTCTTCATCTGTAAGTTTGTCACCAGACTCTTCAATTGTTTTTCTAGTTGCGTGGACTAGCATATCTGCATTATTTTTAGTTTTTACTAGCTCTTCAAACTTTTTATCATCTTCGGCATTTGCTTCCGCGTCTTTTACCATTTTTTCAATATCATCATCTGATAATCCACTTGAGGCTTTTATAATTATAGATTGTTCTTTGCCTGTATTTTTATCTTTAGCTGAAACATTAAGGATGCCGTTTGCATCTAAATCAAATGTAACTTCTATCTGAGGAACACCTCTTGATGCAGGCGGTATATCAGCAAGATTAAATTGTCCAAGAGATTTATTTTGTGAGGCTTGAGTTCTTTCACCCTGGATCACATGAACAGTTACCGCAGTCTGGTTATCTTCAGCAGTAGAAAATACTTGAGACTTTTGAGTTGGTATAGTTGTATTTTTTTCAATAAGCGGAGTCGATACACCGCCAAGGGTCTCAATACCTAAAGTAAGCGGTGTTACATCTAACAATAAAACATCAGTTGTATCACCAGACAAAACAGAACCTTGAATAGCAGCTCCTACAGCAACTGCTTCATCCGGATTTAAATCTTTTCTAGCATCTTTACCGAAAAATTCAGAAACCTTTTTTTGAACTAGCGGCATTCTTGTTTGTCCACCTACTAATAAAATTTCAGAAATGTCTTTCTTTGCAATCTTTGCATCCTTTAAAGCTACTTTTAATGGCTCTAAACTTTTATCAACCAAATCCTCAACCAAAGATTCAAGTTTTGCTCTAGTAATTTTATGAACAAAATGTTTCGGCCCTGAACTATCAGCAGTGATATAAGGTAGATTGACTTCTGTCTGCTCTGAAGAAGACAGTTCAATTTTAGCTTTTTCAGCAGCTTCTTTTAATCTTTGCAATGCAAGAGGATCACTTTTTAAGTCAAAACCTGACTCTTCTTTAAATTGCTCAACAAAATAATCAATTAACCTTAAATCAAAATCTTCTCCACCTAAAAAGGTGTCACCATTGGTAGAAAGAACCTCAAATTGATGCTCACCATCAACATCAGAGATTTCAATAATTGATATATCAAACGTTCCACCGCCAAGATCATATACTGCAACAGTTGAGTCACCTTTGTGTTTATCAAGCCCATATGCCAAGGCAGCTGCAGTTGGCTCATTTATAATTCTTTTAACATCTAAGCCTGCAATTTTTCCTGCATCTTTAGTTGCTTGTCTTTGTGAATCGTTAAAATAAGCCGGAACAGTAATCACAGCCTCTTTTACTTCATGTCCAAGATAGTCTTCTGCAGTTTTTTTCATTTTTTTCAATACTTCAGCTGCAACCTGAGGTGGAGCAAGTTTTTTGTTTGAAGCTTCTACCCAAGCATCACCATTGTCTGCTTTGATGATGTTATAAGGGACCATATCAGCATCCTTACTTACAACTTTGTCATCAAATGTTCTACCAATTAATCTTTTGATAGCATAAAGCGTATTTTCTGGATTAGTTACTGCTTGTCTTTTTGCAGGTAAACCAACTAAAACCTCATCATTATCAGTGTAGGCAATAACTGATGGGGTAGTTCTACCTCCTTCAGCATTCTCGATTACTTTTTGCTGTTGTCCTTCAATAACAGCAACACAACTATTGGTTGTTCCTAAATCAATTCCAATTATTTTTGACATAATATTTTTTCCTCTAATTTTTAATTACTGTAACTCTCGCAGGTCTTACTATTCTTGAATGAAGCTCCCAGCCTCGTTGAAAAATATTTCCTATTGACCCATCTTTTTTATTTTCATCTTTCTCCATAGTTACAGCTTCATGTTTTTCTGGATTAAACTCTTCATTTACAGGATAGATGGGTATCATTCCAAATTTATCAAGAGCAGACTCAAAAGACTTTAATGTTAATTCAATACCCTCTTTATCTTCTTTTGTTGCATCTTCTGATAAATTGTTAAGTGCATGCTCTAAGTTGTCTATGACGGGAAGGAGCTCAACTAAAAGCTTTTCAACACCATATTTATGAGCTTTTTCTACCTCACTATGAGATCTTTTTAAGGCATTATCCAGATCAGCATTAGCTCTCAATAGAGATTTTTCAAGCTCTGCATTGGCATCAATTAATTCTTCATATGAAGGTGTACCAAGATCATCTGGTTCTTTTAACACTTCCTCATTTACAGTTTCAGTAGAATCTTCGATATCTAATTTTTTATCTTTTTTGTCTTTTGGCATTTTTAAATCCTATTTGAAACATATATTGGGATTTAAATTTTCAGTTCAAGAGTAGAACTGAATTTATGATTCTATTTTTCTTACATGCAAAATCATACTATGGTCAACTAGCTCATAGCCTTTCTTTTTAGCAATCTCATGTTGAAGTTGTTCCAAATCTTCGTCATGAAACTCCATGACTTTTCCAGTATCTACATCAACCATGTGGTCATGATGTTCATCCGAATTAATTTCATATACAGCCTTACTGTTTTCAAAATGATGCTTTGTTACCATGCCAGCAGATTCGAATTGAGTTAAAACTCTATATATTGTGGCTAGTCCAATATCCTCATTATTTGATATAAGCTCTTTATATATGTCCTCTGCACTAAAGTGAGCCTCTTCTTGTATAGCTGTAGAAGCAAGAACTTCCATTATTTTTATTCTTGGCAAGGTGGCCTTTAAACCAGCTTTTTTTAACTCTTCATTTTGTTTTGACATTATTCTAACTATTATAATTTTTTATTGTCATATTCTATTAATGTGAACAGACTTTGCAGACATTACAAAGTATAATCCAAAATAATTATGAAACAACTTGCTTCAACTTTCTTTACATTAATTGTTATTATAACAATTAGCTCATGCTCATCTTTGAGTCCCTACAAGGTTCCAGTTCTCCAGGGAAATATATTTGAAGATGAAGATTTAGAAAAGCTTTCTGAGGGATTAACAAAAGAGCAAGTTCAATTTATCTTTGGAACTGCATTAATTCAAGACCCTTTTAGAACTTCTAGGTGGGATTATTTTAATTCCGTTACTGTTGGTAGTAAGGTCATGGCTGAAAATAAGCTGACTATTTTTTTCAACGAGAATGATCTTGTTGAGAGCTGGATTATTGAAAAATCATCTGAAGAATAGAGTTCAAATTTTCTTCAATCTTCTTTCTTTTGGATCTTGCTTTAAAGGCCTGAGGAGCTCGACTCTCTCACCTTCTTTTAATCTATATTTATTTGGTTTAGGTTTAAAGTCACCATCAAGTAATTCTCCATTAACTGCAACAGTTAATTTGTGACCTAATTTATTAATAACTTCCTGTATTTTTTTGAATTGAAGAAGTTCTTCTACTGTAAGGCTTGTGGACACATTAAATACATAAAAATATTTGTCTTGCTCACCCTGGTATGTGAAAAAAACTTTCATTGAGCTTTCTTAATAAATGATTCAATAACATTATTAGAAAATGATTCGACTATTGGTTGTGGAGTAACAGCATTTAACAAAAAAGGAAGTTCAAATTCAGCATAAAAGTTTATCTCGCAAAAATCTTTATCTATCTTATTTACTGACCATTTGGCATTAAAGCTGTTAAAAGGTCCTTTTAATTGTTTGATAATAATAGAATCCTCAAAGATCTCATTTCTAGATTCAATAAAGTATTTTTTTCCTAAAATTTGAAACTCCAGTCGTCCAATTTCAATTGGAGGATTTCTTGAAATTAATGAGGCTCCAGTGCAACCAGGAACAAATTCTGCATACTTGTCAAAGTTGGATACAATATCTAAAGCTTTGCCTGCATTAGTCTTTAATACCTTCTTAAACTGAAGATCTCTTTTCATTTAGTTATTAAAAAAATTGACGATAAAAAATATAGCCTACACAAACAGGGGCAATAAATTTTACAAAAAATCTCCATAAAAAATATAGAGATGTATTGATTGACCCCAACTCATCTTCAATTAAAGATTTTTTCATGAACCAACCAACAAATATAGCAATAAGCATTCCTCCAAGGGGAAGCAAAATTTGATTTGCGATGAAGTCCATTGAATCAAGAAAGTTTCTATCGCCTATTAAAGAAAAATCTGACCAAATATTGAAACTTAATGCTGAGCCAATACCAAGGATCCATACAAAAAAGGAAATGATTTCAGCAGATCTTCTTCTGGACAAAATATTTTCCTCTGATAAGTATGCTACACCTGGCTCTAAAAGAGAGATTGATGAACTTAACGCAGCTACTGACAATAATATAAAAAATAATGGCCCAATAAATTGTCCGAATTGCATTTGATTAAAAGCAGAGAGCATTGAAACAAATACAAGTCCTGGACCACTATTTGGTTCTAAATTGAAAGCAAATATAATAGGGAAAATTGCTAGTCCAGCTAAAATCGCAATTAAGGTATCAAGTGAAGCCACTGTAAACGAGGTGCTAACTACTTTCTGATCTTTAGGCATATATGCGCCATAAGCCATAATGGAACCCATGCCTAAACTTAAGCTAAAAAATGCTTGTCCCATAGCTTGAAGAAGAGTATCTGAAGTTACATTTGAAAAATCTGGTGCAAAAAGAAATGACATTGCTCTGCTAAAATCACCATTGATTATTGAATAAATAACCATAAAGATCATTAAAAAACCCAAGAGCGGCATTAATATCTTTACCATTCTTCCAATACCATCTTTAATTCCTGCTGAAACAATCAAGGCAGTTAGGATCATAAATACTGAATGCCAAAAAATTAAATTAATTGGCGAAGAAATTACATTAGTAAATTGCTCTGGAGAAGTAATTGCTCCAGAAGATGCAGCAGATATAAAAATATAATTTAAACAAATACCTGCAATTACACTGTAAAAAGATAATATTAAGACTCCAGCAAATATTCCACTCCAACCAACAATTTGCCATGAAGAACTTCTATTAGATTCAAGTGCAACACTCCTCATTGCATTAATAGGGCTATTACCTGCTCTTCTACCTAGAATAATTTCACTTATCATAATTGGTATGCCAATTATTAAAATACATCCAAGATAAATTAGAACAAAAGCACCCCCTCCATTTGTACCTGCTTTATATGGGAAACCCCATATATTTCCAAGACCTACTGCTGAACCAGTAGCAGCAAGAATAAAGGTCCATTTACCAATCCATGCTCCATGTGATTTTAATTGTCGTTGTATTTCCATAATCTATTATTGAATTAAAGGGTTGCTATAAGGGTTTATCCAATATGCTGATGATATCAAAAAACTTATTGATACAAGCAAAGATAACATCTTTCTAAATTTTTTATAATCATCATCTCTAAATTTAAAATCTTCAGTAGATTTTTCAAAATAATAAAAAGATTGAAAACTAAATACTGAAATAAGTAGCGCGACAAGGATTATGTCAAAGTATATCAATAAAAGAATCATGCACCCTATTAAGCTATATAAAATACCTACAGATAAATTAAATTTTTGATTTTGTTGTTCATCTCTCCATCCCCAGGCCATACCACCCAAAAAAGTAAGAATTATGGATCCATAAGCTAGTTGAAAAATGATAGCAATTTTAGAAAAGTCTGAGCTTACTATCCATGGTGCAATTGAAAAAAGAGCAAAAGGTAAGAATCCAATATAACCATACGTTGATTTAAAATTGTTTATATTCATGTTTATTTAATTTTTTCTTGCACTAGTCATATCAAAAGACATAATAAAGGTATGTCCAAAGATAAACCAAATCTTATTGTAAAGAATAAAACTGCTTCAAGGAACTTTATTCTTGGTGACTCATTCCAGGCCGGGCTCGTTTTAGAAGGCTGGGAGGTGAAGTCGCTCAGAAATGGTAAAATAGATGTTAAGAATAGCTATGTAACTTTTAAAAAAGATGAAGCTTGGTTATTTGGTATTAAAATTGATCCTCCAGCATCATTAAAGGATTTTAATGTCGACCCACTTAGAACAAGAAAGCTATTATTAAAAAAAAGGGAAATTATAGAGCTTCAAAAGCAAAAAAATGAGAAAGGGCTTACGATAATAATGACTTCAATGTACTGGAAGGAAAATCATATAAAATGTGATATAGCTTCAGGAAAGGGTAAAAAAATCCGTGATCAAAGGCAAGATATTAAGAAAAGAGATTGGGAGCGAGATCAGGGTAGAATTCTTAAGAATGCAAAAAATAACAGTCATCCCTCTAAAAATTTCAAGTAATACTGTATAATTCATGCCCCATTGGGGGCGAACAGGGTTCGACATTTCTACTGGACTCCGAAGCGCATGCCAAGATTGTGGTAATTCTTGTAAAACATACTACAAAAAATTTAGTTGCAAATAACGACAACTACGCTTTAGCAGCTTAATGCTAACCGATGCCAGAATTGACTATGGTTTGAAGCATCGGCAAATCACATAGTCTAGCCAAGCTGTGTTGCTTGGACACAGTTTGGTTAAACTTAATCAAGCTCGCTTTTTCACCCTGCTCCTCGGGTCGAAAAAGTTAAAAAGCCAATTGGGTGAGCTATGCATGTAGAAGTTAGGCTGAAGGATTAATGGACGCGGGTTCAATTCCCGCCGCCTCCACCATTTGGTATTGTGATTGTTAAAAAAATTAATACTATGAAAAACATTAAAATAATCAAACTATTCCTAATTTCATTAACTACTTTAAATATTGCTGCCTTAAGTAATAATGAGCAAAGCTATTGTTTTTCAACAGACCCAGAACTAGGCGACTCAGCATACTGGGCATCAGCAGCAATTAATTTTTACAATTCAGGACAAAACAGGAAAGCAATTAGCATTGTTGATAGTTGTTTCGAATATTATGCTGAGGATGCTTTGTACCAGCAAAGTCAGTTAAAAAAGGCAATGACTCCACCACCTCCAATTGGGCGAGTTGATTTTAGAGAAAGAGAAAAAGTCTTCGCAAATTATGCAGTGAATGATGTTTCTATGGCTTTATGGACTAAAGCTGTTTCAGCAGAAAAACTTGGTGAAATTGAAATAGCTATGGATGCATATTCAAAATGTATTTATTTAGATTATGGCAGAGCCTGGGATCCTGAGGGATGGTTTTGGAGCCCATCAGCTGATTGCTTTAAGAGAGGCAAAAGACTTATTAATTAATTCTGCTTCGATATAGACATATCTTGATTTCATCTTTAAACTACGCATCTAATTTTTATAAATCAATATGGCTAACTCTAAACAAGCAATTAAAAGAGCAAAACAAAATGCAGAAACATACAAGTTAAGGCATG
>ERZ802830.4098-NODE-4098-length-11881-cov-7.2278_pt1 | contig 11881 bp, 12 predicted proteins | sample MGYA00345654_ERZ802830 | MGnify/ENA primary metagenome ERZ802830 (study PRJEB30503, sample SAMEA104212375) | marine metagenome | biome: Westerlies Biome; feature: [SRF] surface water layer (ENVO:00010504) within the epipelagic zone...; material: water... | reverse complement strand
TGAGCAAGCGGAGTCGCTGCCTGTCGGAGGTGTCTATCTCGGGTGGGCCGGCTATCTAGACGTCACAGAGAAATTATTCGGCAGCATGCGTAAAGTGCATCTGGAGCTCATAGACGTCTGGGACGGAACTCAATGCTCCCTGGTGGCTCGGTTTATGCTGAATGCGATCAGCAAGAGGACTGAAGCAGAAATCACCATGCCGTTACTTGAAGTATGGGAGTTTGAAGGGGACAAGGTGACGGCCATTATACCTTTCTACCGTGACACCCACCTGCTCTCAGAGCTACTCTAAACCTTCGCAATCACATGGCCCTCCAGCTTCTATTGCAGCTGGCAATAAGTTTGCGTACCACTGTGCGTGTAGCATCCCACAACTTTCTGAATTGCCGTTACACGCGCGGTATCGCCTATCCGCTCGAGACGCGTGGCTTCCAAATAGATGAGTAGCACCACCACAACATGAGGTCCAACAGCCTCGCCGTCTTTGCTGTGATCCACTGGCCGACTAAGAAAGTCAGATGAGAATCACAACGCGGTCGCGATCCAGTTGTTGAGCTGACGACTTTATCGAGGCACCGAAGTATCGAGGAACCGAAGTCCGACAGAAAATCACACCTGGCAGGTCAACGTCGCCGTCCGCCTAGACAACTATCGATAAAGACGATCCAGATCTATACCAGTTGCCCAAAACGCATTTCTCCATTAGTTTCTCGGTGTCTACATGTGTCTTGGTGCGGCCAATCGGCCTTGACATGGTAGAGGTCGGCGGTTCGAATCCGCCTGGTCCTACCAAAAAAGAAAAGAGCCTCGCGATAGCGGGGCTTTTTGGTTTTTGGGGGTTCGGGTTGGGCGACACCGACAACAGCGGTTCGATAAAATACGACTTCCCAAGCATTTTGGTCGCCAGAGCTCAGCAGCGGCGCCGCGAAGGGGTGAGAGCGGGCGCGGCAAGCGCGCTAGAAACAGTCCGCCTGGTCCTACCAAAATCAAAAATCCGCCTCGAGGTAGGTTTTTGATTTTGCAGGGGTAGGTCTGGATAAGAACTGCTGTTCAACGAATGCGACCAGAGATGTATTTTGTCCGCCGCTGCAGCACCGTAACAAAATCGACACGCATTATTAATGAAAATGCCATGCATGCTTAATAAAAACGCCATGTAGTGGCTCCATACTCCAGCCATGACTCCATTAGCTAGGCTGCAACAGTGGGACGTCCTCATACTGAATCGAATTTTTCAGGGGGTTCGGCGCCGCCAGCGGCTGAAGCAGATAGCGGCGATAATTTCTCGCACTGGAGACGGTCCGCTTTATGTTGTGATCGCTATGGCCGGATGGATTACGCAAATACCTCAAGCTCAATCATTCTGCCTGACACTTGCCCTCGCCTTCGCGATCGAGCGTCCACTCTATTTCCTAATAAAGAAAGGTTTTAGACGGAACCGCCCCGAGCAGATCGTTCCCGGCATTAAAGGAGTCGTGGTGCCTGCTGATCAATTCAGCTTTCCCTCTGGCCACACATCGGCGGCATTCTGTTTCGCCACCACTGCAGGAATATTGCTGGTGGGTTCATATAACCCCTTTTTCTTTTGGGCAGCCTCCATTGGGCTATCTCGGATAGTACTGGCAGTGCACTTCCCCGGCGACGTAATGGCGGGAGCGATCATTGGCAGCACCATAGCGATGATCTCGGGCATTTTGGTGAGCACTTTCTGAATGCGGATTTTATATGGCGTCCAAGGCACGGGTAACGGCCACATCAGTCGCGCGAGAGCGATGTCAAAGGCGCTTGCGGCCTATCCCGACCTTAAGGTCACATGGCTTTTTTCGGGCCGCCGCAAAGAGAATCTTTTCGACATGGATCTATTTGGTGAGTATGAGCATCGCGAAGGCCTGACATTTGTCACCGAAGGTGGATCGGTAAAGTATTGGAAAACTCTCCTTTCAAACAACTACCTCGTGTTCCTGAAAGACGTCCTAGCGCTCAATCTTAAAGACTTTGACTTGATCGTCACCGACTATGAGCCGGTGACTGCTTGGGCAGGGCTCATCAAAAAACGTCCAGTAATCGGGATTGGCCACCAATACGCTTTTGGAGAGCACACGCCTAAGAATGGCGGTACGTTTTTACAGCGCAACGTCATGTCGCGCTTTGCCCCAGTAAAGAAGCAAGTTGGCCTGCACTGGCACCCCTTCGATAAAAAGATCTTGCCACCCGTTCTCGACTTACCCGATTATGAAAGTTGTCACAGCTCCAGCTATATCCTTGTGTATTTGCCAGTTGAAGATCAGGCGGTCGTCACAGATTGGCTAAACAAGTTTCAAGACCATGAATTTGTCCAGTATTCAGTTGGTTTGCCAGATGATCAGCAGGGCAACGTAGCAAGACGAAGTGCCTCATTTGAAAGATTCAAGTCTGATCTTGCCGGAAGCAACGGCGTGATTTGCAACAGTGGCTTTGAGCTCATATCCGAGTGCTTACAATGGCGTAAACCTGTACTGACACGTCCGCTGGCGAGGCAAATGGAGCAGTTATCGAATGCTGCCGCGCTAGAACAACTTGGATACGCAACCGTAATGAGCAACCTCGATTCCAATTTAGCGTCGAGATGGCTGGCCAAGCTACCTGCGGCACCCGCTATCCGTTTTCCGGACGTAAGCCGTAGCCTCGCCGACTGGCTTGCACACGGCGCCGAAAAACCGATCAATCATCTCAGCGAAGAACTTTGGATGCAGGCGTAATCCCTATGCGTATTACTGTGCTCGGCAGCGGTTATGTAGGCCAACACAAGCTGCGGTGTTAGCGCATGTAGGACAGCGAGTGGTGTGCGCAGACATTGAAGAAGCACGCATCGAGAGTATTCAGCGCGGTGAGCTACCATTTTTTGAACCTGGCCTTGATGATCTGGTTAAAGCCGGCGTCAACCAAAACGCGTTACGGTTTTGGTGTGATATTGAAGAGTCGGTTCGGCGCAGTGAGTACATATTTATCTGTGTAGGGACACCTTCCGCCAGTGAAGGCAGCGCAGACATACAGTACATCGAAAACGCTGCAAAAGGCATTGCGGCGGGTATGGATTCACACAAGGTGATCATCAATAAATCAACTTCACCTGTCGATACCGTTGATGACATCTCTGAGTGGATAGCTGCGGCACTGGAAGCCAAAGGAAAGGACCTCTCGTTTGAAGTTTGCTCTAATCCAGAATTCCTCAAGGAAGGCTCAGCAGTCACTGATGCGCTGCGACCTGATCGGATCATTATTAGGGTCGGTTCAAATGCAGTGTGCGACGAGCTCAGACGGATTTACGAAGCATTCAATCGTAATCATGAAAAAATCATATTTCTAGATCCCAGAAGTGCTGAGCTGACAAAGTATGCTGCCAACGCAATGTTGGCGACCAAAATCAGCCTCATTAACGAAATGGCGAATATGGCCGAAGCCCTAGGCGCGGATGCAGAAATGATAAGAAGAGGCATTGGAGCGGATCCACGCATCGGTTATCAATTTATCTACCCCGGGGCCGGCTATGGCGGATCCTGTTTTCCAAAGGACCTACGCGCGCTCATCAGCTCCGCTTCTAAACAGCATTTGAGCGCCAAAATACTAGCAGCGGCAGAGGCCGCTAACAACGCTCAAAAGCAAAAGCTGTTCGAGCAGATTACGTCTAGATTTGGACCTGACCTGTCAGGACGAACAATTGGACTTTGGGGACTCTCGTTCAAGCCGAACACAGACGATATGCGCGAAGCTCCTAGCGTCATATTAGTAAAGAGTGCATTAGCTGCTGGTGCGACAATAAAACCATTTGATCCTGAAGCCATGGAAGTTTGCGCACGCCTGCTCAGTAAGGAGACGCGTCTCCAATATTGTCCAACTAAAGAAGCTGCTTTAAGCAGATCTGATTTTCTGGTGATCTGTACAGAATGGCGGAATTTTTGGTCTCCCGACTTTCACGAGATGAAGAGTCTCTTGAAGACGCCAGTCATATTCGACGGCAGAAATTTATATGACCTGGATCACATGCAGCAGATGGGTATCGAATACTTTGGCATGGGGAGAGGACTATCCACGCGGACTTGCAGCGGCCTGACGAATAAAACCTCGATTCGAGCGGCATAATCAACTAGCGGAGCATATCTCTAAACGAATGAATAAAAGACACATTTGTATCGTGTCGGAAGATCCCTGTTTTTGGTATATAACCACATAGGATTTGAAATTATGAAGCCTGCAGAACGTGGCATAGCTCACTTGCTACTCGCAACTCGTTATTCCTATCAAGGCCTCCGTGCTGCATGGCTCGGCGAGGAGTCGTTTCGTCAAGAAGCATTGGTCATTTTAATAGGAGTGCCTCTGGCACTATGGCTGGCTCGCGATACTATCGACTTTCTCCTTCTGACGCTGCCATTGTTGCTTCTTTTGGCCGCCGAGCTGGGTAATAGCGCGGTTGAAGCCGTTGTAGACCGCATTGGAGAGGAGCACCATTACCTATCTGGGCGCGCAAAAGATTTTGGCTCCGCGATGGTATTCATGGTCATCATTTCGGTCGTTGTTAGCTGGAGCTGCGTTTGCCTCTCCATATTCTACTTCAACTAACTTGCCGTCATGCTGCCCTTCGGGGAGTCCTGTGCGAGTGAAACGGGCGTCAAATCAAAGCCTGTCAGAAGCTGAAAATTTCCTGCGTAATCCTCCAGAAGAGCCGTACAGTTTTCCACCCAATCTCCATCATTGCAGTACATAACATTGTCAAACTGCTGTATCACGGGGTAATGCAAATGACCGCATATAATTCCATCAAACCCCTTGTCCCGTGCCAGGAGAACCGCTGCATGTTGATAAGCCCGTATCGCATTCTCAGCTTGCGACACATTGAGCTTGACCCATTTGGCCAAAGACCAGTAGCGCAGCCCAACCAACTTACGGATTGTATTAACGCGCCTATCTACCCACATGAGTAACTCGTAAGCAGCGTCACCAACGAACCGATTCAGGCGACTGTAGCGCACCGCATAATCCAACTCGTCACCATGAATAACGAGCATACGCTTTCCTGTTATCGCTTCATAAATGACAGAATCACAGACTCTGATATTATCAAAATTTCCGCCGCCAAACTCGCGAAAGCTCGCATCATGATTGCCCGGAATATAAACGACCTCGGTGCTGCCTTGAGCAATCTCAAATAGTTTTCGCAAAACCTTGGTATGCGATTCAGGCCAGTGCACTCGCTTGGTCATGGCCCAGATATCAATGATATCTCCGACCAGATATAAATGCTGACACTCAATTCGATTGAGTAACTGGAGCAACTGCTCTGCTTTGCAGTGTGCACTGCCTAGGTGCACATCAGATATCCAAATACCTCGACAGCAAACTGGCTCATTCGGAGTGAAAGCTTGCATTATGTGATCTCCTCTACCCTTTACAGCTTGATCGCTTGCGGGTTCATGTCAAATAACGACGTCGCTTGCGCGGCGTAAGCTTGTTCAGATCAACTATCACGAAGCTGTCAACGCAGTCACCAAAATCGTGATCAACGTTGAACGCAGTGAATACAACGCCATCAGGAGAAGTCGCTTGCGAATAATGTTTATAAAGGGTTGGCAGGGGCAAGCCGGCGGCCGCTAGTGAGTGGCGCAACGACTCAAGGTCCTCGTCGACGTCTATCCCAGTGAATTCTGCAACAAGAGAGGCCACCAGGTCAGGTGGAGGGATAAAAGGCGTCCGAGCCGTGACATCGAGGTTTGTGTCGCGAAAATGAGTGCCAAAATAGTGAGCCAAGCGCGCCGTTGACTCAGGGCCGTAGAAGCGGCTGATCGAGGCTGGGCCGAACAAGTAACGAATATGAGGTCTTGTTTTGAGATAAGCACCGATTCCGTACCATAGATAATCTAGTGCATACCGGGTTTGATATCTGGGCTGTACAAAACTCCGGCCCAACTCTAGCCCCTGCGAAATTTTTGCCAAGACGTTAGGGCCATAATCAAATAGGGTATTCGAGTAAAGGTCCTGAACTCCCTGCTCCGCAATAACCGCACCTGCATCAGCGACACGGTAGGCTCCGACAATTTCCATGTCGTGACTGTCCCATAAAACAAGTTGCGCATAGTGGCGATCAAAGCGGTCGATATCACGGTGACGACCACACCCCTCGCCGACGGTACGAAAGGTCATTTCACGCAGGCGACCAATTTCCCGCATGACACAGGGTGCATTAGCCATTTGGCATAGGTAGATATCCTTACCGTCTCTGGTTTCACCCAGCCGCTCAGCCTCCGCTAATTCCTGGCGAAGCAGCAACCGGTTCTCCGGTGCCGCAACGGTCTCAACAGACCGAAAGATAGGCGCTCCGCTCGCGCCAAGCCTGTAGACATGCTTGCGAAACATGCGCGCAAGCTGCTGTGCCGAAAAGTTATTTGCCGCATAAACGTCGTGGGGAATAGGCCGGCCGATGCGCAAGTCGACTGTGCTTTGGCTCTGCTTAAACATTTCTCGAACCAGCCAAATTGTCGAAAGCGGTTTAGCCAGAAACGACACGCTGTAAAAGAATACAGAGTTCCTACCAGACACATAGACGGGAAGAATGGGCGCCTTTGTACTTCGTGCAAGCTTTATAAAACCACTCTGCCACGCACTGTCATAAACGCCTTTCGCACTAAAACGCGAAACCTCTCCTGCCGGGAAAATAATCAGCGCGCCGTCCACCTGCAGATGTTCCTGGATTGCGCGGAGTGCATCCCGGGCGGTGCCTTTACCCTCGCCCATATTTGATACCGGCAAAAGCACTGAACGAAGCGGAGAAATGGCCGTCAACAGATCGTTTGCAACAACCTTAACGTCTGGTCGAACGGCACGCACCAAATTCAGGAGTGCCAACCCATCGAGGCTGCCGATAGGGTGATTTGCCGCAATTACCACGCTGCCAGTAGACGGAATTAGGGACCGCTCTGATTCTGTTAAGCGAACATCGAATTCAAAGTGCCGTAATACCTGTTCAACAAACTCGAAACCCTCAAGATAAGGGTATTGGCTCAAAAATTTTTGAAGACGTGTCTCGTAACACAAGAAACCCAGAAACCGACTTAAAATTCTGGCAGAGCGTCGATGCCGCTCAAAAAAATCAGGATAACGACCTTCGAGTGTACGCTGTATATCTACCAAGGCCTATGCCAGCTCAAATCATCAAAAACGGATTCGTCACCATGATCCTGCGAAACACCGCCGCGGTGGCGGTCGCTTGCGTTAGAAGGACTATCAAGGATGGTGATTTTTCCACCCTGCTGTAAAAACTGCTGAACCTGGTGCTTAATGGAATCACGCAGCGCATGCTTCTCAGCTTCGATAGGATTGTCGGAATGTTGCATAGAACCTCCCCTTTTCCACCCCGTTTATATTGGCACTCGGCTGTTGCAGAAAATTGAAGGTTGTTTGAATTTTTTGTGACTGAGAAGCTCCGTTGAAGAAAGGCGCGGAGCAACTGGGCGCGGGACTGAGGTTTTGTTTGTGCGGGAGTTGGCGCAAATAACCACGGTTGTTATTTTTTCCTAACGAGTATGTGCCAAAGTTGGTGGGTTAGGGTTGAGTGAGACCTGCGACAGCGGTTCGATTAAATGCGACTACCGGAGCATTTTGGTCGGCAGAGCGCAGCGGCGGCGCCCGAAGGGGTGAGAGCGCGCGAGGCAAGCACCCTCGAAGCAATCCGCCTGGTCCTACCAAATTTCTAAGCTGCTGTTTTGTTTGGACCTCCTGTTTTTCAAAACCATGCGTTTTGTAGGATTTCTGTGCGTGGACACTACCGCGAAAAATTTGCGTGCGATTGGCTTAGATATTTGACCGAGGCGGCTAAGCGAGCAATTAAAGTATCTGCTGATATATTCGCGTCGGTATGACCGAATACAATTCTGTCCGGTCTGAGTAACAGAGCTTCACCACCCTTTAGGACAGCAGGGAATTTACCCCGCACGATATCAAGCGTCGAAACATCAATCATCTGAATATCTAGCGCCTGTAACACCGAGGTGGTGTCTTCATCGAATGCATGTGGCCCATTGCTGACCAAGGCAAAATGCGGGCCCAATAGCTCATCAAAGCGGATTTCACGGCCCCGGGCGTCACGTACCACAGGCTGAGGCAGCAGGTACCCGGTGGCACCCTCATTGGATACTTGTTCAGTGAGGACAATGCCAGATCGAATGGGGGGTTGCTCGCGACCTTGGCCATAACCAGACTTTAGAGAGGTTTGCTTCATTTTCGGTTGCTCGTCGCCCACACGCTCAGCTGCCTCGATAGCGGCCATATGTTGCATGAGGTGGCCCATGTCTACAGCCCAAGAAACAAGATCGTGTGTATGGTCATAGCGCTCGGCTTGGTATGTTTCGAGTAATGTCTTAGCGCAGCAGCCGCTCTGTACTAAGCGAAGTTTCCACGCAAGATTGATTACGTCGCGCATGCCAGAGTTCATCCCTTGCCCTAAAAAGGGAGGTGTTTGATGGGCGGAATCGCCGGCCAAGAAAATTCGATCATGTTGCCACTTATCGGCTACTGCTGCGTGAAACTGGTATACCGCTGCGCGCCTTATGCGATAGGTATCCCTCGGCGTCCAGGGATCAAGCAGGCTGCGAATGGCCTCTCGATTCAGCATCTGCTCGGCAGTTTCTCCAGCATTCAACTGAAACTCCCAGCGGCGATAGGGGTCCTTGGTGGCGATGAAGGTATGAAGACGATCCGGGTCGCACACCTGTAGCACCTCGTTCGGCAAGGCGTGAGGTTTGATCATCTCAACGTCAACCACAAGCCAATCTTGATCGTAACCCAGGTCCCGCCATCCGATACCTAGCGCTTTGCGTGTCAGGCTACTCGCCCCATCGCAAGCCACTAGATAGTGGGCGCGCAGTGAAATTTCGCCGTCTTGTCCTATCGCTTGAATCCCGACTAGCTCTTGGTCTATGCAGAACCGAGTCATTTCATAACCAATATAGGCTGTCACGTTAGGATGACGCTGGGCGGTTTCGCGCAGAAAAGTTTCGAGCTCCGGCTGATCAAACATGTTGGCCGGCTGCCAGCCATTACTGCCAATAGATCTGGCGTTACCGCCAAATAACCACTCTCGTTTTGAATTGGCGAAACCTGCACGCTCATTCTGGCGAAGCGGCTGCATCATTCGCTGAACAGTTGCTGCAAGTCCAGCCGGTTGCAGCGCCCGAATGATCTCACCGTCTAGGTTCACTGCTCTTGGCAGAGTGTATACAGCGACTTGTTGTTCAACCACGACAACTTTCAACCCAGCCTCGGCGCAAAGAATCGCGCCCAAACTTCCTACAGGGCCAAGCCCAATAATGGCCACATCAAAGATGGTATTTTGCGCGGCTGAACTCATTGAATTTTGGCGGTATCAGGCTCTGCGATCACCTCGTTCTCGATAAATCCAAGGCCGTCAATTTCCACCTTTACTTTATCGCCAAGCTGCAGCGTCCCCTGTGGCTGCATGGAAATGCCTACACCACTGGGGGTGCCGGTGGCGATAACATCTCCAGGCTCAAGGGTGAAAGCCGTGCTCAAGAATTCGATAATGTCGTAGCAGTTAAAGATCAGATCGTTAGTACTGGTTTCTTGCCGCAGCACGCCGTTGACGAAGGTGCGGAGCATGAGATTGTGTGGGTCAACTTCGTCTGGACTCACAATGGCTGGGCCATAGGGGTTATGGGTATCCCAGGATTTACCCATGGTGAATTGTGGTGGTGTCGCTAAAAACTGCCACTCGCGAACGCTCACGTCGTTCAATACGCAAAAGCCTGCAATTACCCTGTTGGCATCCTCTTTGCGCACGCGGCGGCAGCGCTTGCCAATCACCACGCCCAATTCGCCTTCGTAGTCGAGCATCTGGGTTTCTGCGGGCGAATGAATGGGGGCATACGGACCATTGGCTGAGGTTGCCTGTTTGGTGAAAACCATGGGATGTTTTGGGATTTCCATGTTGCTTTCCTCGGCGTGGGCGCGGTAATTCAGGCCAATAGCTAATATCTTCGGTGGCCTTTTCACGGGAGCTTCAATCGCCACATCTGTTACAAAATAATGCGCCGAAGCCTCTATGTACTTAATCGCCTGCAGCATGGCTGCATCGCCTGCCTCTAAGAACTTCAGCATGTCGCTCGGCAAGCTGGGGGCAACCTGCGATAGATCGATTATGTCTTCGCCCCGAAGCAAACCAATGCGCGTCTGTGATGATTCGGTAAAGGTAATAAGTCTCATAATGGTTTCCGGATGGATGTGAGTAAGTCGGCGACAACGTCAGCGTGGGCGTCAACGGTTTCTGGGCCAAGAGGATCCTTGCCCGACAACGCAGCAGCCTCAGCAGCGTTAGAAAATATCAGCGTAGCCGCCCCGGTGAGAACGTAATAGAAGTGATGCGCGTCCATCTTTGGCGCGGTGCCCAGCTCGGCGGCGCGGCTAAACGCTCGGCATACCTGTTCGTACCATGGTCGAACCGAGCGCTCCAGCAACCACGTCAGGCGCCAGTCGTGGGCCATGCCCTCTTGGATCATCAGTCGATTGAGTTCGGGGTGTCTGGCGCAAAATTTGACGTAAGATCGGATAAAAAAACGTAATTGTTGTTCTTCATCAATCTGTTTCATGTCAGCTAAGGCAGAGCCAAGGTCGCGCTCTGTGGTCGACATCAAATGCTCTGCTGCGGCTTTCCAAAGCGCCTTTTTCGAGCCAAAGTGGTAATTGATCAAACCCCTTTTAACGCCCGCCACAGTCTCTATACCGCGTGTGGAGGAGGCGTCATAGCCCTGTGTGGAGAACGCAAGCAGGGCTGAATTTATTAATTTTCGCTTCGTAGCTTGAGCATCTCGCAGCTTGCGCTCGCAATTTGCTAAGGCGATTTTTTCGTTATTTTGCATAATGTAGACACAATCGCTCTTGTATTCCCAGTCACCACTTTATATATTACTTGTCGATTGGCAAGTTAAATGTGGGGAGACTATGGGGGCGATCAAAGATGTTCTCTATGTCCGGTTTTATGTCACAGATTTACGAGTGCAGCAGCAGTTTCTAGAAGACTTTGGCTTTAAATCTGAAATTGACAATGGCTTGTTGATAGCGCGGGGTACCGATGGCAGCCCCTATATTTACGTCGCTGAACAATCCAGCGAACCTGCCTTTGTAAGCGTCGGCTTCACCGCCGAGTCCGAAACCGAGTTGCGAAACCTTGCGGCATTAGACGATGTGCCGGTTGAATCCAACAACATGCCGGGAGGCGGACTTATTGCGCGACTCACCGACCCTAATGGTTTCTCAGTGGAGGTTGTCGCCAATGTCACTGATTCACCGTTACTTACGGTCGCCTGCCGCTCTGGTTTTAACGATGGCGCAGAGAAGCACCGGCTGGGGGAGCGAGTGGCCTTTGCAGCGTCCGAATGCCTGATTAAACGATTGGGCCATGTGGTACTGATGGTCAATGATTTTAGCGAGACCTTTGAGTGGTATCAGCGAAGATTTGGATTACTGATTTCTGACGAGATCGTCATGAATGAAGAGGGAAAAGAACAAACGCTGGGGGCCTTTACCCGCTGCAACAGAGGCGAGAAGTACGTAGATCATCACACGCTATTTTTTATCAACGCCGGCGACGCGGATTTCAACCATGCAGCTTTTGAGGTCGCAAACTGGGATGTGTTGATGCAAAACCACTACAAGCTCAAAAAGGCCGGACACCGGCATTCCTTCGGAGTAGGTAAGCATATTTTGGGCAGCCAAATTTTCGACTATTGGAAAGACCCAGATGGCTTCATGCTTGAGCACTTTACCGACGGTGATCTACTGAATGAATCCTTTGGCTCTCATAAACGAGGTCTCGAGGATCTGCTCGGCACACACTGGG
>ERZ802830.4097-NODE-4097-length-11881-cov-12.6852_pt1 | contig 11881 bp, 12 predicted proteins | sample MGYA00345654_ERZ802830 | MGnify/ENA primary metagenome ERZ802830 (study PRJEB30503, sample SAMEA104212375) | marine metagenome | biome: Westerlies Biome; feature: [SRF] surface water layer (ENVO:00010504) within the epipelagic zone...; material: water... | reverse complement strand
GGCACAAATATTGCCGGCAGATTTTCTTCAGAAATTTTTCCGATATAACTAACTTTCATAAGGATTTTAAAATACTGTATAAATATACAGTATAATACAAAGTACGACAATCTTTTTATTAATTGCTGGATAATGCTTATATAAGTTTTATATCCATAATTTGTGTAGAATAAAAGCATGTTTAATGTATCTAAAGTGCTACCCAAGGTTGCTAACAACGAGCTTGATAGCCCAAAAATTGCTATATGGACCTTTATATTATTTACCGCGCTTATGACTTGGCGTTCTATTATCCATATGTTTTTTGAATCCTTTGGGTTTCAGGACATTGCGAATTTTATGGTTTTAACTGGTGATCCAGATCCCATGCCGGTTATTTATAGATTTTTCTCATTATGGGGCTCAGCTCAGCTTTTGTTCTGCCTTGTTTGCTGGGTTGTGATTTTTAGATATAAATCCTTAATTCCTCTCATGAATATATTTTGGGCAATAGAATGGGGAGCAAGGTTATTTCTCTATCCTTTAATCAGAGAAGATATAGGGGCATACACAACTGATTTAACCCCAGGCGTAGATATGGCACCATTGGCTTTTATACTTATAGTAGTTATGTTTTTTTTATCAATAGCTAACAGGAAAAGCAAGTAAAAATGAGAGTCTGGATCGTTTTAGGTGTTATTTATGGTTTATTTTTTACTTGGTATACCGATCTGGGCGGCAAGTTAAGCGATGATGAAATTCAATCATATATAAGCCAGCTTCAAAATAATACAAAACAAGATAATTTACCTGCAGAAGGAGCCGAAAGGTTGCTTACTAATATGACAAAGTTTATGGAAGAAGACACGGGCAAGCAATTTCTTATGGTCAACATAATAGATATGTCAGAAAACCCAACTTTTAATGATGGCACCTCATCTGATCAATCAGCAGATGAGCTCATGAATAAGTATATGGAGCATATGTATCCAGAGTTATTTAAGAGAGCATCTCATCCGGTTTATGTAGGGAATGCAATTAGCAACTCAGTAGATATAGTGGGAATTGCTAATGCTGAAGTATGGGAAAGGGCAGTATTAATGAGATATAAAAGCAGAAGGGCTTTCATGGAGATAATAGCTAATCCAGAAATTTTAGGAGAACATAAGTACAAAATTGCCGCTGTAAACAAAACAATAGCTTTCCCAGCAGAATCAGCCATCTTTTTTGGTGATGTAAGATTAATTTTTGGGCTTATCTTATTGATTATTGGTTTATTAGTAAGATCTAGGGCTAGGAAATAGAAAATTTTTCTAAATTAAAGTCTTGACCATCAATAGTTAAGAACCACCCATAACTTCCCCAATCTCCAAGCACAACTCTTTTACATGAACCCATATCATGCACATCTGGCCTATGGGTATGCCCATGAATAAAAAGGTCTGGTTTATATTCTTCTATAAAAACATCAACAGAAGCCGGATTTACATCTGTAATAGCATTAGATTTAATAGATGTAGCTGCTTTGCTGTCAGCTCTAAGAGCAGCAGCAATTTGTTTACGCTCATCAAGGTCTTTTTGAATAAAATTAGATTGCCATTGTTCAGTGCGCACTTCATTTCGAAACTTCATATAGCCTTCATCATCAGTACATAAAAAATCGCCATGACTAACTACAACTTTTTGATTATTGATATCAAGAGTATAAGGATCAGGTAGAAGCGTTATGCCGGTTTCTTGTGCAAAAAATTCGCCGATTAAGAAATCTCTATTGCCATGTATAAAAAAGGTTTTTGGACCATTGGTAGTGAAATTTAATAATGCAGTTTTAATCTCTTGATACAAAGGCAGATCATCATCATCACCTATCCAGGTTTCAAATAGGTCGCCAAGAATATATAAATGAGTACAAGCCTCTTTAGATTCTTCTAAAAATTTAAAAAAGGCTTGTGTAAGTTCGGGATGTTTCTCGCTTAGATGAAGATCTGAAATAAAGCGAGGCTTCATTCAGATACAGCAACCGACTCAATAGTTACAGGCTCAAGTGGTGCATCTTGATAGCCACCAACTACTCCGGTGGCACTTTCTGCAAGTTGATCAACAACATCCATGCCATCAGTAACTTTACCAAAGACCGCATAACCCCAACCCTGAGCAGTTTCAGCTGTATGATTTAGAAAATCATTATCCTTGTGGTTAATAAAAAACTGACCAGTAGCAGAATGCGGATCCATAGTTCGTGCCATAGCAATAGAACCACGATCATTGGCAAGGCCGTTATTAGCTTCATTTTGTATAGGTGCAGTTCCGCTAGGTTTATTTTGCATATCTTCAGTTAAACCACCTCCTTGAACCATAAAACCATTAATTAGTCTGTGAAAGATAGTGCCTTCGTAGTATCCAGCATTAGCTAGGGCTACAAAATTCGCTACTGTAATAGGGGCTTTATCTTGATCTAGTTCTAGTTGAATAGCACCAATAGTAGTGTTGATGGTTACAGATGTCATAGCATTCTCCTTACTTTGAGATGAAGCATATAATGATGATGAGAATACAAGGCTACATATAAGGATATTTAATAATTGTATTTTCTTCATGGTATCGCTTTATAGAATATTAATAATGCTTGTATTTTATCATCAAAAGTTATGAATGCGGTTGTAGTTAGAAAAAGCTTCTTGGACTTTTGTTTCTTCTAAGCCAAAATCTTTTAGATCATAGAGATGAGGCTTGTAATCATCTTTCGACTGATTATCAATAAAATTTTGCATTTCATTAAGAGTTGCTTGAGAAAGATCAAAATTAAAATGTTGATAGATATGTTTAATTTGCTCAAGCGGATTTTTTATAAAATCACGATAATCAATATCTATGATTTGTTCTGAGGTTAGATGTTTAGCTCTATCACTTATGCTTTTCTCAACGGCATATTGCCAAAAATCAAGCACAGCTGCTCCAATCTTATGCGCATTAGCATGATTAGATAATCCAGAGCGAACACTCATAGTTAAGCTTGATAATGAGCCAATAGATTTAACTGGATTTCTATGGATATGAATAAATTTAGCTCCAGGATAGGTAGAAACCAATTCAGGAGTATGGCTTATATGGCTTGGATCTTTTAAAAGCCATTTTTCTGGTCTAGCTTGGGTTTCGAGGGCTTGTAAAAACCGTTTATGCCATAAAAATGTATCAGTAAAATCACAGGTCTTTAGATACTCTTCATAACTTGGTGAATTTGCCATACACATAAAAATAAAACTTCTAACGTTCATAGTATTTATTAAAGAACACTCTTCTGGCATTTCAGCATGAATGTGATGCATGCCTAGAAGTTCTGGAATAAATTTTCTTGCTAACCCTAATTCTCTATTAGTCTGCTTGATACGCTTTTTAGCTTCTTTGCTATCTTTTTCTACTAAAGGAAAAGGTCGAGTTATTTCCCAAAATAATGGTGAGCGGTAGCGCGAGTCACAACTTAATAAATCAAATAAAAATGTTGTTCCTGAGCGTGGCAAGCCCATAACAAATAATGGATCAGAAGGTGCTGGCAGTTCTTTGTCTTGGATAAACTCATTGAGCTGGGCTCTTACTTTAAGACGATTAATAAGCTGATGTCGCACTCCTAGATTTCCAGCTAAGTTTAACCGCGCTTCTTTTTTAAAGGATTCTATTAAGTATTCTAAGGGCTCTAGATAATCATCTTCTCCTAAGCGACCTTCAAGACCTTTGAGGATAGACTTTTTAGATAAACGAAATTGCATTTTATTATTTCCTTATAAGATATAAGATACTCTGAAATACTAAAATCTACAATTTACACTATGAATATACTTTTTATGTGTGTTGGTAATTCTGCCAGAAGCCAGATAGCCGAAGGTTTAGCTAATGCTATGTTAGGCAGCGAACATCAAATTGAAAGTGCTGGGTCTATACCATCTGGCAAAGTTCATTCTGGCGCTATTAAATGCATGAATAGTATTGGTATTGATATCTCTGATCAAACTTCAAAATCCACAGATGATCTCGATACAGAATTTATTGAAAATTTAGATTATGTAATTACTTTATGTGCAGAGGAGGTTTGTCCAGTCCTGCCAAGTCAAGCGACTGCTTTGCATTGGCAACATCCTGATCCAGTAAATCCTGCATTTGATAAAAATCAAGAAGCTGAGGCTTTTGAGAATACTCGAGAGAGTATTTTTAAACTCTTAAAGAAATTTATAATTTTAAATACTTAGAATTTAAACCAACCAATTGCATCGTATTCTATACCTGTAGTTACAAAACCTTGCACAGCCAATAAACAACCGGTAATAATCAAGCCTAAAATAGAACCAATTACCCCATTATTTGCAGCAATGCCAACAATAGTTGTAGGTTTGTATATTAATTCTTTATAGTTAATTGATTCATCTACTTGTTGTAATAAAGCTTTAGCACTTTCAAGATCAGTAATGCGCTCAGCAGGGGCATTTGCAAGCTTAAGCTCCCAAATTTCCTCTTCAATGATAAAAAGCTCATTGCGAACAAAATCTCTATGTTCAGCACTTAAAGACTGCAGCCTAATTGCCATATACATAGCAAGCAAACTAATACCTGAGATAATAGCGATGATAGCTACTATTACAAAAATAGTAGAGATATGATGGCGCATTTCAGTCCATACAATAAGATTCAAAAGACCTACACAAAATAAAGAATAAAAAATCAAGATAGAGGTATAGCCTTCAATTCTAAGATAAAAAGCCTCACCAAAAGAGCGTAAAACTTTACGCATATTCATCCAGGCAAAAACATTCACTCTTTTTTGCAGATCAAGATATATAGGTTGATTATTTTTACCCTGATCTGATTCAAATAACTCTGTGAATTTAAGACCTGGATACTTAACAAGTTCACCAATTTTTTTTGCAGTTTCATAGCGTCGTTCAAAATCAATCGAGCAGACTAATCCAAAGAACAAAAGCTGAAAACCTAATAAAAAGCCTAATATAGAGGCTACTGAAATCATTTGCTCTAACCCGGTTACACCAAAAAGACTTGCTCCATAAAAATACCTGACAATAAAAGGCGTAGCTGGAATTAGCAGCATAGATGGATACAAGATAAGTCGATATTTTTTAACAAAGTCTTTTTTATAAACCGACATAATGATATTAAATAAGAAGAAGCCTGAGGCCACTTCATTGTCCTTAGTTGCGCTAGTTTTGCCTGGAAATAATGGACTTGAGTCTTCGTTTAAAAGGTCTTTGATATTAGTATCATTTAATTCCATTGGAATTCCTTGCAGACAAATATCATTCTCATCCATAGCACAAGTAATCTCATCTTCAATTAAGCCTGGATTATCCGTAGGTTTACTCCAACCTGGACCAATGAGTCTTCTGTTAGTTTTATTTTCATCCCAATCTGGTGCAGGTAAACACAGACGTTCAAGATCTTCTTCTCTAAAGTAAGCATATTTCACAGAAATAATAAGTCTTCTTACAAACAACAAAAGGTAGGCAAGGACAATTTGAAAAGTATCAATGTTTCTTACTAATTCATTATCAGTAAACAGGGCTAAGATTAATGCAGTTGTTAGTAACCATGATGCTGGATAGGTTACTAGCCATGAGCCAATAATATAAGCCAATGAATGATGTTTGGTTGAAAGCACACATAAACTTCTATTTTGAATGACATGCCAGGCTCTTGCAGGTGTATCTTCAAGTATAAATGCGGCTATAGGTGATATGAGAACCGGTGGTAAATTTTCATATATAAGTGTTTTCCAAAATGCACTCCAGGAAAACTTTACCGGTGTATGAAAACTTTCAGCCTGTTTATTTTTCGAAGCACTTCTTAATTTTGCTGCTTCATAAGAGGAATTTATACCGGAGATAAAATCTTCATCATGTTCTACAGAAGGCTGTCTTAAACTTAAATAAGATTCTGGTATATTTTTATCTGTCATATTATTTTATCCTTGCTGAACCCCAGTAGTTATAACCAGCAAAACGAGGCGTACTAGGTAAGTACATTTGTTCAAGATTCTCTATCTCAAAACCTGCCGAGGTAATAAGTTCTGGGATATTTCTATTAAGATTACAGCCGCCTGCAATTTTTCCCCAAATAGGATTAATCCTACCTTGCCATTTAGCAACATTAGCATCAGGAGCTAACCCATGTTCACAAAAAATAAGTTTTCCACCTGGTTTTAAGACTCTGAGCATTTCTCTATTTGCTTCTGCAACCTCTGGAATAGTGCACATGGTATAGGTAATTAATAAAGTATCCACATGATTATCTGGCAGTGGGATATCCTCAGCTCCACAAAGCATAAAATCAATATTAACCGCATTCTCTTCAGCAACATCTTTAGCAATATTATTGAGTTCCTCTGAGGGATCTAATCCAAGTACCTTATCTATTTTACTCATATCATAAAAAGGAATATTAAGACCAGAGCCAATCCCCACGTCAAGGACAACACCTTCTGCCAAAGGTACAACTTTTTTTCTTTGATATTGAATGGGTTTGGAGCCGCATGTGCAGTTGAGAACTTTTGGTAAAACATATTTATCATAAAAACCCATAATTCAATCCTCTATCTCTCTTAATGTTTCTTCAATTCCAGTTGAGCCCATGGACATACCGCTAATTCGCATATCACCCAATTCCTCTTGAGCAGACTCACGCATACCTTTAATTAGCCCAGTTCTGTCAACTGTTAAACCGCCATCAACACAAAGATTGTGTCCTGTAACAAATCTTGACTCGTCAGAGGCTAAAAATAGAGCTGCATATGCAATATCGAGAGGTTGCCCAAGTTCTTCAATAGGTTGAAGTCCTTTAATACGCTCATCCCAATCTTCAGACAAGCCATTTAGAAGAGGAGTGCTAATAGCTCCCGGAGAAATACTATTTACTCTTATCTTAAATTCCCCTAGTTCTAATGCTGTAGTTTGCGATAAATTTATTACTGCAGCCTTGGCAGCTGAATATGCTTGTGGACCTCCACCTCCTGACATTCCAGCAATAGAAGCAGTATTGATAATTGAAGCACCATTAGAATTTTTTTTCATCTCTACTGATGCATGCTTTATACCCATGAAAACTGATTTAAGGAGTATTGCCATAGATTGATCCCACTCAGTAGCATCTATATCACCAATAGAACCAAATGCACCACCAACCCCAGCGTTGTTGAATAAAATGTCTAAATGGCCAAATTCACTTATAGCTATATTCACCATATTTACTATGTCTGACTCTTTTGCAACATCAGTAGGGATTGAAACAACATTTTCTTTATAGCCTTTTTGGACAGCAATATTAAAAGTTTCCTCAAGGGTAGTTTCGTTAATATCAGCAAGTATTACCTGCGCACCTTCTTCTAAAAATAATAAGGAGGTTTCTTTACCTATTCCACTTCCTGCTCCAGTTACAATAGCAACTTTATTCGATAATCTTTTTCCCATAATTTGTACCCCTTGATAGATTCTATAGAAATAATTAACTTCAAACCATATACTTAATATATATTTTTTGGAGATTTAAGAATGGAAAAAGTTTTAGTTTCAGGTGTATCGGGTTTTATAGGCATGCATTGTGCCAAACAACTTCTTGATAAAGGATATAAAGTTGTTGGAACGACACGTTCAGCAAGCAAACATGATGAAGTTATGGCAGCTATAGGCCATGAGAATCTTAGTTTGGTGAATGCAGATTTATTATCAGATGAAAACTGGGACTCAGCTATTGAGGGTTGTGATTATGTATTACATGTTGCATCTCCAGTCATGATGGGAGAGCCTGAGAATGAAGATGTTTTGGTGAAGCCCGCTAGAGAGGGAACTATGAGAGTAGTTCAATTAGCTGCTAAACATAAAGTAAAAAGGGTAGTTATAACATCTTCTGTTGCCGCAGTTTCATATGGACCCCATCATCATAAAAATCATTTTGATGACACAGATTGGTCTGATATAAATGATCCAGGCATTCCTTCTTATAACAAAAGTAAAACGGTGGCTGAAAAAGCTGCTAGAGATTATGTTGCTGGACTCAGTGGTGAAGATAAATTAGAAATTTGTACTATGCATCCAGCATTAGTAGTAGGGCCTTCGTTATCATCTGATATTGGAGAATCCAATATTGTGGTTAAAAGAATGCTTGATGGTTCAACGCCGGGTACTCCAAAGCTTCATATGGGATTTGTTGATGTCAGAGATGTAGCCGAAATGCATGTAGCTGCAATGACAGCAGAAGGCGCAGCAGGGCAAAGATTTATTTTGTCTGAAAGTTCAATGTGGATGTCAGAAATGGCAACAGTTTTAAGAGAAGCAGGTTTTGATAAAGCTCCGAAAAGAAATATTCCTAATTTTCTTTTAAAGATTATTGCAATGTTTGATAAAGATCTTGCTGGAACCATACCATTACTTGGGAGGGTCGGCACTTATGATATTTCTAAAACAAAAGATATTTTAGGCTGGCAACCAACCAAAGCTGCTGATGCAATTGTAAACACTGCTGAACATTTAAAAACAAAAGGTTTGATTTAATACAAGAAGAGAAGTGGCTCCCCGAGCAAGGCTCGAACTTGCGACAAATTGATTAACAGTCAACTGCTCTACCAACTGAGCTATCGGGGAACGCGTTGAGCATTATAATTAATTTTTAAGATATTAGTATAGATTTTTATGACAAAAACTTTAAAGGTAATTTCTGACTTTGAGCCGGCTGGCAGTCAGCCAGAGGCTATATCTAACCTTGTGGAGGGTCTTGATAATGGATTGCTCCATCAAATTTTACTTGGAGTAACTGGTTCTGGAAAAACTTACACTATGGCTAAAGTTATAGAGGAGACCCAAAGACCAGCTATTGTTATGGTTCATAATAAAACTCTAGCTGCTCAGCTTTACGGTGAGTTTAGAGATTTTTTCCCTAATAATTCTGTTGAGTATTTTGTTTCTTATTATGACTATTATCAACCAGAGGCATATGTGCCTACATCAGATACTTATATTGCTAAAGATGCATCCATTAATGAGCATATTGAGCAGATGCGATTATCGGCAACAAAAGCACTTTTAGAAAGAAAGGATACTATTGTAATTGCTACAGTCTCATCGATTTATGGTCTTGGAGCACCAGAATCTTATTTAAAGATGGTCATGCATCTGGATAGGGGTGATATGGTTGAGCAAAGAGATCTTCTGAGAAGATTATCAACACTTCAATATACTCGTAATGATTTAGATTTTAGGAGGGCAACATTTAGAGTAAGGGGCGATACCATAGATGTATATCCTGCTGATTCAGATAGTGAAGCTTTAAGGATAGAGCTATTTGGTGATGAGATAGAAAAATTATCCTGGTTTGATCCTTTAACCGGTAGCATTATTAACGAAACTCCCAGAGCAACTATTTTTCCAAAAACTCACTATGTAACACCAAAAGAGACCGTCCTAGGTTGCATTGATGATATTCAGTTAGAGCTTAAAGAGCGATTGGCTTACTTAAGATCAATTAATAAGCTAGTTGAAGCCCAAAGGCTTGAAGAAAGAACCCGTTATGATATTGAAATGATGCGTGAACTTGGCTACTGTCAAGGTGTTGAAAATTATTCACGGTATCTTTCAGGCAGAGCGCCCGGTCAATCACCACCTTGTCTGTTTGATTATATTCCTAAAGATGCAATTGTATTTATAGATGAATCACATGTGTCCGTACCGCAAATAGGAGCTATGTACAAAGGCGATAGATCTAGAAAAGAAACTTTGGTTGAGTATGGTTTTCGTTTGCCATCTGCAATGGACAACAGACCATTAAAATTTGATGAATGGGAGCAACTTGCACCTCAGCGTGTTTATGTTTCTGCAACTCCAAGTAAATATGAAATGGAACGCAATGACAATATGGTTGAATTATTAGTTCGACCAACTGGATTAACTGATCCGGATGTAGAAATTAGGCCAGCTGGAACTCAAGTAGATGATGTTATTGGCGAGTGCAATGAAAGAGTAAAATTAAAAGAGCGAGTTTTAGTTACAACTTTGACAAAAAGAATGGCTGAAGATCTCACGGATTATCTAAATGAAAATGGTATTAAGGCAAGATATATGCATTCAGATATTGATACAGTTGAAAGAGTTGAGATTATAAGAGATCTGCGTCTTGGAGCATTTGATGTTTTGGTAGGTATTAATCTATTGAGAGAAGGTCTAGATATACCTGAGGTTAGCTTAGTAGCAATATTGGATGCTGATAAAGAGGGTTTTTTAAGATCCGAAACGACTATGATCCAAACTATTGGAAGAGCAGCAAGAAATATTAGAGGTAAAGCTATTTTATATGCTGATAAAATTACAGGCTCTATGCAGCGAGCTATAGATGAGACCGACAGAAGAAGAAAAATTCAAGAAATATTTAATAAAGAAAATAATATTACCCCAACCTCAATTACAAAAGGCGTTAAAGATATTATGGAGGGAGCTAGAAGCATAAAGGGTAAAGTTAAGAAAAAACCAAAAGACTTACAAAAAGACTTAACTTTTACCATTAAAGAAGATTCACTTGAGGATTTAACTATAACTATTGAGAAGCTAGAAGAGCAGATGTATGTCTTTGCTAAAGATATGGAGTTTGAAAAGGCTGCTTTGTGCAGAGATAAAATTAAATACCTGAGGCGGAAGTTAATTGATTTATAGAATCTTGGCATGAGGCAAGATTCATCAATACCGCATATTCTCTTGTTCTCTCAACAAAATCGATAGCTTGTTGACCGCGTGAATAGCCATCCTGGGATTTAAAATATAAAGCCTCGCCATCAATAAGAATTAATTCTGCTTTTAAATCATCCCATCCAATTAAGGATGATCCAGTATTAAGTTTAGCTCTCGCATTATTTATATTAGTTGCTCCTAAATTATAAGTAGCTAAAGCAAAATTTATTTTGTCTGATTCGGTCATAGCATAATCAATAGATTTAAAAATATCAGCTAGATGTCTTGATCCTCCAATTACGCTATTACGAGGATCTATCCGGTTTGAGATGCCAAGACTTTTAGCTGTTTGTTGAGTTAACATCATCAAACCCCTAACACCCATGTTCGATTTTGCTCTGTAGTCCCACTGAGATTCTTGGAATGATATTGCTGCAAGGAATTCCCACTCCAATCCAGTTAATTCGCCAGCTTCTTTAAATAACTCTTTGTATTTTACAAAACGTGTTTTTAAAAGCTCATTAAATTTATTACGTTCAAAATTATTTAAATTTAAATTATTTTCAGCATATGCAGCTACTTGCGTGCATTCGCTAATAATAGGATTTACTTTTGCTTCCTTTGAGCAGCCAGTAATAATAGTCATTATCAAAATAACTAAAAAATATTGAAAGAAATTACGCATTTGTATTTTTTTCATAGAAAAGATAACTATAATTAGTGCATACATTATTTCAGACCGGAACAAGTGTCAAAGACTAGTTGCCTAATTCTTCAAGGTAAAAAAAGTTTTTCTATCTCCAAATTGGACCAACTTACCCATGCTTTCAATAAAATTAATGGTATTGAAGCTAAAATCTCATCCTCTGAAATATATCTAATTGCTAGCGACTCAGACTTAAAAAATGACCTGCAAGATATTATTACACTAGTAAAAGGCTCTGAAAAAATTGATCAATTCTCATTTTTAATCGGACCTAGAGTTGGAACTATAACCCCATGGTCGTCTAAAACAGGTGATATTTTCATTAACGTAGGTATTGATAACATTCAAAGAGTAGAGAGATTTTTTGGATTTAAGATAGAAGGAGTAGATAAGCAGATAAATAATTTAGACCTTTCGATGCTTTTTGATCGAATGACACAAGATGTATATGAATCAATTGATGAATGTTCATCGATTCTAAACCCAA
>ERZ802830.4096-NODE-4096-length-11883-cov-5.55369_pt1 | contig 11883 bp, 8 predicted proteins | sample MGYA00345654_ERZ802830 | MGnify/ENA primary metagenome ERZ802830 (study PRJEB30503, sample SAMEA104212375) | marine metagenome | biome: Westerlies Biome; feature: [SRF] surface water layer (ENVO:00010504) within the epipelagic zone...; material: water... | reverse complement strand
TGGCAGCAGATTTATGCGACCCAGCCGAGCTTGAGCGTTTGCGCGGCATGCTAGACAGGCATCTTGAAAATCTGAACCAGATGATCGGCAAGCTCGCTAATCGTCTTCAGCGCAAATTGATGGCGTTCCAGAATCGCACTTGGGAGTTTGATCTAGAAGAAGGCATGCTGGATGCTGGTAAATTGCACCGGGTAGTTACCCAGCCCTATAGCGCCCTTTCCTATAAACAAGAACAAGACACGAAATTCAAAGATACGATTGTCACGCTGCTATTAGATAATTCTGGTTCCATGCGCGGGCGGCCTATCACTATTGCTGCGGTTACCGCGGATATTCTGGCGAGGACGCTGGAGCGCTGCGGGGTAAAGGTTGAAATTTTAGGCTTTACCACCAAAGCATGGAAGGGCGGGTTATCGCGTGAAGCATGGCAGTCCGCTGGTAAGCCAGCGATGCCTGGCCGGCTCAATGACTTACGACATATCATCTATAAATCTGCTGATCAGCCTATGCGGCGTGCACGCAAATCGCTTGGATTGATGCTGCGCGAAGGTATTTTAAAAGAAAATATCGACGGTGAGGCGCTTATCTGGGCGCATGATAGGCTAATTGGCCGCCATGAAGACAGAAAAATTATGATGGTGATATCAGATGGTGCGCCTGTAGATGATTCGACCCTGTCCTCAAATAGCGGCAATTACCTTGAAAAGCATCTGCGTCATGTCATCACCATGATTGAAACCCGATCGCCAGTACAGTTGCTAGCCATCGGCATTGGCCATGATGTAACCCGTTATTATAAACGCGCGGTAACCATTACAGACGTCGACCAGCTTGGCGGCACCGTAATGACTGAGCTTGCAGACCTATTTGATGAGGATAAGAAAAAAACCAGCATGGCACGTTTTAAACGCTAGGCATCTGGCTCTTTTTTTTTAAATTCAAGACATAGAAAACCCCGCCTCAATTAGCGGGGTATTTTCATCGCTTCATGCAGCTAAATTTATAGAGCCGGATTTATGCCGCCAAAGTTATGCAGACTGGACTGCCAATATTTCACGCTTTAGAGAACGCGCATCATCAGCAAGCTCTGCATTACGTGCCTGTAACAAAAAGCTGTCCAATCCGCCATGCTTTTCGATGGTGCGAATAGCACTGGTTGAAACGCGCAAGCTGACATTACGGCCCAAGATTTCCGAGCTCATGCTTGTACGCTGCAAGTTTGGCAGGAATTTACGGCGCGTGCGGTTTTTCGCATGGCTCACATTATTGCCAGACATCACGCCTTTACCAGTAATTTGACAACGCTTTGACATTGTAACCCTCGTGGCGACCATGCCGCCGAATGTTCGAATTTTTAAAATAACAGTCGGGTTTATACTTCCAAAAGGCCAACAGGTCAAGCAATTCTGTGATCTAGCATGGTAAAACTGCGCTTAAAGCTAGCGAATTTTTCAAGATGGCTATTTTTCTTGTTCTGCCTATCTTTTAGATAAAATTAATCTGAACTCTATTTACTTAAATTTAACTTCTTCTTGTTAATATAAGTTTATGAGCTTACATCCATACATCCTCGTCAAGCGAAATGTTAAACTTCCAGATAGGCGCACATCCGTGCAGCTTGAAGCCTATGTTTGGCAATCCATTGACGCTATCTTATCCTTGGAATCTATCAAATTTTCTCTGTTATGCGCAGAATTGGATCAACGCAGAAAGGAGCTTAAGTTAGCCAGCTCCATTCGTCTTTTTGGGCTGATTTATTACCGAACACTCAGCAACCATTTCCATGATGAAATAGGCGACGGCAATATGCTGCACAGCCCCAAATCAGACAATTTTAATTGTTTTCTGACGTCTCTGCAGCAATTTTCGCAATATGCGCAGCATGCGAAAGCGCCTTCTCTGGGGAAGCCAACACCCCTTTTATCTCAGATACAGCGCTTGCCCCGTCTGCTATCACTAGCGCCCTGAGTTGGCGCAAAATATCTACGACAATATAAGGCCCGTGTAAGGCCAGCGCCGTATAAAGTTGCAGTAAATCTGCCCCCGCTAGCAAGCGTGCATAGGCCTGTTCAGCGGTTTGGATACCGCCAGCCCCTATCAACACCAACTCTTGCGCGCCGCTGCGCTTCAAATGACCCGCTGCATCGCTAAGCACCTCTAGGGCACGCCGAGCAAGAGGTTGTCCAGATAACCCGCCTGCTTCGCCGCGATGGATGCTATTCAAACTATCGGGGCGGGAAATAGTTGTATTCGTTAAAATAAATCCAGCTACCCCTGCCTTGGCACTTGCATCCATAGCGGCAAACAGGTCATTTTTTTCCATATCTGGTGCCAGCTTTACAAAAACAGGTGGCCGGGCAGGCGCGTGTACTATCGCCTCATCCCTTCCCTTAATTGCGCCCTCTAACACTGCCTTGATATGGGCTTCATGTTGCAAATCGCGCAAACCAGGTGTGTTAGGCGAGGATATATTGACGGTTAGATAGTCAGCATCCGCACTCAGAAAATGAGCTGCTTTATAGTAATCTGCGACCCTATCCTTTGCCTCTTTATTAGCCCCTATATTCACCCCGATAATACCGCGGCGCGTGGCAACTTTCCGTAAATTATTCCGGGCAACCCGCATGCCCTTGGAATTAAACCCATATCGGTTGATGACGGCGCCATCTTCAGGCAACCGGAACAAACGCGGCTTGGGATTGCCGGCCTGCGGCTTCGGGGTAATGGTACCTACCTCAGCAAAGCCAAACCCTAATCGGATGGCCCCTTGGCTTGCGACTGCATTCTTATCAAAGCCAGCCGCGAGGCCTAACGGATTATCAAAAGAAAGGCCAGCTGCCTGAACAGGCAACAAAATCTGGTCTGCGATAGGCGCAAATCCGCGCGAAAGGGCAAATACAGCTGTATCATGCGCCATTTCAGCGGGAAGTTTTTGCGTCCATTTAGCCGCTAATTGCCACATGATATCCTTCTTACTTTCTTAATTATTAGCCAGCTCATCCGCCAGAACCGCATCACATAGCGCGATAGATTTAGACAATCCATAAAGTCTGAAAAAGCTGCCCATACGTGGGCCCTGTTCCTGACCTAGCATGGTTTCATACAAGCATTTAAACCAATCCCGCAAATTCTCATACCGCTCTTTACCCGTGGCATAAACCACAGTTTGAACATCGCTTGCCTCTGCATCTTCTGGCAAGCCAGCCAGCGCAGCACGCAAAGCGGTGATAGCGGTTTTTTCTTCGGCAGTGGCAGAGCGATATTGTTTATCTGGTCGCACACGATCCTGATAGAAACGCACCGCATAACCCGCCAGCCTGTCTAGATGAGGGTGCGTTTCTTTTGAGGTATCTGGTGCATAGCTCTGAATATATCCCCATAGCTCTTCTGCTGTTTCTGCGGAACAAACAGCCGCTAGATTAAGAAGCAATGAAAAGCTGACAGGCATATCTGCACCTGACATACCGCTTTTAGTATCTGTCTGTTGCTGATGAATATGCCATGCCGGGTTTTCCAGCCCTTCTTCTGGGCTTTGCTCGGACAATTTGCCAAGATGGGTGAAATACTCATCAACCGCCTTCGGGATTACATCAAAATACAGCCGTTTTGCACGTTTTGGCTGGCCATACATAAACAGAGCCAGAGATTCTGGACTGCCATATGTTAGCCAATCTTCTACCGATAAGCCATTACCTTTAGATTTTGAAATCTTTTCACCATTTTGATCTAAAAATAGCTCATAGGAAAAACCAGCAGGTGGCGTGCTTTTCAAAACCCGCACAATTTTAGAAGATAGCGTGACAGAATCAATCAAATCCTTGCCACTCATTTCATAATCAACACCTAGCGCATACCAGCGCATCGCCCAATCTGCCTTCCATTGCAGTTTGCACCCGCCGCCTGTGACCGGCACCTCTATTTCGGCATTATTACGTGGGTCGCTATAAGTAATGGTGCCATTTTGCGTATCCACCTTAATAACTTTGGCTTGCAACACATGGCCTGTATCTGGGCATATCGGCAGGAACGGGCTGTAAGTAGCCTGACGTTCTGCACCCAAAGTTGGCAGAATAACATCCCTAACGGCTTGATAGTTATTCAATATATGCCGTAAGGCTGGGTCAAAGGCGCCAGATTTATACATATCTGTTGCGCTGATAAATTCATATTCAAAGCCAAAACTATCTAAAAAGCTCTGCAGACGCGCATTATTATGCGCCCCAAAACTGTCATGTGTCCCAAACGGGTCTGGCACATCGGTTAGCGGCTTTTGCAAATGCGGCTCTAACATTTCCTGATTTGGAACATTATCAGGGATTTTCCGCAAACCATCCATATCGTCCGAGAAACAGATAAGGCGCGTTGGCCGGCCTGTTAACACCTCAAAAGCGCGGCGAATCATAGAGGTGCGCACAACCTCAGCAAAGGTGCCAATATGCGGCAGGCCAGAGGGGCCATACCCTGTTTCAAACAGTACAGGACGGCTAGGGTCATCGCCTGACATTTTCGCCAAACGTGCCTGTAATGCGCGGGCCTCAGCAAAGGGCCATGCCTTAGCATCTTCTGCGGCAGAAGGGGATATAGCGGTGGTTTCTGCGGTCATTTTACAGTCTGTTCCTTAAATCTACTGGCCCAAAATCCACTGGCCCAAAATCTATTGGCCCACAAAACCTGTTTGATAAAGTGACAGACAGGCAGGGGCAGCTAGATGCAAATGTTGTTTCAAGGTGATAAGATGCTGGCGAGGATGGGTCAAGTCTTTGCTAGCCTTACTATTGACGCAGCAAGAGAAGCGAAAAAGTGCCTCTGATAGCTACTAGGCAATAAAGGGCGCACTAGTCTATAGTGAGCGGCATGACTGTTCCACCCGATTTCTCAAAAAGTAGTTTTTTATGGCCAGATCATTCTGGTGTTGTCTGCGTAAGTGCAGAGGGCGAAATAATCCGTCCCATGCCAGCTGAAATCGACAGCTTAATCGCTACTGGTATGCTGGTGGTTTGCCATAAAAAATGGACGGAAACGCGTTTAGGACAAAATCTTGATAAGGCGTTGGATGTGCTAGAGCTTTTTGCCTTTATCCGTCCGGCTCAAGTTGTCTCACCCACCCCTTCGGGGCTGGCTAGTCGGCTAGGTCTCGCCCAGCCAAATAGCGCTGAAGATAAGGTGCTAGCCATCGCAAAGGCTGCCACCCAGCTTCTGGATGAATTAGCCGAAATGCCAGAACAGGCGCGTGTCCAGCTGGCTGAAATTGCCGAAATGATGCGGCGTGGGGGGTGGCGTTGGTCTGCACCTATTTTGCTGCAACTTGGCGTTCATTCTGCTAAGGATGGCCCGCCAGATGGCCGCAATGCTGCTGTTTGGAGCGATATTCCAGAAATTTCTGATAGTGGTTATCGCCCCCCGCCCGGTATTCAGCCAGTGATGCCAGATGCGGCCAGAACGCGCCTATCTGAAATGCTGGGTAGCCATTCAGAGGTGCGCAGCAGCCAATCTGATTATGCGGCAGCGGCAGCTTCCATCTTTGCCAGCCCAGATAGCGGTTCTACCCCTTTTATGTTGCTCGCAGAAGCTGGAACAGGCACAGGTAAAACGCTTGGCTATCTCGCCCCTGCTAGTTTGTGGGCAGAACGCAATGACGCCGCTGTCTGGATTTCCACCTATACCCGTACATTACAGCATCAAATTGCTGATGAGCTTAGCCGGCTCTATCCAGACCGAAAGAAGGCTGAAAAAAAGGTGGTTGTGCGAAAGGGGCGCGAGAATTATCTATGCCTGCTTAATTTAGAAGATGCGCTAGGCCGGATGCCGGGCGCACCAGCAGATGCTGCTGGGCTTGGACTGATGGCGAGATGGGCAAGCGCAACCCCTGATGGAGACCTAACTGGCAATAGCTTTCCCTCATGGCTGATTGACCTTATCGGCACACGCCTGACGCGGGGGCTGGCAGATAGGCGCGGGGAATGTATTCATTCTGCCTGTACCCATTATCATAAATGCTTTGTTGAAAAATCTATCCGCACCTCACGCCATGCAGATATCGTGATAGCTAATCATGCGTTGGTGATGATAAATGCGGCTATGGGGGCCGCTATGGGCGCATCTAAGAGGACAGCTAAGGGGGGGGCAACATCGGGACAGGCTAGTGATAATAATCGGCCCACCCGATATATTTTTGACGAAGGTCACCATATTTTTGACGCCGCAGATAGCGCCTTTAGTGCGGGTTTAACAGCCTATGAGACAGCAGAAATGCGGTTATGGCTGCGGGGAAGTGAAGATGGCCGGCGTGGGCGTGCACGCGGACTACAAAAACGCCTTGGCGATCTGATAGCAAATAGCGAAGAAGCCTTAGCGGCACTTGATGCCGCTACGGAAATGGCACGCCTGCTGCCCGGAACGGGGTGGAAAAAACGAATATCTGAAAATGCGCCCGCAAATGCAGCAGAGCAATTTTTCTGTGCTGTTCGAAATGCGGTTTATCAGCGTGCCAGCGACCCGCAAAGCCTGTATAATTTGCAAGTAGAGTTGTATCCCGCGACGCAAGATATGCAAGAGAAAGCACAAAAGCTAAAAAATGTGTTTAACGATCTTAGCGTGCCTCTGACGAAGCTAGCAACCTACCTGCAAGATATTCTAGATGAAAAAGCAGATACGCTAGATAGCCAGACGCGCAACCGTTTAGAAGGTGCACAACGCGGGTTGATGCGCCGCGCTACCGGCCCGCTGGCCGCTTGGCAGATGATGTTAAATGATTTGCAGCAGGATAGCCGAGAGGGCTTTATCGACTGGATTGAGGTCACCAGAAGTGATTTAGGGGACGTAGATGTTGGCCAGCATCGACACTGGCTAGATCCGATGATCCCCTTTAGCGAGAGTGTGCTAGCCCCTGCCCATGGGGTAGCTGTAACCTCTGCGACCCTGCGCGACAATCAGCTAGAGGACGCAAGCAGTGAGGAAGAGGAATGGCACTCCGCACGGCTTATATCGGGGGCAGCACATCTGCCGCACCCTGCGCTTGTCTCAGCGCATAAATCGCCTTTTGATTATCAAAAACAAGCCCGGATTTTTGTTGTTAACGATATCAGCCGCGAGCGCTATCAAGCGGTTGCCAGCGCAATGGCAGAGCTGATGAAGGCGGCGGGCGGCGGCAGCCTTGGACTTTTTACCTCTATCGCAAGGCTGAAGAGCACCTACCCTGAATTAGAGGCACGGCTGCGGGCAGCAGGGATTCCGCTACATGCCCAGCATATGGACCGGATGAGCCTGCAAACCCTATTACAGCTATTCCGAGAGGATAGCCATTCCTGTCTGGTGGGCACGGACGCCGTGCGAGACGGGGTGGATGTGCCGGGCGAGGCTTTGCGGATGATTATCTATGACCGGGTGCCATGGCCCCGTCCAGATATGTTGTTCAAGGCGCGGGCAAAGTGGCAAGGACGCGATGCATGGACAGACAGAATGACGCGGATGCGCCTGCGCCAAGCCTTTGGCCGCCTCATCCGCCGCGCCGATGATAAAGGGGTTTTCGTGATGCTGGATAGCCGCCTTCCAACAAGTCTAACCTCAGCCTTTCCAAACGATGTCGAAATTATTCGAACCGGCCTTGTCGACGCCATCACCCAAAGCCGAAATTTTCTAAAAAGTGAGGGATAGTTAAGAACCCCCTATCTGGTTAAGAACTAGCCATTGAAAAAACAGGCATCTGTCTTACCGTCGATTTCAAAAATTGATTAATAAAAAAGGCAGCCTTTGCAAAAAAGGCTGCCTGATTTTACGAGGTGGAAGGTAGAGGGGCTGTTTAGAAGCCGCCCATACCACCCATGCCGCCCATGCCGCCCATATCTGGGGCTGCTGGGGCTGCTGATTTTGGCTCGTCTTTTTCTGATACCATCGCTTCTGTGGTGATCAGCAAGCCTGCAACTGAAGCAGCGTTTTGCAGGGCAGAACGCACAACCTTTGTTGGGTCGATAACGCCGGCCTTGATAAGGTCTGTGAACTCATCTGTCTGTGCGTTATAGCCAAGCTTGGCATCTGTGCTTTCCATCAGCTTGCCAACCACAACAGCGCCCTCTGCACCAGCGTTTGATGCAATCTGGCGTGCAGGTGCTTGTAGTGCCTGACGGATAATGTTTACCCCAACACTTTGGTCATTATTTTCAGACTCCACCTTATCTAGGCTTGCAATTGATTTAACCAGAGCTGAACCACCGCCGGGAACAATACCTTCCTGAACCGCAGCGCGCGTCGCGTGCATCGCATCATCCACACGGTCTTTACGCTCTTTAACTTCAACCTCTGTTGCCCCGCCAACACGGATGACCGCAACACCGCCAGCAAGCTTTGCTAGACGCTCATGCAGCTTTTCCTTGTCATAATCTGAGGTAGTTTCCTCAGCTTGTGCACGAATTTGGTTACAACGAGCTTCGATATCGTCCTTGCTGCCAGCACCATCAACGATAGTGGTATCTTCTTTGGTGATTTCCACACGCTTGGCTGTGCCCAGCATTTCTAAGGTTACGGTATCCAGCTTGATGCCGATCTCTTCAGAAATAACGGTACCGTTTGTCAGGATAGCGATATCTTCCAGCATGGCTTTGCGGCGATCGCCGAAGCCAGGTGCCTTGACAGCCGCAACTTTCAGACCGCCACGCAGACGGTTAACCACCAAGGTTGCCAAAGCTTCGCCTTCAATATCTTCGGCAATGATCAGCAATGGACGGCCAGACTGTACGACCTTTTCCAGAATGGGCAGCATGTCCTGAAGGTTTGATAACTTCTTTTCATGCAACAGAATATATGGGTCTTCCAAAGTTGCCCGCATTTTCTCTGGATCGGTAACGAAATATGGAGACAAATAACCGCGGTCGAACTGCATGCCTTCAACAACATCTAATTCTGTCTCTAGGCTCTTTGCTTCTTCAACGGTGATAACACCTTCATTGCCAACTTTTTCCATCGCTTCTGCGATCATCTTGCCAATATCGCTTTCGCCATTAGCAGAGATGGTGCCAACCTGTGCCACTTCGTCAGAAGTTGTAATCTTCTGTGACTGAGCTTCCAGTGATTTAACAACCGCTTCTACTGCATGGTCAATACCGCGCTTCAGATCCATTGGGTTCATGCCAGCAGCCACAGCCTTTGCACCTTCTTGTGCGATAGCCTGTGCCAAAACGGTCGCTGTAGTGGTTCCATCACCAGCGGTGTCGTTCGCTTTTGATGCAACTTCGCGAACCATCTGTGCGCCCATATTCTGGAACTTGTCAGATAGCTCAATATCCTTTGCAACTGTCACACCATCTTTCGTAATTCTTGGCGCGCCAAACGCTTTATCTAGAACTACGTTGCGGCCTTTTGGACCCAGTGTCACCTTCACAGCGTTGGCTAGGGTATCTACCCCTTCCATCATGCGCGCTCTGGCATCTGAGCCAAATTTTACATCTTTAGCAGCCATTTTATTTTCCTTCGTTTCGGTAAATTTTATATCTATTTAACAGCGTAATTAGCCAATAATGCCCATAATGTCTGATTCTTTCATAATCAGATAATCGGCGCCATCTAGCTTAATTTCTGTACCTGACCATTTGCCAAACAAAATGGTGTCGCCTTCTTTTACATCCAGCGGTGTCAGTTTGCCCTGCTCATCACGTGCGCCTGAGCCAACAGAAATGACTTTGCCTTGCATTGGCTTTTCCTTGGCAGTGTCGGGAATAATGATTCCACCTGCAGTTTTCTCTTCTGATTCTTCGCGCTGTACTAGAACGCGATCATGAAGCGGCCGAAATTTCATGCCATAGCCTCCAAAAAGTAAGTTTGATAAAGTTTCGTTCCTCGTCTCTGGCACTCAAATTAAAGGAGTGCCAGAATACCTTGCGCATTACGTGGGATGTTTCTTCCCTCCTGTCAAGGTATCTATAAGAAAAAACAAAAAAATTATCTGCCTGCCTCATCAAAAGAAGCAGAAACATAGACAGTTTGATGCGGCAAATTAGCGCTTTCACGCTATTTTTCCTTTTCTTTTTCAGGCCAGCCTATATCTGAATATGAACATCACTTATTTTTTAAAAGACCGCATATTCGTTACAGACAGATTGCTTTTTTACTATGAGCCCGAACACCTCGCCGCTTTATCCATCTGCTGACCATACTGCCATCATACGCTGGCTGGTATTCATGGCTGTTATGGTCGCGCTTATGGTTGTGATAGGCGGCGTAACACGGCTAACAGGTAGTGGGCTGTCCATGGTGGAATGGCGGCCTATAATGGGTACCTTGCCGCCTTTGAATGAGGGAGAATGGCTGCGGGTTTTCACCCTCTATCAAGCCTCTCCTGAATTTCAGGAAATCAATTCTGATATGGATATAGCCGGATTTAAGTGGATTTTTTTCTGGGAATATTTCCACCGGCTCTGGGGCCGGTTGCTAGGGTTTTGCTTCTTTATTCCGCTGGTCTATTTTTGGCTGCGTGGACGTATTCCGGCTAGCTATAAGCTGCCTTTAATTGGGCTATTATTTCTAGGCGGCTTTCAAGGCGTCGTTGGCTGGTGGATGGTCACCTCAGGACTGGTAGATGACCCTACCGTCTCCCAATATCGCCTTGCCAGTCATTTAAGTGTGGCACTGATCATTTTTTCAGGCCTTGTCTGGACAGCGGCAAATCTAGCCTATGGACGCACCAACTGGCCAAGCAAGCATAATCTAGCCACCTTGCTGCTGGTAGCGGCAACCATTTTAGCGGGCGCTTTTGTAGCCGGAATGGATGCTGGACTTCTATATAATGAATACCCCCTGATGGGAGACGGGCTCGTCCCGTATGAATATGGCGAAGAGGGGTTATGGGATGCCTTTGAAAACCCAGCCTCTGCGCAATTTCATCATCGCTGGATAGCGGTATTTGCGGTTCTTGCTGTTATCGGTGTGGTCGCTAAATTATATCGTCAAGGCCACCGCCCATTAGCGATGATGCTTGGCACGATAATCTTTTTGCAGTTTGCTCTTGGGCTAACGACCTTATTGCTAGGCGTGCCCGTTTGGGCAGGTGCAATGCATCAAGCAGGGGCTGTTGCCCTGCTGGCAGCAACATTGTTAGCCATACACAGGCTAAGCCGCTAGCCGATATCGCGCTGACTGAGCTTCCATAGCTTCCTGGGCTTCCTGGGCTTCCTGATGTTTAGGATTTGGGCAGCTGCTTGCGGATATGCAATTCACGAAGCGCTGTTTCATCTACCTCAGATGGCGCATTCATCATCAAATCTTCAGCCTTGCCATTCATCGGGAACAAAATAACTTCGCGAATATTAGGCTCATCAGCTATCAACATAACCATCCGGTCAATGCCGGGGGCAATGCCGCCATGTGGCGGTGCCCCAAATTTAAACGCACTGATCATACCGGCAAATTGTTCATCCACCACATGCGCGTCATATCCAGCGATTTCAAAGGCGCGGTACATAACCTCTGGCAAATGGTTTCTTATAGCGCCGCTAGAAAGCTCAACCCCATTACAGACCAGATCATACTGCCATGCTTTGATGGTCAGCGGATCTTGATTATTCAAGGCATCCATACCGCCTTGCGGCATTGAAAATGGGTTGTGCGAAAACTCGATCTTACCTGTTTTTTCATCCAGCTCATACATTGGAAAATCAACAATCCAACAGAATTTGAACAAATTATCATCGATAAGACCTTGCTCTGTTCCAATGCGCAACCGTGCCTTACCAGCAAGATTTGCTGCCTCAGAAGCTGGCGCGCAGGCGAAAAACACCGCATCGCCATCACTCACGCCAAGACGCGGTTTGATCTCGTCAGATTTATCTGCACCCAGCGCTTTCGCTACCGGGCCACTCGCCACACCTCCCCCAAAGCAGATATATCCCATACCCG
>ERZ802830.4094-NODE-4094-length-11889-cov-15.4656_pt1 | contig 11889 bp, 17 predicted proteins | sample MGYA00345654_ERZ802830 | MGnify/ENA primary metagenome ERZ802830 (study PRJEB30503, sample SAMEA104212375) | marine metagenome | biome: Westerlies Biome; feature: [SRF] surface water layer (ENVO:00010504) within the epipelagic zone...; material: water... | reverse complement strand
GTTGCTAAAGGCTGCAAAACAATGGTCATAGGAGTTGTCAATGCTGGTGGTGTAATGCCTGAAACATGGATTAGTACAATCCTTGAAGCAATTAATGCTGGATTAAATATCGCTAGTGGTATGCATACTCGGTTATCTTCTATAAAAGAATTTAGAGAAGCCGCAGAAAAGAATGGTGTTCAATTACATGATTTAAGATTCAATGAAAAGACTTTTAAAACTGGATCTGGACTCAAAAGAAAAGGTAAAAGACTTTTAACAGTTGGTACTGATTGTTCTGTGGGCAAAAAGTATACTGCTCTAGCTATTGAAAAAGCTATGAAAGAACATGGAATAAAAGCTTCCTTCAAAGCAACTGGACAAACTGGAGTATTAATAGCTGAAAATGGAGTTGCAATAGATGCAATTATTTCTGACTTTATATCTGGTGCAGTAGAATGGCTTTCTCCTGATAATGAAGAAGATCATTGGGATATTATTGAAGGTCAAGGCTCACTTTTTCACCCCTCATTCGCAGGGGTATCATTGGGATTACTACATGGGAGCCAGCCTGACAAATTTATAGTTTGTCATGAGCCTACAAGGTCAAATATGAGAGGAGTTAAAAATAAGCTACCTAGTATTTCCGAAGTTATTTCAAAAACGATAGAATTGGGCAAATTAACAAACCCAGACATTAAATGTGCTGGGATCGCACTTAATACATCAAATATGTTAAACAAATCTGATGATATGAAAAAAATGATTTCTGATAAGCATTCAATTCCATGTTTGGATCCATTAAAAGATGATCTTTCAGACTTTATTAATATGATTAATAAATAATAATGATAGAGCTTTTAATACAAGAGCAAGTTTGGAATCTAAATAAGTCTTTCAATATTTCAAGAGGAGCAAAAATTACTGCTGATACTTTACAGGTTCATCTTATAAAGGATGGTGAAAAAGGTTCGGGAGAGTGTGTCCCCTATTCCCGGTATGATGAAACGATTGACTCAGTAAAAAATCAAATTATTGAACTTCAATTAGATATTGAATCTGAGAAAATAAATTTAAACAATTTATCTTCTTATCTTAAGCCTGGTGCCGCAAGAAATGCTATTGATTGTGCTTTTTGGGACTTAAAATGCAAGATTGAAAAAAGAAATATTTGGTCTTTACTTGGCGAAAAGATGCCTAATTCCATTCAGTCCTGTTACACAATCGTACTTAATTCACCTGATAAGATGATTGATGATGCAATGAAACATTTAAATTTCCCAATGTTGAAAGTAAAGCTGGATCAAAATAGCCTAGAAGAATGCCTAAAAGGTATTCGAAAAGTTTCTCCAAACTCTACATTAATATTAGATGCAAATGAATCATTTGATTTTAAAACACTTGATACAAATATGGATCTATTTTTAGAGACTGATGTTGGCTTAATCGAGCAACCATTATCCGCAGATAAAGATGGTGAGATTCTTAATTATCAAAGTCCGATTCCAATATGTGCAGATGAATCTTTTCACTGCTTAAAAGATTTCGAGCTAATTTCAAATAAATACGATTCTATTAATATAAAATTAGATAAAACTGGAGGCCTCTCTGAAGCTTTAGAAATAAAAAAACAAGCTCTAGAAAGCAATAAGATCATTATGGTGGGCTGCATGGTTTCATCTTCATTATCCATGATGCCCGCATTAACTCTTTGCAATAATGTAAAATTTGTTGATCTTGATGGACCTTGTTTTTTATCGCAAGATATTGAAAATGGACTTGTTTACCAGGATGGTACAATAAATCTTCGAGATAGCAGTTGTTGGGGTTAAACTATTTTTCAGCTTTTGGGGTAAATATTTTTTTACCGTTGTACATTCCAGTAGTCATATCAACATGGTGAGAGAGCCTAATTTCACCAGAATCTTTATCCTCAATTAAATTTTTAGTGTTTAATTTAATATGAGATCTTCTCATTCCTCTTCTAGAATTTGAAATTTTACTTTTAGGAACTGCCATTATATTACCTCTACAATTTAGTTGGGTTAGGAGCATCTCCATAAACCACGTTCGGATCAAAAACTTTTTCTTCAGTAGTAAACTCAAGACCCGCTTTATTTGCAGTATCTTCTAAGTCAATTTTACGATAAAAACAAGACTTATAACCTACATGACAACTTGCCCCATTTTCTCCAATATTTACTTTAATACAAAGAGCATCTTGATCATCATCAATTAAAATCTCATCAATTTTTTGAACATAGCCACTAGATGCACCTTTATGCCATATCATATTTCGACTTCTACTAAAGTAATGGGCTTCCTTTGTTTCAATCGTTTTTTTTAATGCCTCATGATTCATGTATCCAACCATTAGAATTTCATTAGATTGAGCGTCAATTGTAGTTACAACGATAAGTCCATTCTCATCAAACTTTGGAGCTAATTCATTGCTTTCTTCAACCTGTTCTATGGATTTGCGATCTTTAAACATACTTGCAATATTTTTGAAGGGGTTTACCTTGATTATCTAACTTTGACAACAAATATGATTTTTAAAAAAAGTAAGGCTGCTCAAGTATGGTTTTTTCCCCCCTATCTTGTATTTCTGGGGTTAATAATCTCGTTTTTACTAGAATTTCTTGTTTATAGAAATCAAATTTTTGACAACTCCATAATTTTCAGGTTTCTAGGTATAATTCTAACCATTGCTGCAATACTTTTATTTGTTAAATCAATAAGAATTTTTAACTTAAGAAAAGAAAAGATTCATCCAAGATCAATTTCAACTCAGATATTTAAAGATGGCCCTTTTCGATTCTCAAGAAATCCAATTTATCTAGCTATGTTTGTTTTACTAATAGGAGTCGGGTTAACATTAAATTCATTTTGGTTTCTATATTCAGGACTAGTGGTTGCTATTATGATTCATTATGGAGTTATAATTCCTGAAGAAAATTATCTTGAAAAAGAGTTTGGAAAAGATTACTTAGAGTATAAGAAGACTGTCAGAAGATGGCTTTGAATTAATTTCTTTACAATACTATGTATAATTTACTAAAGGGAACTTGGGCACTCTTTTTTGGAGTGGGCATGATGATGCTCGCTAATGGGCTTCAGGGAAGTCTAATTGGAATAAGAGCGTCTCTTGAAGGATATTCCGCTTCTGCTGCAGGTATAATCTTAACAGGTTATTACGCTGGTTTCTTATTAGGGGCATTATACATACCTCAACGAATTAAAAATGTTGGCCATGTTAGAACGTTTGCTGCTTTAGCATCAATTGCTTCGATCTCAATCTTGATACACTCTTTACACATTAGCTTTCTTGGCTGGTTCATAATGAGATTTATTTCAGGCATGTGCTTTGTTGGACTTTATACTGTTGCAGAAAGTTGGGTTAATGACCTATCTGATAATGAACATCGTGGTCAAGCTTTGTCTGTTTATATGATCGTTAGTATGGCTGGCAGTGCTTTTGGTCAATTGTTTTTAAATATAGCAGACCCTGAAACAGCTACATTATTTATGATTGTATCAGTTTTAATTTCTATATCTTTAGTTCCAATTTTAATTGTCGTTAGTAAACAACCAGATTTTTCTGTTGCTAAATTTTTTACTGTAAAAGAACTCTACAAGGCATCGCCATTGGGAGTAGTAACATCAATTATGACAGGACTAGCCCATGGAACTTTATGGGGAATTGGATCAATCTATGGATTGAAAAATGGCTTATCCATTGAGCAAGTTTCAATCTTTATGTTTACATTTGTTATTGGTGGAGCAATAAATCAGTATCTCGTAGGTTACCTTTCAGATAAATATGATAGAAGAACTATTATTGTAATTGTTGCTTTTCTAGCATCAATTTTTTCTGTCTTAGCAGTATTAATTGGAAGTTCATTTATAGCTTTAATAATAATAACTTTTATTTTTGGAGGATTAACAGTCCCTCTTTATCCTCTGGCCATAGCTCACACAAATGACTTTCTTGAAAAAGATGAAATGGTAGCTGCGAGCGCAGGTATACAATTGGCTGCTGGAATAGGACTCACTATAGGTCCTATAATTGGTGGTTTATCGATAGACTTTATCGGAGCTAGTGGTTTCTGGATATATCTTTTCTTAATTCATGCTTTACTTGGAGTTTTTGGTTTATTTAGAATGCAAGTGCGAGAAGCGGTGCCACTAAACGAACAAGGAAGTACTGTTTTGGTAAGTAGCCGTACTACAGCAACTATGATGGAACTTTATCCTGATGCAGAAGAATCTATTGATCCTGTAGAATAATATTTCTATTTTTTAATAAATTTTGCCCAATCATTTAAAGGTCTTCTTTCAGTCCTAAAACGATTTACTGGGTCATCAGGATCCTGGTATCCAATTGCCATTCCACAAAATAACATTAAATCTTCGTCAGCCCCTAGGTATGTTGAGACCATTTTATGTTTTAATGACCATGACTCTTGTGCGCATGTATCTAGGCCTACTTCTTGAGCTAAAAGCATAAATGATTGTAGAAACATTCCTAAATCAGACCACTGAGGTTGGTTCATTTGCCTATCGATGAAACAAAATAATCCTGCTGGCGCATTAAAGAAATCAAAATTCTTCATCATTTGATTTGCTCTTGAAGCCTTATCCTCTCTATCTATGCCTAATGATGAGTACATAAGCTCTCCCATTTCATACCGAGATGTCCTATATGGTTCTTTAAGTTTTTGTGGATATATTAAGTATTCGGGGACTTCTGGTTCGTTCCATGACTTCTGAAATTCGAGAAAAGATTTCATAGATTCATCATTAATTATAAAAATTTTCCAGGGTTGTAAATTTCCTCCTGAAGGAGAAAAAGATGCTTTTTTTAATAGATCACTTATTAAATCATTGCTTACAGGATTACTTAAAAAAGATCTGATTGATTTTCTAGACTCTATTGCCTCAGTTACAGTTTTCATATTTATATTTTTTATTAATAATTTCTCTTTTCTTATTAGGTATTTTCTTTTGTCGATATTTTGGTGTTCTTAGATCTTTTGCAATAGGATTCTTTTTTGTTTCTTTCTTTTTTTTCATTTAAAGAAGGACACTACCTCCATCAACCATCAATGTCTGACCTGTAACAAATTTACTTTGGTCACTCGCAAGATATAATACAGTTCCATATATATCATCTACTTCCAATGTTTTTTGCAAAATTTGGCTTTTTGAAATAACCTCAAATCCTCTTTCAGCCTTTTCACCTAAAAACTCTTTTGCTGACTCCGTATAAACCATGGAAGGGGCAACTGAATTAACCCTTATATTATCTTTACCTACTTCTCTTGCAACTACCCTAGTTAAACCTAAAACTGCCGCTTTTGAAGCAGCATAATCAGCTGCATAGGGCATTCCATATAAAGCAGCAAGTGAAGCTATATTTATAATTGATCCACTTTTTTGCTCTCTCATAGAAGGGATAACAGCTCTAATGCAATTCCATACGCCTTTAACATTTACATTCATTGCTTTGTCCCATTGATCTTCATCAATATCCTCAAAACGTGAACTCTTAAGTGCTCCATACAAGGCTGCATTATTAATTAAAACATCAATACTTTTAAATTTAGATTTAGCGTTATCAGCTAATTTTAGACAGCTGTTAAAATTTGTAACATCTAAGTCTAAATTTAAATAGTTTGAAGTTATTTTTTTTATTTTTTCTTCAGTTTCATCACATGAGCTTATATCGGCAAAAACAACATTAGATCCCAATTTAGCAAATTCAATTGTATACTTTTGCCCCAATCCTCTTGCTGCGCCAGTAATAATAACAGTTTTATCTTTCATAAATATCCTCTATTTCTTCTTTTTTCATATCAACAAGCAATTTCTTACAAATACCATAAGAAAAACCTGCTCGGGACATAATTCCAAATTCTTTATTTTTTACTTTATCATTAAATTCTACTCGACGAAATGCCCCTAAAGATCTTTTTTTGACAAGTCTTGCAGCAGCATACAAATCTAATTCACTATTTTCTTTTTTCATTTCATCTATACATGTTTCAATATCATGACTTGATATGCCAAGTTGCTTTAATTTATATATTGATTTATTTATTGACCATCCTCGTAAAATTAAATTCCTCAGTTTTCCTTCCGCAAATAATTTATCATTGATTATTTTTTGATCTTGAAACTCTCTAATAATTTCATCAATAATTTCAGCAGACCCGATACTTAAGTGACTGTCTCTAACTTTTCTTACCAAGTATTTCCTTAGATTTTCACTTGATGTAGCATATCTTTCGACATACCAAATTGCTTTAGCTTGAATATCAAGATACTGCTTATCTTTCATTGTTTAATACTTTAATTACAGTTTGGGCAGCAATTACACTAGATGACTCACTTAAGGATAATTCTTTTAAAGCGCGGCTTACATTATCTTTTATTGAATTTTGATAATCATTATTTTTTATTATCTTTTCTAACTCTAGATTTATATTTTTTGGATTACAGTCGCTTTGAATAAGCTCAGGAATAATCATTTTTCCTAATATAATATTTATTAAATTACCAAATTTTGATTTTACAAGTAATTTAAGTAAGTGATATGTAATGAAATTGAATTTATAAGCACTGACATATATTACATTAAAATAAGAAAGTTCTAACCCAACCGTACCTGATGCTATTAGTGCATATTCAGCTAAAGAAAATGATTTAAATTTTTTTTCTTCATCATTAAATATAATCATATTAAAATTTAGGGACTTTGATGAAATTATACTTTTAACAATTGGTTGCATTGTTTCAGTTGTGGGAAGAATAAAATCAAACTTATCAATAAAACTTGAGTTATTAATCGTATCAATAAATATAGGTAATAATCTTTTTACCTCCGATGCTCTACTTCCAGGTAGAATCAAAAAAATTGGTTTAGTGATTGATTTATCAACCTCATCTAATTTGATTCCTTCAAATTTACTTAAATCTATTTGAGTAATCGGGTGCCCAACAAAAGTTGTAGGTACAGACTCTTTATCAAAAATTTTTTTTTCAAATGGTAAAATTGTCAATAAGTGATCAATACTTCGTTTTACTATCTCAATTCTTTTAGGTCTCCAATTCCATACGGAAGGTGCCACATATTGAATAATCTTTAAGTTGGAATTCTCATTTTTAAGATTTGAGGCGATTCTTAAATTAAAATCAGGACTATCAATAGTGATTACTAAATCTGGTTTAATTTTTAATATCTTTTTAACTGTTTGTGATATTATTTTTTTTATTTTAAAAATTTTAGGGACAACTTCTATTAGACCCATAACATTAATATCGGAAATACTATAAAAATTTTTGATGTTATGTTTTTCTAATTCTTTTCCTCCAATTCCATATAGTTCAATTGGTTTCAAATAGCTTTTTTTAAGCGCATCCATAAGAGATGCACCTAAAACATCTCCTGACTCTTCGCCTGTAATGATCACTAGTTTCATTGACTTACTATTTGATTATTAATGATTTGAATGTAATATTATTTTTAAAATATGTCTAAAACAGTTATTTTCTGCTTTGATTTTGGCAGTCCGTATTCTTATATGGCCTACAAATACCTCAATGTAATTGAGGATAAAGCGGCAACAATAGAAATGAAGCCTGTACTTGTTGGAGCAATACATAAAGCTACAGGAAATCAGTCGCCAGTGATGATTAAAAACAAGGGTGACTATATGTTTAAAGATCTTAATCGATGGTCTAATAAATTAGATGTCCCACTCAAAATGAACCCCTATTTTCCAATAATAACTATCCCTCATATGAGAGGAGCCATATTAGCTCAGCAAGAAAATATCTTGAAGCGATATATGGATACAATGTTCAAAGCAATATGGGTAGATTCATTAAACTTGAATGATCAAGAAGTACTATCTCAAGTTGCAACAGATGCTGGTTTTGATGCAAACTCATTTTCTGAAGGCATAATGAGTGACGAAATTAAAGAAAAATTGAAAGAAAATACTCAGTATGCAATTGATAATGGTTCATTTGGAGTGCCAACTTTCTATTGTAATGATCAAATTTACTGGGGAATTGATAGTGTGAAGTTTCTCCTCGACGACTTATCCTAAATCTCTTTCATGAATACTCTTCGATATGCAAGAAATAAAGATGCGGATGGATTAATTAAATTAATCGATACTTGTTTTAGAGAGTATCCAAATTGTATTCTCGACGTTGATAACGAAATGACTGAATTAAAAAATATTTATTCTTATTTTAAAAAAAAGAATGGATATTTTTGGGTTATAGAAAAGAATAAAAAAATTATAGGCTCTATGGGAGTTGCGCCCTTAAAGAGAAATCTTGAATTACACAAAGTTTACATAACTAAGAAAGAGAGAAGAAAAGGTCTCGCTAGAAAGCTCGTATTAAAAGCTGAAAAATTTGCAAAAAAAAATAATTTTGAAAAAATTATACTTTGGTCAGATACTAGATTTAAAGAAGCACACAGTATGTATCTAAATTTTAATTACAAGAAATTATCTAAAACAAGAAAGCTATATGATATAAGCAAAACGACTGAATTCTGTTTTGAAAAGAAACTTAATTAAGTACTAGGAATACTTAATCTATTTTCAGCATATTTTACTAATCTTGTAATAATAAAATTGATAAATAAATAGATCGATCCTGCAACTAAAAATATTTCAACTGGTGCATAAGTTTTCGAAATAATTGTTCTAGCAATTCCAGTTATTTCCATCAAAGTAACAATTGAAATAAGAGAACTTGCCTTAACCATTAATATTAACTCATTTCCATATGCTGGCAGAGCCTGTCTGATCGTAATTGGCATCACAATTCGAAAGAAGAGTGAAACTCTTCCAAGTCCCAGAGCTTTTCCAGACTCAATATAGCCCTGTGATACGGATTGGATTCCTCCTCTTATAATCTCAGCAGAATATGCACCTGTACTGATTGTAAGGGTAATTATTCCACACCAAAAAGGCTCCCTTAAAATTGGCCATAAAAAACTTTCTCTTACAAAACTAAATTGACTAATCCCATAATAAACAAAATATAATTGTAGCAATAATGGTGTCCCTCTTATTAAATAAATAAAAGAATAAGCTGGCACACTATATAGCTTATTATCTGATATCCTCATGAGGGCAACAATTATAGCTAGTCCAAATCCAAGAAGTGTTGATATAAAAACAACTTCAAGAGTAAGGGGTACTCCTTTTAAAATTTTAAAAAAAGACTCATACATTAACTCAAATCTCATGAGATTTTCCTTTTAACAAAACCACGTGAATATCTTATTTCTGCCTTATCAAAAGCTACATTTGAGACTCTCGTAATTATCAAATATAAAATTATTGCGATTGTATAAAATATAAATGGCTCATGTGTAGAACCAGAAGCAATTCTTGATTGCCGCATAATCTCAACTAATCCCGTAACACTTATTAATGCGGTATCTTTAAGGGTAATCTGCCACACATTTCCTATCCCTGGCAGTGCTAGTCTCGCGACCTGAGGAAAAATAATTTTCTGATATAGCCTAAAGCCTTTCAAGCCTAAAGCGCTTCCAGTCTCAAATTGCGAGCGAGGAATAGCATTTACAGCGCCCCTAATTACTTCTGTGGAGTATGCCCCTGATATTGCGCCAACAGCTAAAGTACCAATTACAAATGGTTGAAGCTCTATATAACCAAAGTATCCGAAAATTTTAGCAACATACATGACTGCACTTCCACCACCAAAAAATAAAAGATAAATTACTAATAACTCAGGCACGCCTCTAATTATAGTTGTGTAGAATTCAGCAATTAGATTTAGAACTCTAATTGATGAAAGTTTAAAACCTGCAAAAATAATTCCTATTACAAGTCCTAAGAGAATAGATGAAATACTTACAGCAACAGTCCAAAATGCTCCCATGAGCATTTCGTCACCCCATCCTGCGTCTCCAAATGAAATTGCTTCAAGCATTTATATTATAAAAAAAACGGCTGAAATTAAAAAAAATCAGCCGTTTTTATATTATTAATAGAAGTAGTGATTATGGAGCGAGATCTTTACCAAACCACTGCATAGAGATTTTAGTAATTGTTCCATCTGCAGCTGCGTCAGCAATTGCCTTATCAAACATTGCTTTCAGGTCTGTATCACTCTGTCTAATACCAGCTCCAACACCTTCACCTAATGGTCCACCAAATACATTTGGCCCAAATGTTACAACATTTGCTCCACCAGCTGTTCCCATAAATGCTTCTGCAGTTCCAACGTCACATAGCATCGCATCAATTCGCCCAGCAGCTAAGTCAAGGTTCATTTCGTCTTGCGTTGGATATATTTTTAAATCTGTATCCAAATAAGAATTTGCGAAATCTTCATGGATAGTTGCAACAGTAACACCTAACTTTGCTCCTTTTAATGCATTGTTAAGAGAACTAATTGTTCCTGCTGTTGCACTTCCATCATCATCTAAATTAAGATTCTTAGCAGAAGAAAATGTACTAAGAGGTGAACTGTTTAATGTAAAAAATCTTGCAGGTTCTGTCATATAAGCTTTAGAAAAACTAATAGTTTTCTTTCTCTCATCAGTGACAGACATTCCAGCCATAATTACATCATACTTTCCTTGAGTAAGAGCTGGAATAATTCCATCCCAATCCTGTTGTACAAATGTGCACTCAGCATTCATTCTCTCACATAAATTATTCGCTAAATCAATTTCAGCACCGACAATATTGCCAGCTGAGTCTGTAAAGTTCCACGGCTCATAGGCACCTTCAGTGCCAATCCTAATTTTTGACCAATCCCCAGCAATTGCTATCGTTGATGAAATAGCTAAAATAAGGGAAATAAATATTAAGTTAATTTTTTTCACTACTTTCCTCCATTAATATTGAGGACATAGGTTCACCTATATTGAAAGATTTCGCAAGAAAAATTTAGTGTTTTCTGGGATTTAATTACTTAGATGATTTATTCCAGAGATATATAATTATTGCTATCGAGATCAAACCTACCACTCCCGCATCACCAAGATCCTGAATTAATGTAACTAAATTATCAATTATGTTTGGGCCAAGAAAAGGAGTAGAAGGACCAAAAAGTAGTTCCAATATTATCGCGATTGCAATTAAAAGTAGGCCAAAATCAATGATTTCCCTCATTATTTGTTTAATCTTAGATATCATTTGATAGCCTCCTGTATAAGTTTATCTTCCCCTCTAATCGAGGGGAAGATTGGATAGTTTAATCTCTAAACAACCATAAGATTACGCCAACTGCCACCAGGCCAACAATGCCTGCGTTACCTAGTTGACCAACTAGAGAAATTATATTGCCAGCAATATTACCAACAAATGGTATACTTCCACCACTTAATAAGCCAACAACAATTCCAAGAGCTAGCAAAGCTAATCCTAAGCTTGTTAACCCTTTTATCGCGTTCTCTGCATTCTTAATCATAACATTTCCTCCGGTTATGTTTTTAAGGCACTATATGTTGTGCTAGGTGAACTTTATCCTCAAAATATAGATATACATAATTTTTATTTATATCTATCTTATTGATAATATTAAATAAATTTAGTTTTTAGCTATTATGTTGTATTTTAATCACTTAAAAAAGACTTAAATTTGCGCAATTCTAAAATTTTGATTCTCTAAAAAAAAGACTTTATTTTTGGTTTATGAAGAATAATTTTCTCATTAGGTCTTCACATATGATCTCTAGAGAATTGTCATTGTCACTTACTCCAAAAATCATTCTATCTGGGCGAACAATAAAAGAGTGATTTTTAAAGCTTTCTTTCATAAACATATCTTCACACACCATATTAGTCGTGTCATAAATTTTGGCATTAATTTCTTCTAAAAACTTAAAAATTTTTTTTGAAAAAT
>ERZ802830.4092-NODE-4092-length-11890-cov-7.73156_pt1 | contig 11890 bp, 10 predicted proteins | sample MGYA00345654_ERZ802830 | MGnify/ENA primary metagenome ERZ802830 (study PRJEB30503, sample SAMEA104212375) | marine metagenome | biome: Westerlies Biome; feature: [SRF] surface water layer (ENVO:00010504) within the epipelagic zone...; material: water... | reverse complement strand
GAATAACAACACTCACTTTAATTTCCTATGCCAAGCACTTCATTAAGATAGTGGCCTGTATGGCTTTTTCGTTCTTTTGATAGAGTTTCCGGCGTTCCCACCCCAACTATTGAACCTCCGGCATCGCCACCCTCAGGACCAATATCAATAATCCAGTCAGCAGTTTTAATAACATCTAAATTGTGTTCTATAACAATTACTGAGTTACCTGCATCAACTAGCTCGTGTAAAACCTCTAGAAGCTTTCGGACATCATCGAAATGCAAGCCGGTCGTTGGTTCGTCTAATATATACAAAGTCCTACCAGTAGACCGCTTCGAAAGCTCCTTTGATAATTTTACCCTTTGAGCTTCTCCGCCAGAGAGTGTGGTAGCTTGCTGGCCTACTTTTATATAACCCAACCCTACCCTTACCAAAGCGTCCATTTTTTCTCTTATACTGGGAACTGCTTTAAAAAATTCCTGCGCATCCTCAACGGTCATATCAAGAACATCTGCTATGCTTTTACTTTTAAATTTGATTTCTAACGTCTCTCTATTATATCGTGCTCCATTACATGTCTCACATGTAACATAAACGTCAGGAAGAAAGTGCATTTCAATTTTGATAACGCCATCTCCATGGCAAGCTTCACATCTTCCACCTTTGACATTGAAACTAAATCTACCAGGTTTGTAACCACGAGTTCGAGCCTCAGGCAAACCAGAAAACCAATCACGAATGGGTGTAAATGCTCCGGTATAAGTAGCAGGATTTGAACGAGGAGTTCTTCCAATTGGCCTTTGGTCAATATCTATAACTTTATCTAAGAACTCTAGCCCTTTTATTGTTTCACAAGGGGCGGGAGTTTGCTTTGCTCCATTTAATCGCATGGAAGCTGTCTTAAAAAGAGTTTCAATCGTTAAAGTAGACTTCCCACCACCGGAAACTCCTGTAACGCAGACAAATTTTCCCAACGGAAATTCAGCGGTAATTTTCTTTAAATTATTACCCGTTGCTTTAATAACTGAAATGTTTTTGCCGTTTCCACTTCGTCTCTCATTAGGAACAGGTATTGCCAACTTTCCACTCAAATATTTTCCAGTCAGCGAATTTTGATCTTTTTCAATTTCTAATGGTAGGCCTTTGCTTACTATTTGACCACCATGCACCCCTGCTCCCGGACCTATATCAAAAACATAGTCTGCTTCTCGAATAGCTTCTTCGTCGTGTTCGACTACGATAACAGTGTTACCCTGATCTCGTAGGTTCTTAAGTGTAAGTAACAATCGATCATTATCGCGTTGATGTAATCCAATCGATGGTTCATCTAAGACATATAGTACACCGGTAAGACCACTACCAATTTGACTTGCCAATCTAATTCTTTGGCTTTCCCCGCCAGACAATGTTCCTGCATTTCTCGATAAGGTTAAATATTCTAAACCAACATTATTTAAGAAGCCTAGCCGCTCTATAATTTCCTTTAAAATTGTATTGGCAATCTCGTTTTTTTGCTTGCTGAGAGCCTTTGGTACACTTTGGCACCATTCAAGGGCTTCCTTAATTGATAACTGAACAACCTGTCCAATATGCGATTTAGATATTTTAACGGCTAGGGCTTCGGGCCTAAGTCTATAACCTGAGCAAGAACCACATGGCCTGTTATTTTGGTAGTTTTCGAATTCTTCTCGTATCCAATTACTATCAGTTTCTCGATAACGTCTTTCCATATTAGGAATTACGCCTTCGAAAGTACGACTAACCTGATAAATCCTACCACCTTCATCATATCTAAAATTAATTTCTTCATCACCAGAACCATAAAGAAAAACTTGTTTAACTTTGTTGTTTAGGTCTTTCCATCTGGAAGAAGGATCAAAATCAAAATGCTTTGCAATAGCTTCAATAGTCTGCAAAAAATATGGACTTTTGCCTTTCCGCCATGGTGCCAATGCACCATCTTTTATTTTTAAAGTTTGATCAGGAACAACTAAACGTTCATCGAAATACAACTCTTTTCCCAGTCCGTCACAATCAGGACAGGCTCCAAATGGCGCGTTAAAAGAAAATAGCCTAGGTTCAATTTCAGGGATAGTGAAACCACTAGTTGGGCAAGCAAAATTTTCCGAAAAAGTCATTCGCTCTATTTCACCTGTTTCCTCTTGAGGTACCGTTTCTAATATAGCTATGCCATCAGCTAAGTCTAAAGCTGTTCGAAAACTATCAGCTAATCGAGTGGCCATATCTTCTCTAATTATTACACGATCAACAACAACATCAATATTGTGACGAAACTTTTTATCTAAAACGGGTGGTTCATCTAGGTCATAAAATTCATTATTTACTTTGACCCTTTGAAAACCAGACTTTCTTAATTCAAGAAACTCTTTTTTGTATTCCCCCTTCCGGTCCCTAATAATTGGTGCGAGCAAATAGGCTCTCAATCCATGCTCTAAACCCAGAACTCTATCAACCATATCTTGCACTTGCTGAGCTTCTATCGGCAATCCTGTCGCCGGACTATAAGGCGTTCCAGCTCTGGCAAACAACAAACGCATATAATCATAAATTTCAGTTACCGTTCCAACAGTAGACCTAGGATTTTTTGACGTTGTTTTTTGCTCAATTGAAATGGCTGGAGATAATCCTGAGATATGATCTACATCGGGCTTTTCCATCATGTTCAAAAATTGCCGTGCATAAGCTGATAAACTTTCAACATATCGACGCTGACCTTCAGCATAGATCGTATCAAAAGCCAAAGAAGATTTACCAGAACCTGATAAACCAGTAATCACTACCAGCTTATTACGAGGAATATCCACATCAACAGATTTCAAGTTATGTTCGCGCGCGCCGCGGACTTCTATATTATTTTGCTCGGCCATTAATCATTTAACCTTTTTTTGTTAAAATAGTGCTGAAGCATTAAGTGACCAATATTAAAGAGCAAAAAGCTTAGTAAATAGAAAAAAAATTATTTACAATCTTTGGCCTTGTAGTTGAATATATTTATTCATACTAGAAATCATTATTAAAAAGCTAGAAAGCCCAAACTTTTGAAAACGTTAGTAGCAGATATAGGCGGAACAAACTCAAGGCTAGCCGTTGCTATAACATCCAAAAAGGATAGGAAAATAAAACTCGAAAATATTCAAAAATTTAAAAACTCAGATTTTAATAATTTTGAAGAAGTAATTGAAAAATACTTATCTAGTTCCAATGATAATTTGATTAATAGGATGTGTATTGCTGCCGCTGGCATAATTTCCGAGGATACTGTTGAAATGAGTAATCTTAATTGGAAAATAACAGTTCCATCGTTGCAGAAAACATCCAATATAAAAAGCGTTCTGATAATAAACGACCTCCAAGCTCAGGGTTACGCATTAGATTTCATCAAACCGAAAGATCTAGAGAAATTAATTGAAGGAAATTATTCTGCTGCACAAATCGATACAAAGCTCGTATGCGGGATGGGCACTGGATTCAACGTCGCCATAGCTTACCAAACAGCTTTTGGCACATTTGTGCCAGCATCAGAATATGGACATGCCCGGACTACAACCGCAAACGAGAAGCAAAAACTGATAGTAAAACAATTAGAGGAAAATTCTTCATTTGTTTCATATGAAAATATATTAGCCGGATCGGGGCTCAATCGCTTAGATAAAGTACTTAATCGAAGAGAAGATCGCTCTCCATCTGATATTTTAGAAGCTGCAAAAGCCGGTGATTTAAAGGCTAAGGAAGTCGGGTCTCAATTAGCTGGCTTTGCCGGTCAAGCATTTGGTGACTTTGCTTTGATGAATATGGCCTTAGGTGGGGTTTATTTAATCGGTGGTGTTGCTAGGGCCATGATGCCATACCTAAAGGAAGAAAATTTTAAACAAAATTTTTATAATCGTGGAAATTTTGCAGAAATTATGAAAAAAATATCAGTTCATTTGATTTTGGATGACTATGCGGCACTTAAAGGGTGTGCAAATTACTCAACAATTTTATCTGGGGAATAAATTTTAATTCCAATGTACATTGAAAGTGTTGAAAACAAAAAATAAAGGCCAAAAATAAAATATTGTTTCTCAATACCAAAGCCCCAATCAATCAAAAATCCAGTCATTCCTGGACCAATAGCTGAGCCTAAAACCATGATAGCTGTTCCCAATGCTTTAATAGTTCCCAAAAATTGGGTGCCGTAATACTCTGCCCAAAAAGCTGTTGGTAATGTAGAGTTGGCACCAGCAGAGATAGCTAAAAAACACAAGCCAACTGCCAATCCTATTTGCGTTGAAACAAAATAAAATAGGACAAAAGCAAAGACCATTGGTATCTGATAAAAAGGCAGTATCTTATCCAAACCAAATTTATCTAATGCCCACCCTGATATTAAATTAAATACAATGGCTACTATTGTATATATCGGAAACAAGGCAACCAACTGTAAATGGGTCCAACCCTTAATGTCGGCAAAGTACACTTGTTGAAAAAAAAACGAAGTTACACAAGCAGAAGGACCAATGATGGCCGGAAACATAAGCCAAAATAATGGATGAGCTATAACTTCTTTCCGAGACCAAGACTTTCCTAATAAACCAAAAACAATGACTTCCTCGGCTATAGACTGCGGAGTTCTTTCGTTTTGCAACAATACCCAAATTAAAGGCACCATTAAAAAACAAAATAAGGATGCAACAACCCATAAATGTTGCCAATGATAAGTTAACATCAATATGGTAAATACGACTGGAAGAAAGGCTTCGCCCAAAGCATATCCAGTATTTGAAATAGCTAAAGCTTTTCCTCTTTGTGCTATAAACCATCGAGACATAGAAACAGACGAGATATGAGGTAACATTCCTTGACCCAGAAAGCGCAAAAGAAATATTATTATTGGCAGCATCCAAACAGCAGGATTTAAGGCCATCAAAAGAGTGGAAAGGCTTAACCCAACTAATACTAATACACCTATTGAGCGCGTTCTAAAAATATCACTTGTTGCTCCGGCCCAAATCATAACCGTCGCTGAAGCTAAAGTACCTATCATATAAATTGAACCCCAATCTCCATGACTGAGACTGAAATATGACTGTATTTTTCCTGCAAAAATGGAAATGAAAAAAGTTTGGCCAAAACTAGAGTTCAAAGCCAATATGAACCCGGCTAATAACCAGGCAATATTTGACCTTATAAACTCAAAATAGCCCAATATTTTTCTCTTTCAGTTTTTCAGGAAAGTAGATTACCGTTTTACTTATAGAGCTGTTAGACTGACCGTACAGCTAAAACTGCATTAAGCCCTCCAAAGGCAAAAGCATTACTCAAAGCAACATCAACTTCTACTTCTCGAGCTTGATTTGGGACAACATCCAAAGCACACTCTGGGTCAGCCTCTTCATAGCCAATTGTAGGGGCAATTATTCCATCCTTAACCGCCATTATACAGGCGAGAAGTTCAACAGCACCTGTCCCTCCAATTAAATGACCGTGCATCGATTTAGTCGATGAAAGCATCAAATTATCGGCATGCCTACCGAACACATCAGCAACTGCAGCACACTCTGTTTTATCGTTAGCAGCAGTTCCCGTTCCATGGGCATTTATGTATTTTACCTGCTCTGGGCTAAGTTGAGCATCATGTAGCGCTCCCTTGATAGCACGAGCCGCACCTTGCTTCGAAGGCATAACAATATCGCTAGCATCAGAAGACATAGCATACCCTATCACCTCTGCTAAAATTTCTGCACCTCGTTTTTTTGCTTTATCAAAGTTTTCTAAAACAAATATAGCGGCACCCTCACCCTGGACCATCCCATTACGATTTGCTGAGAATGGTCGGCAGGCATCCTTACTCATGACCCTTAAACCCTCCCAGGCTTTTACTCCCCCAAAACACAACATGCTTTCAGAGCCACCAGTGACCATAACATCAGAGAGACCTGATCTCACCATTTGAAAGGCTTGGGCTATTGCATGGTTTGAACTAGCGCAAGCCGTCGAAACTGTAAAAGATGGTCCTTTTAAATTGTATTCCATAGATACGTGGCTGGCAGCTGCGTTGTTCATAAGCTTAGGAACAACGAATGGATGCACTCGATTTTTACCTTCTTCGTAAACAGCTCGATAATTATCGTCCCACGTGCTCACACCACCACCGGCTGTGCCGAGAACAACACCTGATTTTGCCGCAAGTTCCCCTGAAAAAATTATTCCTGACTGTTTAACAGCCTCCTTGGCAGCAATGAGTGTGAATTGAGTTACTCTGTCGTACAGGGAAAGCTGTTGCCGATTAAATACTGTTGTCGGATCAAAATTTTTCACCTGTCCGCCAATCTTAATATCTAATCGATCAACATCACGGAAATGAAGAGGTCCGATTCCACATAAACCTTCAGCCATATTTATGAATGTTTCTTTGACCGAGTGACCAAGAGAATTAATTGTACCAGCACCAGTTATAGCAACCCGGTTCAAGTCTTTTCAGCCACTAATTTTTCAATACCTGATATAATCGATGCTACAGATGATATATTGAAATCGCTATCGGAGGGTTCATTTGCATTGAAAGGTATTCGAATATCAAATGCTTCTTCAATTGCAAATATACTTTCCACCAAGCCCATACTATCGATCCCTAAGCTTTCTAGGGTGCTTTCCAAGGTGACATCACCAGGATCGAGAATTGCCTGCTCAGCAATAATATCGATTACCTTTGTGCCAATATCCATATTGTTTGGTTCCTCAACAGAATTCTCAAAAGCATTTAATCTATCTTCGATGACTTGAAAACGGATTTTTTTATCTTTGCCAACTCTTTTACAATTTTTGGTAATTTCCGAAGATTTCGATAAACCTCTAGCTGGGTGTCCATTTTCATTGCTGGATAACCTAACATGACCCTACCCGCAGGAATATTTGAAAGTACTTTTGTTGCTCCACCGGTTATAACATTGTCACCCACAAATATATTATCACTTATACCTGATTGACCCCCTAAAACTACGTTATTTCCTATTATTGCACTGCCAGCTATACCCACCTGAGCACAGATAAGAGTATTATTCCCAATTTGTACGTTATGTCCAATTTGAGATAAATTATCAGCCTTCACCCCATCTCCAAGTGAAGTAGGCTTCACTGTCCCTCGATCAATGCAGGTATTTGCACCAATTTCCACATCGTTTCCTATGGTAACACCTGCTAGGGAGTGTATCCGGTGCCAAATTTGATTATCAGATTGATGAACAGTTGATTTGCTTAAATCAGCTCGAATTTCCTCAACAGCAGAAGATTTTTCTGTAACAAACGAAAATCCGTCTGCTCCAATAATGGCAGAAGGCTGTGCTACAAAACGCTCACCAATTAAAACATCAGAACCAATTTTTACTCCTTCGCGGAGATAACAGCTTTTTCCTAAAATTGTATTGGAACCTATGTAGCATTGAGGCCCGATAATGGAGTTATCACCAACTTTAACATTTGAAGAAATAACTACCATTTCACCAATTAGAACGTTTTTTCCAACTTGCGCGCTGGGATCTATGATCGATGAAGGATGAATACCTGGCTTATAGTTTTGTCCCCTGTCCAAAATAGTTGAAATAGTAGACATCGCATATCTAGGCCGGGAAACAATAATTGCAGCTCTTAAATTATACTCAGTCCAGTCACTTCCTTTTACTAAGAGAGCGCACTTAGCAGAAGAATCCTTTAAATCGTCGAGATATTTTGGATTAATTGCTAAAGCTATATCAAGCTCAGACGCGAGCTTAGGTTCGGCAACCGATGAGACTTTTGTTTCCGGATCGCCATAAAACTCAGCACCAATTGACTTAGCTATTTCCTGAACTGTAAATTTCATTTTAATCCTATCTTATCAGCTACTTCAGGCTTTTATCCAGATAAAGGCTTTGCCTGAATACCGGCCTGAATAAGGGCTTGATAAATAGCTGCATCGCGTCCGTAAATATCTCGTCGATAGTTAATTTCTCCTAACTCATCCACAAATGCCGTTCTATAAATTAAGTGAACTTGTACAGGTTTTCTCAAATAAACTACAGTTTCTTCTCCCGTGTTTATTGCCTCTTGAAATTCTGCCTTTGGATCAGAAGTCTGCGGCTTGAGAAGCTCATATGCAAATTCAAACGGCTTTTGCAATCTAATGCATCCATGGGAAAAAGCTCTCACCTCAAGATCGAATAACGGTTTGGAAGGGGTATCGTGAAGATAGATGCTATATTGATTTGGAAACATAAATTTAACCAAACCCAAAGCATTTGTTATTGAGGGCATTTGTTTCAAATCATAAGGAAAAGTCTCTTCGTCATATTCATTAAAGTCAACTAAGCCACGAGGGATAATTTCACGATCTAGATCAACCAACTCAAGATAATCATGAGCCAATGGATCTTCTTGCATTTCCGGCAAATATTCTTTCAAGGTTATTGATTTTGGTACATTCCAAGTCGGATTAGTAATTATGTGCTCTATTACATCAGAAAATTCTGGTGTTCGCTGTTCATCTACTGGCGTCCCAATTACGTTTCTCGTTTCAAAGACGAGCACTCCATCTTCAAATAATTTAGTTGAAAAGTCAGGCAAATTTACCACAACATGGCGTGAGCCTAAATCAAAATTTGTCCATCTCTCTCTCTCCAAGGCAACAATTATAGATGCAAGCCTTTCCTCAGCAGACCTTCCAATTTCAGAGAATGTTGCTGGACCTGCTATTCCATCTGGAGCCAACCCATGCCTGAGTTGGAATAATTGCACTGCTCTTCGGAGATTTCCATCATACATGTCAGATGAATTACGTTTCAAATATCCTCTATTGATTAATGCGTTACGTAGAAGCACCACATCATCTCCACTGTCACCAGGCCGCAAAAGTTCACTTGGCAGTTCACTATACCAACCGCCTTGATTAATAATTTTTTCAAGACGCTTTTTTTCCGAAAGTAGTAAAGTATATTGCTTCGATTGGGGATAAAGACCTTCAAAAAACTCTTGCGGTTTTACTGACAGTATTGTTGTTAAATAGGCGCCCGCACTCCTATATGGAACTTTTCGAACGATCTCTTTATCCACTGCAGCTGGCTTGACAACTCCTGTTTGAAGGTTGGAGGAGTACTCTAAGAATTTCAAGGTAATCAGAGCTTCCACTGATCCGAGTTCAGTGGCCGTTCGCGCCAGTTTGAATTGATTTTTTAAATAAGCAGCATCATAGCGGAGAGTTGGTAAAGCATGCTCGGATGTCTTATTGAGTTCTCGGAAAAAATAAGATCTCCTATCCCTTGCAAATCTATCACCGCCTACCCAGACAGGTCTAAACTCATTTTCTTCATAAAATTCAATAACTTCAGCATTTTTTGAGAGGGCAGTTAGTAAAGAAAATCTAAATTCAACATCCTTTACACTCGCCACTGTTGTCGAGGCATAAAATAAGGAAAAAATAGCCAAAATTACTCTGCATAATTTGGAAATAACCAAATAATTTGCCACTAGTCCACCTCATCCATGTTATTTTTATATTAACTCATTACACTAATTCTACGCTATTAGAAATGTTGTAATCTCCCAAAATTTTTTAATATTTAATAAGCCAGCGCAGATCCTCAAAACACTTTTCTGAACCAATCCTTAAAAACATTAGCATTTTATTTCATTGGGTTACACTCAGTTTTTCTGAAAATTAATGCTTTTTTATTATGTTGTTTTGTGCAATAACCACCGCTAAATTCGTTCGGTAAAAAAATTAGTTAAATGTAAGTGAATATTTGGTTTTGGAAAAAATAGAAAATAATAATCTTTCTAGGAGATTTATTCTTGGGGCCTTCGCAGCTTCAGCAATAACAGCTGCGCCTACTTTTACTAAAGCTGCTGGTTTTTTAAGAGGCGCCGGGGATATTAGAACTTTAAACATGATTTCACGAAGAACTGGGGAGAGGTTCAAAGGGATATATTGCATTGACAATAAATATATTCCTGAAGTTTTGGAAGAAATAAACTTCGTAATGAGAGATTGGCGGCGAAATGAAACCAAAACCATCGATAGACGTACTATAGATATCATTGCTGCAAGTCATAACCTTCTGAATACCGATGAACCCTACACTCTTCTATCAGGATACCGAAGCGCAAAGACCAATGCGATGCTCAGAAGACGATCAAGATCAGTAGCCAGACATTCACTACACATGACCGGTCAAGCTGCCGATATCCGATTATCCTCTCGAAGCGTTAAACAAATTTTCAAAGCTGCAGCAAAATGCAGCGGTGGTGGAGTTGGTCGATACTATAGATCTAATTTTGTGCACATGGACTGTGGTCCAATTCGAACTTGGCGCGGTTAATAAAAAGCCACTTTGTCATATTTGACTGAACGTTCTCTGAATTTATATTAAATAGAAGAAAATAGCGGACAGGAAAAAAGATGTTAACTGCTGACGCCCAATGCGTGATCCCGACGGACAACTTACAGGCCGACATTCCCTTTTTTACCAAAACCTTAAACATGCGAATGGATACTATTTATCCTGCTGACGATCCTAAAGTAGCAGTTTTTTCAGGACACGGTATATCTATTTGCATTGATAAAGATGCTCCGGGAAAACCTGCCTTTATTAATTTGTTAGTTGACACACCTGAAAAATTTGCAGCTGGCGAAACAGAGCTTACTGCACCAAATGGAACTCAATTTAAAGTTGTTCAAAAAAATCCACCACTCATTTTACCAAAAACTCAGCATGAATTTATCGTTCGGCGCTTGGTAGACCAAGCCCCTTGGATTATTGGGCGCGCAGGCATGCATTATAGGGATCTGATACCAAATCGACTAGGTGGATCTATTATTGCAAGCCATATAAGAATTCCAGATGGTGGACCCGTTCCAGATACGGTTCATTATCACACCGTTGGATTTCAACTTATTTTTTGTTATAAGGGATGGGTGGATTTAGTCTATGAAGATCAGGGGGAGCCTTTTAGATTATTTGCTGGAAATTGCGTCATTCAACCACCTGAAATCCGCCATAGAGTTCTATATGCGAGCGATAATATAGAAGTCATCGAAATTGGTGTTCCTGCAGAACATGTCACTACAATTGATCACGATATGGAGTTACCTACAAAAGAATTAAATCCGGAACGAGAGTTTAAAGGACAAAAATTCGTTCACAATAAAGCTGATAAATCTGAGTGGACAAACTTTCGTATTCCTGGGTTTACCTGCCGCGATACAACTATAGCTTTCAATACCAATAATGTTGCTGGTGTACAGGTTGTTAAACCTAATGGCGAAGCAATTGAACCAACCAAACATAATTGCGATATCCTTTTTAATTTTGTGATGGAAGGCCAGATGACCCTTACGGCTAAAGGTCAGCAGCCAAATGAATTAACCTCCGGTGATGCTTTTGTAATTCCCCCTGAATTACTGACAGAGTATTCTAATGTGAGCGCAGATTTAGAGTTACTAGAGGTTTGTTTGCCAGGTAAATTCAGAACTTATTACGATACGTAAAATGGCATCGTTTACCGTTGATAACATTATACAAATAGATTATCGCCAATAATTATGCCGATTGTTAATCAATTAAATGCTTCCTGAAAAAAAATTATACTTTTTTGGCGTTTTAGCGGCCGTTGCTACTGTTACAATTTGGGCAGCTTTTTTAATCGGAACTAGATTTGCTGTTAGCGGAAACCTTACAGTAGACGAAGTACTGATCTTAAGGCTTATACCTGCGTTTTTAATTATGCTCCCATTAATGTTTAAATTGGGTGTGATTATAAAAGGTCAATCTATTTTCAGCCTACTTATGATTGCATTGGGCGCTACAGCAGTTTTCCCCTACCTTATTTCTACCGGTGTTTAATACGCACCCGCTTCGGACGCGGGTGATCTGGC
>ERZ802830.4091-NODE-4091-length-11891-cov-15.3714_pt1 | contig 11891 bp, 15 predicted proteins | sample MGYA00345654_ERZ802830 | MGnify/ENA primary metagenome ERZ802830 (study PRJEB30503, sample SAMEA104212375) | marine metagenome | biome: Westerlies Biome; feature: [SRF] surface water layer (ENVO:00010504) within the epipelagic zone...; material: water... | reverse complement strand
TAGCGCCCTCGGGAATGATGCTTTATGACAAAGAATTATTCCCTGAATGGACAGGAAGTATATTTGTCTCTTCTATGAAACCTGGAAGTGTTAGAAGGTTAGAGTTAGAAGGTAATCAAATAATTGAGGAGCATATAATATTTGATGATTTAAGCAGGATAAGAGACATAGCATTTCTTCCAAATGGGGCAATCCTTCTGGCGACTGACGGAAGCGGAGGAGAGATTATAAAAGTTCAACCAAATTGAGGATAAAACATGTGGGCTAGGTTAATTCCCGGAATCATAGGGGCAATTATGATGCTATCAGCATTTAACTGGATAATAGATCCTTCGTCGGCAGCTGCTGGATTATCGATGTCTTTATTGGAAGGAGAGGGAGGTAATACTCAAATAGGTGATTTCACTTCATTCTTCTTTACCGCAGGTCTAATGTCCATAATAGGTGCTTACAGAAATGAGCATGTTTGGATCTATGCTACTATTTCTCTACTAGGCTCTGCAGCAATATTTAGAATATACGCAGCCCTTATTCATGGAACTGAATTTTTATTGTCAGCAATATTTATTGAAATCTTCTCTTCAATTATGTTGTTAATAAGTGTAAGAAAGATTAAATCAGTAAATTAATAAAACTGTCAGTTTCAACATAATAAACATTTATTATTTGGAAGATCTGTCTCCCAAAAGATGGCTAGTGATTTTTTTAGTTTGTGATAAAGTCACGATAATTTTTAAAAGGAACAATTATGAAATTTAAAGGGACTGATTCTTACATATCGACTGAAGATCTTAGTATGGCTGTTAATGCTGCTATCGAGCTTGAAAAGCCGTTACTTATCAAAGGCGAACCAGGCACTGGTAAGACCATGCTTGCTGAGCAGGTTGCTGAATCACTCAATATGCCATTAATAGAATGGCATATAAAATCTACAACTAAAGCAAGACAAGGTCTTTATGAATATGATGCAGTAACAAGATTACGTGACTCACAACTTGGAGATGAAAGAGTAAAAGATATCTCAAATTACATTCAAAAGGGAAAAATGTGGGAAGCTTTTACTTCTGATGAAAGAGCTGTCTTGCTTGTTGATGAAATAGATAAGGCTGATATCGAGTTTCCAAATGATTTGCTCCAAGAGATAGATCGTATGGAGTTTTATGTTTATGAAACTAAAGAAACAATTAAAGCCGTTCAAAGACCTCTAGTAATTATTACAAGTAATAATGAGAAAGAACTCCCTGACGCTTTCTTGAGAAGATGTTTCTTCCACTATATTAACTTCCCAGATAGACCGACTATGGAAAAAATTGTAAAAGTTCACCATCCTAAGGTTAAGAAGAATTTAGTAAAAGATGCATTAGAGATTTTCTTCGATATTAGAAAAGTTCCTGGAATGAAGAAGAAGCCATCTACTTCTGAATTGATTGATTGGTTAAAACTTCTCATGGCCGATGATATTCCTGACGAGATTTTTAAAAACAGAGACCCTTCAAAAGCAATACCGCCTTTATATGGAGCTCTTGTGAAAAATGAACAAGATGTTCAATTATTAGAAAGATTGGCATTTATGGCAAGAAGGGAAGGCAATACAAATTCTTAATGTTTATATCTCTTTTTAACACTCTAAAAGCTACAGGCATCCCTTGCTCGTTAAGGGAGCTGTTGGACTTAATTGCTGCTGTAGACAAGAGACTTGCTTTCGCAAATATGAATGAGTTTTACTTTCTAAGCAGAGCTATTCTGGTTAAAGATGAAAAGCACTATGATAAATTCGATAGAGCTTTTGATATTTATTTTAAAGGGATTGAAAGTCTAGACGATATATTGGAAATGTTAATTCCTGATGAATGGCTAAAAGCTGAATTTGAGAAACACCTAACTGAAGAGGAACTTAAGGAGATTCAATCGCTAGGTGGCCTTGAGAAACTTCTTGAAGAGTTTAAAAAGAAGCTTGAAGAACAAGAAGAGAGACATGAAGGTGGTAGCAAGCAAATAGGTACCGGAGGTACTTCTCCATTTGGAAACTCTGGAGAAAATCCAGAAGGTATAAGAGTTGGTGGAGAAGGTGGAAAAGGAAAAGCAGCAAAAGTATGGGAAGCAAGAGACTTTAAAAATCTAGATGATGACGTAGAGCTAGGTACAAGAAATATGAAAGTTGCACTAAGAAGACTTAGAAAACTTATAAGAGACAGTGCCAATGAAGAATTTGATTTAGATAACACTATTGACTCGACAGCAAAAAAAGCAGGACTTCTAGATGTTAAATTTCGTCCTGAAAAGAGAAATGCTGTAAAAGTACTCGTTTTATTTGATGTAGGCGGTTCTATGGACCCTCATATTAGGGTCTGTGAGGAACTATTTTCTGCTGCAAAGACAGAATTTAAAAATTTAGAATATTTCTACTTTCATAACTTTATATACGAGACTGTATGGAAAGATAACAGAAGAAGACAAAATGAAAGAGTTTATACAGAAGACATAATTCATAAGTACTCAGGTGATTATAAAATTATTTTCGTAGGAGATGCGACTATGGCTCCGTATGAAATCACTAATCCAGGAGGAAGCATTGAGCACTGGAACGAAGAGGCAGGAGCTCTTTGGATGAAAAGAATGGTAGGAATCTATGACAAATTAGTATGGCTTAACCCGGTTCCCAAAGAACATTGGGAGTATAGTGCATCTGTTGAACTTACTAGAAGCCTTGTTGAAGATAATATGTTTCCTTTAACCATTAGAGGTCTTGAAGAGAGTATGGCTTATTTGAGTAAGTAACTCATGAAAGCCCTATCTATCTCTAATCTAAAGAAGGAATACTCAGGAGGCTTACAGGCATTAAAAGGAATTGATTTAGAGGTTAATCAAGGTGACTTCTTTGCATTGCTTGGACCAAATGGCGCGGGCAAATCTACAACGATCGGAGTAATAAGCTCGCTTGTCACTAAAACATCAGGCCAAGTAAAAATTCTAGATATAGATATTGATGAAAATCACTCTTTAGCAAAAAAGAAACTCGGTGTTGTCGGCCAAGAAGTTAATTTTAATCAATTCGAAAAGGTTGGTGATATTATCAGGAATCAAGCCGGCTATCATGGATTAAGCTTTAAAGAAGCCAGAGAAAACGCCAAATACTATATGCAGAAGCTTGATATCTGGGACAAACGTAACGAGCAAGCCAGAAAACTTTCTGGTGGTATGAAAAGAAGGGTTATGGTTGCAAAAGCTTTAGTAAATAACCCTGAACTTCTCATATTAGACGAACCAACTGCAGGTGTGGACATAGAACTACGCAGATCTCTTTGGGATTTTCTAACTGAAATCAATAACGAGGGAACTACAATAATTTTAACCACACATTATCTAGAGGAGGCTGAAAGATTATGCCGCAACATAGCAATAATAGATTCAGGAGAGATTGTTGAAAATACTAGCATGCAAGAACTTTTAACTCGCCTAGAAGAGGAGACTTTTGTTTTTGATCTCAAGAATCCTCTACAAACTTTACCTGCTAATCTTGGATATGATGCCGTATTAGAAAATCCTCAAAAACTTAAAGTAACTATAGGAAAGGGGCAAGGTCTCAATACTATTTTTGAAGTTTTATCTAATTCTGGAATTCAAATATCGAGTATGAGAAATGATACAGGTCGTTTAGAAGAATTATTCATGGGGTTAGTTGACTCAAACTTGAATGGAGGAGAGAGATGACTCCATTAGAGCAATATAGAGCACTACTGACAATTTTATACAAAGAGATCCATAGGTTTATGAGAATTTGGACACAAACTCTTATTCCACCAGCAATAATGATTATGCTTTATTTTGTTATTTTTGGAACGCTCATAGGTAAAAGAATTGGACAAATGGGAGGCTTCGACTACATGCAATTTATGATCCCAGGTTTGATCATGATGTCGGTCATAAGCAATTCTTATTCCAATGTCGTCTCTTCTTTTTTTGGTCAAAAGTTTGCAAGAAGTATTGAGGAATTATTAATTACTCCATTACCTCACTATTTAATTTTACTTGGTTGGGTTCTTGGAGGAGTAGCTAGAGGGCTTTTAGTTGGAGCAATAGTTACGATAGTATCTTTATGGTTTTATGATTTGTCAGTAAATAACTGGACTTTGAGTATATTTGTAGTCATTTCCACATCTATTCTGTTTTCATTAGGAGGATTTTTAAATGCTCTTTTTGCAGAATCGTTTGATGACATATCAATTATTCCAACCTTTATAATGCAACCGCTCATCTATCTTGGCGGAGTTTTCTACTCTATTCAATTATTACCTTCTTTTTGGCAGACAGTTTCATTGGCTAATCCAATTCTTTATATGATTAATGCTTTTCGATATTCTATTTTGGGAGCCTCAGACCTTGAAGCTCTTGGGTTTTCAATTAACTATGCAATTTTTATGATTATTGGATTTATAGTTCTTTTTGCTTCTATTTGTTTATGGTTCCTGCATAAAGGACGTGGTATCAGAACTTAGATAATGGAGAATACAATCCTTGGTCAAGATTCAATTATTCCCTTGCAGTATGATCCTGCGATCCTTTCACCAATAAGCAGATTAGATTCAAGGATAAAAAATGGTTTAAATGAATTTTCTGATTTTCATGGTAGGGATTTTTGGACTTCCTACGAAACCTCATGGCTCAATGATGTGGGCATCCCTCAAAATAAGATTCTCAATATCTCATATGATTGCAACTCAAAATATTTTGTGGAATCAAAATCTTTAAAGTTATATTTATACTCTCTTAATAATAAAAAATTTAAATCCCTAGATACTCTAAGAGATCTCATTAAAGATGATTTAGAGAAGGCATTGAAAACAGAAGTTGATGTTGATTTAGACATGTTACCAAGATCAATCTCAGACAGCTCAGCTTCTATAGATGAAGAATATCTAGAGAAGATGGATTCGTACCCAAACTCTCAAGTAATTCAACCAGGTGAAAAAGAAAATACTAGCGAATATTTGTCATGCAGTCTTTTTAGAAGTTTATGTCCTGTTACCTCTCAGCCTGACTGGGCAACGATATATATTTCCTATAATGGAAACTCTATTCAACATGATGGACTTCTTCGTTATCTGCTTTCCTACAGAAATCATCAGGGATTTCACGAGGAGTGCGTGGAAAGAATTTTCACAGACTTACTGAAAAGGTGCAGATTGAAAGACCTTTCAGTAAGGGCAAATTTTCTTAGAAGAGGTGGAATTGAAATTAATCCAATCAGAACGACACCAAATTTTAATATTGAAATTACAAGAGATATTAGACAATAAACTTTTATAAATGATAGATTCAGAAGGCAAAAGATTAAATGAATTGGAAGCAAGAGCGACCTTTCAGGAAGATACTATAGAAAAGCTTAGTAAAGAATTGAGCATTCAACAGAAAGAGATTGTTTTATTAAAAGAAGAATTAAAGTCTTTAAAAGAATCTAACGAAAAGAATATTATTGAAGATACAGCTGAAAAACCTCCACATTACTGATAAACAATTTGTTATTCAGACATTTCTATAAAAAACACTATAATGCCGCAACAAAACAGGAGAGATGGCAGAGTGGTCGAATGCGCACGCTTGGAAAGCGTGTAAGGTGTCAAAGCCTTCGAGGGTTCGAATCCCTCTCTCTCCGCCATCATGAAATTATATGAATGCGAGTATAGATCTAGGGTGGGAAGAATGGGTGAGCCTCCCTGCAATAAATCTTCCATACATAAAAGCTAAAGTTGATACTGGAGCACAAAACTCTGTGCTTCATGCTAAACACATTGAAGTATTTAAAGTAAAAAAGAAAAAGTTTGTTAGATTTGAAATATCTCCTCTACCAGAAAAACCAAATTTTACCATTTCCTGTTCGGCACCATTGATTGGCCGAAGAAAGGTTACAAGCTCAAATGGAGAATCTGAAAAAAGATACTTCATAAAAACTGATATTGAAATTTCAGGGCAAACTTGGTCAGTTGAAATATCTCTAACGGATAGACATAGCATGCAATATAGAATGTTATTGGGCAGAAGCTCAATAGGTGTAGATATGACGGTTTTTCCCAATGAAAGTTTCTTAAATGGTCAACCTCAGTCTAAAAATCCGTACTCAACCAGAAAGAAAAGGGTTTTGAAATCTCGCAGAGCATTAAGAATTGCTCTTTTAACAAGAGAGCCAAATAATTATACCTCTAAGAGGATAGTAATTGCAGGTCAGCAAAGAGGTCATCAAGTCGAACCAATAAACTCTACCAGATGTTTTTTGGATGTTGATACAGGAAATCCTGAAATCTTTTATGACTCAAATCCTCTTCCTAAATATGATGTGGTAATTCCAAGAATTGGAGCATCAATTACGTCCTATGGTCTTGCTGTAACAAGACAGTTTCAATTAACAGGCGCTTTACCATTAAATGATCCTCAGGCAATTGCAAACTCAAGAGACAAGCTTTTAGCACATCAATTACTTGCTTCAGCTAATATAAATATGCCTGTTACAGGGTTTGCTTCTTCTCCTAAGGATACTATGGGAGTAATTAATACAGTAGGAACAATGCCTCTTGTTATTAAATTATTAGAATCTTCTCAAGGAAAAGGTGTAATTTTAGCTGAAACTAAGAAGGCTGCTGAGACGGTCATAAATGCATTTAGAGGATTACAAGCTAATTTTTTAGTGCAAGAGTTTATAGAGGAGTCAAAAGGAGAAGATTTAAGATGTTTAGTCATAGATGGTAAGGTTGTTGGATCTGTTTTAAGGTCCAATAAAGAAAATGACTTTAGATCTAATCTACACCAAGGTGGCGTGGCTCACAGTACATCTATATCTCCAAAAGAAAGAGGAATAGCAGTTAGAGCTGCCAAGGCAATAGGGCTTTCCGTTGCTGGAGTTGATATACTAAGAAGTAATAGAGGTCCATTGGTCCTAGAGGTAAACAGTTCACCAGGTATTCAAGGTATAGAAAAGACACTAGAGATTGATATTGCAGGTCAAATCATCTCATTTTGCGAAAAAAAATTAGGAATATCACCAAGTTAAAGGAGAAAAATATGAACGATCTTAAAAACAAAACTTTATTTGTTTCAGGGGCCAGCAGGGGCATAGGCCTAGCAATTGCAAAGAGAGCTGCCAAGGATGGAGCGAATATCATTTTAGCTGCAAAAACAGCTGAACCTCATCCTAAACTTCCAGGCACCATTTATACCGCTGCAGATGAAATCATTGAAGAGGGCGGTCAGGCCTTACCTGTAATTTGCGATATACGAGACGAAGAAAATGTAAGAGATGCAGTAAATAAAGGCTTAGATCATTTCGGTGGTATTGATATTTGCGTAAACAATGCATCAGCAATTCAACTGACTGGCACCCTTCAAACTGACATGAAAAGGTATGATTTAATGAATCAAATAAATGCTAGAGGCACTTTTTTGGTCAGTAAAGTTTGCCTTCCGCATCTGCTAAAGTCTGATAATCCTCATATTCTAAATTTGTCACCTCCTTTGGACATGGATCCAAAATGGTTCGGTCCGCATGTTGCATATACGATGGCTAAATTTGGAATGAGTCTTTGCGTTCTTGGTATGGCAGAAGAATTTAAAGAAGATGGGGTTGCTGTAAATGCCCTGTGGCCCAGAACTGCTGTTGCGACTGCAGCTATAAAGAACGCGTTAGGAGGAGACAGTATTATGAATATATCAAGATCTCCAGAGATAATGGCTGATGCAGCTTATGTAATATTAACTAAAGATTCCAAGGAATTTACAGGGAATTTCTGTATTGATGATAATTTGCTTGCTGATAATGGAGTGACTGATTTCTCTCAGTATGCTGAAGTTCCTTTTTCAGAATTGGCACCAGACTTTTTTGTTCCTGATGACATTGAACCGCCTGAAGCTGCAAAAAATAGTTAATGAAAAGATTCTTTCTTATATCATTTGTTTTCTATCTATCTAATTTTTTAGTTTCAGATGAAAAGAAAATTGAAGACTGCACTTTGATAGCAAACGATAAAGAAAGATTGTCTTGTTTTGATAGCTTCTTTAATACTGATAAAAAATTAATTCTTGTCGATCAGGAAGATATAGCCATCTTTCAAGAGAAGATCGAAGATGGTGAGGGACAAGATGATAAAGTAATAGTTAAAGCGCCAAGATCTGTCATAAATGATAATCTCGTCCTGGTAGGAGTGAGATTGTCTGGAAGGGATTATTTATTTGAGTTGAATGATAAGTCTGTCTGGAAAAATATAGAAACCATTAGAAAAAAAGATATTCCTACACCGGGTGATAAAGTTGTTCTTGAAACTGGTTTGTTTGGATCTATGTTTTTAAAGATAAAAGGTGAAAAAAATAAAATTCGAATAAAAAAAGTAAGAAATCTATGAATAAGATTAAAGAGAAAAGAGAGTTTGAAGTTCCCCCAGAAAGTATTTGGAATATTGTCAGTAACATCTCTAGAAGTGACTGGGTGCCGGGAGTTGAAAGTATTGAACTTGACGGCAATAAGAGGATCTTCAAGATGACAGGTATGGGCAGACTAGTTGAAGAAATAATAGAATGTAATGATGAGAATATGGAGCTTTCGTATTCTGCAATAGAGACCGTGATTCCCATTCAACATCATCTAGCAAAAATTAAATTATCAGAAATGGAAGGTAATACAATTTTTGAATGGACTACCGAAATTGATCCTCCAGAATTTTCTGAAGCTATCAGACAAGGTATGCTTTCATCTCTAGATCAACTCGAAAAAGTACTAAAAAACGCTTAAAAAACCTTTTTCTTATCATACATAACTGATAAGGTTCCTATAGATACATAGATTACTGGGGAGGGTTTATGTTAGTACTAAGCAGGAAGGCTGAAGAGTCAATGTACATTGGCGATGATATCAAAATAACGGTTTTAGATATCAGAGGAGGGCAGGTAAGGATAGGTATTACTGCTCCGGACGATGTCAAAATTCATCGAGAAGAAGTATACAATCGTATCTCAAGTGAAGATTAGATAGCGAATGAAGTTATCTGAATAGGAGTTATAATCTATTCTAGGGGCTGTAGCTCATTTGGATAGAGTGTCTGGCTACGAACTAGAAGGTAGCAGGTTCGAATCCTGCCAGCCCCGCCAAAAAACATTGAATAAGGATATAAAAATGAATGCAGTAGATAAATGGCATGATGTAATGAAAAGCGGCGGTTCGGGAGCAGAAGATAAACTAGATGAGCTTCTTCACGAAGATGTTATATTTTATTCACCAGTAGTATTTACACCCCAAAGAGGAAAAGAAATCACGAAGTTATATTTGTCTGCTGCTTCAGGCGTATTTAGTTCTGAAAAAACAAATAAAGATCCAGATAAAAAGAACTCTAAGTTTAAGTATGTGAAAGAAATTATTAGCGGTAATTCTGCATGTTTAGAATTCGAAACTGAAATGAATGGGATATACGTTAATGGCATTGACCTTATTACATGGGATCAGGATAATAAAATTATTGAATTTAAAGTAATAGTGAGACCTTTACAGGCAGTGAATACGCTACATGCAATGATGGGCAAAATGCTAGATAAATTAAAGTCAGAGTAATTTTGAGAGTCTTTCTTTCATACGGAGTTCATCTTTTTACCGTATCTGGTGTTTTCTTTAGCTTTTTAGCTCTGATTGCATCAATAGAAAGAAATTTACCATTAGTTTTTTTCTATCTTGCACTAGCACTCTTTATAGATGGAGTAGATGGGTCTCTTGCTAGAAGGGCCGATGTAAAAAAATATACACCCAACATAAATGGTGAAAATTTAGATAATATCATCGACTATCTAAATTATGTTTTTCTACCTGCTTTTGTAATTTATTGGCTTGATTTAGTGCCTGAAGGAATGGCTTTAATATCAGTAGCTACTATTCTTATAGTTTCATGTTATACATTTGCAAATAACAGTATAAAAACTTCTGATCTCTATTTTTCCGGCTTTCCTGCACTCTGGAATGTTGTAATTCTCTACTTTTATATATTAGATACGGATCCTTTTACCAATCTTTTGGTTATCTTTGCCTTGTCCTTTCTTACCTTTATTCCTTTAAAGTACGTACATCCTTTTAGAGTAAAACAGTTTAGAAAATCTACTTTATCTATTTTGATGTTGTGGATGATTACAACGGTGCTTTTGTTGTATTTTAACTATTTGGATGAAACAGTCCTAAGAATAGCTTTTTTATTTTGGTCATTAACAAATGTATATTTTATTCTTTTAACAATTTTACGAAGCTTGAGAAAATAATCGATACTCTTAGAAATGACAAAAGATTTAATTTTTGAATTTTTCTCGAAACCACTTTGTAACTATAGTTTTGTTACCTTTTTGAACAGGATGTGCTTGATGTGTGGTATTTCCGTTAAGCGTACTATCCTCGTTTAGATTATTCCATATGAGCGCCTTTCCTGCTTGAGGGGAAAAGATTCTATTTAATTTAGGGAATTCTGTCTCACCACCTTCAAGAACATTATTTAAATAGATCATAAATGTATATGTTCTTTGACCTCTACCTTTATCATGATCTATTAATTGTTCTGCATCGAAGTAGTCGGTATGTTCTTTGAATTCTTGACCCTCAAGATAATGTTGACCTTGTAGCACTTCACCATAGGAAATATCTATGCCAATAAAATCGCATATTTTTTTATCGATAGCATCTATAAAGGAAGTATTTTTATACCCTAAATCACAGGTACTACTTGTTCTAAAAGTTGGATCATATTCTCCAGAACTTGCAATTGTTGAGGGTCTAAGCTGACTTATAATTTCGTCAATTAAACTCTGGCAATCTTTTTTTGAAAGAAAGTTTTCAACCTCGTAAATCTCCGCGGGTACATTCTTAATATTACTAACTGAAATATTTTTATTTGAGGAATAGTTGTGTTGAATTAAAGGCACTTCCTTTGCTTGAACCAAATCCTCTATACCAAGATCTAATCCTAGAGCTATTTTGCACTGAGAGATGTTAAAACCTTCCACTAGAAGAGCTTCTAATAGTTCATTTTCGTTACTATCTTTTTTGATATTTTTAAATATCCAATCTAATTTATCTTGCGTTAAGTCTTTCTGCATTAACTATAGATTAGGTTTTATAAGATATTTTTCTCCGGTAGCTTGCTTGGTATAAGAAAGAATACTTTCACTACTTAATACTTCTTCTAAAGAAATAATATTGGAGTATTTACTTTCAAAAGTAGTATGAATTTCATCAGCGACCTTTTTGCGTAATTCACTAAACTTTTCTGGCCCCACTCTTCCTATGAAAGGAGTGAGTAACCAACCACCTAATCCCCAAGAAAATCCAAAAGAACGAGTAAGCGTAGTCGGGTTTCTGTCGAGTCCACCATAGATGTAAACCTGTTTAAATTGATCTGATCCGTATCTGCTATATTCAGTTGCAGTTTTATTTGCAGCAACTTCCATCGCAGTTAATATTTGACTAGATAGTTTTCCGCCTCCAGTTGCATCAAAGCCTAAAGTAGATCTTGATTGAACTAGAGCCTCCACAAGATCATCCATAAAACTGTCCAAACTTGAATTGCAGACATATTTTGCCCCAAGGGATTTAAGCATATCTACATGCTCCTCCTTTCTAACTATATTTACTAAGGGAATATTTTCCGATAAGCAAATTTTGATTAGCATTTGTCCTAAATTAGATGCTGCTGCTGTATGAACAAGGCCCGTATGATTTTCCATCCTCATAGTCTCTACCATCCCAAGAGCAGTTAATGGATTAACAAAACAAGATGCAGCTTGTTCAGGTGTAGTCCCTTCATTCATCTCTAGACAACTTGATGCCGGAACACATCTATATTCAGAATACATTGCACCCCCAGCTAGACCTACAGTTTTGC
>ERZ802830.4088-NODE-4088-length-11896-cov-5.60721_pt1 | contig 11896 bp, 11 predicted proteins | sample MGYA00345654_ERZ802830 | MGnify/ENA primary metagenome ERZ802830 (study PRJEB30503, sample SAMEA104212375) | marine metagenome | biome: Westerlies Biome; feature: [SRF] surface water layer (ENVO:00010504) within the epipelagic zone...; material: water... | reverse complement strand
AGCTGGCGGGGGTAATATCCAAAATATCTATCCTCCCATCCGAAGCACGCCCCTCAGCCTGCTCCACCAGAAAAGCAATAGGGTTTGCTTCATAAACCAAACGCAAACGCCCATTTTCATAATTTTTGCGGCTATCTTCTGGATATAAAAATATGCCGCCTCGGCGGAAAATCCGAAACGCATCCGCAACCAAAGAGCCATTCCAGCGCATATTGAAATTCGTGCCTCTCGGCCCATCCACACCTGCTAAAAGCGTATCAATATAGCGTTGTACCTTAGCTGGCCAAAAGCGGCTATTAGCAGCATTAATGGCAAACTCTTTTGTGGTAGCAGGGATTTGTGGTTGCCAGTCCATTTGAACAAACTGGCCTTCTTCATTCAGGCAGAAACCATCTACGCCCTGACCTGTTGTTAAAAGCAAAACCGTTTGTGGGCCATACGCAAAAAAACCAGCAGCTTGCTGTGCCCGCCCTTCGCGCAACCAGCTTCCTGCCTTCGCAGGATAGAGTGAAAATATGGTTCCGATGGTCAAATTGGTATCAATGTTTGACGAGCCATCTAGCGGGTCACTTGCAACCACTATCTGGCTATCCCTGCCTTCTTCGAAGATAACCGCCTCATCCCGCTCTTCAGAGAGGTAGGCAGAAACCCCCGTAGGCGCAAGAGCACTGCAAATCAGCTGATCTGCTAGCACATCAAGCGCCTTTTGCTCATCCCCATCTGTGTTTTCAGCCCCCGTAAGACTGCCGAGATTATCTGTGCCAATCCCATTCCCAGCGGCAAGCTTAGCAATTTTCGTCGCCGCGCTGCATAACGCTTCCAAAGCAGCGCAAACTTCGCGACTCGCCTCACCCTTTTCATTTTTTGTCTTTAAAAAATTTTCAATTGTTAGGCTTTCCATCGTGCCAGCTTCAATCCCTAAACCCTATAAATAAAAAGACCCACCGCCTAGCTGCCATGGGTCTTTCCTTTTTTATCGCCTGTGATGCAGCTATATTAGCTATTCGCGATTACCAAGCAGTTGCACCATAAACAGGAACATATTTATGAAATCCAAATAGAGTGTCAGCGCACCAAAAATAGATTTGCGTGCAGCCACATCGCGGCTATCCCCTGCATAATACATGGATTTAATCTTCTGGGTGTCATAAGCGGTTAGACCGGCAAATAAGAGCACCCCAACGATAGAGATTAGAAACTCCATCCCAGAAGATTGCACAAATAAATTGACGATAGAGGCCAGAATGAGTCCAAATACGCCAACAATCAAAAACCCGCCCATCGCGGTTAAATCCCGCTTGGTGGTGTAGCCGTAAATGGACAAGCCTGCGAAAGCGCCTGCGGTTATGAAAAAGGCTCTGGCAACACTCGCCCCTGTAAAGGTAAGCAAGATAACGGACAATGAAACACCCATCAGAGCCGCATAGACATAAAATAAAGTCCGCGCTTTGGCAGGTGACATTTTATTGATACGGAAGCTCATCCACATCACCATCGCCAACGGCGCAAACATGATGACATAGCTAAGCGGGGTACCGAAAAGCAATTGCGCAACAGCTGGGTTACTCATAGCCAGCATTTTTGTTCCAAATGCAGCAAAGCCAGTTAGCGCAAGCGCGGTTGTCATGTGGTTATACACACCCAGCATATAGCTGCGCAAACCCGCATCAAGTGCAGTAGACCCGGTCGCAGCCTGTGACGCATAACGGTTATTTTGCATAATTTTTTTCTCCATCTTTAAAAGTATGGTTCAGATAGCCCAAGAATAGGCCGATCTGTTTTGCATTCTTAATGTAATGGTGTTGCATTTCACTTTCAAGACTAAAGCGGACAAACTCTATAGTGTTGTTCTGCACAGCAGAAACACAGCCAGCAATACTAAACCTTAGATGTTACATCCATTACGCCATTTGGCCATTATGCCATTTGACTGGCACGCAGGCGCACAGAATCAGACTTTAGTTGTCCGCAAGCTGCCAGAATATCGCGCCCCCGCGGCGTGCGTACAGGGGATGCATAGCCTGCCTTCATCACAATACGCGCAAAACGCTCAATCGTTTCATCATCAGAACAGACATAATCTGTACCCGGCCATGGATTAAAGGGGATAAGATTTATCTTTGACGGTATGCCAGCTATCATCTTCACGAGGGCTTCGGCATCTGCCTCGCTATCATTTACCCCCGCTAGCATAACATATTCCCATGTTACGCGCCGTGCATTTGATAGCCCCGGATAATGACGCACCGTGTCCAGCAAGCTAGCCAATTTATATTTTCGGTTAATCGGCACCAGCACATCGCGTAGCTCATCCTGTACCGCATGCAAGGAGATTGCCAGATTGACGCCTAATTCCTCACCGCATTTAGTGATTTCTGGCAGAATACCGCTGGTTGACAACGTAATACGCCGCTTTGATAGCGCGATTCCCTCACCGCTCATAATCATTTTTAGGGCCGCAGAAACATTATCATAATTATAAAGCGGCTCCCCCATTCCCATCAGAACAATATTTGTCAGCCGCCTATTGGGTTTACCCGCTGGCCAATCGCCTAGCTCATCCATTGCGAGCAAAATTTGGCCGCAAATTTCAGCCACGCTTAAATTGCGGACAAGGCGCTGGGTACCGGTATGACAAAACGTACAGGTCAGTGTGCACCCAACTTGAGAGGAAATACATAAGGTGCCTCTATCCGCATCTGGAATATAAACAGCCTCTATTTCATGCCCATCATGCAGGCGCAACAGCCATTTAATTGTTCCGTCTGTGGAATCTTGACGCCGCGATACAGCAGGTCTGTCTGCATGAAAATGGCTGGCGAGCAAGGTTTGAACTGGCTTGCCCAAATCTGTCATATCAGAAAACTCGGTAACGCCATGCCGCCAAACCCAGCGCCAAAGCTGGCGCGCGCGAAACCGGGGCAACTGCAGGGCCGTCACCGCTTCTTCTAGCTCACTTTGTGATAGCCCCAATAAAGGAGTGCGCTCAAATGCGGCAATCGACATTTATCAGCCCCTTTTTATCCTATAGGCAGTTTTATGCTGACATTATGCAGCAAGAATAAACATTATCATAGGCAAGCTTGTTTCGGGCTTCCCCTAAATGTGCGGCTTAACAGTAAGCTCAAAAAGATAAACGCCCCTATTAAGGGCAGGCTTTATCCAAAAAAGCTTTGGCTGCGGTAAAGCCTGCCAACGAGTAATCATCAATCGTTTTATTATTACGGCTGGAAATGCCTATGACGACCAGCTTGCTGCCACGTTTCATCGAGACAATAAGACGCTGATCATCTTCTGGGCCTTGTGACCATGCGCGGTTATCTAGGGTAAATAATTTATGCGCCTTCTTATCGATAGAAAAATCGACTTCCGACTGCTTTTTATAGCGGTAGCCTGCAAGAACAGAGACTACATCGCGCTCTCCCTTACCCGGCCCATGCGAGACAAATACCCGCGTTTCGCCGCGATTACTGCGATCATAATCACCGCGCAACTTCTTTGGGACACTCGACATGAAACAAATCCGCCCCTGACTCGTTTCCTGTTTATAGACCTGCCAGTCTTTAAAACTCTTCAACTCTTCAGTATTGGCATGCGCTGGATGCATGACCAGCAGAACACCGAAAAAGAAAGCTGTTAAGCCCGCAAATCGCTGATACCCCATAATAGATTTTCTCCGCCTTTTTCGATGTCTTTACCGAATGATGAAATCGCCCATAGCCGAACGCGCACAGAATCGCAAAACTTTACTCAACGTTCAAGAGGTTTGATTAAAATATTCAAATAGAATGTGTCATTTTTTAGTTCTTAATCTGAAAATGGGGCTAAATTAGCTTTTTGGCATATAAATTTGGGGATTTTAAACGGCTAGGTGACCTGAAAAGCACAAAATGGACATAAAAAACGAAAATTTTGATTTTGAGCTTGTCACAGATGACCCTGTCTCGTTAACTAGAGATATGGGAACCGGCTGTGATAACGACAATGCTAAAAGCATGTCGAAATGGGATATTATGCTTGTTCGCGTTGGACGCGAACGAGATAAAGCTGCTTTTGCAGCATTGTTTGACTATTTTGCCCCGCGCATTAAGAGCTTTTTGCTGCGCTTGGGGACAGACATGTCTCTGTGCGAGGAAATCGCCCAAGAAGCCATGATCATGGTCTGGCGTCGAGCGGAGACCTATAACCCCGCCCAGTCAGGGGCCAGCACGTGGATTTTCACCATTGCGCGAAACAAACGCATTGACAGACTGCGTCGTGAAAACCGGCCTTTGCCTGATTTAAGCGACCCTGCTTTTGCACCAGAAGCGGTGGAAACGGGTGAAAAAGCTATTTTCAGACAGCAAGAAGAAGAAAAAATTCGCCACGCTTTGAAAAATCTTCCAGATGAGCAAGCCAAAATGATCTTTTCTGCGTATTATGAAGAAAAGTCACATAGAGAGATAGCAGATGAAAGCGGTGTGCCGCTTGGAACGGTTAAATCTCGTATTCGGTTAGCGCTAAATAGGCTGCGTGCCCATTTAGATGAACCAGAAGGAATTTGGAAGCCATGAACGAGCAGGCGTCCTTCAATATGCAAGTGCTGGATGCCCTGTTGCTGGATTATGCAACAGGCGCGTTGTCTTTGCCGCTAGAGGTGTTGGTTGAAACGCATTTGGCGATGAATGAAGACAGTGCAAAGACTATGAATATGCTGATGAAGCTAGGCGGTGTCCTATTAGAGGATAGCGAGCCTGTATCGCTATCAGAAGGCGCCCTTGAAAATGTATTAAAAGCGATTGAAGACGACGAAGAAAGCGCGGCACTAGACACACGCCGCCTTGATACAAATAGCGGTTTTCTGCCGCGTCCTATATCCGATTATATTCCTAATGCTGACCATGCATCATGGCGGCGCATTGGTCTTGGCCTGTTTGAATGTGACGTCGTGTTTGACGGCGACCAAGGGCGGGCAAAATTTTACCGTATTGCGCCCGGCACCGCTGTTCCGTCCCACACCCATACTGGCACCGAAGTTACCCTTGTTCTGGAAGGGGGCTTTACGGATGAAACAGGGTCTTATGGTCCTGGCGATATTGCTGTCCAAGAAGAGGGATGCGAGCATAAACCTGTTGCCGATAATGATGGCGAATGTTTGGTTTTTGTCATTAATCAGGGCGATATACGGCTGACCGGACCGATTGGGCGCGTTTTAAATCTGCTCGTCAATTAATCACCCGTCAATTAATCACTTGCCAAAGATACAGCCGCAAACCAGCTAGATCGATAGCGCAAGCAAGCTTGCCATAGCGGTCAGAGTTAAATGCAAGCGTAAGGCGCGCATCCATGCTGGCCAATACCCTTTTTCCAGAAGCTTTAAATCAGCGATTAGCGCTGCTGCAAACCCGGCAATCAGCAAGCTGGCCGCATAGCGCATTGGCAAAAACATCACCTGTAAAATCAACGCAAACCATGCGATCAGAGACAAGCTAACTGACCATAAAAGGGCAGTGCGCATGGATATGATTTGCTGGTCTGATGGAATTGTAACCGCCCTTCCCCAATGCAACCCGCCCAGAAAACTTAAAATAATGGCGCCATAAGAAAGCAGCGCAAAGGCGATGCTCGCCTCTGAAAAGCGCATTATTGAGCTTATCTGCAATCTAATAAATTCTGGCCCAATTAATTCTGGCCCAATAAATTCTGGCCACAAAACCAATAGCCCCAGCGCTAAAAAAGGCAGCGCACCTGCATAGCCAAGCCATCTAGCGAGAAAAATTAATGAACGCTTTGAATGCATCTTTCTACCCTCACCTAGCTTAGGAACGGACGCAAGATAGGCATCATCTCGTCAATAATTTTAGCCACACCTTCTGCATTTGGGTGGAGACCATCGCGTTGATTCAATTTTGGAACAAGCGCTACATCTTTTAGAAAAAAAGGATAAAAGCCGGTATCATACTTTTTTGCTAGTTCAGGGTAAATCGGATTAAATTCAGCGCCATATTCAGGGCCTAAATTCACTGGCGCCAGCATCCCCGCTAGGAAGGTTTTCACCCCCAACGCCTGCAACCTAGCTAGAATCTGATCTAAATTTTGGCGCGTATCGGCCGGATTTATACCGCGCAACAAGTCATTTCCGCCCAGCACTATAAGGATATAATCTGGCTTTTCAGCAAGAGACCAGTTAAGACGCGCCAGACCGCCAGCACTGGTATCGCCTGATACACCGGCATTTATAACCTCAATAGCCATAGCTTCATCTTCTAATCTCGTTTGAAGCTGGCCGGTAAATCCCTCTTCAGCTGACAGGCCATATCCAGCTACTAACGAATCACCAAATATCATCAGGCGCTTTGTGTCCGCATAACCATGGCCAGATGCAGCAAAAAAACTCGCCAATAGTCCCAGAACAAAAAGCCGGCTAAAAAAAAGAAGAAAAACTTTTTTTAGGTTGAATGCTTGGCACATCAGAAAACATATCCCATATGAGGTCTATGAGCGTAACAGAATAGCTGTTGCGCCGCACGCCTAGTTCAAACGGGCAATGCGCCCATTTGTTATGCTACATATAAGGTTGCCGGCATGCCAGTTCAAGAAACCATCTCTCCCACAGGCACAGAAAATACGGTCATTTCATTAAAGGATGCTAGCCTGTCCTTCGCTAGCAACACTGGCCAAGTTGATATCCTTAAAGATATTAATCTAGATATACCAGCTGGCCAATCTGTTGCGATTCTAGGCCCAAGCGGGGCGGGAAAAACCAGCCTTTTGATGCTGATTTCCGGGCTGGAAACGCTAAGCGCTGGCAAAGCCGTGCTAGCAGGCCAAGACATTACCACCATGGATGAAGATAGCCTTGCCCAACTTCGGCGCGACCATGTCGGCATTGTGTTTCAGGCCTTTCGGCTAATTCCGTCCATGACAGCCTTGCAGAATGTAGCCGTGCCGCTAGAGCTAGCCGGTGATACCGCAGCAAATGAAAAAGCTGCAGATGCGCTAAAGAGCCTTGGCCTAGGTCACCGTATGGGGCATTTGCCTGACCAGCTATCGGGGGGGGAGCAGCAGCGTGTTGCTATTGCCAGAGCGATTGTTACCCGCCCAGATATCTTGCTAGCTGATGAGCCAACCGGCAATCTGGATAGCGCCACGGGGGCATCTGTTATCAAAGAATTATTTGCAGCGGCCGCTTCTGTAAATGCAGCCCTCGTGCTGATTACCCATGATGAGGGGCTGGCCACACGCTGCCAGCGTTTGCTGCGTATCGAAGATGGCAAGCTTGCCACCGACCAGCAGATAAAGGCAGGTGCTTAAATGGGGAATAGCTGGTCACTTGCTTGGCATTTCGCACGCTGCGAGATCAGAGGCTCGGTAGCGCGTTTTCGTGTTTTTTTAGCCGCCCTCATGCTGGGCGTTGCCGCTATTGGCGCGGTTGGATCTGTTGCCGAAGCGATGCGGGCGGGCATTGACAATAATGCGCGCAGCCTGCTGGGCGGTGATTTTGAGCTTTCTAGCCTGCATATACCGCCAGCGGAAAATCTGCTGGAGTTTGCCAGCGCGGCGGGGGCGCGATCCGATATTATACAAATGCGCGCGATGCTGGGGCGAAAACAGACACAAAACCAACCAGCTGCCCGCAAGTTAGTAGAGCTAAAAGCCGTTGATACAGCCTATCCATTGGTTGGCGAGGTACCCCTATCCCCAGATATGGGGCTTGCAAATGCGCTAGCGGATAGAGGTGCTATCGCTGCCCCTGCCTTACTCGCTGCGCTTGATCTTGACATTGGTGACACGGCAACGCTGGGCGAGATAACGGTTACTATTCGTGCCAGCCTGACAGCAGAGCCTGACCAGTCTATAAGCTTTGTTGGGTTCGGGCCGCGGCTAATTATTGGCGCAGACACCCTAAAAGCCTCTGGCCTGCAACAAGAAGGGGCATTTATATCGTATAAAATGCGTTTGCGCCTTCAGGACACCTCCCGCATTCCGGCCATAGAAGCGGGTTTGGCTGAACGGGTAGAGGGCAGTTATGTGCGTCTGCGCACCCTAGCTTCTGCTGGTGCTGGATTTGAGCGTTTTGTAGAACGTGCAGAATTATTTTTAATGCTGGTTGGGCTAACCGCTCTTTTAATAGGTGGGCTAGGGGTAAGCGGCGCTGTACGCGCATGGCTGCTTAGCCGGATGAATGTCATTGCCACCTTGAAATGCTTAGGCGCTTCATCAAAGCTGATTTTCCGCGTTTACATTCTACAAGTTATGGTGATTGCTAGCCTTGGTGTGGGTGCAGGCGTTCTAATAGCTGGATTAACGCCCTTTCTTACGGCCAATTTCTTTGCTGCTTACGTAAATGTGCCCATAATGACAGATCTCTATGCTCGGCCTTTATTGCTAGCGGCTGGGTTTGGCATGCTAACGACCTTTGTGTTTGCCGTTTGGCCCCTTTCACGTACCCGCCATATTCGCGCCGCCCATCTGTTCCGCTCCTTAATGCAAATGCCTAGCGGCAGGCCATCTCCCGCTGCCTTTATCGCGGTTATGGGCGGTGTAATAGGCTTGCTTGCACTAGCAGTATTGGCCACAGGCAATCTTTTTCTTTCCTTAAGCTTTATGGTCGCGGCCCTTATCTCTATGGGGCTTTTATACCTGCTTGCAGGTGCGGTGTTGTTTGGATTGCGCCGGATGAAGCCGCCGCGATATGTACCTGCCCACCTTGCTTTATCTGCAATAACGCGCAAGGGCTCCCCCCTTCAATCTATTATGATAGCCTTTGGGTTAGGGCTGTCTGTATTGGTGGCCGTGATCTCTAGCCAGCATAATTTGATGGCTCAGTTAAGTAGCCGTGCAGCAGAAGATGCCCCAGACTGGTTTTTCATTGATATCCAGCCGCAACAGATAAACCCGTTCTTGGCACTAGTGGACAACATCTCCAGCGATACCATTATTGAAAAGACACCGATGTTGCGCGGGCGGGTGACGGCGCTTAACGATGTTCCAGCTAGCCAAACAGACAAGGATGCAGAAAGCGCTTGGATTTTACGAGGTGACCGCGCGCTAACTTGGCAAGCAGAGCCGCCCATCGGCGCAACACTTACCAGAGGGGAATGGTGGCCTGCTCATTATAAAGGCCCCCCGTTAATGTCAATAACCGAAAATATGGCGCGTGATTACAACCTTGCTATTGGTGATAGCGTAACCTTAAACATTTTAGGCCGCGAAATTACCGCAAAAATTGCCAATGCACGTGAAGTTAAGTGGGAAAGTTTCAGGATAAATTTTGTCTTTATCATGACGCCGGGCGCCCTAGATGGAGCCCCACATAGCTGGCTCGCTACCACCCGGTCTCCAAACAAAAATTTTGCCAGCCAAATTGAAAAACAGGTAACAACTGAATTTAACAATATCTCTGCTGTCTCGGTAAGTGATGCTGTGCAAACGGTAGAAAAAATATTGAGCCTTTTAGGAGCCGCCATTCAGATGACAGCGATTGTCACCTTGCTATCTGGGCTTGCCGTTCTTGCAGGCAGTGTTGCTAATTCCGAGGCGCAGCGCTTTACAGATTCAATGATTTTGAAGATTTTGGGGGCAAGGCGGGTAGATATCATCATCGCATGGATTTTAGAATATAGCTTGCTGGCGATTCTCACTGGTCTGGTGGCTATTATTATTGGCAGTGCAACCAGCTATGCGCTCATTAGCTTTTTCATTGGTGCAGAGTTCATGTTTAATTTGCCACTCGTGGCGCTAACTGCTTTTTCTGGCGCGGGCGCTACCATCTGTCTCGGCCTAGCTGGGGCGATGCGCACTTTAGGCAGTAAACCAGCGCCCTTCTTGCGCGAAACCATCTAAGGTGGCACCTAAAAAACAATTTCCGTTTAAGCTGATTTTTCTGATATAGAACAGCAAATATAAAATTAGATTTTTGCCTTCCGGTGCTGCTAGGAGAAAACAGATGACGACACAACAGGTAAATAAGGTTGTTTTGGCCTATTCAGGCGGTCTAGATACCTCTGTCATCTTGAAATGGTTGCAAGAAGAATATGCATGTGAGGTTGTAACTTTTACCGCTGATTTAGGTCAGGGGGAAGATATAGAGCCAGCCCGCGAGAAAGCAAAGCTGCTTGGTATCAAGGACATCTATATCGAAGATTTGCGCGAAGAGTTCGTCAAAGATTATGTCTTTCCAATGTTTCGGGCAAACGCACTTTATGAAGGGTTATATCTTCTAGGCACTTCTATTGCGCGTCCCCTTATTGCCAAGCGGCAAATAGAAATTGCAAAAGAAGTTGGCGCAGATGCGGTATCGCACGGGGCTACTGGCAAGGGTAATGATCAGGTGCGCTTTGAGCTAGGCTACTATGCCCTGCAACCTGATATCAAAGTTATCGCCCCATGGCGGGAATGGGATTTGGCGTCCAGAACCAAGCTTATCGCCTATGCCGAAGCCAATCAGATACCCGTGCCTAAAGATAAGCGCGGCGAAGCACCGTTTAGTGTAGATGCAAATTTGCTTCATATTTCAGCTGAGGGCAAAGTGCTGGAAGACCCAGCCCTGCCACCAGAAGAATATGTATTTTCGCGCACCGTCGCCCCAGAAGAAGCCCCCAACACACCAGAACATATTAAAATCCAATTTGTTGGCGGCGATCCTGTTGCCATTAATGGCAACGAGATGTCACCTGCCACCCTGCTGACAGAGTTAAACAGGCTTGGCGGTAAACATGGTATTGGCCGTCTGGATTTAGTAGAAAACCGTTTTGTTGGCATGAAATCGCGAGGGATCTACGAAACACCGGGCGGCACTATTTTGCTAGACGCTAGACGAGCTGTCGAATCTATCACGCTTGATAGAGGGGCTGCCCATTTAAAAGATGAGCTAATGCCCCGTTATGCAGAGTTGGTTTATAATGGTTTTTGGTTTGCACCAGAGCGGGAAATGTTGCAAGCCGCGATAAATAACTGCCAAGATATGGTGAATGGCGAGGTTGAATTAAAGCTCTATAAAGGTAACATCATTATCGTTGGGCGTACTTCACCTAATTCATTATATTCAGAGGATTTAGTTACCTTTGAAGAGGGCGCCGCCGATTATGATCATCATGATGCACACGGATTTATCCGGCTAAATGCCCTGCGCCTGCGCGTTAGTGAAATGGCACGCCGCCGCATGAAACCCTAATTGTAATTTTTGGGTCATAATTTTTTATGAAATATGGCTTAGTTTGCTTTTTCTGCAACGCAGACATCCCCTGCCGTGCCGTCAAGACTGCGCTGTTTGAATAAAACAAATTTACCCGGTGCCAATGCATAGCCAGATGGACGAATACCGGTGGGGCAATCATCAATATAAGATATCTTATAGCTTGGGTTTCCGTTTGAATGGCGTGCAAACTCCTGATAAGCGGGGGTACTTACGCCAACCAGAAGCCCGGCAATCAAAATAATAGGCAACATTTTTTCATATCCTTTTTTTTGCGAGCCTTATCACTATGCAACGCGTTAATGATTTCAAGTAACTCTGTACTCAAATTATGCAGCTTTAACGGCATAAAAGCGGCAAGAATGGGACCGTAGCCCCTTTGCTTGTGAAGGTTTGCTATTATGCAATAAGAATGATTCTTTTTTATTCAAATCACGCTTCGCTTTCTATATGAATAAGAGAACGATCAACATAGCCTAAAAGGATACCGCCATGTCATTCGAACTCCCAGATTTGCCTTATGCATACGATGCGCTAGCCCAGAATGGCATGTGCAGCGAAACCCTAGAATTTCATCACGACCTGCATCACAAAGCCTATGTCGATAACGGCAATAAGCTAATTGCAGGCACAGAGTGGGAAACAAAGTCGCTCGAAGATATCATCACTGGCTCTTATGATGCGGGTGCTGTTGCCCAAAATGGTGTTTTTAATAATGCC
>ERZ802830.4087-NODE-4087-length-11898-cov-5.31327_pt1 | contig 11898 bp, 7 predicted proteins | sample MGYA00345654_ERZ802830 | MGnify/ENA primary metagenome ERZ802830 (study PRJEB30503, sample SAMEA104212375) | marine metagenome | biome: Westerlies Biome; feature: [SRF] surface water layer (ENVO:00010504) within the epipelagic zone...; material: water... | reverse complement strand
CTTTCAAAGTAAAGGTTAAAGAGAACTTTAAAGAGCAACCAGCTCCACAGTTCGGTTCTAGTGACGAAGTGCCATTTTAGTGGTGGATATGAAAACAAAATATCTTAACCCAGTTGAATACGGAGCAGAAACAGCCCGTGTTTTTGAAGACGGCAGCACTTTGTCGTACAACATAGATAGGCGCTGCTGGATGCTTTTGAAGGACCAGGAGCAACTTGCTTTACGTGACACTCTTTTGCCTCAACCAGAAGAGGTATTTGGGGTCATGGAAAATAATGAACTTCAAACACACGCAGAAGAGAAACTTTACGAGTATTTAAATCACTGCTTTGTTGGAACTCGAGACAACCATAAAAAAGTAGTGGAAATGATTCTTCGTGAAGCTGCGTTAGGTTTGTCGTTTGCTCCTGGCGGACCCATCTACGCATTTGATTATCACCACGTTAAAAACCTTATTGTTGATTACATTGGACAGAAAAAGTTTAAGGCTGACGTGTTGATAGAAATATTGACTACAAACACATACAAGCACCCTAATCTGTGTGTGTTTTTAATAGTCCCAGACTCTGACTTTTACATAGAAGAGGAGGACACTAATGAGGTTGTATGAACTGACTGAGCAAATCCACAATCTGTTAAGCGACTCAGATAATGAAGATAACCGGAAAGACCTGCAAGTCGAGTTGGAAAATACATACCAGGATATGACGGAAAAGCTTGAAGCTTACGCAGCTGTAGTTAAGCAGTTAGACGCAAATGAAAACGCATTAAAAGCTGAAAAAGAACGCTTCGACAATAGACTTCGATCTGTGCGCAGCCACAAAGAGAAAATGAAATACCTCATGGTGTCAGCTCTTCAGTTAGTGCCGGCAGACCCCAAGGGCAAACGCAGAGTGATAGGAAAGCAATTTAGTTTATCACTAGCGAAGAACCCTATTGGAATCGACGCTGACGCTTGCGACATGAAACAGCTGCCTGTCGATTTCATAGATTACGTCCCAAAGATAAAGGCTAGGGACTTGATAGATCACATTAAGGAAACTGGGGATCTTCCAGCTGGGGTAGTTATTAAAGACGAAAGATGGAGTGTAAGAATACGATGAGTGAAGAACTTTGGGACACAATCCAGAACTTAGAAAAGCAGCGAGATGCGTTTGCTCAAAAAAAACGAGGAAAAACATTTGAACGAAGACCTCAGAAGTTTGACGTACACGAACACGCAAAACTAGATTTGCACGAGCTGGCTGCAGTGAGACAAGTTCCTCCTGGCCGACTGGCAGGACGCATTTTAGAAGAGGTAGTCTCACTGTGGACAAGGAACGCCTCTGACAAAAGTTTGTATCTGAAGCGTGTCGAGAACCCAAGAGAAGCAGATATCGAGATTTCACAGGAGTCTGCCAAGGGTTTGGTGATGGACATGGGTAACAGTGAGACATTCACTTTGAACCTGCTGACTCAAGTGGTGATGCATTACTACGAAAATGGCGGAGACCCAGAAAAGATTTATCACCGACTCGGCTTTGTGAAGAAGTACATCGATGAGCAGTGATAACCAGACGGCAATGGGCCGGCAGTCACGGAATATGCAGAAGTTGGAGCGCACAGTCAGCGCTCGTAAGTTAGAGCTGGCAAAGAAAAAAGCTGTGGAAGTAATCAGTTATTTCCTGCAGCAAGAAGCCAGCATGGATACAAAGATATTTAGTTACGACGACCTTTTTGATTTAACTCAAGAGGAAGGATTCATTAAATATCAAAAAGAAATACATGAACGCCACCGCAGGAAAGAAGAACTTCCTGTCGAGATGTTGGTTCAAGGACTAATACAGCTACGAGGACTTGACGATTTGCTAACCACTATTTGTGGTTACTTATGGCAAACCCGAGCTTTAGTCGCACACGCTAATGAAAATGTAAAGCAGGCAGCGCACGATGCACTGGCTCGCTATGACGGTGAGATAACTCAAATGACAGGGAAAGACAAGGAGGGAGTACGATGGACGATTCAGTTCAACCCAGCGCACCCAGAGAGTGTGATATTGAAAAAATCGAGGAAAGACAAGGGAGCCACCCGGTAGGGCTAAGATCGACAAGGACTTTCGATCAAATCTACAAGGGGCTTTCCGCACCGGTTCCTTTTGAGTACTTACAGCCGCTACAGAAGGGCCGTGGGCCTATGCTGACGACGATTCAAGCAGGGTATATCACTCAAACCTTGAACATGGTTGTCGGGATTGGTGGGTGGGCATTTACACGCTCTGAAATCCAAGTGTATGAGAATAATAAATGCGTTGAGGTTTCTCTTCACGTTGCAGATAAAAACGGCCAAGTTGCAACACATACAGCTTTCGGTGGGTCTCGGAACCCTGGTCCCGACGGACTTAAGTCTGCTGTGACTGACGGTCTTACTAAAGCAGCTTCTTATTTCGGCCTAGGCGAAGAAGTCTTCTGTGGGAAAATATCTGCCGAGGATATCTACGCTTGGCAAAAAGCTGAAGCCACTAAAACAGTAGAAGAGCCGAAGCCAGTTTCAAAAAAGAAGACGACAAAAAAAGCCGTGCCGGCTGCAGAGAAGAAAGTAACAGAAAAAACCATAGCTATCTTGGTGAACTTAGTAAAAGAACACTGGGAATATGAGTCTGCAGATATTGTTTTGAACTTCATGGCCAAGGTCAAGTTCAACACCGAAGACTGGCGCTTAACAACAGACAAAAAAGCTTTGCAACTTGTGGACTCTTTGAAAGACGAAAAAAAGCTTAAGATTATCAAAGAGCTAATCGTGAAAGAACGAGAGAAAACAATGAGCGACGTCAGTAAACAAGTCAAGAAAACTCAAGCAGCCATGAAGGGTAGCAGTTCATGAGTATGGTCGAGACTGCGATCTACATTGATAGTGACCCTGTCCATGAGCCTGAAAATGACCAGCAGCGAGGAAACTTAGTCACACGTCTTATGTTTAAAGACGGATGGTGCAGCCCTAATCACTACATGGGTCAACATTGGTCCAGGACTAAGAAGATTAAAGACAGCTTAGATGAACAAGCTCGTGCGCAGTTCTACAGTCTTGAGCCTGATAAAAGATCAGAGATTGTTGCCGGCATGGAGTGTAAGCCACCTAAAAAAAGGTCGGTGGTTATCCACATTGTGAAAACAAGAGGCCCATACCCTGATATTGATAATCTAGTAGGGGGCTGCAAACTTCTGATAGACGCTCTTAAGTTCCGCAGGTCTACACGAGTGCCAACAAACGACCCCGCACGTAAAACAGGGTATAAAGTTGAGTATCAGAACGTAGGGAACCCTTGGATATACGACGACAGTCACGACAAGTTCAGGATAGCGGAGATTCATTTAAGTAGACGGTCGGACGCTACTTGGTTTGAAAGACAGCATCCCAATATAAAAGGCAGCTACGTATTAGTTGACCTTTACGACGAACCAGAAATAAACTAGTATTTTGATACACCTACTTTCATGTGGAAGCCTTCAGTCTCGCCAGGGACTGGGGGTTTCCTTTTAGGAGAGGCATGATAAATGAGTTGGCACTGTTCACTGGAGTTGGTGGAGGAATTCTCGCAAGCAAAAGTTTGGGTCACAGGGTCGTGTGTGCGGTGGAAAAAGATCCGTACTGCAGAGAGATCCTTATGCGGCGTCAAGAAGATAAAAGCCTCCCAGTCTTCCCCATCTGGGACGACGTTGACACCTTCGACGGGCACCCCTGGCATGGCGTTGTCGATGTCCTTTCTGCTGGATTTCCATGCCAAGGATTCTCCGTTGCAGGAAAGCAGCTTGGAGCAGACGACCCCAGAAACAAGTGGCCAGCCACAGCAAGGATCATCGGAGAAGTACGTCCAAGCAGAGTTATTCTCGAAAACGTCCCCGGAATTCGAAAGTACGTCCCAGTCGTGGCCGGAGACCTTACCGATCTGGGGTATGACGCTAAATGGGGAGTTGTCTCAGCTAGAGAAGCCGGAGCTAGACATCTCCGCAAACGATGGTGGTGCGTGGCCCACTCCCCGGGCCAATGAACCCGGAAGAACGACAAAAGGTTATGGACGAGGACTGGCGGAACTAGTGGAGGGCAAGAAGCAATTAGAAAAGAATTGGCCGACTCCAAACGCCCATGAACCACGACTTGGGTATCAGGATCGAAGCAAAGGAAAAAAAGGTAGCCAGAAAAGTTTAACGACAATTGTTGTAGACGATAATGGAGGCCCCGCAAAAGGCACACGCTTAAATCCAGACTGGGTGGAGTGGCTCATGGGGTGGCCCATAGGCTGGACTTCGCTGGACTTCATCAACCTCGACATGAAACGCTGGTGGAACTACTCAATGATTACGGAGCCAGCCAGGTATTGGGAAGAAGATCCCGCTGACATTCCTGTGGGTGAGAAGTATCACACTCCGAGATTGACCTCGAAAAAAGAATACCGAGTAGACCGATTAAGATGCTGCGGGAATGGTCAAGTCCCGCAGCAGGTTATTTTAGCGCTGAAAATGTTACCTTGACGTTTGCTCTGCCAGTCCTTCAAGCGCACTGACTGCTTGGTTAAGTTCCAACTGCTGGTACGGTTGACGTTCGGTCAGGTCGAGTATTCTCTGCGCTGCGACGAAGTCTCCTTCATTTAACGCTTTCCGAATTTTCTCTTGGTTAAAGTTTGATACACTTTCTAAGTGTTGCATTCTTCGACTTAGATCTATACTCGTAAGTCTGAGACCTGTGAAGAAAGGAACTAAGCTTTGGAAGAACGTCGAATCCTCGTCGCCGGCTATGCTGACCACCGTGCGGTAGAGTCTGGAGAAGTGCAGCTGATTCAACAGGTGGTATCGGTGTCCGTTAACTCTGTAAAGAACTCGAGTGTCGGCACCACTGCCGATCCTGACTTTTCTCATGTCGAGGTAATCCCGGATCACCGGCCAGTCAAGAATAGCGCCTCGGATAGTCTGGTCTTGGGAGATTTTGCTGTCGAAGTAGAGGTTTTTTCCAATATACAACTCAACGGGAATTTTCAGCATAGGATTCAATCTTGCGAAAACCTCATCGAAGAGAATATCAGGCGTACTCTGGCCCCTCCAGGTGGCGAGATCTCCGAGGAATCCCAGTTCCTCAGTAGCCAAGAGGTTGCGCCCTGTCCATATCTGCAGCTGACCGTTATTGATCTGTGGCCCGAATCTCCATTGTTCTCGAACGTATGAAGGAAGCAGTGTGTCGATAGGGTCTGTGCGCTTTTGACTAAACAGGTTCTGCGTTTTGCCCATTAAAGAAATCATGCCGGGTCGCTTGAACATGAGTCCGAGCTGCAGCGGCACGTTAAACCTGGAGAAAGTATAGAACGGGAAAAGCCTGCGCATGACGTTGCGCTCGAACGGTGAAAGACCGTTGGCATAATCAAACAAAAACTTTTGTGCGTATGCCATGGCGTCAGTGGCGCCCATGCCTTCTTCCATGTTTTTGAGCCAAATACTTAACCGGAAAAAGTTATCGCCCTTACCTGCAATTGTCGATGCCGTGTCCGCCAGAGAGTTAGCGCCTCGCATGACAAAGTTATCACTGAAGGGAGACAATATCCGAGGATCGGCGGCAATCATTGCAACAGAGGTCTGGCCGATCTTGTCTGCGAAGTTGACTTGTCCACCTAGTTTTTCAAACATTTCCAGCAGTACGTCAGAACGATACTGCACCCCGTTAATAGTTACGATCTCGTCGCCGCCCTGCATGATGTTCAACATCTTGCGATTCCAAGTTGGGCTTAAAGATTTTGTGCCCAAGGCGAACATACTTCTAACGGTGGCGTCCATGATGTTGCGAGCGTGGAAAGCTGGCCACGGCAAGGTCATTGCCCATTTGAAAGAGTTCGTCAAAGCGTCAGCGCTGCGGAGCATACCTCGCAGGACTGGACCAAACTCTCGCTCTGGTGCGACAGCATCGGCGACGGCGTCAGCCATCCACTTCGGAACTGTGATCGGTTGACCAAGATCTTTGCCTGACAGGTCGATTCCGTTTTCCATGATCCGAGCCATGCCTGGGAATCGAAGGGAGACCGGGCGCTCAGGATCGTTAACGTCCATCTCGCTGCCCAGTTTTTGGTATTCTTTTAGAAGCTCCTCGTCTGATAGCTCGCCCTTTTGCCAACGTGCTTCTAGCTTTCGAGGTAACAGCCCACGATCTCTCAGGCCTAACATGACCCTATCAGCTCTCTGGAGGGACGCGCGGCTGCTCCGGCCAAAGCGTGTGACGTCTGGTTTCACGTTTGTTTGCAGGTAGTTGATGACTGCACTGGCCTCAGCTGCGCTTAACTTGTCTATGTTCTGGTGACCGATGACGGCCTGCAGTAAAAGACGCTTCTGGTCAGTGGCTTCTATGGTGTCCCCTGAGAAGAAGCTATCCAGCGCTCGAGTTAGCTGCTTCTTCTGGATTTCCAGAGCCGGCACCCCTGTCATCGCCCCACTCGTATCTTCGACCAGCTTCAGATAGTCATGGACCTGCGCAACAGCGTTCACGAGGCTTGCATTAGCGTCTGTGACGACTCCGGCAGCTTCTGCAGCGTTTGCTACTATGAGACTGCCATCTTCTCCCTGAACGAGCCTGAGACCTTCTGAGCCACCTAGCAGTGCGAACTGGTCTTCCGGCAACTCGTCGAGGAACTCCTGCACCTTTTTTAGAAACTGTTGCGAGACAGCCCCAGCTTCGTAATCGATGTCCATATCTTGAATATCAATATTCAGCAGAGTCTTTATTGGATTTCCGGCTCTTTCAAACACCAGCTCTCCAGCACTTTCCAACATAACCCGGCGACCAGTAGTGATCTCGTCAATAGCTGCAGTCTGCTCTGGTGTCATTACTCCTCTGCCGGCACCCGCAAGTCTCATGTTATTGATCTTCTCCAACTGTTCAGCGGGAGCGTCTAGGTTGCCGAGCTGATGACGCAACAACATATAATTCATCTCTGCCCGGCTGGGCAAATCCATTAGCACTTTATGCAAAGCCATTTGCTCAGAGCGCTGAATCTGCAGTTTGAGGTAGTTCTGCATTTGGTAGATACCACGCCACTGGGCTTTTTGTTCTGGCGTGTAATCCAAAGTGTCTTCAACGAAAGTTCGTGTTTCCATTTGCGGAATAGCTTCGTCGAGAGCTTGCACCTCGTTTGTCAAAACCGCTCGAGATTCGTACTGCTTTGCAGCGTCGGAACGTGCGTCAGGAATCCGTGTTTCTACAAGCTTTTTCTTTGCAGCGTCCGATGCCGTCTTGGGTTTCCCTCGCTCAAAGTACCTATCGAGTCCCGTCAGAAGATTGTTCGCCTGCTCTTGAGTAATGGGTCCATTTGCAGAAGTGCCGTTGTTCAGCTGCTTCAATCTGTGGAGCCAGTACATAGCTCTGTTCGGGGTGTTTGTTTGGCTTCCCTGCTCGACGCCGTTCATCATATTCTGTAACTGCAGCAGTAACGGCTCGGATTCTCCAAAGTCTGGACCGTTGACATCACGTAACAAATCCTCCAGCGCAGACATCTCGGCTGAATCAAGAAAGTCAACACCTGGCGTGTTAGGTAAAGCAGTCCCTTCAGCGAGAAAAGAGGAAAGCGGATCGTTGGGATGCGTGTCGAGGTAGTCTTTAAAGAACTGTGGAACTCCTTGAGTGTTCAGTACTCGTGCATCGCTGACATCGTCAAGAGCTGTAGCCATTGGACGGTATAAGTCTTCAACAGTTTTGTTGATGTCTTTCAGCATTCTCTTAACGCCTTGCGTGACGTTAGTCCTGCTTATCAGTGAAGTCGCTTTGTCCAAATCTGCAATCAGGTTCTGCATTTGTAGCGGCTCAAACCCTGTGATTTCAGACAGACGATTCAAGGCTCCAGCCATATCAGAACTGGCCAGCACGATTAGCTCAGACGTCAGCATATCTACATTACCAAGTAGCTCCTGCGCAGTGTCAGCGTCAAGGTCTGCCCTCTGCAAAGTTTGCGCAAGTTCATTCTTAAAGGGTGCTATTGCCGCTCTTCCGGCGTCAGTCTTCATAGCATACAAGCCTTCTACAATGCCGCTCTTTGCTTGTATCTGTTTAATCAGTGCGTCAATAAATCGGCGTTCATACCCGATAGCTTCCGCTAGCTCACGCACCTCTGCGTCCGGAAGGAAAGCCGCTTCAGTCATACGACCGATGAGCCTGCTGGTCTCGTCGCCAAAACCAGTGCCAGACCGAGCAGTGGCTTCAGCTTTTAAAATAATATCTTTAGCAACAATGCCCAGCTCGTCTAATAAGCCTGGAGCTGCAGATTCAATCACTCCTGTAAGAGCTTGCTGTAAATCTTCAGGGCCGGGCTGCTCGAGGAATGCCGGCCTACGCTGGGCTGCGTATATTCGTGCGTTTTCAGGATCGAGAGGAGCGCCAGCTGCAATCCTTTGTACCGTGTCTAAAAGTTGCTGCTTGTTTGCTTCTTCATTTAATCCTGCTGATTTAAAATACCATTTTAAAGTTCCATCGCTGGGTCCGCTTATGGCAATCTTCTCTGCGGCAGCCACCCAGCCCACACGGCTGAAGTCGTCACCCTTCATAAACTCGTCAATGACTGCCAGCTCTGCAAAGTTCTGATACAGAATCCAACCCTCTGGAGGATCGTCCCCCATAAAGATCGGTTTCAGTCGGGTCATTATTTCCTGTTGTCTTTCCCCGGCCTGCTCGACAAACCTAAGTTGCATTACCAGGTCATTGACTTTGCCTTCTGTAGCTCGGACGTCACGGTCAATCGCCTCGAGCGCTGCCTTTGCTCTGGTCTGCTGATCTTTAGCTATTTCAAGTTGGCTTCTCTCGAACGCATCGAGAAGTTCTTGGTTTTCACCAAACACCCCTCGCATATCGTCGTGTAACTGCTGCGCTTCCCCGAGTAGCATATTGCTGTTCAACTCTGGTTCTGTGATTTGATCCCAGCCAGCAGGTTCTGGGTTGTTTGAAGTCAACAGTCGGCGGGTGTCTTCGTCAGACTGTATGATTTTCTTTTGCAGGTCGTCACGAATTGCAACCAGCTCATCGACAATACCAATGACGTCATCCGTGCTGGCAGCGATAATCGCTGTCGGGTTATCAACTAGCTTGAGAATATCGTCACTTACGGACCTTGCTCGGCTCAACAAGCTAATGACGACTTGGTTACTCTCAATAAGCTGACGACCCATCTGGTCAATCATGCCGAGCATAAGGTCACGGCCCTCTGTCGAAACAACGACGGCCTCCAAACCTTCTTTCAGTTGATTGAAAGCTGAAAGTGTGGCTTCGTGAACATCTGTCAGAAGCTCATCGCCTTTCATTCTCGTAACAAGAATGTTGTCCATTTCAGTCTGGAATGTTCTGACCAAAGACCTTGCCGTCTCGTCACCCATTCCAGGAATCTTTGTTAGCGCTGTGGATATCCGGTTAACCGTTGCTTTGCTTAAAGACTCCAGCTCTGCAATAAGATTGTCCGGCTGACCAACAAGGTTCCTGACCAAGCCAGTCCACTTAGCTTTGGCCCCGTATATTTCCGTCACTATTGTGTGAGGTTTAAGAGCTGCGGCTGTGTCTTGAATCAGGTTAATAACAGCGGAAGCCTGATCCCCGTACAAATCTAACGTAGCGCTTCGCATTGCAGCTAACGGATTAAAAGTGAATCCGGGCATTGCTGTCGATGGAGACATAACCAAGTCCAGCATATCAGCGTACTTTTCGCCGTTGTCTCCCAGCGAATCTATCTTGTTTTTTATCGATTTTATAGCACTTATTCGTGCTTGACCCTGTGGCGTTTTTCCTCCAGGAGCATACACAGGCAGCCTAAATATAGACAGGTTAGACTTCTCTGCTTTTATTCGAGCTTCCTTCATTGCGTTTATAATGTGATTACGCAACTCTTGCCGGCGGCTGATATCAGGAATATTGGGATCAGGAGGAAGACCGTGGCTCTTTCTCCATGTGTCATACCAGCGAGTAATCTCAGGGTGGCGAGCATACTCGGCCAGCATTTCGTCAGTCTTCTTTATGATTTCTTTCTGAATGTCCCGTGCAGTAGCGGCGGTAATGCTGTCGTCTGAAAGCCTGATCTCAAGATCGTATATTGCCTGCATTTTACTTGTTGCTTGAGCTGCTACAGTGCCTTCTGTGAGCAATACAGACTTTGCTACAAATCTTTCAAGGCTGATACCGGGAACAGCAGACAGCGCCATATCTAGGATTTGCTGTTCAAGCTGGTCCGTGATAATCGAGTTGTCTACGTCTCGTGCTGCCCGTATTCGTTCGACTAAATCGTCGACTGCTTTGTTTACCGCTTGCTCAATCTTGGGGGCTTTTTCCAAAAGCTTCTGTCGGATTGCTGAACCCGCATCCTCTGCGTCGTCAATCGCATTCATTAACACCGCAAGTCTTACAGTGTCAGCTTGCGATTCCGCTCCAACCTCAAAAACGTTACCCCTTGAGCTTCTCTGCAATAGGTCTATAGGCGAGACACCCGGCACTGCAATGTTTGCAGCTTCGAGGCGCTCCTTCATTAACTGGCGAATGACAGATGCGATAGCTGGGGCGCCTGCTTCTTCTGCGCCGACGTCAGTAATGAGCTGTTCTAGCTCGTCCATGCTGCCGGCAAGCGCTGAAGTAATCCCGTCTTCTGCCTGCAACAAACCGCCCTGACTGGAGAACAGGGAATCCATAAAGGTATTTACCGTGCCCAGTCCTGCGTTCAAATCAGAGTTAACTGCGTCTAAAAACTTTGCAGAACCGTCTCCGCTGGCAAGCAGTGGCAACAAATCTTCTCGTCCCTGCAGCCAAGTTAGTGCTTGCTCAAACTTGCCGGTTTGTATCAGCGTTTTGAACGTGTCCAAATCTGGAATCATTACCCCTAAGTTTTCAGGAGTAATCAAATCCTCGTAAGAAGCTTCTGACATTAGGGCACGAACGAGGTCATTCCCCAGTTCGCTTTCAGGTCCATACATTCTGCGCAGGACATTGCCCACTTGTCCGGGGTGAACGCCCAAGTCGTCAACAAGCTTGGTAACAAACTTGCGCTCTATCTGCGCTCGCTTTGCTGCAAACAATCTTGAATACACAATGGCGTACAGGTTTTTGTTTGCGACCAGACCCATACTGTCGGCTTCTTCTCGAGTCAAAGAACGCACACGAGAAAATGGGTCTTCACCCTGCACACGGCCAAACTCGCTACCCGGCTGCAGACTAATATTCTCAACCTTCTGCCAGTTGGAATAGTTCAGCGGTAGGTAGTATTCCATGAACTCCATGGCCATACCGTGAGCAGCAGACTCGTCGTACACCTCAGTAAACTCTCTATGTATACGGCGCACAGTTTCCTGAAGCTGCTCGACCTGCTCTGGCGTGTAACCTTGCAGTCTGGGGTCTTGAGACATAAGAGGGATGTGCTGCTCGGTGTATCCGGGTGGAGTGTTCCGTGCTTGCAGTTCCATTTGTTCAGCTCGTGCAGCGTCTGCAGGGTCACCAGTACGGCGAAGTCTCTCGATCTCTGCGTCGAATGCTTCTCGAGTAAAAAACCGCTCTCCGCTACGAAGGTGGTTTATCGCTGAGTCCTGTTCAGCGAGGACCGTGTCGACGACCACCTCGTACAAGTCTGCAGGCAACGGCTGATCTGTGCCGTCTGGCGCCCATGTCAAAGTCTGTTGCGTGCGCCCTTCTGATAATACCTGCGCTTCCTTGATAGCGTTGTGTCTTGCAAGAAGTCTGGCATTTAGCACGCCGGACCTTCTGGCGTTCGCACCGAAAGCTCGACTGACTTGGTAGCTAGCGCTCTTTCCAAACTTGGATACTGTTTCAGCGACCGCTTTGGTAGCGTTTCGTATTGGACCAGGAGTGTACTGGGCGGCAGCTCCCATCGCTTTGAGGATTCCCGTTTCCACAGACAGCGCAAACTCGTC
>ERZ802830.4086-NODE-4086-length-11900-cov-12.0528_pt1 | contig 11900 bp, 19 predicted proteins | sample MGYA00345654_ERZ802830 | MGnify/ENA primary metagenome ERZ802830 (study PRJEB30503, sample SAMEA104212375) | marine metagenome | biome: Westerlies Biome; feature: [SRF] surface water layer (ENVO:00010504) within the epipelagic zone...; material: water... | reverse complement strand
CCATTTGTACTTTTTGGTCCGCCAGTCCATTCTGTTCTGAGGTTGATCATATTAATCCCCATAGCGCCAATAACTTTTAAGGCATCTCCTTTTGCATCTAAAATGGCAAAATCTTTGAGTGTTACTTTATTAGAAGTTACTAGCAAGCCTTGTGCCCCAGACTGCTGGTTTTTAAAATCGAGAATGGTTTTATCCATCCCCTCTCCAATAACTGTAACTCCATCAATATCAAGCGAAAGGCCATCTTCAAAACTATAATAGCCAGACTTTATTAAAAGAGTATCGCCTTCTTCCATCAAGATCATGGCCTCTTGAAGTCTTTCATGAGCATTTTCACCAGGCTCTATAATAATTTCTTTAGAAAAAACGTTTGAAATCAAAAACAAGACAGGCAATAAGATTAAATAATATTTATAAGCCCCTGAAAAAGAAAGATTTTTTGATTTTCTTAAAAGAATAATTTTCACCCCAAATAGTATGCTGACATCATTGTATTAGAAATAAGCAGTAAGAAAAAGTTATGTCGTTATATTAAGGAAGAATTTCTATATTGATTTCTTTAGATAAAGCTATGTCTTTTTTGCCATTTATTGGAACTGGCATATGCTGGTAGTCACCTAAAGCAAGTTGGAGTACATATTTGCCTGGCGGTAATGAAAGCTCAGCTTCGGTTTGTCCTCCACCAAAATGCAATACATTCGTATCAAAAGGTATAGGTACCTCTATATTTTCTGAGACATTATAGGCCTTATTTATAATTAAATGATGATGGCCGCTAACATTGCATTGATCAATTCTTTCAACCATCATTCCAGCTGGACTAATAAAGATGTTTTTAGATCCAAATTCAACCTTAAAACTAGGTTCTGATGTTTGGAAGCCATCTTTTGGTGAGTTAAAAAATAATTCTACTGAATCACAGCTGCCAGGATCTTGCTCCAAAGATACTAGTAGAGGTGATAAGAATGTTAGTGCAATGAGTTTTTTCATAATTAATTTTTTGTTGGTGGTGGGCCAAAGAAGGAATATAAGGCCTCATTAATATTTTTAGCTTCTTTAATATTTTTAAATATTTCTTGCCAGCCCATAAATGTAATTTTAGTTGGATTATAAGTATTTACATTGTTTACAAGACCAAATTTAACCTTCTCTTGTTCTGGTTCATAGGTGCCAAACATTCTGTCCCAAATGATTAATAGGTTTCCATAGTTTTTATCTATGTATTGGCTGTTTGAGCCATGGTGAACCCTATGATGTGATGGAGTATTAAAAATCCATTCTAGCGGGCCTAACTTCCCAACTATTTGAGTATGGCCAACTATTCCCCATAAAGTACTTACTACTCCAGCAACAGCAATTATTGTTGGGTCGAAGCCGATCAATGGCAAAATCATAAAAAATGGAATCTTTGATATTGGCCCAAACCAAGCCTGTCTAAAAGAAACAGCAAAATTCATTTCTTCACTTGAATGATGGCTCATATGTATAGCCCATAAAAAATTTACTCTATGAGAAATTCGATGGTAAATATAAAAAACTAAATCTATCAATATAAAAGTAGCAATCCATATCATCCAAACTGGCATGAGCTCTTGAAGATTAAATATTTTGAATTGGAATAAATAAAAATGTAATGCAAGGGTTAATCCTTTCAACGCAAAAACCATGAAGATGTTTCCTGACAACAGGCCAATAGTGCATAAAGTATCATTTTTTCTATAAAGATTTTTGTTGTACGCGCTTGAAAATAGAACTTCAATTAAGATCATAGCTAGAACAATTGGAGCACCAATTGCGTATACTTCATTTATTGTTATTTCTGTCATAAAAACTATCTTTCAGATTCTACTAAAACTTCTTTAGGCAATTCAAATGCGTGTCTGTCTAAATACCAGATATTAGCAACATCTTGAATAGCTAATTTACCATATAGATGAGGAAATGTTCCTGTTCGCTCCCCAGAATTAGGTTTTTCAAAAACTAGGTTATTTTTGATGCTTTGTTTATCAATCTGAAGCAGGATAACCTTTTTGTAATCTTTAAAATACAAATTAAGAGTTAACGCAAGTTGCTTTGAGCCGGAAAAGTGAATAAAACCGTCTTTTTCATCTAAGCTAGTAATAATTTCACCAGATGAATTTGCTTCTTGCCACTCCTCTTCAGTGAGAACTTTGTAAATATCAGACATTATTTCTCTAAAACTTGTTTTATACCTTCTATTGAAATCAACATTCCATGATGAATTGCTTCTGCATATATTTCTGGATCAATTTCAGTTGTCCATATTAATTTACAGCTTTTTTCATTAATGGGCTGAACATTCATTGATGCAAGATGATGATTTATAGGTGTTCTTGTTTCAACAGCAGAATATTGCAAAAGCATATTTTCAGCATCTTTTTTTAAGATCTTTTCTTTTACAACTCCCATTCCATCCATTTCAAAAAATCTACAGTCACCTTCAATTTTTATTTCTTGTACTGATGGTACCCAATCACATCTTGTAACATCAGACAAAATACTCCAAAGATCTTCAGCGCTGCAATCATAGGCTATTTCTTCTTTTAGAACTTTCATATGCGTATTATGTCTATAATAATTAAACTAGGGCAAATTTATAGGGGTTAATTATGTTTGAAGTATATCAATATTCACTTATAGGATTATGGTTAATACTTTCTACAATCATTATTCAAGCAATGGTGGCAGTAAGAGTCCACCGCAGGCAAAAAGGTGGTTATATGCCCGGAATAGTGAAAACTGAGCTAGATCATTCATCAATAGTTTTTAGAACATATAGAACTTATCAAAATTCTATAGAAAATGTTATCCCTATTTTTGGTATGTCTGTTATAGCAATATTATCTGAATATAGCGCCTATAAACTATCAATAATTATTTGGGTCTATGCTATAGCAAGAATTATACATATGGGTTTATATTACAAAATTGCTACAAAGAAAAATCCCAGTCCGAGAAGTATTTTTTGGGCAATTGGCTTTCTAGCAAATTTCTATTTTATGGTCGATTTGGGAATATTTCTTATTTCATAAAATTGAAAGCTTTATTCATAAAATTTTTAAAATGATTTTAACAAAGTCTTTATACCCGACATTATTCCAGGATTTCCATCAAAACACTTGATAGATTCATCTGGTGCATTCCATTGATTTGCAGATTTTGTAAAGAAATTAGAGTCAATTGTTAGCCAACTTGAATCATTAAGCGTTCCTGCTTTTAAATATAAAATATGTGGTATTTCTTTAGCGTAACTTAGTACTCCCGATCCACAATTTGAGCAAAAACCTCTTCTTATATGAGAGCCTGATGACCCTTTGCTTTCAAAGAATTTTAATTCGCCGTTAATTTCTAAATATTTTTTTGGGATAAATAGAATTGTTGCTTTTCCTGATCCTGTAGCCCTTTGACAATCTTTGCAGTGGCAATGATGAGCTGAAATTAATTTTTCCTTGTCAAAAGAATAAGAGATTAAACCACACTGGCAATTACCAGTTTCGTTATTGTTCATAATTTTATTCTACAGTAAACTCTCAGAGCTAATGAATAAATCTTTAATGCTAATGTTTTTATCTTTTATCTTTAACAATAATCTATCCGCAGAAATTGCGACGGGAGAGTTAGAAGAATTTTTTATTAGTAATGGTAAAAATGATAGGAAGGTTAGAATCTACTATCCTTCAAATAATCCAATAAATGAAGAAACAACTTTTATTATTATGAATGATGGCGAGGAGCTATTTTTAGAACAAGATTCATGGAATGGAAAATCATGGAGAATTGATAAGAGCTTTGATCAACTCAATAAAAAAAATATTGACCATAACATTGTAATAATTGCTGTTCATAGCGCTAAAAGATTTAAAGGAAAATTCTTTGATGATACAAGAAGATACATAGAACTCTTCCCAAAAGAGGCTATTGATTATTTTGAAGAAGGTCAAAAGAAAAGACTATATAACTCATTATCCCAAAGAAGCTATCCGGATTTTTTGGTTACAGCTGTCATACCCTTTCTTGAAGATAAGTTTCAAGTGACTTTAAATAAGGATAATCTAGGTGTAATGGGTTCAAGCATGGGAGGACTTTCAGCATTAAATACAATAATTGAGTACCCAGATATTTTTGGCTTTGCGGGCTGCCTATCTACCCATTGGGTTGGAATAAAACCAGGAGAATATTTATTGCTCCCCTTTAGAAAAAAAATTGATGGTGATAAAGATACTATTGATGCTATCAAAAAATACGTAGTAGCTAATCTTTTAAAGATAAAAGATCATAGAATTTATTTTGACCATGGGACAGTTGGTTTGGACTATTTATATAGAAATCCTCAAAATGATATTAATCAAATATTTACCGAAAATGGCATGGCTTTTGAAAGTAAAGTTTTTGAAGGCCATGATCATGATCCAAATGATTTTGGAAAAAGATTTACTCCATCATTGAATTACCTCACAAAAAAGTAATTCTATTTAATTAAAAGACCTGCACATAATTTATTTCCAGTCGGGTCTCTTAGATATGCCAAATACATACTAAACTTTCCATAATTTCTAATACCAGGATCTTCTTCTATAGAAGTTCCTCCATTTTCAATTCCTGCTTTATGCCAAGAATCACCTTGGTCTGTGCTTTCGATATTGAATCCAATCGTTGCTCCGTTTGATACTGTTGCAGGTTCTCCATCTATTGGTTCTGTAATGCAAAAACTGGTTTCTTTAAAATTATAAAAATATCTCTTCTGACCCGTTAAATTTGGATACATCTTTCCAGGTTTCGCTCCAAGAGCTTCAAAGATTTTGTCATAAAAAATTCTTGATTCTTCTATATCATTTGTTCCGACCATAACGTGACTGAACATACCTTCTATCCTCTCTTAAATTAAGTTAGTAAAATAATAAGAAATCATAATGGCAAATAGCCATAACAACAAAGCTAACACAGCGGTCTTTGTATCAATCTCTTTAATTGATTTTTTATCAATCTGTGCCCCAATACAAAAAAGAGCGCCCACAAGAAATGCACTACTAATATTTTCTAAAGCTAAAATCATTTGATTGCTAAAATTAAGCTGTGTGCCTAAAAGAACTGCCAAAATAAATGCAAATACAAATAAAGGAAGAGTATTTTTACTGCTGCTATCTTTATAAAAAATTCCAAGGATAATTATTAAGGGTATTAACCACAAGGTTCTAGCTAGTTTGAGTACTGTTGCTGTTTCAACAGATCCTTCGCCATAAGACATTGCTGTTCCTACTACAGAGCTAGTGTCGTGAATGGCTAACGCAATCCATGAGCCAAATTGTTCATCTGACATGCCAATCCCATTTCCAATCATTGGAAATATCGCCATTGCAAAACCATTTAGAAGAAAAATAATTCCTATGCTTATAAATAAATCTTTTGGTTTTGCCTTTATGATTGGAGAAATTGCGGCTATGGCAGTTGCTCCACATATTGCTGTTCCGGAAGCTATTAGGATTGACAACTTAGAGTCAATTCTTAAAATTTTTGAAATTAATATGCCTGAGATAAAAACCAAGATTACAAAAATTGAAATGTATGCAAAGTACGTCGAAGTCATGTAAATAACATTTGATGCCGATATCGTTAAGCCCAAAATTACTATTCCTATTTGAAGTAATTTGGTTCCAATTGTTTTATTAATTAACGTTTTATGCGAGGCAAAAAACAAAGTAAAGGTTATGCCTAATAGCAAAGCTAGCAAAGGGGACCCAAAAAGCAAGGCAATAAAAGCAAACAAAATCCCTAAAAATAAATGCATTATGATAAGTGCTCTATAAGCAGGGTTGGTACATTATTCGTATGTGACTTTATAGTTGCAACTAAGGTATTCTCTTTAATTCCTTTTTTAACTTCTGTTATTTCAATGCCATCATTGGTTAATCTTTCATGAGCCTCTTTTATTGATTCAACTTCCCATGCCAGACCCCAAAGCTTATCTGGGTTTTCGTCATTATGCTTCTGTTCTACAACCTCTATAGTGGTTTTATTTAATCTAAAAAATAACATTCTAGTTTTCCAGTGCTCTATAACTCTGTCTAGAGCCAATCTTATGTTAAAAGTATCCCTATAAATATCTATAAACCCATTGGCATCATTTGTATTTACAACAACATGATCTAGTTTGTTGATAGAGCCTTCATCATATTTGCTAATCGTAGACAAGCTGCCTTCAGTATGTTGAATAATGAAAGAAAATATTCCTCTGGTAAGTTCTGGTGGTAAAAAAATATTTTTCCATTTTCTTACTTCATGATTTTCAATATTTTCTCCTTCGCCCAAAGATACATCTGAAACTAAAAAACCTTTATCTTTAAGAGTTGCTTCGGTGGAATTGATATCTTCTGTGCCTAATACTAGGCCAAGCATTCCTTCTCCATTTTCTTTTAATTGATTGTTTACAAGATCAGCCCCTAGGCCATTACCACTAGCCGATAACAGCTCAAAGTAAGTATTTTTAAAATTAAAGATTACATTGGCAGTTCCTAATTCCTTATGAACACCCTTCCAAACAGGGGATATCCCAAATATCTTTTTATAATTTTCTTCAGCCTCATCTAAATCCTGAACTGCGATAATTAAGTGATCGAGCGTCTCTATCATAGTTATCTTTTCTTGAATTTAAATAACTCTCTCATAAATGGGAGTATCCATATAATCTTGAAGAAATTCTTTGGAAATAGTCTGCTTGCAATATCATAAAAGTGCGCGTCGTAGCCTATAAGAATTCTTTTATTTTTTTTCTTAATATTTTTTAAGATTACTTTTGCTGCTTTTGATGGGCTAGTAGGAGCATTATCTTTGAAAACAATACCAGCATCCTCTTTATTTGCTGCTACTCCAAAAAAAGCTGATAACTCAGGGTCATAACTCTTAAATCTTGAGGATTTATATATATTTGTACCTATATGACCTGGAAAAACACAGTAAACTTCAACCGGTGATTCATTTGCCTCCATTTCCATTGAAAGAGATTCTGTAAAAGCCTTAACTCCAAATTTGCCCACATTATAAATGGACTGTTTTGGGACGCTAAATAAACCAAAAATTGAGGAAACGTTTACTAAAGCTGCTTCTTTTTGTTTTTGTAGATGTGGAAGGAATTCTGTAGTCATTTGAATTACCGAATTAAGCAAAGTATCCAATCCAAAGTTCCAGTCATCTTCATTTACTTCTTCAACAGATCCAATGACTGAAATTCCTGCATTATTAATAACAATATCTATTTGGTTATGAAAGTCTATGACTTTGCTTGGGAGTTCTTTTATTTTGTCCTTATCTTTAAGATCAAAGGCATAAGTTGAAACAGAAACATTTTTTTTTCTGACTTGCTCCTTTGTTTCTTCAAGCGATTCATTGTTCCAGTCTACTAGAGCTAAGTTACAACCCTCATTAGCAAGCTCCTCTGCAAGAGCTCTGCCTATTCCAGAACCTGCGCCAGTTATTAAAGCAACTTTGTCTGCAAAGCTTTTCACTTATCTATGGATTGGAGTTTTCTTCTTTCAACCTCTTTATTTACCATTTTTGCGCAATCACTTGCAGCTGTTTCAAATATGAACGGAAGAATTGAGTGAACTATTGCAGCTAAGCCCGAGATAACCATTCTAAATCCATAATAAGATGCGCATCGCATATGCTCAAAATATGTTTCGCCATTAGATTTTGGATGTTGTGTAAAGATTTTAGATATTTTTATCAAGTTAAGATTTATTTAATCTCATTTGGCCAACAAAGTCCATTTTGCCTAATGGAAGTCCTTTGACTCTTAACATGTCATACATAGTTGTTAGATGAAAATAAAAGTTTGGTAGTGAAAAAGACAAAATAAAATCTTCATTGGTAAATGGCCATCTAATATCTCCCATCTTAAAGATTACTTGGCCATCTAAAAGTTTATCAATGTCATCACAGCTAACTTCTAACAGTTGAGCCTCAGCATCCTTGATCATATTGTGTAGTGACTCAAAATCTAAACCAGATGGCATATTTGGCGGTCCAAATTCTCCGTCTTTTAGTGCATTTATCGCTCCCAAGGAATGATGAGCAATACTGAATACCTGAAAGGAGAAAGTTGCCATATCCTCATACAATCTCATATCAACTATCTCTTGAAGATTTGTACCCTCCTCCTCAAAGTGAGCTTTGGCTTTCTGCATTATGTTTGAAGCTGCTGGCAAAAGTTGTAAATATGTCTTTACTGAAATGTTGCTTAATGAAATAGTCATAATTTTTCTTAATTAATCGGTTTTATAATTTTTTAAATAGAAGTGTCATCCTATCGCTTTCCCCAATTGATAAGTATTTATCTTTATCGACTTCTTTAAGGCGAAGGCTTGGTGGCAGTGTCCATACTCCTCCTGAATAATCTTTGGTATCTTTTGGATTGGCATTAACTTCTGACTTTGCAATAAATTTAAAGCCATGTTTTTTTGCAATCTCAATTGCATGCTCTTCAGTAACGTAGCCACTTTTTTTCATTTCATCTAGAGATGTTCCGGTGTTTGCTCTATGCTCTACGATGCCAAAAATTCCTCCTGATTTTAAAGCGGTATAACTATTAGAAAAGATTAAATCCATTTGTGGGCCCAGCCAATTATGTAAATTTCTAAAAGTTAGGACAGCATCAACACTTCCCGGCTCAGCCAAGATTGAACTCAAGTCAACTATTTTTACATTGTCATACATTGAGTTGCTGCTCATCTTTTTTTCAAAGTTTGCTCTACCTCTTTTAAAATATGCTCTTTGGGAATCTTTATCAAAATGTGCTGCTATTAGCGTTCCAGGATCATGCAAATAATTTGCTAAGATTTCTGTATACCAGCCACTTCCAGGTGAGAGTTCAACAACTGTCATATCCTGTTCAATTTCAAAAAAAGAAAGCGTTTCATAAGGATTTCTAGCTGAATCCCTCATTTTATTTTTAGGATCTCTATCATCACTACTTATTGCATATTCAAGATTGTGTGAAGCAAGAAATGGTATTAAAAGAAATAGGAGTGAAAAGGATATAGTTTTTTTCATTTTATTCGCCTTAATTTATGTTTAATTAATTATACAGTTTGTTGGTTAGCTTTTTTAAATCTAAAATAATTTATGCTTATGCTTTATATATGTTCACAATAGTCACTCCAATGACAATCAAGAATAATCCCAAAACTGTTTGCCAATTAAGAGGCTGCTTGTAAAAAATGTAGCTCAAAATTGCGATCGAAAAAATGCCGATGCCTGACCAAGAAGCATATACAACTGATAGAGGAAGTTTTTGCGAAACAATTGCCAGCATATAAAAGGATGTTACATATGAAATTATTAAGATGGATGTTGGAAGTATCTTAGAAAAATTTTGAGATGCTGGTAACAGCATGGTTCCTAGGACCTCAAATAAAATTGCAGCAAATAGTATTATGTAAACATTCATCCTTTTATGCTTATAAGAGGTAGCTGGTCGCTATATACATCCAGAAAGCCATCATTGCTATTGTTAGAAATGTAAAAATCTGAGCTTCTCTGTGCTTCTTCATGTTGTAAAGAGAAATACAGACCAATACGCCTATGAAGCCAATTGTTAAAGCAATAAATAGATGAGCCTGATACGTCATAAATCAGATGAGTATTTAAACCTTTTTAAAAATTATTTAAAATTTTACTTCGAGCAACAAGCGCACTCGCAGCAATCACAGCAATCACACATTTAGTGAGTATACATCATCAAATAGGGAAGCTGTATAAAAGTAACCTTTACTTCTCATCATAATAATGATAAGTTTGCGTTACATTTAATAAAAAATAGGAGATTATGGTGAATCCAGAAGTAATAATACCGGTATCAGGAATAATGACAGGAATAATTGTACCTCTAGGGGTTTTTGTTTGGTTGTATTTAGAGAGCAAAGATAAGAATAAAACAATTTTAGAAATATCTAAAAACATAGATGATCCATCAAAGCTCGAAGACTTGGTCGGTTTGCTGGATGAACGAAAAAAAGAGCCGATTGATTATAGAAGATCTGGGGTTATTACATTTTTTACTGGCATTGGTTTGTTTCTTTTTGGTATTTTCTTCCTTGGCTCAATCTTAAAAGGAGTTGGGGCCTTGGTCGCCGCTATTGGCGTTGGACAAATTATTGCTGGGTATTTATACCCGAATACTAGCGAAGAGATAACAAGTGCTGTGGATGCATTTGAAAAAAAATAGGAAAAAATAATGAATGAAAGAAAAAATTTAATGATGAATTTAGGCTTGGGAACTAGCTTGTTCGGTATTGCTTTGTATGATCCATTAGGATTGTTATTTAAAGGCGCTGGAATAGTTGTAATAGGGTTGGGTCTAATTTGTATGTTTATCGGTTACAGGCAATTAAATGAAGTTGCAATAGTAAACAAGGCTGTTGAGAGGTTTGAAGAAAGATGAATAAAAAAATAGTAACTTCACAATCAATTATGTGGGCAGCTGCAATTATTGTTGTTGCGGCAACTGAGGAAAAAGATTTTGCTGTATGGTTAATTGTTTTGTTGGCGACTGTCTCAATAATTTATTTAACAAAGGAGAGTTAAATGACTTATTTTAAGAGATTTCTGATTATTTTTATTTGTGGGATTGTGCAAGTATCCTTCGCTGGATATCTACTTTTGGAGTTATCTGGTTTTTATATGGGTTGGCACATAACCGAACATTCCATAATGTTTATTCCTGGTATATTGGTTTTTATTGGATCAGGTATTTTGACTGCCTCTTATTACCTTGGAAATAAAAAAAATAATAATATGCTATATGACGAATATACTGCACTCAGATATTACAAAATTGCTGCTGTTGGATATGCTATAAATGGAATTGGCATATTTATTCTTTTTTCAATTCAAGATTGGTCTAATTGGAATTTTCAAAATGCCAATAATATGATTTATCAAATTGCTGCTTTTGCGTGGCTTACATTTGGAGTTCTGCTTACTTGGTTTTCTATAGGAGATTATAAAGAGTATAAAAATGGGTAAGCACCACCAAAATCTATTAAATAATTTGGAAAGTTATAGGAAGAAGGCTGGCTTAACCCAACAAGAGTTATCTGAAAATGCCGAGGTTTCAAGAAAGAGCATCAATGCTATTGAAAATGGAGTGTATGTTCCTTCTACTGTTCTAGCTTTAAAAATTTCTAGGATTCTTAGGTGCAAAGTAGAAGATTTATTTGCTCTGCCAGAAGATTAATTAACTAGAGTGATTTATTAAAAATATCGCTATCATCTTTAAAGGATTTAAATTCTAGAGCGTTGCCAAAAGGGTCTTTAAAAAACATCGTCTTTTGCTCTCCAGGTAATCCCTCAAATCTTAGGTAAGGCTTTATAATAAAATCGATATTATTTGATTTTATTGTCTCAGAAAATATATCAAACTCTTTCCAGTTAAGAATAATTCCAAAGTGAGGTATAGGCACATCTTTGCCATCAACTTCATTAGAAAAGGAAATTGATTCTCCTATATGACAAACTAATTGATGTCCAAAGAAATTGAAATCAACCCAGTGATCATCCGACCTTCCTTCAACAAATCCTAGCTTTAAACCATAGAATTCTTTTGCTGCTTCAATATCGTCTACGGGAATTGCTAAATGGAATGGTCTAAGGGTCATAGGTAAGTCTGCTTGTTTATGGCTTAAAAGTTTCGTCAAGAACAAACATCTCAACGCCGCCCGTTATTTTATCCTCAGACATGGCTTCCGCAGTTGCTGGGTCATTAAATATTCTTGCAAATTCATCTGCATCATTTGTTTCAAAAACTGCAATTACTGTTTTATCATCCGCCGCCCCCATGTGGGCAAGTGATACCCCTTGACTCTTGAAAAGATCAACATGGGTCT
>ERZ802830.4084-NODE-4084-length-11904-cov-9.4343_pt1 | contig 11904 bp, 7 predicted proteins | sample MGYA00345654_ERZ802830 | MGnify/ENA primary metagenome ERZ802830 (study PRJEB30503, sample SAMEA104212375) | marine metagenome | biome: Westerlies Biome; feature: [SRF] surface water layer (ENVO:00010504) within the epipelagic zone...; material: water... | reverse complement strand
GACACCATTGATGAAATCTCTTCTAGTGATTGAAACCTTCTTTTTCATTGGTCTAGTTTATTCTGAAAACGGTGGTGCCCTCAAGCATTGTCTCAATAACTTTAACTTCGCCAATTTCTTCGAGAGGAATCTCAAATAGGTTTTTTTCTAGAATAATAAGATCTGCATACTTTCCAACTTCTATGCTGCCTGTAAGATGACCTTGATGCATCACATCAGCGGCATTAATCGTATAGGCCTTTAACATCTCAGTTAGATCCATTCTTTCATTTTCATTCAATGTGCCTTGAACACGATTACTTGGATCTTTTCTTGTCACAGCGGTTTCAATAGCAATCAAAGGATTCATCGTTGTTACAGCCCAATCACTGCCACCAACAATTGTTCCCCCTGAATCATGGATACTTCTTATGGGATACATTCTGTTCACTCTTTCAACTCCGAGTTCTGGGATGTTAATTTCCGTAATCCACTCGTCTGGTAAAGCCCATGCTGCCTGAAAGTTAGCTGAAATGTTTAGCTCGGAGAACCTTGGTATGTCCTCCTCATGAATCAATTGAAGATGAGAAATGTGATGCTTGTTATTTTCCATTCCATTGGTCTTGATTGCATGCTGATATGCATCAAGAACCGATCTGACCGCTCGATCTCCAATTGCATGAGTCATGACCTGAGTTCCATTTGCATCAAATCTTGCGATTGCATTGTTCAGCTCATCTTGAGAGAAATATAACTGCCCATAAGATCCGGAATCAAGATACGGTTCGAGAATTGCCCCAGTTTGTCCCTCAAGTACACCGTCTATAAATATCTTCACGCAGTTGGTATTAATTCTAGGATGCTCGAACTCTGATCTCCTTTTGTATACGTCTTCGAAACCTGAGAATTCTTGAACATAATGCTGTCTTCCATATTCAATGCAGGCAGTTATTCTGAGATTCAATTCGCCTTTCTCTGCGAGATCTTTAAAGCTTATTAAGTATGGCTCATTCACAGCTGCATCAATCATGGATGTTATTCCAAAACTGCTCGCGAGGTTCTGTGCATATATCAGTCCATTCAGGCGAAGCTCTGATGTCTCGGTCGGCAATACGTCAGCAATAAGATTCATTGCCGATGGCTCTCTTAGAGTACCGCTTGGTTCACCTGTGATAGGGTTCCTTTCGATTATTCCTTTAAATGGATCTTTCGTGTCTCTGTTAATGCCTGCCAATTCAAGTGCTTTTGTGTTCACCAATGCATTGTGTCCATCTGACATTTCAATATATATTGGGATATCCTCACTGACTTCATCGAACAGTGATTTATTGGGATTTGCTGCCGGGAATAATCCGGCATTTAATCCTGCACCAACAACCCATCCTGAGGTTTTTACATGATCTTCTTCTAAGCAAGCCCTAATTCTGTCTTGTATCTCATTGATGGTGAGCAAGTCAAAAACGGAACACTGTAAAAAGTCCATGCCATTCCAGATAGGGTGAGCATGAGCATCATGGAAAGAAGGCATCATCATCCTTCCTTGAAGATCGACAATCTCGATGGACTCGTCTGCATTCTTTATTACATCGGCCTGACTGCCGACCAATTCAATGACTCCATCTTTAACCAGAATAGATTCTGTGACGGTTAGATTCTCGTCAAATGTATGAATACTGCCATTGATATAAGCTTTGCTATTCCCTGCGATGAGATCGCTCATACAAAATACCGCTAAAAGAATTGCTGCTTGCTGTATAACTTTTTTTATCTCAAACATTAAATTATTTGCCTGTTTTAATGTTAATCCATTGTCTGGTCATCGTGCGATCTACTCTCGGGTTGGCTATCTCTGCGACGAAGAGTTTATTCAATGTCTGTTGATCAGGATAGATTGCTCTATTATCAAGGATATCTTTCGAAATGAATTTTTTAGAATCGGGAATTGCATTTGGAAATTTGACCTTATTTGAGATCGCAGCCATGACCTCTGGTTGAAGTATGAAATCGAGAAACATATGTGCATTCTTAACGTTTGGCGCATCATTTGGTATAGACATCATGTCTACCCACATCTGAGCCCCCTCTTGGGGAATATCGTATTCAATAATTACATCATTCTTAACTTCTCTCGCTCTATCGCCAGCTTGCAAAATATCTCCGCTCCAACCAAACACAAGACATATCTCACCATTGGCAAGGTCATTTATATATTTTGAAGAGTGAAAATATCTAATGTATGGTCTGATGCTTTTTAGAAGCTCATATGCCTCGCCTCTGTAATCTGATGGATCTTTTGTGTTGGGATCTTTTCCGATATAAAAAAGTGCTGCCTTAAATACCTCGCTGGGGGCATCGAGAAAAGCGATGCCGCATTGTTCAAAATTCTTTAACAACTCGGGTTTAAATAAAATATCAAAAGTATTCATCTTGAAACCCTTGCCCATGATTTCGTCTATGGCTGCACGATTGTATCCAATGCCTGTGGTTCCCCATAAGTATGGAATGGCAAATCTATTGTCTGGATCCATCGTGCTTAACAGATCCATCATTGCTGGATCCAAATTATCAAAATTAGGTATTTCAGATTTGTTCAGCTCAAGGTGTATGTTCGCTCTGACCTGTCTGCCAAGATATTCAATGCTTGGTGAAACGATGTCATAGCCCGTTGATCCAGCAAGCAGTTTTCCCTCAAGCACTTCATTGCTATCGAAAACATCGTAGATGACTTTGATCCCTGTTGACTCCTCAAATTGATCTATTACGGATTGATCAATGTAATCGGACCAGTTGTAGACTCTTACCTCTTCAGCATGAAGTGAAGATGATAGAAAAAAGTATGTCGCTATGATTGTCCAATTTTTCTTCACAACCGATCTCGAAGAGCGTAATAGAGCATGCCTAGATAAAATCCAGGCCATCGTAATAGCGTTCCTCCTGGAAAGGTCGGGATTTTAATCTTGGAGAAAATATCAAGTTTAGACACTGTGCCGTCAATTGCTTCTGCAATTACAGTGCCTGCAAGGCTTGCCATTGCTACCCCATGGCCTGAATATCCATGAGCAAAATATATATTCTTTTGCAATCTGCCAACATGAGGCATTCGATTCACCGTCACTCCAATTCGTCCACCCCAAGCATAGTCAATCGTTTTATCATTCAGATTCGGGTAAACCTCCAGCATCGTTTTTCTTACATATGATTTCAAATCCTTTGGAAATTTTCTTGCATAGCTCTCTCCTCCGCCAAACAAGAGTCTGTTGTCTTGAGATATACGAAAATAGTGCACATGAAACTTATTATCGTGTACACAAACATCATCCCTGTTTATATACCGGACTTCCTGTTCACTCATTGGCTCAGTGGCAAGAATAAAATTATTGATTGGCATTATCTTAACGGCCAACTTGTTCTCTAAGTTATCCAGGTATCCATTGCAAGCGAGAACAACATGTTTGGCTTTGATCTCACCCTGATTGGTCTTAATAACGCAAGGAGAGCCATTTGAATATGAAGTTACTCTTGAATTTTCATAAATTTTGACGCCTGAATCCTCTGCTGCCTTTGCAAGCCCAAGTGCATAATTGAGCGGATGAAGATGCGCTCCACCCATGTCAAGAGATCCTCCGCCATCAAAGTATGGGCTGTGAAACATTTCTCTCACTTCTTCAGGGCTCATGTAACGAACCAAATCATAGCCATAATCTGTGTTTAGTTTTTCTACATATTCTTTATGATGATGATCATCGCCCCTATCATTGGAAACGCTTGCATTGCCGGCTTTCAAGTCACAGTCAATTTGATGTTTTTCAATCCTGGTCTTTACGATGCTTTTTCCATATTCTGAGAGCTGCCAAAGCTCATTGGCCAATGACTTACCGTAATCTTTTTCCAATTCATGAATCTTTTTATTATGGCCACTTCCAATCTGTCCTCCGTTTCGTCCTGAGGCGCCCCATGCCAATTTATTTGCTTCTACAATCGTGACATCGTAGCCTCTTTCAGAAAGATTAAGCGCGGTTAAAAGACCGGTGTAGCCTGCGCCTATGACACATATATCTGTGGTATGTGAACCACTTAATGAGGGTCTTTCTTTGAGGTTATTTGCAGTGTGATAGTAGTAAGAGTCAGGATAATCTACGGGTTCTTTCATATCAGTCTGTTATAGCTTTTGGACAGCTTCTTGTGTCTCATCCAAAGTGGTTCTTGCCTTGTCTACAAGCTCATCAATTTGCTCATGATTGATCACCAAAGGTGGAGCAATGATCATGCTGTCGCCAACGGCCCTCATGACCAAACCGTTTTTTATAGATATATCTCTGCACAAAGAGCCCGCTTTGAAATCACTGGGAAATCTGGATCGCTTTACTTTATCATTGGTAAGCTCTATTGCTCCCATTAATCCCTTAATCCTAGCCTCTCCAACTATCGGATGATCTCCTAAAGATAACCATTTATCCTTTAAATATGGCCCAATCGTATTTTTTACACTATCCAAGATATTTTCTTTCTTGATCAGTTCAATATTCTTTAGGGCCACAGCACAGGCTGCTGGATGACCAGAATAAGTAAAGCCATGAGCAAACTCGCCCCCTTCTTCAATTATCGTTCCAGTTACCCGATCACTGACCAAAACTCCACCCAGTGGCAAATATCCTGACGTAACTCCTTTGGCAAATGGAATCATGTCTGGTTTTATTTCATAGAAGGTTGATCCAAACCACTCTCCGAGCCTGCCAAATCCTGTGATCACTTCATCAGCAATTAAAAGAATTTTATAGTGATCACATATTCTCTGAATCTCTGGCCAGTAGCTATCTGGCGGAATAATCACGCCACCAGCACCTTGAATGGGCTCTGCAATAAATGCAGCTACATTCTCTACTCCGTGATCCTCAATTGCTCTTTCAAGATCTCTGGCAACATTTATGCCGAATTCATCGGGATCGAGATCGCCTCCCTCTCCATACCAATAAGGTTGTTTGATATGGTCGATTCCTGGAATAGGCAAGCCTCCCTGTTGGTGCATTCCAGTCATTCCTCCTAAACTTGCTCCAGCTACAGTGCTGCCATGATATGCATTATTTCTTCCTAGAATAATTTGTTTATTTGGATGGCCGAGTAGACTCCAGTAATATCTAACCATCCTTAAGACAGTGTCATTCGATTCAGAGCCAGAACCAGTAAAGAAAACATGGTTTAAATGATCTGGGGCAACTTCTCCAATGACTCTACTGAGTTCAATCGCAGGAGGATGTGTGCATTGAAAAAAGTTATTGTAGTACGGCAACTCTTTCATTTGTTCATAAGCAGCCTGAGATAGCTCGTCTCTCCCGTAACCTAAATTGACATTCCATAGGCCCGACATGCCGTCTAGTATTTGATTGCCTTCTGCATCCCAAATATAAACTCCGTCACCTTTTGTGATTACTCTGGTGCCCTTTTCTGCAAGCTCACCATGATCGGTGAATGGATGAAGATGGTGCTCGCTATCAAGCTTTTGCCAATTTTTTAATTCTTTATGCATATCTAAACACTCAGTAGCAGGTTTTCTCTTTCCCAAGGGCTGATTACCTGAAAGTACTCATTATACTCATCCTCTTTCATTGCAACATAAATTTGCAAAAATCTATTGCCCATCAACGCGGGCATCGACTCACTGTCTCTTAAAACATCAATGGCGGTTGAAAGATTTTTTGGCAGATTAAATTGCATATTAGAAGCATTTGAATCTTCAGGCGCAGTTGGTTGCAGTGATTTCTGCATGCCCAGATAACCGCATGCAAGCGAAGAAGCAATTGATAAATATGGATTTACATCAGCTCCGCCAATCCTAAACTCAACTCTTTTATTCTCGGGTGATGATGTTGGAACCCTAAGACCGGTTGTTCGATTGTCATACCCCCAGCATAGGTTGATCGGTGCATTTTGGAACCGCTGAAATCTCCGATATGAATTCACATAAGGCGCATTGAATAAGATTGATTCAGAGGTGAACTGTTGTAAACCTGCTATAAAGCTCTTGAATATTTCCGTCTCTTTTTTTGAGTCAGAAAAAACATTCTCTCCAGACTCATCATCAACCAGAGAAATATGCCAATGCATCGCACTTCCAGGTTGATCCTCTAGGGGCTTTGCCAGAAAAGTTGCATATATTCCATGCTGCATTGCAGCTTCTCTGATGAGCCTTTTAAAGATCATCACTTGATCGCAAATTTTTAGAGGGTCATCGTGCTCAAAATTGATCTCCAGTTGTGCCGTTCCCATTTCGTGCTCCAAAGTATCAATCTTAATGTTCATGGCATCTGCATATGAGTGAATATGATCAATGATTGGCTCAAATTCATCCAATGCATCCAAGCTGAATGGCCTTCTGACAGTTTCTTGCCGTCCTGAACGACCGATTGGGGTTTCGAGTGCTTGATTCGGGTCTGTGTTTCTTTGCACAAGATAAAACTCTAACTCTGGTGCAACAATGGGTTTCATACCAAGCTCTGCATATAGCTGAAGTATATTCTTCAATACCTGTCTGGGAGAAATATCTACATTCGATCCGTCTTCATAGTAACAATCATTTATAACCGTTGCTGTGGGATCTTTCATCCAAGGTAAAATTTTTAAAGTATCCAGGTCGGGCCTGATTAATATGTCTCTATCGGCAGGGTTGATATAACCATCGGGAAGGAATTTTCCTGTCACGGATTGTGTAAATACAGACTCTGGAAGCCTGATGACTGAACCTGAAGTAAATTTTTCAATGGGTATAAGTTTCCCCCTAGCAGTTCCTGCCATATCAGGAACAATGGTTTCAACTTCTTGAATATTGTTTTCAATGAGCCAGTCTTTTATTGCTTTATCGTCCATTTTTTTCTGCATACTCCCTGCAAGCCGATCCAAATGCTTTAAAAATCTTCCTCGATAAAACGCTATTCTCTGGTTTCCATTCAGGGTGCCACTGAACGGATAGGTTAAACCCCCCCGCATCTTTTACAGTGAATGCTTCAATTAAGCCCTCTTGTGAAATGGCTTCGATATTCAACCCCTGGCCAAGATCCTTGACGCCTTGCGTGTGAAGTGAATTGACTTCAGCTTCACTTAGTTCAGTTAAACGATTCAAGTATCCGCCGTTCTCGAACGAAACAGAATGGCTGATGTCATACTGATCCTCAACAGATGCATCTCTGTCAAAATCATGTCCCTTATGATTTGATTCTGCTTCAAGGCTTTGAAACAATGAGCCCCCGAAAATGACATTCATCTCTTGGAATCCTCTGCAAATTGCCAATATCGGCATTTCCATTTCAATAATCTTTTTTACCACATTGAAGACATATTCATCGCGGTCTGTGTCTATCAACATGCCGGAATCTTTTATGGAGTCTTTGTAACGATCAGGATGAACATTCGATAAGCTGCCGGTGAGCAAGAATCCATCGAGACGTCTTAAAATCGGCATCATGGATGCCAAATCATCACTAGGAATGAGAACAGAGGTGACATTTGAGAATTCATGTATGGCCTTTATGTATTTTTCACCCACAACATGAAAAGGATGTCGTTCAATTTCTTTGCGACAACAAACAATACCTACAAGTGGCTTATTAATATCAGACATATGGCTTTTAAGAATTATCTAGTACTGATTGTACTAATTATGAGGTCTTTTGAGTAAGTCTTAATTTTAGATTAAGTTTATATTTCCCCTCTCGAATGTCATTCACAAAGCAGATGAGCGCTGGAATAAAGACCAATACAAGATATGGAACAAACATCATTCCAAATATGAATGTGATCGCAAGTGGCTGAATTAATCTGGCTTGAAGGCTCCCCTCAAAAAGCACGGGGGTTAAACCAACAATGGTTGTGATTGTGGTCAATAAAACAGGTCTAAATCTTTCCCTTATGCCTTCGTTGATTGCACGCACCAAAGTATAGCCATCGCTTTGAAACTCTTTAATGGCCCTGACTAAAATGATTGAATCATTGACCAATACTCCAGTGAGTCCAAAAAATGCCAATAAACTGAACATACTCAGATTGAAACCAAGCACCAAGTGACCCAAAATTGCACCGATTAGCCCAAAGGGGACAACTGCTAAGATGAGGAACGGTGTGGTGTAACTAGAAAACACCCAGGCAAGGATAATGAAGATTGAAGCAAATGTGATAACTAGAGCCAGTCTTAATCCAGAAAATGCCTCTCTTTGCTCTAACGCCTTACCGTCATACATCAGCCTAACCCCGTATTCTCTCTCAATCTTGGGTTGAATATCTTTTCGTACGGATTGAAGCACGATGTTTGTCGTTGTGACTGTTGGATCAACATCGCCGGTGACAGCAACTTGTCTAGTGCCATCCTTCTTTCTGATTTTTGTAAAGCCCAATCTTTTCTTTAAGTTAACCACTTCAGAAAGCACTATGCTTCCTCCATCTGGAGTAGTGAGATAAATATCTCTTATGGTTTGATTCTCAGTTTCATCTTGAGGCAACTTCACCCTAACAATGATTTCTTCTGTATCCTGAGAAAATCGCTTTGCAACTGAACCGGAGAATGAATTTCTAACCTGTCTCGCAACCTCTTCAGCCGTGAAGCCAATGGCTTCTCCTTCTGGCTTGACTTCTAGAAGTATTTCTTCTTTTCCATATGGCAAGTCATCCTCTACTGCCAATAACCCAGGAAGGATTCTTACCTCATTTCGAAGCGCTAGAGCCGCTTGTTTCATTACAGATAGATCGTCACCCACGATCCGAATATCGATATCTCTTCCCGGTGGGCCACCTACAGCACTTTCAAATATTACAAATTTTTCAATCCCTGGCATTAACTTCGTTTCTGCCCGCCAGGCGCTTATCAGTTCTTTATTTCTTACTAATCTTTCATCGCCAGATAAGAGTTCAACGGTCAATGAGCCAATATGGCCTCCACTGACATTGTTTGATATTGAGCCTCTGCCTGTATCGCTGACACCAATATTCCCAACCGCATACTTAATTAAGCTGCCTCTTTGACCCGTCAGTTGATCTTCTAAAGAGTAGAGCGATCTTGAAAGCTCCTTAACCATTCTTTCTGTTTTCTCTTCAGAGGTGCCTGGTGAGAATGAAAAATTAGCGTGAATGATATCGCTCTCTGGCGTATCAAAAAATTCAAAATTAACTCTGCCTGTAGACAGAAGCGTGAATGAAACCAAAAGCATGCAAATCGTTGCTGTGATTGTAAAGCCCTTCTTCGTGTATGTTTTTTCTATAATCGGTAAAACTTTCTCGTCTCTGAATCGATTAAAGATTACATCGAATTTTCTTGGTTGAGGATTTTCTTCCTCTGAAACTTTTTTAAGTGAGGATCTAAGGTGATGAGGAAGGATTAAAAAGCATTCAATTAAGCTGGCAATAATGACTAGTGAAAGCGTGATGGGAACTGCAGATATGATGTTTCCTACATCATTTTGAATCAGCAAGACAGGAAGAAATGCTGCGACGGTTGTAAGCATTGCTGCAAGAACCGGTGGGAACATTCTCTGTGCGCCGAGTCTGGCAGCTTCTTTGTAATTCATGCCTCTTCGATGAAGCGTTGTCGTATGCTCTGATACAACAATGGCATCATCAACCACAATTCCAATGCCCATGATGAGTGCGAACATGCTAATCATATCTAGAGATAAACCCATTTGGCTCATAGCACCGAGTGCTGCCAAAAATGCAACCGGTATTCCAGCCGCAACCCATAATGCAACCCTGCCATTAAGAAAAACAAACAAAACTATCAGCACTAGGATGAGTCCTGTTCCTCCATTCTCGAGTAGCATATTGATCCTTTGCCTAACCGCGTCTGCAAAAACATCATAAACAACCACTTCTAGTGAGGCAGGATATCGCTCAGATACTTTTGTCATGTATCTTTCAACTGCTTGTTGAGAAATTAAAGAATCTGCACCTCTGGTTCTATAGACTACGAGCCCAATCGATGGCCCTTTGGCATTAACTCTGTAGTTAGAATTATCTTTGAAGGTTTCATAAACATTGGCAATGTCACTAAGATAAACCTTTTCACCTGAAGTTTTAGAAACAACTTCAATTTCTCTTAATTCATTTGGATTTCTGGCAAGACGATCGCTTCTGATTTGCCTTGATATTCCTCCGCTATTGATGCTCCCCGATGGAATATCAATACTGGAAGAAGATAACTTTGAAGAAACTTGTCCTAGAGTAAGGTCCAATTCTTTAAGATTATCGGATGGAATCTCAACCCATATCTCGGTATCTCTGGCGCCTTCAAATTCAACATTTGCTAGGCCAAGACCAATTAAATCATCTCGTATCTGACGGGCAAAAAACTTCAATGTCTTTTCTGAAAATGGTCCTGAAATATCAATACGACAAACTTCATCCCTCTGCAAAATCTGAGTTATGACTGGTTTTTCGATCTCTTGAGGGAAAGTGGTGATTCTTGAAACCGATGATTGAACGTCCGTGAGCGCTTTGGTCATGCTTATCCCTTCTTTAAAAGATATATTGACCGAAGCTCTGCCCTCCATGGCGGATGAGTTAACTGCCTTGACACCATTGATGAATCTGACTTCTGGCTCAATGGCATTGATTACATTGCTCTCAACATCCTCAGCACTGGCTCCTTGCCATTCAACATCGACACTGATCAGCTCAAGACCAAAATCTGGCATGAGTTGACGCTTTAGTTGCGTAATCCCAAATGCTCCATAAAGGATGAGAACAGCCATCAAGAGATTTGCTGCTACTTTATGCCTAGCAAAAAATGAGATTATCCCTCGATCAGGGACCATCGTATCTCTTGGATTGATTGGTCTATTTTTTTGACTATAGTTCTTGAAGACCATCAGATAATATCCACTTTAACGTTTTCTCCAGCCTCTCTGAGCTGATTGACAACAACATAGTCGCCATTTTTGATTTTTGAATCGTCCAAAGGTTTTACGAGAACTTTTGATTGATCGTATCCAAGTATCTCTATCATGATTTTTTTTAATCTCTGATCATTCACAATGAATATATATTTATCTTCGTATACTGCTGTCTCAGGAATGCTGACCACTGACTCATATGTCTTATCTGGCATTTTAAGTCGAACAAATGCTCCCGGTCTAAGGGGTGATTCTTCACCGCTGTTAATAACAATATTTGCAAAAATATTTACTCCACCAGTATTTGAAGTTATCTCGGCACCAACTCTTGAAACAGAGGCATTAAAAACGAGGTCTCTTTTACCGACTGTCCAACTCATCTCAATCTTTCTTCCTAGAATCTTGTCCGTATCCTCTAATAATCTTCCATACTGAGCTTTGGATAATGAAAATCGAACCTCCATATTTTTAATGTCGATGATTTCTCCAATCTTGTCATTAAAAGTGCTGACCTGCTTGCCCAGTGTTGCTTGCACATCATTGATGACTCCATCAAAAGGTGCAAAAAGCTCTGTGTCTCTTAGGTCTTTCTCTACTTCAGATAAAACCAGCTCTTGTTTTGTTTTTTCAAGCAAGGCATTGTCTCTAAATTGTTCAGATATGTTGCCTTGTTTAAAGAGTTCATCGGCACGATCAAAATCCCTATTCATAACTTCTAACTTCGCTGATTCTTCTATGACAGCATTCCTATACTCAAAATCATCAATTCTTAGGAGCAGCTCTCCTTTTTCGACCACTGCACCTTCTTTAAAATTCTCACCCACTTGAACAACTTGACCGCCAACAAGTGATCTCAGTTCACTCCTTCTTGAAGTAATGACCTCACCAAACAATGAAAGGGTGGGCTGTACATCTGAATATTGGGCTTCTATTACAGAAACAGGCCATGATTTTTCTGGGATTATTAGAACCTCTGGTTCGTCCTTTGTGGCCCTCAATAAAGATATCACTAGGAGTGTTGCCAGTAGCAGTAACACCGTGGGATTAACCCTTT
>ERZ802830.4082-NODE-4082-length-11908-cov-26.6114_pt1 | contig 11908 bp, 13 predicted proteins | sample MGYA00345654_ERZ802830 | MGnify/ENA primary metagenome ERZ802830 (study PRJEB30503, sample SAMEA104212375) | marine metagenome | biome: Westerlies Biome; feature: [SRF] surface water layer (ENVO:00010504) within the epipelagic zone...; material: water... | reverse complement strand
CGCGACGCATCGCAACAAAGATGCCGCGCAGGCTTTGAAAGACGTCGGCTGCTGGATCCTCTACTTGCCACCATACTCGCCAGATCTCAACCCGATCGAAATGGCCTTCTCAAAACTGAAAGCACACCTTCGAAGGATCGGTGCCAGGACATTCGATCAGATGTTCGATGCAATGGCCGAGGTCTGCAACCTGTTCACACCACAACAATGCTGGAACTACTTTTGCCAAGCAGGCTATGGATCAGGTTAAAGGCGAGATGCTTTATGTGACACTTTTTTTGAGAGTCCAGTGAATGTGCAGATGTAAAATAAACCGTTGATTTTATTATATATTTAAGGTTTATTTGGTAGCGGAGGAGGGACTTGAACCCCCGACACGCGGATTATGATGATATGTGTTATTATTTTTACATTTAATAACAGTATCGTACAGGGTGTACTATTCGGTGCGCCACATAGCCCGCTATACTTGACTCCGCAGCCCATACGTTAATATGTTCCATACAGTATCTGCAACATAAACTTAAACCACACATAACGAACTTATCATATGCAAGCCAGCTCGATACCGTGATTGAAAGATACAGTTGGCTAGGATCATACCTGACGGGGTTAGCAAAGATTGCCCCAAGCATCCAAGGCAGGGGCATATTAAATACAAAAAACGCCCCGCCGCCCATTGAACCAATGGCAATGGTGATCAACATTTTTTTAGGGCTGAGTTTATGGTCACTAAAGGCCGCCTCGTTCTATGTGTCTCAAGGCTTGGGCGTTTAGCGGTATTTTTCAATAAAGCTATCAATGTCTAATGCGCGGATGTCAGGTAAGGCGGTCTTGTAGGCGGCATAGGTCCAATCCCAAACAGCGATTTCCATCAAAGCTTCGGCCTGTTCTTTGCTAAAGCGGCGTTTCAACTCACTCGCGGCGACACCTCCAACGATTGTATAAGGCTCTACATCTTTGGTCACCACGGCACCAGCCCCCACAACGGCCCCCGTCCCAATGTTTACGCCCGCAGTCACAGTCACCCCATGCCCAATCCACACGTCATGGCCAATGGTCACCCAATCTGACTTGCGCCATTCAAAAAACGCATGGTCATCTTCGCCCAGCCCATAAGCCTTCGCTCGATAGACGCTGTGATGCTGCGTCGCGCGCCATGTTGGGTGGTTGCCAGGGTTAATGCGGGTTGAATTGGCGATGGAACACATCTTACCAATAGTGGTCCACACCACATGGCAACCCTCTGTAATGTATGACCAATCGCTCATGGAACCATGTTTGAGTACTGTGCCCTTGCCGACCTCGGTCCACATACCAAGCTCAAAGTCATCGACAATAGCGCCTTCCTGCACTGTCGGTTGTACGGAGAGAACGTTTTTAGATCCAGCGCCTGCCATTTTGTCACCTGCTTTTTTTGATCCGCTAATCCGTATTGATGCCAATATTTAAATATGTGGCGTTCATTATTCGTCTCGGAGAACAATTTCCATTAAAGCCAAGCCTTTGCAACAGAAGTTTATTTACCATGTCAAGACTAACAGCCGAGGTGTAGCTAAACCAAATTTTTAAGACCCCCCAGGGTATCGAGTTTAACGATCTAATGCATGGCATCAATGGGCACCTTCCCACTTACCGATGATACGCGTGCGGATTAAGCCAGACAGGTAGTCAACAATATAAACCATTGCGATAATCAAAAAAATAATAGTCCAGACCTGATCCCAAAAGAGGCCAGCAATTCTGTCAGACAACATAAAGCCGATACCGCCTGCACCGACTATTCCAAGTATCGTGGATGATCGAACGTTGGATTCAAAGTTGTATAGGATAATCGACAGATGCACCGGCAAGACCTGCGGCATGATCCCGTACAGGATCGACTGAAAGCGCGAGCCACCTGAAGCCACAACACCTTCGACGGGCCGTTTAGAAGTATTCTCTAATGCTTCTGAAAACAGTTTCCCAAACGTTCCAATCTCAGAGACCGCAATTGCAAGGATCCCCGCCAACGGGCCCAAACCAAAGGCGCGGATAAAAATCAAAGCAAGAATTAGCGTCTCGAAAGCTCGGATGATGTCATACCCGCGACGTGCACTGTGACGTAGCCAGAAAATCCGAGTAATATTCTTTGCTCCAAGGAAGGATACCGGAAAGGCGAATATTAGTCCGAGCACTGTCCCAAGAAATGCCATTGCAACAGTTTCGCCTAGCGCTGTGAACACTTCTGCCCAATCCGTCCAAGTTTCCCATAGATGCGGCGGGAACATAAATGAAATGACCCTGCCAAGACGTTGAAGCCCAACCCAGATCCGTTCAGGTGAAAAATTAAAATCGTAGAGACACCAGGCAAGCAATCCAATGAAAAGCGTCCAAAGGCCAATCTTACGTGCACGAACAGCAAGCGTGTCCCGAAATGCGCGCGGATGGTGTTGAATGAGCGTTTTAATAGCTTTCTCTGTTGGTTGCATCATGTCGTGGGCCCTTTCTCTAATCCGATAACCTTGTGCCGGAGCTTCTCTGACCCGTAGTCAATAACCATTACAGTCAAAAGGATAATCAGGAACAGGGCGGAAAGGTCGGTATAATCTTGTAAGGACAAAGCCTCACGAAATTCCTGACCGAGGCCTCCGGCGCCCACATAGCCTATGATAGATGAGGCACGCACATTAATCTCGAACCGCAAAAGAGTGTAGCTAATGATGTTGGGCATAACCTGGGGCACCGCCCCGTAGCGAATCTGATCGAACCACGTTCCACCTGCAGCCTTCACACCCTCCAGAGGGCGCATGTCGATGTTTTCATTTACTTCAGAGTAAAGCTTCCCCAACGCCCCGGCAGTGTGGAGTCCGATGGCCAAAACCCCCGCCATTGGACCCACCGAAAAACAGAAAACAAAAATCAGCGCCCAAACCAGCTCGGGCACAGTGCGCGCAATCTCAAGATAACGCCGACTTATCCACAGTACCCACTTGTTTGGGGCAAGGTTGCGTGAAGCGGGGAAGGACATGACAAATCCGCCAAAGACCCCAAGCGCCGTCGCCATAAACGCAATCAGTACCGTCTCAACCAACAGATTCAGCCAAGTTTTCCAGCGCCAAAACCATTCAGAAAGATCACCGCCGAGGCTGTCCCAGCGCAAAACAGGGAGAGTCTTTTCAATGAATTCTCCCAGACGTGGCAAGCCAGCGGGGATAATCCAGCGCCACTCGCGCGATCCATCGACATTCGTGACCTGTGTCACTTTGAAAAAGTCGCCAAACCAGGCCGAGAAACCGAAACACGTAAAAAATAAAATGCTGGCAATCAGCCAACCAAGTTTAGCGCGCGATTTTTGGGTGGCGTAATCCAATTCAAATTGATCTATTGCACGCAACCGCCTTGCGTCTTGAACAACAGTCATTTAAACACTCCTCTAAAGCAAAGCCCCCCACCAATTTGGCGGAGGACCAGCTCCTTTGTTTTATGACCGACGTTGTTTTTTTAGCCACTCGCGCATGTCAACAATCCATTGATAACGTTCGTGATTTACTTCGATCCAGCCGACCTGTGGGTTTGGGTCGTCAGCCTTCCAACCAGTCATCGACTTAAACGCTGCCTCGTCTCTGTCGCCCACTGCCATGACGGTCTCTTTCATAACGTCTTTGAGGGACTGAGGCAGGTTCTTGCGGGCTGTAAATGGGCCCGAAGTAATCTCTGGGCTTTCCCAGATTGGGCAAATGACCCCGTCGTCAAGCATGCCCTTGTCGATCATTCGTTGCCAGCGGCCTTGAGTTTCGTTATTTTGCCACGTTGCTGCCGCATCAAATGTGCCCTGAGCAACACCTGCCACGCCTGCTTCATGGCTGCCAGAAAAAGGAATAGCAGAGAAGAAAGTTTTTGGATCAACTTCTTTGGCAATATTATAATAAGGAACAGCGTAACCTGAAGTTGAGTCCGGATCCGCAAAGGCCAGTACTTTGCCTTCCAAGTCGGAAATATTAGTGTATCCATCTTCGCAACGGGTCACGACGACAGAGTAGTATCCAGTCGTTCCATCTTTGCGCAGGCGAGAGATCAGAGGTTCGACTGCTCCATCTGTGCCAGTGTAAGCGGCAGCATAGGCTGAGGAACCGAGGAAAGCGAATTCGATCTGACCCGCACCGAGCGCCTGGATCACGCCATCGTAGCTACCTGCAGTAAAAATCTCAACTTCCACACCCAACTCTTTTTCAAGATATTGCTCAAAGGGAGTATAACGAGCAATCCGGTCTTTTTCATTTTCGCCGGAAAGAATGCCGAATTTAATAATCTGGTAATCTTCTTTCCAATCATTTGCAACAGCCGATGTGGCCATCAGTGCAGCCAGTGTAGTTGAAATAAAATACTTCATGGTCAAATCCTCTTGGTTTGGGTTGGTTTGGTTTGGTGATTACATTTCATTGTCAGGCTGGAATGGCGACGGATTGGGTCGACGTTACAGCCTCGTTGAATTCTCTTAGCCCCTCGAGACCATAAATATCGCGCACCACGTCATCGGTGAGCTGTTCGGCAACCCCATCAAAAAAGACACCACCATTACGCATCGCGATGATCCGATCACAATAAGCGCGTGCCGTATCAAGTGTATGTAGGTTCACTAGAACAGTCAGACCGTCCTCTTTGTTGATCTGTCGGAGGCTATCCATGACGAGCGTCGCATTTGCTGGATCAAGCGAGGCGATGGGTTCATCGGCCAACATAATCTTGGGCTTTTGCACGAGCGCCTTTGCAATCGCGACACGCTGTTGCTGGCCGCCCGACAATGTACCAGCGCGTTGAAGCGCTTGTTGGACTAAATCCAACCGGTCCAGCGCTTGTAACGCCATTGCACGCTCCATATCGGTGAACCGCATGGCCATGGAACCGAGAAAGTCATGCTCCGCCAACCGCCCGATCAGCACATTTGTCAGCACATCTAGTCGCTCAACTAGATTGAATTGCTGGAAGATCATCGCGCAATCGCGTCTCCAATTGCGTAGATGTTTGCCACGCAGGCTGGTGATTTCAGCGTCTCCAAACGAGATCGATCCCTGCGTGGGTTCAATGAGACGGTTTATCAAACGAAGTAATGTAGATTTACCCGCACCAGAACGTCCGATCACACCAACGAATTGACCTGGTCCGATTTTAAGTGTGACATTATCTACAGCGCATGTTTCGTCAAAAATTTTGACGACATCATTTAGCTTCAGAGCAAAAGTATCGGAGGCCAACATAACTGTTCATCCTAGTGATCTAGGTTGTCATGCTAATCTTCTTTTGTTACGCCCTTGCGTCAATTGTATGAAAGCTTCGTTAAACCAAAGAAAAAACCGCAGATTGTTCAGCAGCCTCAGGCCAAGTACCATTTGCAAAGATGATTTCTCCAGCGCAAAACGTCTGGACAACACGGTCTTTGACATCGACGATCGTCAAATCAGCGCGTTTGCCCGTCGCAATCTCTCCTCGGTCATTAAGAAGCAAGGCCTCAGCTGGATTTTTTGATGCCAAACGCACCGCACCAACCAATCCGTCTGCGTCTGATTTTGATAGGGCACGAACGGCAGGCAATATCGCTGCGGGATGATAGTCCGCTGCAAGGATGTGCAACAATCCAGCTGCGTGTGCTTCACGTGCCGAGAGGTTGCCTGAGTAACTTTTTCCGCGCATCGCATTCGGGGCGCCCATCGCAACCATTAAACCGCGCTCAGCTGATACTTTTGCTGCCTCCATGGTCACAGGGAACTCGCTGATCACGACTCCTATATCTGCCATCAAATGCGACTTTTCAATTGTATCATCGTCATGGCTTGCCATTGCAACGCTATGGTACCTACAAAGATCCGAAATCTGTCTGAGGTTTTTAAGAATTTGGTCGGCGGGCACCGCATCTTCAATACGCCGCGCAACATGCGCACGCGCCTGGTTTTCACTTAGACCGCTCTTCATCTGATCAGTCACAAGACGTTCAACATTACGATACTGACCTTGTCCGGGTGTGTGATCCATAACCGAAACAAGGTCGACGGCACCAGAAGTCAGCAAACCGTCAAGTGCCTCAATTGCTGCTGTATATGTCATGTCAAAACGCGCATGGATACGATGGTCAACTCTCAGATCGCGGATGTTGTCTTTCAACGCTTGAATGATTGCAGATGTATGTCGAAAAGAGCGCCGCTCGCCATCAGCTGCGGTGCGTGAGAATGATACGCCAGCATAGGCTGTGGTTACGCCGGCAGCTGCAAGGCGCGCATCCAAATGCCCAACCGCAACCTCAATCGGGAAATCTACCTTTGGGCGCGGTTCAAGCTCTAGCTCGATCATATCGCCATGCATATCAATAAAACCTGGGAAAACAGTGAACCCTGATGGCTGGCCATTGCTTTTAACAATCTCGGTAATTAACTCATTTTCAATACGTAAGTTGCCATTTTCAATAATGCTATCTGATAAAATCAATTTTACATCATAGATCCACATCATCTCTTTCCCCGCTATTCGTTGCATCCGGCGTTAGATCAATAACGCGATCAATTAGATGGGCCACATCATCGGGGTGGTGAAATACACCAATCATCGCTGTTCCATGGTCCTTTAGTTCCTCAATTCTGACAATCAATGCAGAACGTGCATGCGCATCAAGCGACGCAGTTGGCTCATCAAGCAACAGCAGCTTTTGCGGGAGGATGAGCGCGCGGGCCAGATTTACTTTTTGCTGTTCGCCACCCGAAAACATAGTGGGATAAGCCGCCCATAGATCCTGTTTGACTCCGAAAGTTTTCAACGCTGCTCGTGCTGCCTGCAAGGCGGCTTCAGCATGCCATCCCGAAAGGCGCAGCGGTTCGGCCACGAGAGCCTCAGCACTAACGCGCGGCCGCGCATTCAGGAACTGGGTAACAAAGCTAATCTCAGTGCGACGCAGATAAGCCACATCTACATCCGCCGCGCTAGCAAGATCAACTATACCATGACAGGAATGGAACAATATTTCTCCCGAAACCGGTAGATAAGACCGGAAAAGCGTCCGAAGCAAGGTAGACTTCCCCGCCCCGTTTGCACCTTTTAACAAGATAAACTCGCCCGCTGCTATGCTGAAAGAAATATCTTCAAATGCACCTACGTGTCTGCCCAAATGATGCAGTGAAAATCCTTTTGTAAGGCCCTTAATATCAAGAACGGTCATAATTTCGCATGTACCAATTGTTGTGTGTAAGGATGTTGCGGATCTTGGAAAATTTGATCCACCAAACCTATCTCAACCACCTCCCCACACCGCATGACCATAACCCGATCTGCTAGCGTACGTATTACACCAAGATCGTGGCTCACTATTACCATGGTTATCTCACGATCTTGTTGAAGGCGCTTTAGCGTATCTAGTACAAGTGCTTGGACACTGACATCCAGGCCAGTTGTCGGTTCGTCGAGAAGTAGAAGTGCAGGCTCAAGCGCAATGGCTTTCGCCAATTGCACACGCTGTTGCATGCCGCCCGAAAGCTCAATTGGCGGCGCATCCATTCGCCCGAGCGGGAATTCTGATGCATCTAGGGCGGTTTGTGCCTTTTCTCGCAAAACGGCGAAGCTGCGTTCGCCTGCGACCAAAAGCCGCTCGGCTACATTACCGGATGAAGAATGTTTCATCAACAGCCCAAGATGTGGGTTTTGATAGACAATGCCAATACGCGTGGCGCAGAGCATACGGCGAGCAAAGCGGTCTAGATCAAACAGGTTTCCCTCAACCTCGGGAAGGTCTAAGGAATAGGTTCCTCTATCTGGAGTTTCTTCCAAATTCAACATCCGCAATAGGGTGGATTTTCCGGAACCACTTTCGCCGACAATGCCCAACACCTCGCCTGGATAGGCGCGGGCGGAGACATCGTGCAGTGCGTGCACATCGCCATATGATTTAGAGACATTGTTGATCTCAAGCACAGGTCGGCTCATGACAAGGCGGGGGGCATCTAGGACTATGCTCATTTGGGCATCTCCCCATTTTTGTACCATGTTTCACCAAGAGTTACAGCTTCACCCTCATTGCTTTGAATGGTTTTGACACCCCATTCGCTGTCTGATACTTCAAAGCTTGAACTGCCATCCTCAAGCGGGATTTCATTCATGAAAAATCCTCTGGTGCCAGAACGTGAACAGATCAAATCGGCGTGATCTTCAACCTTATATGGAACGTCACTGAATACAAGCGGTTCAACTCGCGTAAAGGGTGGCACTGCAAAAATCCGTTTTTCACGGCCTGCAGAAAGGATAGTGAGATGTTTCGCCATATGCAGTTTCGGCACATCCCAGCGTGGAATAGGCGAGGGTGTCATGACATGCCGGCCATGCACAAGGCTGGGATAGCTGGCCCCTTGCATCACACGGCCTGACCGCACGAGCTGTTCGTACAATTGAAGCCACATGCGCCCATAATCCGCGTCCGCATGCATTTGGCGGGCAATCGACATGTTCGGCTGAACCGGGCGCAAAGGCTCGGGGTTGGGCACCTGAAGCACTAAAACCTGATCCTCTCGCATCACCTCTTCGGGGATTCGGTGGCGTGATTGGATCAGATCGGCCCGAAGCGTATCCATGGTCGTCTGAGTACCTGCAACACGTGCGATAAAGCGGCGGATCGAGGCAGCGTTGACACTGTCATCGGCCCCCTGGTCGATCACCTTAAGCGTCTTTTGTGGGGCGGCCAAAGTCAGGGTCACCTGCAACCCACCAGTGCCCCAGCCTCGCGCCATAGGCACTTCGCGGCTGGCATAGGGCATTTGACAGCCCGGAACCGCAACAGATTTTAAGATCTTGCGCCGCAGTTCGCGTTTTGCTGATCCATCTAGAAAACTATAGCTCATGGCCTCCCATGGTTTGGTTAAAGCGCTTAGGTTCATTCTGCAGGTTCCGTGCGCTTGGCGGCTTTCTTTGCCTTTGCGTCGCGCAGGGCATCAAGCGAGGATTGGAAGGTCACGTAGTGGGGCAATTTGAAGTGAATGCAAAAGCCAGAGCTTTCGATGCCCTCGGTATGGTACAAGAAGAACTCTTCTTCGGTAGGCGATCCTTTTTCAGCCCCGGGGCTGTTTAGATCAAGCGTCGCAGCGGCGATGCATTTTACCTCGTTCCAGCCAAAGGTTGCCGCGTAGCCAACGTTAAGTTTTTCACCTTTTTTGTCAACAACTTCGGCCTGGCTGACCTTCACCCGACCTGCGGAAAAGGCACGACCATCAGGATGGCGCACCTCTATCTTGGCCTCGGCAAGGCGGAGTTCATTAACGGTTGGATGGGCTTGGCCATATCCGCGCTGAGCCGCATATCCCAAAGCCAAAACGCCGCCGGTTTCAGCACGTGCAAGGCTTTGCAAAGTATGCGCCCGTTTGGATGGAAACAACAGTGGCTCGCGGGTCAGGTCAGGAATATCGTTGCCTGTCACCTGATCCGGTTCAGGCAGTTCTAGTAAGTCATTTTCGGCTTGCCATGCGCTGACGCTGGGTTGATAGGGGGCGCTGGGCGTATCAGCGGGATCAACCGGATCCGGCGCAAATGTTTCGCCAATCAAAACATTTGTGGCTAAGATACGATGCGCATAATCCAAAGTGGGTCCCAGCACCTGACCGCCTGGAATATCTTTGAATGCCGCTGAAATGCGGCGATGTGTAAACAAAGTGTCTTGTTCGATGGGTTCGGCGACTGACAGTCTTGGCTGGGTTGTGCGCCAGGCGCGCAGCAACAGAACCGCCTCGTACAACTCGCCGCCTGTTTGGGCCAGCGCGAGTGCTGCAAGGTCATCGTCGTACAGCGAGGCCTCGCCCATTACCCGATCAATCAGATAGGGCATAGCGTTTTTAATCTCTTCGACTCGGGTGGCGTCAATTTCGCCCATTTCTGCGCGGAACAGACGTTCTGATTGGGTAATTGCACGTTCGCCGCCGCGGGTTGCTACATAAGCCATTACAACACCTCTATTTCAGTTGATCGGGGAATGCCGATCACACGTGCTTCATCAAGGATGAATAATTCGAATCCCATCGGGTAACGGATCAAATCGCGGCGCATGTCCCAAAACTCTTTTGGCAAACCTTTGATTTGAATGCGTTCTTTGCCAACCACACCTGGACCTGTAAGAGCAAGCATGTCGCCTTGGCCGATTTTACCGCGCAAAATCACCGTCGACCCGTTATCTGGATAAAGATCACTGCCACAGGCTATTTGACGCAGCTTTTTCAGTTCGATATGTTTGCCAAAAAATACGTGATCTGCATCGGTGATTTCGCTGATCTGTGCACCAGTGCGCATGATCGTGGGTATCAAAGTTGGGTCGTCTGTAAAGACTTGGCATTCGCGATCCAGCAATGCGTCTACAATCACGGCCTCGCCCGCGCTTGGAAGCTGGGTAATTTTTCCTGGTCGGCTAAGCGCCCAAAGCAGCGCATCAAATGTTTGATTGGCCAGTGTTTCATCAAGCGTTGGTGTAGGGGTTGAGAGCATTAGAAAGTTTCCATATCGACGCGTGTAGCCTCAATCCGGCGCAGTGTTTCAATGTCTTTATCATGCAAAGCTTTGGCTTCGCGGGTGCAAAACGCCTCGCATTCGGGAGTTTGCACGCTGGTAAGTAGGGCTAAATCAACCAAAGCCATCGCCATCGACGCCTCAAGATCACGCCCACGTCGCATGCCATAGGCTTCGACCTTGGCGCTGCTAATATGGGCTTCGCTGACCAAAACTTCACCTAAATGAAAGGCGGTGGCTTGGGCCGTATCGCGCATTGGCAACATCACAAGGCCTGTGCGCGATTTAAGCACTTCAATCTCCCCTAGGTCCGGCAAAAGAGTTTCAGCAAAAGCTTTCAGTCGCGCACCATCTGCGCGGGCCAGTGTATCTAAAGTTGTGTCCGTTTCAGGCATTTTAATTGCTCACTTTAAAGGTTACGCGGGTCGAGGACCAAACCACCTCGCTGTAGGAAATTGGGGTGCCATCCAGCTCTGCATCAATAGCGTGAACCACGATTACTGGCATATCCGGATGTTGCTTTAGGGTGCGGGCTTCCTCAGCAGTAGGTCTGCGCGAGTGGAGCTCTGTGTCTGCACGGATATAGTCGTTTATGCCCATTTTTTTATAGGCCAAGGTTGTTGATCCCAATGTGTCGCGCAAGGCAACAAAATCTACAAAACGCGCTGCGCAGTGAAATACTGATCCAACAGAAACAGGTTTGTTATTTGCCAAGGTGATGCGCCGACTTTGGATCACTTGCGCCTCTTGGGACAGCAAAAGATTGCGCCTTACTTGACCAGGCGCAACAACACGGTCAGCAGATAACAGCTGGCTTGTAACTTCAACTCCTAGCGGAACCAAATTTTTATGCAGCCGCGTTCGCTTTCCAATCGAATAGGTCAGGCGCGGTGCTACGTCTACAAAAGTGCCGTGTCCTTGAAGGACCTCTAACTTTCCTTCCATTGCAAGAGCTTCGATAGCGCGGCGCACAGAGTGACGTCCCACCCCAAACTGAGCAGCAAGTAGGGGTTCGGTTGGAAGCTGCGCACCCATCTTCAATACACCTTCGTCGATGTCTTGTTCAAGCTTTGCGCGAATCCGTTTCCATTTATGTCTAGTCATAGTAAATTCATCCGGATGTTTTTATTATTTCGACATGGGTAGTGTGAAAGGTTGATTACGAACTGATGAACTTTATGTAAAATTAATATTTTGCATAATTATCTTCTTGATTAAAACAAGATAGAATTCAATTGATTATTTAATTATTTTGCAATTATTATCAATATGATATGGCTTCGTATTAAAGTAAATGGGGTACCAGTCTCGAATGCCCCGTTCGGTGGTCCATGATAAATGTTAATGCATAGCGGGATTTTGGTCTACAGTTATGATACTCTCTGGCGCAGCTGGACGGCACCCAAGT
>ERZ802830.4081-NODE-4081-length-11909-cov-104.204_pt1 | contig 11909 bp, 16 predicted proteins | sample MGYA00345654_ERZ802830 | MGnify/ENA primary metagenome ERZ802830 (study PRJEB30503, sample SAMEA104212375) | marine metagenome | biome: Westerlies Biome; feature: [SRF] surface water layer (ENVO:00010504) within the epipelagic zone...; material: water... | reverse complement strand
CGTCGGGATGACGGCTGCGCATTTTTCCCAGCCACCAGGCGGCGTAGTACTGCGCTGAGGGGTCCTCCGTTTGCCGGAGGTTCTCGATCACCTGCGATTCGCTGAGGGGTTCGATCACAGCCAGGCAGAGGCAAGGTCTGCTGCCCAGCTTTGGGTTCTCTTGAACCGAAACGGCCCGGCGACGGAGCCCCAGCAGCGCTCATTGGTGATGGGGTCATGGCCGCGATCGAGGGTCTGCAGCGACTCCCCTTGCAGGTGAAAGCTGCTCACCAGCACGGTGTCTTTGCCATCGCGTCGCACGATGCACTGGCAACCCGGCTCCATGGCCCCGTGGTAGCCGTCGCTCTGTTCAACCACCTGGTAATGGCACTGGTCCAGGCTGATCAGATCCGCGGTCTGGATGGAACGGCGCAGATCAGAATCGAATGTTGCGCCCGCGAAGCGTGCAGGCTCCTGGAAGGTGTGATTCCAGAGTTTGATCGCACCGGATGGTTGCTCTTCAGCGCGAATCATTCTCAGGCGGTAGGGATTTTTGGGGTCAACCGCGTAGGTCTGCTCAAGCAGGATTGACCCTGGCTTGAGCTGCGGAAGAGACCGATACCTCAAAAAAATATGGGCGTAGAGGGGTGGATTGTCGAAGGCTTGCTGCTGGTTGCTGTACTCGCCGCAGAGCAGGTTGAGAAAGCGCCGAACGTTGGGTGTGATCACAGCGCTCTGACGGGACCAGAAAAGAACAATAAAAAAAGCCCCCCGAAGGGGGCTTGGAAGGCAACGTCAGCTGATCAGATCAGAGCGTTGATGGCGTAATCGATGTAGCTGTTGGCTTCGGTAGCAGCGTCGCCGCTGAGGCCGTGGTTGGCCTTGATGTGCTTCAGAGCTTCCACATACCAGGAAGGGGAAAGCTCGAAGGTGCGGTTGATCTCGTCGAGACCAGCGATCAGGTAGTCGTCCATGGGGCCGGTGCCACCTGCCACGAGGCAGTAGGTGATCATGCGCAGGTAATAGCCCACGTCACGGGAGCACTTGGCCTTGCCCTCTGGGGTGGCGGAGTAGTTGGACCCCTCCATCTGGGTGGTGTAGGGGAACTTGCTGTAAACGGCCTGGGCAGCGCCGTTCACCAGGGAATCAGCCTTGCTGGTGAGGGCCTTGGCAGCCTCGAGGCTGGCCTTGGCACGGTTGAAGCGACCGGACGCGGCCTGAACTTCGGTGTTGCTCAGGAAACGGCCCTGGGAATCAGCTGCTGCAACAGCTTCGGTAAGGGGAGTTTTCATTGATCGTTAGGGGAATGAAAGACGTCGAATCCAGGCGCCGATCAGGCGACGGAGGCGGCGGCGCGGTCGAAGTAGGTGCCGATTTCGCTGCTCAGGGAAGCGCAGTCGCCAGCGGAAATACCAGCTTTGTCGTTGACGATGGCCAGGGCTGCGTCCTTCATCAGGTTCACGCCGGCGGCAACGGAAGCACCGGGGGTGCCGAGGGCCAGGTAGGTCTCACGCAGACCGTTCAGGCAGCGGTCTTCCATCACGGAAGCGTCGCCGGTGAAGGCGGAGTAGGTGACGTAGCGAAGGATGATCTCCATGTCGCGCAGGCAAGCAGCCATGCGACGGGAGGTGTAGGCGTTGCCGCCGGGGGCGATCAGTGCAGGCTGCTGAGCGAAGAGCTGACGGGCAGCCGAAGCAACGATGGTGGAAGCGTTGCTGGAGATGCGATTCACGGCATCCAGACGCTTGTTGCTGTCGGAAACCATGGCAGCGAGGGCATCGATCTCGCTGGTGCTGATGAATTGTCCCCGGGCATCGGCCTGGGCGACAACCTTGGTGAAGGCGTCGAACATGGTTGTTGTTCCTGTGAACTACGTCTGGAGGGGAATCTCAGACAATTGGGATGGTCGAAGGCTATTGCCTCCATCCCGACCATGCGATTCTCGCCAAGCCCAGGCGGGCGCTTCGACGGCTGTTCATAATGCTTAACTCCCTTGGTACGACAAGGGAGTTAAGCGGCGTCCTCGAGATCGAACAGCACGCCATGGATGTACGACTCTGTCCACTCGCTCCCGTAGAACCGCGTCAACATGCCGCGGGCTGGATCCTTCTCGGCGCGATACGCGGTGTAGCGCTTTTGGCCTGAAAGGAGCAATTCCGCACGGTCGTCAGACACGGGTTCCGCTTCAGCCACGAGGTTGAGGTAAAGCTGCAGATAGTCGATGAAGGCCGGGCGGATCACGCGTTCAATCAGCGCATCCCCCTCGTCCCCAAGTGGGATACGGGTCCAGAGAAAGGCCGGTGAGAAATAGGGTTGGGCTTCTTCTGGGATGGGGCCTCCATCAGGGAGTTCGGCTTGCCAGCGCTCGAACAACGGCATCAGTCGCTCCCACACGGGTTGGGTGTGATCGGGATCAGCTTTGTCAACCGGTTGCAGATCCAGAGCGAGCAAATGGCCGTTTGGAAGCGTCACCAGATCGGCTCCGAAGAACGGAAGGTCGAACCGGCAGCTGGGGTTGATTACAAAATTGAGCACCGAAGCAGCCATCCCTGCTTCAACGCAGGCACAACGCACCTGACGCAACTTGTCGGTGGAACAGGCCCAAGTGGCAGTGGTCACTGGTATGGGTTTCGCTTTTGAACCGGTGCTGCCCTCCTTTTGCAGAAACGTTTCCGCTACTGGGTAAGGAGACGGGTTGAACGGCTTGAGTGCAGCACTGGCTTCATCGAGAAAGGGCTGCCATCGCCACCCCGGGATCTGAACGGGATCAAGGCTGGACGTGCGGAGATCAATGCTCATGCGGGCTGACTGGCGGGGAAAAGAAATTCGTGCAGGAACCGGTCAGACCACTCCTTCCCGAAATGGCTGGTGAACAATCCATGGGCTGGATCACGTTCGGCGCTGTACACGTCGTAAGCGTTTTGAAGCCGTTCCACATCTCCAGGTGAGATTGAGGATGGTTCCTTGGAAGCCTCATCGTGTAAACCCCAATAGGCTTTCAAAAAGGCGCTGAAGGCTTTTGGCAGTGACCTGTCAGCCTCTTCAGAACCTCCACGGCAAAAAAGTAGCCATGATGAGAAGTATTGATTCGGATCGAAAGATCGCATCGTTTCTTCTCCGTTTAGATCCGGGAAACGAGCATTCAGATCTTTCAGACCATCAAAATGACGATCGAGATAGTCTTTATCTTGAACCAGTGGTTGAAAATCAAGAACCGCAACTAGCTTTTGACGTGCGCCAAACCAGAGCAGATCAACACCCATCAAAGGATGGTCCAAATCGAAATCGGGATATGCGACGGAATTCAGAACTTGAAGGCTGTCACCTGCATCAAGTCGGGTGACGCGCCAGCGACGAAAACCTGGAACCTGCCAAAGCCAGCTTTGGATGGTGCTTGAGCCCTTCTGGGATTGATTGTGTTCCAGCCCGGCCGGAACTTCAACTGATATGCCACCGCGGGCTTGAATTCCAGTTTGTAATTCCTCAAGAAACGGATCAAACATGATGGTTAAGCTCCAATAGATGCAGTCGAACGAGCGATCTGCCTGGCATGCTCAGATATGGCATTGATATCAGCATCTGTTGGACAGCGAAATTCAGTGCAGTAGGTAGTCATTGCGACACCATCCAAGCATTGGACAGAACTGACACGCATTCGGATCTGATCAGTCACAAACCAGCATCGTTCAATTCCAATATTCGTGTCATATCTTGTAGTGATCGTCAACACGCCATCTTCGGCAAAAACGTAAGTGCTCAATACCGCCTGCTTTTCAACATATCCTACATCTCGTAGTAAGAAACCCTTTCGAGCATTATCTCGGTTGGGTACATCGATGACAACAGCCGCATAATCTTCGTTGCGGACTCCTTTTTTAATATTACTTTCCCACCAAAATCTAGCTCCACCAGTACTGTCGATCATATTGATGTTTAGGGCTTCGCAAATGCTGCGAACTGCCGGATCATCATTTTTAAATGGTTCGATAACAAGATTAGAATCTGCTGCTTCATCATCCTGGTGATCCAAATGATGAACAGCACGTCGGTTCAACCAGGTCCCACGGCTTGCTTCGAAAAAATCCACCATCGTCATTGGTGGATATGACTGGAGGGGAAACATTAGATTGAACTTGCAGAGCTGAGGTGTTGAGACTGTGGATCAATCCTTCTAATAAAATTCAAGATTTAGACTGCTGAGAATCTCTTTGCGCAACAAGTTGTGACATAACTTCGTCAAGACGCTTTAGCTCTGCGTGCTCAGCGACTGTCGAATCAATTTTTTTCTGCGAGAGGCGCAGCTTCTTTCCAAGTCCGACCACATCCTGAAAAAGTCTCTCTCGGTATGCAGATAGTTCGTCAATGGACTCCTGCAATTCTTCAATGCTGGGCAGATCAGAGGCTGTTTGATCCATGAAATGCTGACTATCTCTTAGATTTTAAACCTTCTACCTGTCTGCCTTGGCTCCGTAGGGCCTCGTCTCTGACCCACGACATGGACCGACCGGCTTGGAAGCCTTGATGGTCGACGGTCTTGCCGGTAGTCGTTGACTCGTGCCCCAAGGTGACAAACTCTTGCGTGACCGCGTCTGTTTTGGAACCCAGCCGGGAACCGGGGTTTAGCGTGGCAGGGCGCATCTTCCCCCTTTGGGCCTCCAGTCTTAGCGGCTAGTTCCCAAGGCGGTTTCCGAAGCACCGCATCCACAAAAAACTGTCTGGCCCCCAATGCTCGACGCATTTTCCCGCACAGTCGTCAGCGCTGACGCCAAAACTGCACCTGTTGGTGGTAGCGAGCTCGCTAGCCTCCGTTCTTATGTGCAGGATGGCAACAAGCGTTTGGACGCTGTTAACGCCATCACTTCCAACGCCTATTGCATCGTTTCGGATGCGGTCACAGGCATGATCTGCGAAAACACCGGTCTGATCCAGGCCGGTGGCAACTGCTATCCCACTCGTCGCATGGCCGCATGCCTGCGTGATGGTGAGATCGTTCTTCGCTACATCAGCTACGCCCTGCTGGCTGGTGACGCTTCCGTGCTGGATGACCGTTGCCTCAATGGTCTGAAAGAGACCTACATCGCTCTGGGTGTTCCCACTCAGTCTGCAGCTCGCGCTGTCGCGATCATGAAATCCGCAGCAACGGCTCTGATCGGACAAACCAACACCCCTGCTAGCGGTGGCGCAAAGTACCGCAAGATGGAAACCACACAGGGCGATTGCTCTGCACTGGTGTCTGAAGCAGGTTCTTACTTCGATCGCGTGATCGGGGCAATCAGCTGATCGGCGGCTGAATTCGTCTTCTTCTTTCCTTCTCAGCACCCTTATCTAAGGATCTCAAATGAAATCCGTCGTCACCACTGTTGTGACCGCTGCTGATGCAGCCGGTCGCTTCCCTTCCCAGAACGACCTCGAAGCCGTTCAGGGCAATATCCAGCGTGCAGCTGCTCGCCTTGAGGCTGCTGAAAAGCTGGCCGCTGGCCTCGATAACGTAACTCGTGAAGCAGGCGACGCCTGCTTTAACAAGTACGCCTACCTGAAGCAGCCCGGTGAAGCCGGTGACAGCCAGGTGAAGATCGACAAGTGCTATCGCGATCTTGGTCACTACCTGCGTCTGATCAACTACTGCCTTATTGTTGGTGGTACTGGTCCTCTGGACGAGTGGGGTATTGCTGGTGCTCGTGAGGTGTATCGCACCCTTGGTCTTCCAACCAACGCATACATCGAAGCTCTCACTTACACACGTGATCGTGCATGTGCACCTCGTGATATGAGCGCTCAGGCTCTCAACGAATTCAAGAGCTATCTCGATTACGCCATCAACGCCCTGTCTTGATCTGGCAACGGCTGTGAGAGAGAGGGGGGGCGATAAGCCCCCCCCTTTTTTGATGACTGCAGGTTTCTCAGATTGAATCGCGGCTATGTAGTTGTTCCGTTAAGATTGAGTGGACAAGTCTTTTCCAATGACGACATTTATTCTGTCTCATAACCTGCAGGTTCAATCTAAAGATGTCCCTCCCTTTGAGACTCAAGTTCTCGCTGACGGTATAGTCTCGAATTCTACGGCAATTATTTCTGCAACAGTCATTCAACATCCTCATTGGATCATTGAATTGACTTCAAACTTGCCTCCCAACGATATGGCAGTGGAGTTGGTCAAGTCTTGGAAGCAATTGAGGTCTAAACTTGGACAAAGTGCAGATCACGTCATACTGGCGCTTGGTGGGCGCAAAGATTCTCTGGCTGCTCCAGGTGCACCGCTTCAAGAAGGTTTCTGGGGCGTAGATGTTGTGGAAACACACGATGAAGAGGCTTTCCTGCAAGCCATTAATTGGGATGCACTTAAGTCCAATCGCCCTGAAGATGGTGTTTTCGAGATCTCCTCAAATAATTGATTAGGACGATTTGCGACGACCTCTGCGGCGTTTGCCCTTTTGTTTAGATTCATCACTCGTTCTGTCTACATCGGTTTTCATATTTTTGGTCAGGCTCGGAAACTGAGCACTCATTTTCCCAATTAAGGTCTGCGACTTATCTTTTGAACGTCCTGTTGTTCCCTTCCTTGTTGTTGTTGTTGAATCAAGGTGAGCGGCGCTGATCTGAGTGATTGCTGCATGGGAATTTTTGGCGGCTTTCATCCATTGGCTCATAAACCGACTGTCTAGACTTATATGTCTCTGTTTCGAAGTTCTCGAGCCTGGCAACATTGCAGCAGAAACGCAGAGCAAACGACCGGAGAATGGCCCCATTTCCCTCTTTACAGACAATACGATAATACTTTAAATCTAAATGCTGAGAAGCAGCCCAATGCTTTTCTTATTGTTGTTTAAGAACGCTAGATAATTAGGCGTGTAGAATTTAATTGATATTAGGCTTTCTTCATGTCGGGCTTGTTTGACAATATTCATCCTGAGTTGGACCAGGCTGGTGCCATCGAGATCTTGGCTACAGATTTTCAAGATCTCGAGAGCGACAGTGACTACTATATGGCCGTTTCGCACTTGGTCAATTTTCCTGGTCAGGTTGCAAATGAAGCATTGCTGAATTTTCTTGGCAGGGTGTCGACTGAGTCTGCTGTCCTCCTTGCTCAACGAAAAGCTGTAGAAGTTCTTGCCCGGCTGGGGGTTACGCAAGCTCAGGCGAAAATTGCCAGTTTTCTTGATAGTTCGGATATCTATATGGTCGAAAATGCTGCCTGGGCACTGGCACAAATAGGCTGTCAAGATCAAGCCGTTCATCAGCGCTTGATTCGGTTGTTGCATGATTCCACACAGAATCAACGGGTTTTAATTCAAAGTTTGTCTAAACTCTCAGTTTTTGCAGCACTTTCGACGATTACTCCCTTAATGGACCATGAAAAGTCTTCTGTGCGCGGTGCTGCAATTGCGGCCACAATTCACTTGTCAGGAGATAGGACACGTCTCGCTGATTTGGCTGATCATTTGTACGTAGCTAATCAGATGGATCGTCAGTCGGCAGTTCAAGATGTAATCGATGCTGGTGGGATTGAACTCATGTCGAGTTTGCTTCAGGCACCCATTTCACCAGCGTTTCGAATGAGAGCTGTTCGTGCTCTTGTCGACCGATCGTCAGGTGAGCAGTTGAAAAATAGTGCTCTTTCGGCTGTTGACCAGGTCCTTCGCGATGACCCCAGGCTGATCACGGTGCTTCATCACTATGGAGACCCCCTACCGACTCAGCTGCTTGTCGAAGGTCTGTTTCATCCTGATTTCAGTCGCTGCTATTTGTCGATGCAAACCCTGCTGGATCGCGATCCAGATGAAGTCTGGACCCATGTCTGGGCCAGTTGGCATAAGAAAGCCCATAACGACTATGGAGCGCACTATTTCATGATGCATCTATTTGGTCTCATAAGGAATTGGAGTCACGAGGCCCTTGCGTCTATTCACGACATCCTGTCGGATGCTATTCGAGATAGACGTCCACAATTCAGGAAATCTCCATCTGCTGCGTTGTTGTCTTTTGCTATCTTATTTCCTGGGCAGTGCGACCACTTCTTGAAAGATGGTTTGACTACCGTAATGCAACCATTTTGGGATTTCCGTTATACATCGCTTCTACTCCTTCAATCTCCCGAGTTGAGTCAAATCCGGTCTCAAAATCTTGATGTAGTCAGTAATTTGTCTCAATCGGATCCAGATTATTTTGTTCGTTGGAAAGCGCAGTCGATTCTCCAATATACATAGTGCATGTATGAGACGTCTGCGTCTGTTTTCGGTTGATCATCAGTGCTAAAATAAATTATCAGTTCAGGCTTTCTGTGAGCGATAATCAGTCTATGCCTTCCATTGATTCCCTATTCGAGGATCTCAGGCATCCCAACCCTAGGATCCAAGAAGAAGCCAGTTTAATTCTTTCGGAGCACTATCAGGAAGAAGCCTTGCCCATGTTATTGGAACTATTCTGTCATCAAGATCCCAAAGTATACAGAGCAGCAGTTAAGGGAATTGGTTTTTTTGGGAGTTCTGCATTCGATCCTTTGATCGAACTTTATGCAACAACTGAGAATCAAACTGCAAGGCGTTGTTGCCCGAAAGCATTCGTTCAATTGTTCAAGAATTTTCCTGATCAACCGTTTCCTGATTCAGTCATGGAAATGTTGGAACAAGGGATTAATGACACAGATATGGTAGTCGTACAAGGAGCTCTGATGTGTCTTGGTCAAATCGGTAAGCAACAGTTCAAGTCTGAAGAGGCAATTAAACTACTAGCAAAATCTCTCAGCAGTGAAAATGTGGCTTTGATCTTTAGTGCATCTCAGGCTCTTGCTGATATCCCGCATCCCATGGCGGAGGTCGCTTTGCATGCACTTCAAGATAATAATGACGATCCGCTGATTCAGGAAGCAGCTCAGTCTGCATTGGCGCGACTTCAAAATCTACTCAATTCAAGGAGTTAAAACCTTTTCTTTATCCAGTCACTGCTTTTACTCCTTCGTAATAGCCTCCAGCGCGAAAATCAAAACGCTCAACTTTGTCCTCTTTGGTACATGTTGTTTGTGAATAATGCAGCAGTGTGCTGAATCCCTCGGGTACCATTTTTGGGCATAACCTTCCCACATCGTTGGCGAATGGGCAGAAATACACACCTGCCCACCGATTCAGGAAACGCCCTTTTATTTCATCCGAAAAGATAAACCCATGTTGATCGGCAAGCTTGAGGATTTCCTCGGGATCAGCTTCTTGAAAAAGAGCTCTGAACGGTAAATCTTCTTCCAGGACCTGAAGAAAGCGTATGAATTCAGCGCGCGACATAAAAGATCACCTACATGTTCAAATTTTATCAGCATCTATCCGCTTTTTACCAGGATCACTGAAAATGCTCCGCTAACTTTACAAGAGAGAACTTGGGGTATTTGAGGCATCCTTGGAATTCTTCAGTGCCCTTCTGTGCATTGTTTTGACCCTAACTTCTCACAAATTTCTGCTTAGTATGTTGATGGCGACATCAAATACTGCTTGAACTGACTCGTCATCTTCTGTTGACTTTGCCTTCTCTATGCTTTCTACAGAGTTAAATGCTTCAAGCTTCATCAGTGCCATCGCCGTGTTTTTTCGTACCTGAGTGTCTTTGTCGATCAGTTTCCTTGTCAGCATATGTTCAACATCTTCGGCATCACATGATTTTCCGATAAGTGTTACAGCTTCTGCTCTAACGTCTGGTGAGCAGTCATCTAAAGCTCTGAACACTCTATTTTTTGCACGATGATCGTCACTCTTTTGTATTTGATCTCCTAGGGCTGAAATTGCAGCCACGCGAACTTCAGTCACGTCTGACTCTGCAGCCTCGAGTAATGCCTCAGGTGCTTTGGCGCCGATGAAACTAAGCGCAAGATTAATCAAGCCCACCTGAAATGGTGTGCAGTCTGGATTTTTCAGGATCCCAAGTAATGAGTCCATGGCGTCGGGTCCAATCGTTGCCATTGCTCCAGCAGATGACCCGAGAACAACTGGATCACTGTCTTCTAAAAAAGCTTCGAGGAGATAAGGCAGAGCCTCCTTACTTCCAATCAAATTGAGTGTTTTGGCTGATGCTCTTCTGACGACTACATTTTGGTGTTGGCGAAGAGCTTCACAAAGAATGGGTAGAGCCTCGTCTCCTACTGCGCCAAGGCTTTTTGCAAAGGTTAGTCGTAGGGCTCCTCTAGCATCACCAAGGCCAGCAACCATTTTCTTGAGAGACTCTGCATCAGACCCTGGTTTCTCACCATCACTTAATTTTAAACTTAGTTCGTTGGCGAGTTGAAGTGCTTCTTCTTCGGTGAGCTGACTGTCGCTGAGTGACGAGACATTAGAGAAATCCTGGAGCACTGTGGGCATCGCACAATCTTCATATCAATCTAATCGATTACGGTTGCTGTACTGTTGATTCCTTGAAGCTTTTTCGCCCACGAGCTCTTGGACAAAAAAAAGCTCCCTTTTGAAAGGGAGCTGGTCATCACACACTTGAGTGTTGAATTCTGACCATTAGACCATTTTGGGTCGGTCAGAAGTGGATTCCGAAGGGGCGGAATGCGACGTAGTCTGTCTGCTTAGGAGGCTGATGACCGCTGTACTGCTGTTGAGGCAGCTTTGGAGCAGGCTTGGTAAGTGCAACATAGTTAAATGTCACAGGTTTAATCGCGCTGCTCGCTGCTAAGGCGAGTGGTGAAACGGTGCGGCTCCGGGATCCCTGAGCGTTGTCACTAACTGCTACTTTGGTGCTGGCAAGCTCCCTCATCATGTTGAAGGAGGACGTCATCATTCCGGCATAAGAATCGGCAGTCCGCACGTATGGGACGATATCCGAACCAAAGACCTCGGCATATTCTGCCCCATCCGTCAGGCTATCGATGAGAGCATCAAATCCCTGTTCGGCCTGCAGCTTAATGCTGGCCTGAATTTCTGCCTGATTAAGTGGAGCTCGCCCTAAGAGGTGTTTGAAGTTCAGTTCGATCCCTCGCTGGGGCGCGACTGAGTGGAAGTAATTTTTTTTGTAAAAAGGAGATTTGGCCAGACCATTGACGAAGTCACGTACCGTTATTTCTCCATTCATGAGGCGTGCTTCCAGTGAGGTGCAACGCTCATTTTCCGTTGGAGGTAGGTTCCCGTAAACCTGGCGATAGCTATCGCGGATTGTGCGCTCCAACGCCGCACTATCGTTGGGGTGATACTCATCAAAGACCGAACCGAATGGACACTCACTGTGGAGTCGAGGGCCGATTCCGAGACCCATAGATGAGCAAGTGTTCCGCTTAAACTCTGCAATCGAACCTGCCACCGTTCGGGCAACAGTATTCATTCCAGCTTTGCTGGAGGTGGAATACGAAGCGGATTTGGTTCGATTTGCTGCAGACATACCTGCAGGAGTAGTTTGTGTGGTGAGCATGATGAGGATTTGGAGGTGATTGATGATGTCGAGACCTTCAAGTATTCTGATCGCTCTCGAATTGAGGCGGTACTTGACAGAACAGCGGGAGGATCCTTAGTGGTTTAAGGCTTGAAACAGGTTTTACAAGTTTCTGCATTCAACCACTCGAGCAATCATCGACAATAATTGCGATAGGTTTAACTTTGGCTGGCTGATTGTCTTTTGGGGGGTTGGCGCCGATCGATCTAATGTCGCTATCGAGTCGTTGAGTTTCTTTCCTTCGCAGGAAGTTTTCTCACTACTGCTAAAAAAAGGGGGTGAGCTATTTGCTCACCCCCTGAGACGACTAGTCGTAAATACCAATCCGTTAAGGACTGATAATCAGCCCAGGGAGTTGATAACGTAGTCGAGCAGCTGGTTGTAAGCGGTCAGTGCTTGAGCACTCATGTCGCGAGGAGCGCAACCGCGGGAACGCAGGTGGGAGAAACCAGCAACGTAGGTTCCAGCGTCGATGCTGAGTGCTTTGTACACTTCCTTCTGACCGTTGATGGCCAGCTCATCCA
>ERZ802830.4080-NODE-4080-length-11911-cov-73.5938_pt1 | contig 11911 bp, 11 predicted proteins | sample MGYA00345654_ERZ802830 | MGnify/ENA primary metagenome ERZ802830 (study PRJEB30503, sample SAMEA104212375) | marine metagenome | biome: Westerlies Biome; feature: [SRF] surface water layer (ENVO:00010504) within the epipelagic zone...; material: water... | reverse complement strand
AGCGGCTGGACCAACAACTGTTCTGGCTGGCCGGGCTCTGGGATCGCTGGATCGGCCCTGACGGCAGCGAGGTGGAGACCTGCTGTGTGATCACCACACGACCCAATCACCTGCTGGAGACCCTGCACGACCGCATGCCCGTTGTCATTCCCAGGGGCCTTGAGGAGATCTGGCTGGATCCGGGGGATGGGGCCCATCGCCGGGCCCTCGAGCCGATGCTGGACCCATGGCCGAGCGACGGCTGGAGCCGCCGCGGCACATCTCAGCTCAGCTTGTTCTGAGGCCTCGGCCGGCGCACCATGCCGGCAGAGAGGGATCAGGGCCATGGCGCGACTGCAGAAGGGATCGCACCTGCGTCTGCTGCTCCTGTTCACGCTGCTGGTGCTGGTGGGTTTTGCCTTCCCACGCCTGATCTGGGCCACCCACCTGGGCTACAGCCTGATCGCCCTGCTGCTGACCCAGGTGATGGTGCGCGACAGCCAGGCCCCTGACTGGAGTGATCGGATCTACCGCGGGTTGGGGCTGTTTGCGGTGTTGACCATGTGGCTGTGGCTGCTCACGCCGCTGGAACTGATCTACAGCGGCGTTCCGCTGGCGCTCAGCTGGAGTGTGTTGGTGGGCTGGAGTGTGATTCGGCTGGTCAAACGCTTTGCCGATGAGCCCAAGGTCACCGAATCACTGCTGATGGGGGCGACCGCGGGCTACCTGCACATCGGTCTTACAGCTGGACTGGTGATGAGTGCCCTGGAAACCATCCAACCCGGCAGCTTCGAACCGCTGACTGTTGCCCAGACCGGGGATAACAGCGTGCTGGCAGCAGCCCATGCCTTTTCGGCGATCAACTACTACGCCCTTGTGTGTCTCACCACCGTGGGCTTCGGCGACATCAATCCGATGCTGCCGCTGTCGCGGATGGTGAGTGTGGTCACCAGCATCGCCGGCCCGCTCTATCTGGCGGCGGTGATGGGGGTGCTGATCGGCCGTTTCGCCAGCAGTCTCGACCGCGATGCGAGAACAGTGGATGACGCTCAGAGGCGTCAGTGACAGCATTGGTTGGCGAAGGCACGCGAAACAACGGTGGTTGTCACAGCGACGATCAAAAAAGTTGCTTTTGAACAGCACCGACAGGGCTTTTTTTCTTCGATACAAGCCGTCCATCGGATAAAGATCATTCGCCAATTTCTTGAATCCAGTTTTTCGTGGTCGTCCATTGGATGGAAGTGGAAGCCCAATGATGCAAAAAGATCTCTCAAATCATCGGAGGCAACGTCCACAGCATGTGACTGATGGGCGTGCTCAATGCCGACACAACAAGTCACAACACAGCGCGTCCTTAGGACAGCCACACAAAAATGAATCATTTGTAATCGCGTAAAGATATTTTTGCTGATAGAAATACCTGGCTATTCATTGCTGGGCTGTGAACGAATCAGACCAAATCCAGGACGAAGCTGTCGCAAGGGCCGTCATGTATTTAGTTGCCGCTGTGCTGATGATCGTCATGCTTTTGCTAGTCGGACTGTTTCTCCAAGCAGCGCTGGGTGAGCATGCAGAAGTCACAGCACAAGCTGAAAAACCAGGCTTAGCTCAACCCACTCCCCCGCCCACATCGAAACGCAGTTTATGGAATCGGTTGAACGAGGCTTAAATATCGTTTTTTCAAGCACAAAACTTGACTTTACTATACTTAAATTGGATGTCGGCACTGATCACGGCCTATCAGAGATGCATAAGTGAGGGACCCAGAGGGCACACCCGGACGACAGGCTTGAATGCAAGTTCCCAAGACCTTTTTTGATCTGCTTGCAAAAGGGGAAGGCCGCCCTTCCCGATGGAAAGACGGCCTATCTCGCTCGCTTATGCATGTCAATCGACCTGGTCAGTGAAGCTGTATTCGTGAAGCGTAAATGCCTTTCGAACGACAGTGAACTGAAAGTAGAGGTCGAAGCGTCTGGCTTAATGGCAACCCTGGGGCCATTGGGTCCAGGTGTGGTGCAGGTCTTCTACGGGGCACCTAAGAACGGTGCAGAGAAGATTCGACTGATCAGACGACCATCAGTGTCGTCACAGACGAAATGCTCACATTTGGGTTGAAAAGTTGGAGCAGGGGCCAGGAAAGTCAGGCTGCTTCTGCTGTTTGCTCAGGTGGAGTATCGACCGTCATTGGTTCCTCCGATCTCGATGAACTCACTATGGTCAGCGGTCACACACAAGGCAATCAGCGTGAATGCTCATTTCCATCTGGAGGCAGCCCTCTCATTGTCGAGATGATCTGCCTACGTGGTGCCGTAACACCATTGCGTTAGCAGCACGTTGCTCACCGGCAATGCGCTGACCTGATCCTTGTGACTCCTGCTGAGCAGCCGGAGCAGAAGCCCGCTCGGGTTAATCCGCACCTCCTGCAAAATCCGCTGTTTGAGCACTTGCACACTGCGCAGAATTCAGACCCTGGTGCCACGCTCATACGCACAAATCAGAGCACGCCAGACCGAAGAAACACTGCTCTACCAAAAACGACACTTCGTCAGACGCTTTTCCTGGGAGGTAACAACAGTAGGTGCGGCTGAAAAAATCAATAGCAGCGGCTGTTCTGGAGATGCCTTCTCATAAAAAATCAGCTGCTCTTGCCTCAAAGTGCACTCTGATCCGTTGTGCCTTGAAGCGCCTTCTCCTGAAGCTGCTGCACGGCACACAGTGCTTCGTGGGCAGGCCAGCCGTGACGGATCATCAGCTCCTCCACCAGGTAGTCGGGCGAGTTGGAGATGCGTGAATTCAGTTCTGCAATGGCCCTGTCATTGCGTGCAAGAGCTGAGAGCCGAAGCGATCGGAGTTGCTGGACGTTCGGCTGTTTCATGGCAGCACTCTGCACGTTGGTGGACTCAGCCCCCGAGCCGCAGGGAGAGCAACCAGTCATCACCGATGGGCCGGGGAGGCTGCCACTCGCCACTGAGCACCTGATCCATGGCGGTGAAACCAAGTTCCCCCAGAGGCGTCCGTGCTGCTGTTCCACCCATCAGTTTCGGGGCCAGCACGGCAGCCACCTCCTGCACACAGCCCTGACGGATGGCCGCAGCCGCCAGCTCTGGTCCGCACTCCCACAGCACCTGATTGCAGCCCCGGGCTGCCAGGTGTCGCATCAGCGGCAGGGGCTCGCACTGTTCCAGCTCCAGCCGTTCCGGACCGTTCGGAGCCTGCTTGCCGGCGGCCTCCGGGCCATGGGCCACCAGGGTCGCGGCGGATGCTGTGTCCCAGAGCTGTGCCTCGGCGGGAAGGTCCAGACCACGGCTGAGCACAACCCGAAGCGGTTCCGGATCGCGACGGCCGCGACTGGTGAGCAGGGGGTCATCGGCGCGAACGGTTCCACCGCCGACGAGCACCGCATCGCATCCCGCCCGCAACTGATGCACCCAGCGACGGGAGTCGGCACCACTGATCCACTGACTGGCGCCATTGGGCAACGCGGTTCTGCCATCGAGCCCCATCGCCCACTTGAGCACCCCCCAGGGGCGACCCGTGCGGACGCGATGCAGAAAGGCCCGGTTCTGCTCTGCGGCCTCCTGCCGAAGCACACCGGTGATCACCTCAACACCGGCCTGCCGCAGCTGAGCAATCCCGCCACCAGCCACCCGGGGATCCGGATCCTCCAACGCCACAACGACCCTGGATACACCGGCCTGCAGAACAGCTCGGGTGCAGGGAGGTGTGCGGCCGTGGTGGCAGCAAGGTTCCAGGGTCACGATCAACGTGCCACCGGTGGCGGCGGTTCCGGCCTGGGCCAGAGCCCCAACTTCGGCATGGGGCTCACCCGAGCGGGCATGGAACCCCTCCCCCACCAATCGGCCCTCACGGTTGAGAACCACAGCCCCCACAAGGGGATTGGGGCTGGTGCGACCTTCAGCCAGCGCAGCCAACGCCAGGGCCCGGCGCATCCAGAGGTCCCACATCAGCTCAGGGGCAGGTCCTGCAATGACCGCCACTCACCCACCACGTAGGGAGGCACCGGCAGCTCGGTGAACACCCCCGGCAACATCAGACGCAGGGGTCGGTTGTTGCTGAGGTCATCAAGGAGGGGGTCGAGGGCGAATTCCGCAGCCGCCTCGCGGCCATCGGTGGCCAAGGCTGGGTTGGCCAGGGTGATGTCGTCCAGGTCCCAGGCCCTGCGCCCGGCTTCCACCTGAAGACTCACCGGATGGTCGAGGCGGAGTTTGCCGGGATAACCAACGATGCGGAGCACCACGGGTTCACCGGGCTTCCCCTCGCGGTAGGCCACCGCCTGCCAGCTGTCGTAGTCCAGATCGCGAAGGCTCTCGAGGCTGCGCACCATCCGCGTGCCGTTGTCGGATTCGTGCTCATGCACCTGGGCCCATCCCTGGGGTGCCGCCGTGAACAGCACCAGAACGGCGATCAAACAGCAGAGCAGCCGGCGCATGGGAGATCGGTCAGTGGGCGAATTCTCACAGTCCGGCTTGGAGCCCCGTGGAATTCACAGATAATTCGTTTATGGATTTGTTTTTTCAATCTGCTGGGGAACTCAGTGGGATCTTCAAATCACTAGGTATCGGACTGGACGTCAGTCAGCTCAGTGCCGGTTCACTGAATGGCAGGTTTCAGTTGACCGGCAACGCTGTCCTGCCCCTGATGTCGATCAAAACCGACCAGATGCTGGTCTGTCAGGGCGACCGCCGGCCTGGTTTTCTCCCCTTCTCCATCAACACTCGAGGTGACCACCCCCTGGTGAGGGGTGAAGAGGTGTCGCCCCTCAGCATCCATGGCTTTCAAAGCAGCCTGAAGGACTCGTACTTCGTGCTTCAGCCAGGTTGTGAAATCCAGGTGGCCATGGTCTGCAAACAGCGGTTGCAACGGCTGGCGGTCGCCACCAACGAACAGCGGGCCTTGGATCGGATCAACAGTGTGAATTCAGCAGCCGTCACCCCTGAGCAGTTCCAGCGGCTGGTTGAGCTCACCAAGCCACAACTTCACGATCCGATTCAGGCGGAACTGATCGAAGCCGAGCTGCTGGAACTCTTGAGCGACCGACGCTTGAGCCAGCTCAATGGCGGTGATCTGAGCCATCGCGCCGGGCTGATGAAGGACCTGATCGCCTGGGGGCAGGGCAACCCCACGGAAGTCATCTCCCTGGAAGACCTCACCACCACGATCTTCGCGTCGCGCTCCTCAATCGTGCACAGCTGTCGCGCCAGCTTCGGCATGGGGCCGATGGCCCTGTTGAAACAGATCCGTCTCGGTCAGGTGCAGGCGGTGCTGCTGAACCCGCAACGCCAGGCGTCGATGGGGTTCAGCACAGTCCAGGCCGTGGCAACCCACTTCGGCTTCAGCAGTCGCAATCATTTCGCCCGCGATTACCGCCAGCTGTTCGGTGAGGCACCGAGTGAAACGCTTCAGCGTTCCGCCACGCCGGGAATCCGCTCCCACCCGGTGTCCGTGGCCCACAGGCCCCAGATGGCCATGGCCCGCAGGTAGTGGCAGGCACGGAAGGTGTTCACGGCAGTGATCGCCTCCGGGGTGCGGAACTGCAGACCGCCTGAATACACCTGGCCCACCACGGCTGAGCAGATGGCCAACGCCGTTTTGCTCTCTCCCATCAGCCGGTAGTAACTGGCCAAACCGAAATTGATGCCGGTCCACACCTCCAGCGGGTGCGTGCCATTGGGGTCCAGGGGACTGCCATCCCGCCGCAGACCATTGGCCACGCCGAGACGTCCAGACTCAAACCGCTCAAAACAGGCCTCCTTCACCGCCTTCAGGGTGCTGCGTGCCCTGGCGTCACTGACCACCGGTGGCAGCCCCAGCAGCCGGGCGTAAAAGTCACCGCAGAGTTGATCCGCCATCACCACCGGTGTGCCGCTCTCGGCATCGATCCGGTAGTACTCGCCGTTCCAGAGCAGGTCGTCGAAGTTGGCGCGGGATTGCTCGAGCCAGGCACCGAACCGCCGCTGTTCCGCGGCGGTATCCAGGCCGAGATCAAGCTGCAGCCGCTGAGCCATCGCCAGCGCGGCCTCCAGGGCCGCGATCCAGAGTGCGCCGCAGTAGGCACTCACACCCTGCAACGGCCAGTCGTCAAAGGTTTGATCAGGGGCACCGCCGTTGTCGGGGAGACCATCGTTGTTGACGTCAAAGCCTTTGAGGTAATCGAGGGCCTGAACCGCAGAGGGCCAGCACTCCGCCAGAAAGCGCAGGTCTTCGCCGGTGGGCGCAAGGCGGAAGGTGCGCCACACCTGCAGCACGTAATCACTGGCCAGATCCTTCCAGAGGTTGCAGTCCTGATAGGCGGTGTAATTGGTGGCGTCGAAAGGACGTTCGTTGGGGGCCCCCAGGTCATGGGGCGTCGCTCCCGCCACCTTGCGGTCCGCCTCCACCCGGCCGCGGCCCTGGGTGAAATACCAACCGATCGGCCGTTGGCTGGCATCCGCAGCAGGAATGGCACGGGCAAAACTGCGCAGCACCGCTTTGTCCAGCTCCGGCCAGAGCTGCAACAGCGCCAGTGAGCCGTACAGGCGCACGTCAAGACTTTCGTACCAGGCGTAGTCGAGGCACTCCAGAACACCGAAGCGGCCGTGGGGATCCGCCGGTGACGCCGCAGTCCAAAGGCTGCCGCCACTGCAGAGGTCGTAGAGCTCGTTGAACAACGCCATCCGCAGCGGCTCCGGCAATTGCGTACGGGCCAACACCGGCTGCTGCCAGGCATCGATCTGCTCCCGCCATTGGCGCCAATCGCGCAGGGCTTCTGCAGCAATGGCGGCGGCATTGCTGCCGCTGCTGCCGAAGAAGTCGGTGTAACGCCTCAGCGCGCTGCTGCCACTGGCGAAAGCCGTCACCGGCAGGTCCCAGCTGATCACCAGCGGAATCTCACGGCTGGCACCGGGAGCCAGCGTGAATTTCACGGCGATGGCAGCACTGGCCTGCTCGCCGGAACGGCTGGCGCGGTCGTTGTTGCTGTCGGGGATCCGCCCATCGGCGGCGAAGGGGGTCCACAACTCACTGCCATCACCGCTGGGATCCCAGCGGCTGCAGCGCATCACCTGCACGCCGTCCAAGTCATCCGGCAGAGCCAGGCACCACTGACCCTCGCCTTCCGCCAGTGGCATCGAGGGCTGGCCCTCCAGCAGCACTCCGCTCAATCCCGGCTGATCAACCTGGCGGTTGCGCTGTCCTTCACCACGACCGATCGCCGGGGCGTAGTTGTGCTCCGGGCTGCCGTCATCACGGAAATGCACCTCCGCGGCAGCGTCGGTGTTGGTGAACCAACCCACCGTGTTGCGCCAGCACAGCATCAGGGACAACTCCAGCGGCTGATCGGTGGGGTTGCTGAATTGCCAGCGGAACACCGCCACCGGATAGCTGGTGCGCTGGTAATCCCCAGGAAGGATGGGACTGAAGGCCTCGCACAGAACGCCGGCGCGGTAGACGTCCTCGTGGTGGGTCCAGCTGAGGGGATAGCGGGCGGCGTAGGTGCCGGTGCTGCGGCCCTGGGTGCTGGCGGGGTACCACTGCCAGGCGCTCAGGGGTGTGCCGCCACTGGGGTCGGTGTCATCACGGTCGGGAGCCGTGGCCAGGGCATGGGCACGGACGTCCTCGCCCTGCTGCTCCCAGAGGGCGAACTGACAGTCGGGGATCGATCCGAACCAGTGCTCCCCACCATCGAGGTTCCAGAGGTTGAAGGCTCCGCTGGGGGAACGGCCGAGGCAGCCAGCCCCGAAGCCGCCGAGGGGCATGCCGTGGTCGGGGCCATCGTCGAGGTTGCTGGCGTACCGCACGGTGTAAGGCGACTCCCAGCCCAGGCCGAAGCGACGACTCCAGCTGGCCTCCGGCGGTTGCCATGGTGTGTTGTTGACGCCACGCCCCAGCAGCGAACGCAGAGCGGAAAGTCCGAAGGGGGCCATGCAGCGCGGGCAGTCGCCCCAGATTGCCAGGTTTCACCAGCTCAGCCAGCGCTGAAATCAGGCGGACTGTCCTCGGCATCCAGCAGGGCATCCAGGGTCACCGCCGTTCTCACCAACGCCTGATACCGCTGCAGCGTTCGCCGGTTCTGATCCAACCAACGCCCTGGAGCCGTCCCTCCATCCAGCTGCGGATGCTCACTGTCCATCAGCGGCAGGTCCTCCTCCCGAGCGATCAGGGCCAGCAACAACTCATGCAGGCGTTGACGACGCTGACTGGAGGGGCTCATGACGCCTTCATCAATTCCTGAAGGCGCCGCTCCGCCAGCGGCGGCAGCTGCACCGGATCAGCGGTGTAGGACCGTGCCCGATCGATGCGGGCCTTGATCGGCGCCTCGGCCACCGGCCAACTGGTCAAATCGAAGTGGGTGTAAATGCCTTCAACAGCCTGCAACGGTTGGCTGATCAGGTCGTCATAATCCAGCTCCAACAGCTGTTGCGCTGGGATCAGATGACGGGAGGCCTCAAACGCTTCCAGCAGCTCCCGATGGGCCGTCGCCGTCTCTTCAACCTGTGTGGGGGGATCCGGCAGCGGCTGCAGCCCCACCAACGCCCCCAACCGTTGCTTCACCTGCACCAACGAGCGGATTGAGTCGACCGGAGACCGGCGTAGCAGCACAAACCGGGCCCGAGGGAAATGCTTCAGCACCAGCCTCACCCGGGCGGTGTGCACCGAGTTCTTGATCAACCAGTGCGATTTACCTGCACCGTCATGCAGCCAGGTGAGCCGGCAGAACGTCAACCACTGCCGCTCATAGGCCGTGCTGGTCTCCAGCACATGCCGGCGAAAGTTCGCGAGATAGTCCCGCGGGAACGCCATGCCGCCCATGTTGGTGTCGAAGGTGAGCCGTGCCAGGCCGAGTTCGTCCTCCTGGGGGTCATCCGGGCCCCAGGGCACCGCATCGATCGGCCGAACCCGGGTCATCCAGACCTTCATCAAAGGGGCAATCCAGGGCTGAAGCAGCAACGCCACCTGGGGAGCCATCGTGAGCGTGTTGCGGGCTGTTGCCACGACGGGATCACAGGCCAGCAACTGGTGGAGGAAGGTGGTGCCACTGCGCCAATGGCCAATGATCACGATCGGATCATCCGGCAGCTGCACCCGCCGCAAGCGCTGGGCATACAGAAGCGATTGCAGCCAGGCCAACGGCTCCACCAGGAGTCCGCTGAGGCCGATCAACAAGCCCACCCCCCAATGGGAGAACGAGGGACGGCAGCGCTGCAGCCCCCGCCAGAGCACCGATGGGCGGATGAAGCCCGTGGCCACCAACCGATCAACCACCAGCTCAGCCCGTGCCATGGCTTCAAGAGGTCTGGCCACCAGAATGCCTGAATGATCGATGTGATCGGCACTGACGCAGGGGCACCGGCCTCGCTGCCCGCTGCGCAGCAAGCCCTGATTCGAGCTGCCGAACAGATCGCCGCACCGCGCCGGCTTCAGCCAGCCCTTGAAACATGGCTGGAAGGCCCGGTTCCCCTGATCGACAGCGACGACCCCCGCCATCTGGTGGAGGTGCTCAGCGCTCTCTCCGCCCAAACCAACGCGGTGGTGCTGGCCAGCGGGGACCCGCTCTGGTTCGGCATCGGCAGAATCCTGGCGGAGCGCCTCGGGCCGGAGCGGCTGCGCTTTCATCCCGCGCCCACCTGCCTGCAACTGGCCTTTGCCCGCATCGGTCGTCCCTGGCAGGACGCCCGCTGGGTGAGCCTGCATGGACGCGATCCCGAGCCCCTGGCCCGGGAACTGCAGACGCGGCCGAGGGCCCTGGCGGTGCTCACCGATCCTGGCCGTGGCGGTGCCGACGCCGTGCGCCGCTGTCTGCGCAGCAGCGGTCTGGAGGCGAGCTATCAGCTCTGGCTGGGGGAAAACCTTGGCCGTGCCGACGAACGGATGCGGCTGATCCCGGCCGATGCCCCCCTGCCGGAGCCACTGCAGCCCTTGCTGGTGGCGCTGTTGATCGCCGAGGAACCGTCCATTCCGAACGAGAGGGCGTTGCCCTTGTTCGGTCTGGAGGATGGCCTGTACCTCCAGCACCCGGATCACCCCGGGCTGATGACCAAGCGGGAGGCACGCATCCAGTTGCTGGCGGATCTTGAGCTACCGGATCAAGGAGTGCTCTGGGACCTTGGGGCCGGCACGGGCAGCATCGGCCTGGAGGCCCTTCGCCTGCGGCCCCAGCTCAGGCTGCTGGCGGTGGAGCGCCGGGCCGGTGGGGCTGCCTTGATCCAGGCCAATGCCGAGCGGCTCGAGGTGATGCCCAGCGCCGTGGTGGAAACCGATGCGCTGAGCCTGCTGTCCGCCGACCTGCCTGACGGCCTGGACCAACCGGATCGCGTGTTGCTGGGTGGTGGCGGCCCCCATCGCGAGGCGCTGCTGAAGGCAGTGCTGCAACGGTTGCGTCCATCGGGGATCGTGGTGATTCCGCTGGCGACCCTTGAAGCGGTGGCCACCCTGCGGCCGCTGCTGGAACAGTCAGGACTGACGGTGCAGCTCAATCAATTGCAGGCCTGGCGAGGCCAACCCCTCAGCGATGGCACTCGCCTGGCACCGATGAACCCGATCCTGAGCCTGAAAGGCACGAAATCGTGATATCACCGTGATTTTATTGAGACGATATCGTCTCAATCTGGACTGGATCGCCAGGGCGAATGCCCAGGCGACGGGCCTCCCCGGCCCGCAACTCCACCACCCCATCACTGGGATCCGCCGGGCCGTAGCTGGGGCATGGCAGCTTCGGACAAACCGGAACATCAGCCGCAATGGCCATCACCCGGTTGTCCCGCAGAAACAGCATGTCCAGCGGCGCCAGGGTGTTGAGCATCCAGAAGCTCAGCGGCCTGGGACGGTCAAAGGGAAACCACATGCCCCGCAGCGGCGGCAGGGCCGGCCTCTGCATCAGACCGATCTGCTGCTGCTGTGGGGTGCGGGCTACCTCCAGGGCGATGCAGCGCCGGTCTTCCAGGCACCATTGCGCGGTGACGGGCAGCTGCTGCGGTGCCGGTAGATCCATGCTCAACCGTCCCCGACGACAGGACCGAGGCTGTAACCACGACCGCGCACCGTCAACAGCAACCGCGATTCGCCGTCGGCTTCCAGCTTCTGGCGCAGGTAGCGCACATACACCTCCACAACATTGCTGCTGGCCCGTTCGTCCTGCCAGACCTCCTGCAGCAACTGCTCACGGCTGAACACCTGTCCCGGCGACCGCATCAACACCAGCAGCAGGGCGAACTCCCGGGCCGTGAGGGCCACGGTGCGGCCGGCGCGTCGCACCTGACGGGTGGCGGGATCAAGACTGAGATCACCCAGTTCCAGCAACGTCGGCCGTTGACCCAGGCGGGCCTGCACGGTGCGATGCAGTCGCAGGCGGAGCAGCAGATCACTGGGACCAATGGACGACAGCCAGAAGTCATCCGCCCCTGCGCAGAGACAGGCCGCCCTGGCATCAACGCTGTCTTGTTCCAGATCCAGAAGGATCGGCATCCCCCGGAAGCGCTGACGCAGGTCCCGCACCTTGGCGGCCTGATCAGCAGCCAGAACAGCCGCCAGCGGCTCCTCACCCACCTGCACCGTGCTGGAGGCCACACCGGCACTGAGCCAATCCACTGTGCTGTAGCCCGATGCCGCCAGCCGTGGAGCCAGAGCCACCGCTGACGCTCCCACCAACAGCAGAAGCGGGTCAGCGGTCATCCCTTATCTGGCTTGGCGATGTGCGGCAGGCCCCAACCCAGCTTGTTGCGCAGCACCTGGAAGAACTCATGATCCACCAACCGCACGAAACGCACCGGGTGTTCACTACGACGGATCAGAACGCGGTCCTCAGGCCAGACATAGCAACCAGCACTGCCGTCCACCACCATCATCAGACGTTCAGGAGTCGCCGGGAACACCGTCACCGGTTCACGGTCGCTGAACACCAGCGCGCGGGAGGCCAGGGAATGGGGAGCGATCGGCG
>ERZ802830.4079-NODE-4079-length-11912-cov-8.62781_pt1 | contig 11912 bp, 14 predicted proteins | sample MGYA00345654_ERZ802830 | MGnify/ENA primary metagenome ERZ802830 (study PRJEB30503, sample SAMEA104212375) | marine metagenome | biome: Westerlies Biome; feature: [SRF] surface water layer (ENVO:00010504) within the epipelagic zone...; material: water... | reverse complement strand
GCACGGTGCAAGTTATCCCGCATGTGACGGACGCGATTAAGGCTTTTGTCCGTTCAGAAACTGATGATGTTGATTTTGTCCTTTGCGAGATTGGCGGCACGGTTGGCGATATTGAAGGTCTGCCGTTTTTTGAGGCCATTCGTCAGTTGGGCAATGACCTGCCACGCAGTCATTGCATTTATATTCACCTGACTCTGCTGCCTTATATTCCGGCGGCGGGAGAGATGAAGACCAAACCGACGCAACACTCTGTTAAGGAATTGCGCTCCATCGGTATTCAGCCGGATATTTTGCTGTGCCGTTGTGATCGCCCGATACCCGAAGGCGAGAAACGCAAAATCGCGCTGTTTTGTAATGTGCGCGAAAGCGCCGTCATTATGGCGCAGGATGTTGATACGATTTATGCCGTGCCGGAGGCCTATCACATGGAGGGGCTGGACACTGAGGTATTGGAGTCATTTGGCATGAGCGATGCTCCCGCCCCTGACCTGACGCGATGGCGGAAGGTTGTTGAGCCGGTTCGCGCACCCGAAGGTGAGGTGAATATTGCGATTGTCGGCAAATATACTGAACTTAAAGATGCCTATAAGTCTCTCACCGAGGCCTTGCAACATGGTGGCATTGCCAATCGTGTGCGGGTGAATTTTGAGTGGCAGGATGCGGAAGTTTTTGAGCGCGAGGATGCTGCGGCTTATTTGGAGAAGGTGAACGGCATTTTGGTGCCGGGCGGTTTTGGTGAACGCGGGTCGGAGGGCAAGATTGCCGCCGCGCATTTTGCTCGCACCCGCAATGTGCCATATTTTGGCATTTGCTTTGGCATGCAGATGGCGGTTTTGGAAGCTGCGCGTAACCTTGCCGGCATTACAGATGCCAGTTCCACCGAATTTGGCGGCAATGGCTCGCCATTGATTGGCCTGATGACTGAATGGATGAAGGACGACCAGCTTGAAACCCGTGGCATTGATGTTGATATGGGCGGTACGATGCGGCTTGGTGCATATCAGGCGCGGCTTGCGGCGGGCAGTAAGGTTGCTGAGATTTACGGCAGTGAGGTGATATCCGAACGTCACCGCCATCGCTATGAGGTGAATATGGCCTACCGCGAACAGCTTGAAGCGACGGGGCTGGTGTTTTCCGGTGTCTCGCCGGACGGCTTATTGCCGGAGATTGTCGAGTTTAAAGACCACCCGTGGTATATTGGTGTTCAGTATCACCCCGAATTAAAATCGCGGCCTTTTGAACCGCACCCGTTATTTTCGTCTTTCATTGAAGCGGCGCTCAAGCAGAGCCGTCTTGTATAGGATATAGTCGTGATGCAAATGAAACTTGATAAATGGAATATCGCGATTGGGGACGGTGCGCCGTTGGTTGTGATGGCAGGGCTGAATGTGCTGGAGGATGAGACGCTGGCGTTGGAGGTCTGTGCCGAGTTGAAATCAATCTGCGCCGATTTGGGCTTGCCGTATATTTTCAAGGCGAGTTTTGACAAAGCCAATCGCTCTTCCGTGACCAGCTATCGCGGGCCGGGGCAGGCGGACGGGCTTGCCATGCTCACCAAGGTCAAGGCCACGCATAATGTGCCGATTGTGACCGACCTGCACACGCCCGAGCAAGCCGAACCCGTTGCGGCGATTGCCGATGTGGTGCAACTGCCGGCGTTTTTGGTGCGCCAGACAGATTTGGTTGTCGCGGCGGCAGAGGCCGTGGGCGCGCAACAAGGGTGGTTGCATGTTAAGAAGGCGCAGTTTTTGGCGCCGTGGGATTGCGCGAACATCATCACCAAAGCCCGCGAGGTTGCGCCCGATATACAGATTATCCTGTGCGAGCGCGGCACGAGTTTTGGTTATAATAATTTGATTGTCGATATGCTTGGCATTGCCGAGATGAAGAAGCTTGGCGTGCCGGTGACGATGGATGCCACCCATGCGGTTCAACTTCCCGGTGCTGACCCGCGCACGACCAATGCTCGGGGGGGCAGTGCGTCAACCGGTGGGCGGCGCGAGGGTGTGCCGGTGCTGGCAAAAGCGGCGGTGGCGGCCGGCGCGAATGGCGTGTTTTTAGAATTCCACCCCGAGCCGGATAGCGCGCTTTGCGACGCGCCGAGTTGCTTGCCCCTTAGCGGCGCCCGCGACCTGCTCAGTCAGCTTAAAACCTTGCACGACGCAGTGAGTTAGCCCTAAAGTCTTCCCAAGCACGCACACAAATAAGCGTGAGGGAAGAATATGATAAGTTTGCCCAACCTCTATAATTGGTTGCTTGAAAACATCTTATGGATGCTCATTGTTTTTCTAATAGTCGAACTTATTCTCTGGTATTTAGAAACAAGTTTGCTGGCACTTTTTGAACAAGCTAAAGATTTTTTTCTTAAAAACCCTGAATTCATTTTGTTGTTATTGATTGGCATAATTATCTTTTCAGCTTTCATTTCTGAAACTCAAAAGTTTTGGGTTTTCCCCCCTGATAAGAATAGCAAATGGGATGGCGCATCTACACGCTCGCTCATATTGGCTTTGGGTGCTGTTGGCGTAATATATGGGTTAATTTTATCCGCGAGAAGACTGGAAAAGTTTTCTCATCAAGTCGAGACTTCCGAGAGAAACCTGTTTAATGACCGCTTGAGCCGCGCGATTGAGGCTTTAGGGACCAAGGATAATCTAGCTGTACGCAATGCCGGATTGCGTCTGATTGATAGCCTGATTAAAGACACGCATGCTGACACCGGTAATCGAATTTTACTGCTGGATATTCTGCACGGCTATATTCGTGATCGCGCGGTAAAGCCATCACGCGATGAAGATGGCAATCTGCCGGATACCCCGTCAAGAGAAACACGCACTGATATTGAATTGGCGATAAAAATTCTTTTTGACCGCGTTCAACGAGAAAGGCATAGACAATACCCGTTGAACAATTTGGATTTGCGTGGGCTGCAATTATTTGAATTTGATTTGCGGCGCGCGGATTTGAAGCGCGCCACTCTTGAGGGCGCGGATTTGCGTAATGCCAATCTTCAGGGCGCGGATTTGCGTAATGCCAATCTTCAGGATGCCAATCTTCGGGATGCGGATTTGGAGCGTGCCGAGCTTCAGGGCGCAGATATATCTGGTGCCATGTTCTTCAAAATCAAAAACCTGACACAGGAAATGTTGGATAGATGTATTTATGAACCAGACCATGCGCCCGAAATTCTATTCGCAGATTTAGAATTATCATTCCGTTGTGCTTTCGAATGAGGGCGAGATGCGCGTGGCAATGGCAGGAGGCGCTTTGTTGAAAGCGGTGAATGGATAGATGAAGGAACCCCTTGGTGGTATGACGGCGAGTGTGAAGAAGAGGGCGACTCTCAAGAACCCTAAACCCTGTCTTTCCCAATGCTTCGCATGAGGTTTTTGATGAGGTAGCGGTGGTTGTCGTTAATGTTGCGGTAGTATTCCATCATTTTGCGCATTTGCCAGTTGAGGACGGCTGAGTAGTCGGGCGGGGCGGCGAGGGCGTCGATGCTCACGCCGAGTTTGTCGGCAAAGGCGGCGAGGTGTTTATCCGGCACGGGCTGGAAGCCATATTCATAGGATCGATACTGCCCGGGCTTGGTGATGCCGTCTGCCATTTCATAGCGCGACAGGCCGTTATAGACGCGGTAGAGCCACAGATTTTCTCTGATGTTTTCGGCATTTCCGGCGTTCATATTTGTTGGCATGCTCTCTGGCATGTTAGCCGGTTTATTATTTTTTATTTTGCCATCGATGCTCATGGCGCGGTCTCCTGTTCCTAACAAACCGACACCATCCGCATGAATGGTGTCGGGGTGGTAGAGCAACCGAACCTGAGCACGGCTACGACGTATTTGGCATAGCCTTATTTCGTCGTCACCCCGACATGAGGCATGGGTGAACGAGTTTTCCGCATATTCATAAAAAAAGGCTTAATGCCTGTTCCTGAAATCAGGAGGTGCATTAAGCCACATACGCAATACAAATTGCGGCTCGGTTAAGGGCGTTCTACTTCCCCGCAGATGACGTTCCGCATCTGCCCATAAATATTAGCAAAAATTTAACGCCCCGTATAGGGTGCGACATCTTGTGCGGGGATGTAAAGGTCAGCAGGTGGTTCGCCGGTCTGGTAAAACACATCAATGGGGATGCCGCCACGCGGATACCAGTAGCCGCCAATCCGCAGCCAGCGCGGTTCCATGCAGGTTATCAGGCGTTTGGCAATCTCAATGGTGCAGTCCTCGTGAAACGCGCCATGGTTGCGAAAACTCCCCATAAAAAGCTTGAAACTTTTACTTTCGACCAAATACTTTTCCGGCACATAGTCAATAATCAGGCGGGCAAAATCCGGCTGTCCCGTTTTCGGGCAAATCGAGGTGAATTCCGGCACGGCAAAGCGCGCAATGTAAATTGTGTCGGGATGCGGGTTCGGCACACGCTCCAGCACCGCCTCATCGGGCGAATTGGGCATGGGCGTTTGCTGCCCAAGCATGGTGCTGCCGGTTGTGTCGCTTCCCTCTTTAGTTGACCCCTCAGTTGACCCCTCAGTTGACATGACGACTTCCCTGATAAAGGCAGGACTGACCAAGGCTGTCGCGGAAAACTTCCACCGCGCTCAAATCCGGCAGGTCAGGCATCAGGTGTTCCCAGAGCCAGAGACAAATATTCTCCAGCGTCGGGGTTTCCAGCCCGTCAATCTCGTTCAGCATATGATGGTCAAGTTGCTCGCGCAGATGCTCCAAAATCGTGCCGAATTCAGAAAGGTCAACAATCTGTCCGGTTTTGTCGTTCGGCATACCCGTCAGAGTCACGCGCACACGAAATGAATGACCATGTATCCGGCGGTTGGGATGGCCGGGGTCATAACTCTCGAGGCAGTGCGCCGCGTCAAAACAAAATTCACGTGTCAGTTGCATTTTTTCCCCAAACAAAAAGGGTGTTCAGGGCTTATGCCCCATCCGCACGAAATCGTCAATAAAGACACATGCTATGAAATGCCGATAATTTTATGCGTCTGCAAGCTCAACCGCCATTGCGGGTTCTGCAAACAAAACACAATGCTCGCCTGAATATTATGGTGATAGGCCTCTTCATCCTCAACCTCCATGGGCTGTATGAAGAAATGCTCGAAATCATAATCGGCAAATTCATAAGGGGAGAGTGTGTCCTGCGGGTAAACGAATTTCAGCTCATGCCCGCGATTTTGCACGATCGCGCTGTTCGGCTTCGGGCTGACGCATATCCAATCCAAATTGGCAGGCGCGATTTGCGTGCCATTGGTTTCAACGGCTGTCTCAAAACCATGCGCCTTGCACGCTTCTAACAGCGTCGTATCCAATTGAAGAAGCGGCTCACCACCCGTAAACACGATATAGGCATCAGCCAATGCGTCTTTATCAGGCCAAAGCGCGGCGATTTTATCGGCAAGTTCTTCAGCCGTGGTGAATTTGCCGCCATTCTCCCCATCAGTGCCGATGAAGTCTGTATCGCAAAAAGTGCAAGCCGCCTCGGCGCGGTCAGCTTCAAGTCCTGACCAGAGATTGCAGCCGGCAAAGCGACAAAATACTGCCGGACGCCCGGATTGTGCGCCTTCGCCTTGCAAGGTGTAGTAAATCTCTTTCACGCTATAGGTCATGTTATCCTTTTTTCTTTGTACCTTTATTTTCCTCTAGCCATTGTTCATATCCCTTGGAACGAAGCTCGCAGGCGGGGCAGTCATTACAGCCATAGCCCCAAACATGGCGAGTCGTGCGATCACCGCGATAACAGCTATGAGTGGTTTCGCGGATTAGCTCAACCAGCGTTTCACCACCTAATGTCTCTGACATAGCCCATGTCGCGGCTTTGTCGAGATACATAAGCGGGGTTTCAATCTCAAGGGGGGCATCCATTCCTGCCGATATCGCTTTGGCGAGATGGTCGAGTGTGTCGCGGCGGCAATCGGGGTAGCCTGAATAATCTGTCTCGCACATGCCGCCAACCAAAACCGATAGCCCGCGCCGATAGCCTATCGCCGCCGCATAGGTCAGAAACAGCAAATTGCGCCCCGGAACAAAAGTTGAAGGGAGGCCGTTTTCCAAAACTCGAATTTCCCCGTCACCTGTCAACGCCGTGCCGCCAATATCTGCCAATGCGGGCAGGGACAGCACATGGTCGTCGCCTAACCTTGCCGTCCAATCGGGGAAGGCAGTGCGTAATTGCGCCAGCACATCCAGCCGGCATTCCAATTCGATACGGTGCGTTTGCCCATAGTCAAAGCCGACTGTCTCAACATGGCTATAGGTTGCCAGCGCATGCGCCAGACATACAGTGGAGTCTTGCCCACCGGAAAACAGCACCAATGCAGTCCGAGAATCTGTCATGCTTCATTACTAGCAGTGCGGCGAGACAGGTCAATAACTCTGGATGTATTTGCACATTTTTTAAATTTTCGGTAAGACACACCCAACAGGTGAAACGGAAAGAATATGACAGCAATTATAGATATTATTGGACGCGAAATCATTGATAGTCGGGGTAATCCAACTGTTGAAGTGGATGTTTTGCTTGAGGATGGCGGCTTTGGTCGTGCCGGAGTGCCATCGGGTGCCTCAACAGGCGCGTTTGAAGCTGTCGAACTGCGCGATGGCGGCGACCGTTATAATGGTAAGGGCGTCTTGAACGCCGTAAATGCCGTTAACCAGGAAATTTTTCAGGCACTGAGCGGCTTTGATGCGCTGGAACAGCAACATATTGATCGTACGCTGATTGCGCTGGATGGAACGGATAACAAAGCCCGCCTCGGCGCCAATGCAATTCTCGGCGTATCCTTGGCAGTGGCGAAAGCGGCGGCAGATAGTCTTGGTTTACCTCTATGGCGCTATGTCGGGGGTACTCAAGCGCATATTATGCCGTTGCCAATGATGAATATTCTTAATGGTGGCGCACATGCGGATAACCCGATTGATATTCAGGAATTTATGATTCAGCCCGTCTCCGCACCTAGTCTCAGCGAAGCCGTGCGGATGGGTGCTGAAGTGTTCCATGCGCTTCGCGGGTTGCTGACTGCCGACGGTCTGTCTACAGGGATAGGTGATGAAGGCGGGTTCGCGCCGAATATAGCCTCCACACAAGCGGCGCTGGATTATGTGATGAAGGCCATAGAAAAAGCCGGTTATAAGCCCGGCACCGATATGACCTTGGCGCTTGATGCCGCCTCAACCGAATTTTATAAGGATGGTGTTTATCACTTGGCCGGTGAGGGCAAGAAACTCACTGCCGACCAGATGGTCAGCTATTATCAGGACTTGGTGAAAGCTTATCCGATTAAATCAATTGAAGACGGTATGGACGAGGATGATTGGGAAGGCTGGGCCGCGCTCACTGCCGCTATTGGTGATGATGTGCAGTTGGTCGGCGATGATTTATTCGTCACCAATCCTGTGCGCCTGAAAAAGGGCATCGATATGGGCGTCGCCAATTCTATTTTAGTGAAGGTTAATCAAATCGGAACATTGAGCGAAACACTTGAGGCTGTAGAGATGGCGCATAAAGCCGGATATACCGCTGTTATGTCTCATCGCTCCGGCGAAACAGAAGACTCAACGATTGCTGATCTGGCTGTGGCAACCAATTGTGGGCAGATTAAAACCGGCTCGCTGGCACGTTCAGACAGGCTCGCCAAATATAACCAGCTCATTCGGATTGAAGAGATGCTGGGCGACACGGCACATTATAACAATGGTGCATAGCATCGGTTCCTAAGACTTTTTAAAGGCTCGACTCAGTTTCACCTTGACCAGACGAATCACTTTGTGATTCTCTGTGTTTATTATGATGATTCGTTTTTCAACATCACCAGTGACGCCTCATACTGTCGGACGTAAACCTTTGCGCTTACGTTTTCTGGTTATGCCATTTTGCTTGGCGCTATTGGGGAGCTATCTCACCTACCACGCATTGCAGGGTGATCGCGGTTATTTTGCATGGGGTGCGTTAAGTGAACAACGAGCTGAAAAAGATAAGGAATTGCTGGCGCTTCAATTAGCAAATGCTGAATTATTAGCGCGTATCGACCTGCTTTCCGGCCCAACACCGGATCCGGATTATCTGGATGAGCGTGTACGCGATGTGCTTGGCTTCTCTGCTGCAGGTGAGACGGTAATTTTGATACCAAAAGCCGATTAATCTTAAAATTCCCAAGAAATTGATATATATAGTTGTTTATGACAGTGGTTATAGACAATCTTACACCTGATAAACGCCCCCGCCATCCGGAAAAAGCCAATCGTCCGGACAGTGAGGTTCTGCGCAAGCCCTCTTGGATTCGTGCCAAGGCGCCCGGTGCAGGGCCGGAGGCCGGAGTTTATGCAGAAACCAAGAAAATTATTAAAGATAATAATCTTGTGACGGTCTGCGAGGAAGCTGCCTGTCCGAATATTGGCGAATGTTGGTCGCAACGCCATGCCACGATGATGATTATGGGAGAGATTTGTACCCGCGCCTGTGCATTTTGCAATGTTAGCACGGGTATGCCGCTTCCGTTGGATACGGATGAGCCGGCACGGGTAGCTGATGCTGTTGCCAAGCTTGGCTTACGTCATATCGTGATTACATCGGTTGACCGCGACGACCTCAATGATGGCGGTGCGCAGCATTTTGCCGATACGATTTATGCTATTCGTGCAAATTCGCCTGAAACGAGCATTGAAATCCTGACACCTGATTTTCTTAGAAAAGAAGGTGCATTGGAGATTGTCGTTGAGGCGCGGCCTGATGTTTTCAATCATAATCTGGAAACCACACCAAGGCTTTATCTGAATATCCGCCCCGGAGCGCGGTATTTCCATTCAATGCGCCTGTTACAGCGTGTGAAGGAAATTGACCCGACGATTTTCACCAAATCCGGCATTATGGTTGGGCTTGGTGAAAGCCGTGAGGAAGTTATGCAGGTGATGGACGATATGCGCTCTGCCGATATTGATTTCATCACGATTGGGCAATATCTCCAGCCAACCCGAAAACATGCGCCCATTGATAGGTTTGTTACTCCCGAGGAATTCGAATCTTATGCGACGATGGCTCGTGCCAAAGGGTTTTTGATGGTCTCGGCAACGCCTCTAACGCGCTCGTCACATCACGCAGATGAGGATTTTGCCAAGCTTAAAGCCGCAAGAGAAGCGCAACAGGCACGACAAGTGTGAAGTCAGATTGACGGAAGCAGTTTCTCTTATCCGGCATAGCCCATTTTCTGCACAGCAAATGTATGACCTTGTGCGCGATGTTGATAATTACAGCAAATTTGTACCCTATTGCACCGCCTCACGGGTGATTTCTGTCAATGAGGGAACAAAAGGGCAAGCTGTCATGCTTGCTGATTTGCGGGTCGCCTATAAAATGCTTCGGGAGACCTATACCAGCAAGATATCACTGGATACTGCGGCATGTTCTATTCATGTTGCGCAGGAAAATGGGCCATTTCGCCAGTTAGATAATCGGTGGACGTTTACGGATACGCCGGAAGGTTCGGATATTCATTTTTATCTAGATTTTGAGTTTGGCGTGCCGTTATTGCGGCAAATTATTCAGCCGATGATGGGTCGTGTCGTCGAAAAATTTGTTTCAGCCTTTGAAGATCGTGCGCTCGAAATATATAGCTGAATAAATATAATTAATTAAATCGATTAACCAGCATATTAATAGCATGCTCGACAGTTGCCATGCGAACTTCGTGGCGCCCTAAATCTCCGAAATGCTGACAATCATGTGTTGTGTCACTCTTATAGTGCGTGGCGAAATGAACGGTTCCGACCGGTTTATCTCGTGTCCCGCCGCCCGGCCCGGCAATGCCTGAAACAGCAACACTGATATTCGCACCGCTAATCATCACTGCGCCTTCTGCCATAGCTCTGACAACCTCTTCACTCACCGCGCCCTTATCCTTCAATATTTCGGAGGCTACACCAAGAATGGCGTGCTTGGCTGTATTGGCATAGGTTACATAACTTTGATAGATAACCGCAGAGGAGCCGGGAATTTCCGTTAAAAGCGCGGAAATCATACCGCCTGTACACGATTCAGCTGTGGTTAGGGTGATATCGAGGCGTTTGCAAATATCCAGCAACTCAGTTGTTTTGTCGATAAGAGCCGTTTTAAACATCATTTATCCATATATTTGAAAGAAAAATAAGATAATACCTGCAAGTAGGCCTGCAACCATATCATCAATCATAATGCCGAAGGCACCGGAAAATCGCTTTTCTAGCCATGATATAGGCCAAGGTTTGGCGATATCGAATAAGCGGAACAGGGCAAAGCCTAAAAACACGCTTATTAAACTCATCTCTGCAAAGGCAAGAGTTAGGCTGAGACCGGCAGCCTCATCTATCACAATCATAGATGGATCGTTATCCTGATCGCCAACTGCGTTCAGCCATTCCCGACAAACCCACATCCCGATCAAAAATAATGTAAAGCTTAAGTATAATAGATATAAACCACTATAATTAAACAATATATATGTAGCTATTGGTAGGGCTGCAAGGCTCCCCCATGTGCCGGATGCTGGAGTAATAAAACCGCTACCGCCAAAGCTAGCAAGTAATGTTACTGGCGAGAAAATTGAGAGTTTTTCTGGTGGAGTATGGAGTTTTATCATGGAAATCTTCTCTAAAAGCCTGCCGGAAAGGCAATAGAGGTTACAGCTTGAGCGGCAATACCTTCAGAACGCCCGGTAAACCCCATTTTTTCAGTGGTTGTGGCTTTCACACTTATCCGATTTTCTGGCATATCCAGAATAGCAGCGAGCTGTTGAACCATTTTCTGGCGAAAAGGGCTGATTTTCGGGCTTTCACAAATGATTGTTAGGTCGATGTTAACAATATGAGCTTTTTGTTTGGTAACAAGATTAGCCGCATATTTTAGGAAATCCTTTGAATTCCGGTCTTTATTTGTGGCATCTGACATTGGGAAATGTTCACCGATATCGCCAGCTGCCAGTGCGCCCATGATAGCATCTGTGAGGGCGTGAAGTGCAACATCGGCGTCCGAGTGTCCCTCAAGTGTCTGATCATAGGGAATATTCACGCCGCAAAGCATCACATGGTCGCCATTTGTAAAACGATGAGCGTCAAAGCCTGAACCTGTTCTGTATTCAAGGGTTTCCATGAGGTCACTTCCAACTGTCAACTTGATGTTCTTTTCATCCCCTTCAACGCTTACCACCTCAGTACCGAAATGCTCAACAAGAGATGCATCGTCCGTGAAGGTGTTTTCCATTGTTAAGGCTTTCTCATGCGCTTTCAACAAGGTGCCATAGTCAAAGCCTTGAGGTGTTTGTACACGTTTAAGCCGGTCTCGTGGCAAAGTTTGAGACGTTTGGTCCTCATAGAACAGTTTTACCGTATCTGAGAGGGGTAAAACCGGGATAACTGAGGGTGAGGTTTCGAGGGCGGCGAGTATTCTTGAGATTAAATCCTCAGAGAGATGGGGGCGTGCCGCGTCATGAACCAAAATATTTTGCGGGTTAAGGTTTTGAAGAGCCTTTAAACCTTCAAACACTGATGCTTGTCTTTCTGCCCCGCCGTAAATCGCAGGTAGGCATTTTGTTATTCCCAAAGAGGCGACAGCATACAAATCCAAATCATCGGGATGAATAACTACCTGAATATGGCTAATTAGCTGATGATTTTCAAAGGCTTTCAAAGCATGTTGCAAAACCGGAGCGCCATTGAGGGGCTGGTATTGCTTTGGCAATGCGGATGCCGTCTCATGCGAAGTATTTCCAGCCGAGGCATAAAAGCGATGACCTCGTCCGGCGGCAACGATTAGCGCTATGTTTTGATTTTCTGAATGCTGCGGCATGACACCAACCTAATATGCAAAGCGCATAAAGGCGATATAATTTATATTATCCGCTTGCTCTTTTGGAGTGAATTGCCTACT
>ERZ802830.4078-NODE-4078-length-11915-cov-5.91922_pt1 | contig 11915 bp, 12 predicted proteins | sample MGYA00345654_ERZ802830 | MGnify/ENA primary metagenome ERZ802830 (study PRJEB30503, sample SAMEA104212375) | marine metagenome | biome: Westerlies Biome; feature: [SRF] surface water layer (ENVO:00010504) within the epipelagic zone...; material: water... | reverse complement strand
TAGGTACCTATGTGTTTCGAGATGAGGGTCAACGCCAGCAGGTAAGTGGCTGGGTCGAAGAAGGGGCACTACCACACTTGCTCTTTAGTGGTGCGCCTGGAACAGGTAAGACAACATTGGCAAAAGTTTTACTTAATGAACTAGAAGTAGATGACATGGACATACTAGAAATAAATGCTAGTAATGAAAACAATGTTGATACTATAAGAAATAAAATTACAAACTTTTCATCCACTATGCCGTTTGGCGATATTAAATACGTTCTCTTAGATGAGGCAGATTATATTACTCCCAATGGTCAGGCGGCTTTACGTGGTGTTATGGAAATGTATCACACTAGTTGTAGGTTTATATTAACATGCAACTATCCACAAAGAATTATTCCTGCATTACATAGCAGGTGTCAAGGCTTCCATATTGAGAAGTTAGACATACAAGAGTTTACTGCCAGACTGGCAACTATTTGTATTGATGAAAATGTAGAAATAGACTTAGACACATTAGACACTTATGTACAAGCAAGTTATCCTGATTTGCGTAAAAGCATTAACCTAGTACAACAAAATGTTATAGATGGCAAACTACAACGTCCACAAGATGGGGATCAAGCACAAAGCGACTGGATGCTTAATGCTATTGAAATGTTTAAGGCAGGCAAATACAAAGATGCAAGAACATTAATTTGCACTCAGGCAAGACCCGAAGAGTATGATGACATATACAAGTTTATGTATAGGAACTTAGACTTATGGGGCAATACAGAAATGCAACAAGATCAGGCAGTCGTAATTATACGAAATGGCATGGCCAAAAGTAGTTTATGTGCTGATCCTGAAATTAATCTATCAGCGACTTTAATTGAGTTGCAAATGAATAGCCTTTAGGCTTCGTTATATAATCTTAAAACTTCCGTCACTACAGGGTGTCTTTCAATATCCCCATTAGTAAACTGTACCATTTTAATTCTGTCTGAACCTAATTTAGTTAAACGTTCTATAAAACATTTTAATCCGTTACTATCGTAACCTCTTTCGTGCTGAGCTAAATCACCTGTTACAACTAACTTACTGTTTTCGCCTATTCTGGTTAATAACATTTTCATTTGGTTGTCTGTGGCATTCTGCATTTCGTCTGCAATTATATAAGAGTTCTTAAACGTTCGTCCTCTCATATATGCCAAAGGTGCTACCTCTATTTTATTATCGTTCAACATATATTCTATTTGATCTGGCGAGTAGTATTCCTCAAACACGTCCATTATAGGGCGAGTCCATGGTGCCATTTTCTCTTGTAATGTGCCTGGCAAAAAGCCATGTTGCTCATCTACTGATACTGCTGGCCTAGTTACTACAAACTTATCTAGTTTATTATTTTTTAGTCCTTTAATACCTGCCAATGTTGATATGAATGTCTTACCCGTACCTGCTGGTCCTGTGGCAAACACTATGTTGATGTTTTTGTCCTCTAGTAAACCAAGTAAATCGTCTTGGTTGAAGTTACGAGGTACAATATTAACTTCCTTGTGTCTCTGTCTTTGTAGGGCTCCCCCTTGTATTACTCTCAAATAATCTCCTCCTTTTTGTTTTCTATATTTGTTACAATTTTGTTTTCTTGCTTTTCGTGACATTTAGTCCTCCTTGAAGCCATAAAAAAACCGTGAAGGTAATTTTGACCTGCACGGCTATCGGTTGTATATGTGTCGTCCCAACTTTTTATATGGTTGAATATCATAAATTTTGTATGTTTCTAATGTTGTTTACAATAATATTTAATAGAATGATACGAAATAAAAACTGAGTTGTTAATATAAATGATAAATAGTTGTATGACAATTTCAGTAAAAATACTAAACGACAAAATAGAAGAAGTTTCTAAGTCTAATACACTACTTGATATGCTTATGGAGTTTGAAAAAACATTAGATGAGCTTGATATGTATGCATTTAAAAATTGGGACCAAGGAGAAATATTAGAAGGACCTAGCATAGGTAGGCATTATGTAAATGTTAAACTTATGTATCCTAGTAAAAAAATGCCTGACCCAGAAGGTGCAAAGAGACTTGTTGCAAGGGATTGTTTAGTAAAATATTCCAAAGACTCATTAGAAAGTCCTCGTAGAGTTTTAGCATTTGACGATGTTAAAGTAGAAGTTAGGCCTGATGGCGGACAACGTTTTACACCTAAAACAGAAACAGAGTCCGTATGGGTTGTGGATATTAAGATGCCAAGACGTTATGTAGATGAGTTTAGTGCTGAACATGTTGAGGCACAAGAAGACGAATTTATTGATAACGAAGACACTGGTGCAGAAGCACAACTAGGTCAAGAACAAATTAATCAAGTAGGTATCTAAAGTGGCATTAAAGGAAGGCGATTTAAAAAGTACTGTACTTAAAAAAATAAGTATAGACGAATTTGAGCCTAAAACAGGCGATGCGGCAGATGTTATGGTACTAGGTATGTACTTAAATGAAATGGCACCGGCTAAAGATCTATATCACTTTATTAACAATAGTATTATAGAAATAAGGGACGTTGAAGTTTCTCCTAATCCTAATACGGATAATTATTTTATGTTATTTTTAGAAATAGACAGGACAGAAGATTCTATTTCCAAAGTAAAAGACATTGTAAAAGAAGTCGAAAGACTGTCAGGAGGTCTAGATTGGACAGTTTCAACTACACTAGCAGAACAAGAATTTAAATTAGATGACGATAATCTAATGAACTACATACAGTTAGATCCTGAAAATTATCTAACAAGTGAAGAATTTATGGCACAAAAAATGGAAGCCCAAGCCCAAGAAGAAGAACAAAGATTAGAAGAACAGGCTAATGATAACAGCAACAAAATTTTAGAGTTTTTTAAAAACAGTAGTATTTTAGAAGCAGGTATAATTGATAATAAAATACATTTAAGAGGCTCAAGGGATATAGCCACACTTGAAGTTATAAACTTTGGACATGGTCCAGATGTAATGGCAGAAGTAGGCATATCAGAGAGTGCAATCAAATTGGACTATGATAAAATTGCAATGGCAAAACTAAACGCAATGCTTGGAGAAATGAGAGCAATGCCTATAGATGAGTATATTGTAGTTTATAATCCAGCACACAAAGATATTTTAATAGCAAAAGCGAGTTAAAACAATGGAAGACACAGTAATAGACATTTTAAAAGGCCATTTTGGCCGTGATAAAGACTTTACACCTGAAACAAATATGCTTAATGATTTAGGCGCAGATGAATTAGATGTAGTTGATGTCTTAATGCAAATAGAAAATAAACTTAACATAAGCATTCCTGAAGAGGAAACATTCGATTTACAGACTGTGCAACAACTATTAGAAGTAGTAGGTAAGCACAATGTTCAAGATTAAATTAATATTAATGTTACTTGCCCTCGGTGTAGCCGGCGGCGGATTTATGTATGTTAAAAACCTCCAAGCCAACCTGGCTATTTCGGAGGCCAACAACCTAGTACTTGAAGGCGGAATAGAAGAGCAAAAGAAACTTATGGCTCAACAAGCCAAAGACTTTGAGGCTCAAAAGAAAGTATTTGAAGCAACGCAAAAGAAAAATGCTCAGTTAGAAAAAGATCTTAAGTTTGTAAAAAACAGATTTAACAAAACAAATGCAGATGGTAAAATACGTGACTTAGGTGATCTTGCCGATTCTAGACCTTTAACTGTGGAAAGAATATTAAATAATGACTTTAACAATCAGATAAGATGTAATGAGATTGCACAAGGTAGTCCATTAACAGAAGAAGAGAAAGCAGTTAAGTTAAAAACAGAGCCTGGGTATAATACAATGTGTCCAGCATCTGCTAACCCTAACTACAAAGAAGCACAATGAGAGTATTAGTAGGCATATTAGCAATTATATTAGTAAGCGGTTGCTCCAGCATGGGAGTGAAGCCTATAGAAATATTTACAACTGAAGTTGAAAGACAGCCATTAGCACTGAAGCCTATAACTGTAGAACAAATGGAACAAATACAAGTAATTATTGTTACTAGTAAAACACAAAAAGATGTATTTGAACGTTTAGTTGAACAAGGTATAGATCCTGTTATATTTGGATTTACTGACTTAGGTTGGGAACGGTTACAATATAATATGGCTTTAAGTAATAGAAAAATTGAACAACTTAGGTTCCAAGTTGAACAATATAAAAAGTATTATGAAGGCGAGCAGACTAAAAAAGAGACGCAGTCTTCCATATCAAGTTTCCTAGAAAAATACTCCTCGAAAGACGAAGACTAAACTGGCCAAGACCAGATTGACTTTCCTACAAATCCCTGTATAATAAATTTTATGGATCACTACGAAACTCTTGGCGTAAGCAAAGACGCATCATCAAAGGAGATTAAAACTGCTTATCGCAAACTTGCGATGAAGCATCATCCTGACAAGGGCGGTGATACAGAAGTATTTAAAAGGATTACAGGTGCATATGATGTCCTAAGTGATCCAGACAAAAGGGCTCAATATGATAACCCAAATCCTTTTGAAGGCTTCTCACAGGGCGGTTTTGGTAACAGTCCGTTTGCAGACATATTTGGAGATATATTTGGAGGCAGGCAACAAAGACGTCCAGCAAAAAATCCTGATGGTGTTGTAGATGTTGGCATAACATTATTGCAATCATATACAGGTAGTGATATTGTTGTCAATACAGGCTATGCTTCTTTTAATGTAAGAATAGAGCAAGGTGTAGATAACGGAACTAAACTTAGATTAAATGGTAAAGGACCAATAAGAGATGAACGTTTACCAGCAGGTGACTTAATTGTTAGGTTACATATAGAGTATCCTGTTGATTGGGGAAGAGATAGAGAGCATTTGTTTTATAAGCATAATATAAATGCCATAGATGCCATGACAGGTTGTGAAATTACTATTACACATGTTGACGGTAAAAAATATCAACTTAAAGTACCAGCAGGAACTATGCATGGTACTAAACTTAAGATGAAAAATTTAGGTATGAAAATACCTACATATGGTGTAGTTGGAGACTTATACATTATTATAGAACTAGATGTACCCACTATTAATAACGAAGACGACAAAGAACTTTTAAATAAAATTAAACAAAGAAATATTTATGGAAAGCAAATATATAGATAACATTATCCAAAACGCAGTAACATTTGCAAAGGATAAAGGTCACGAATATGTAACATTAGAACATATAATGTTCTGCCTGTTAGAAAATCCTGACATTGAAGAACTAGTTAGAGACTTGAATGTTGATATTAACAATATTGTTGAAGACTTAAATCATTATTTAGATGATCCAGATCTTAATGGACTTATAAATGAAAATGGTATTAAAGGAGATCCTAAAAAGACCACAAGCACTGAAAGGATAATACAACGTGCATTAGCACAGGTAATATTTACTGGCAGAGAAGAAGTTAAGCCTATAGACATTTTTATTAGTATATTAAATGAAACTAATTCACATGCGGCTTATTTTTGCCAAGTAAATGGATTAGACAAAAATATCATAGTTGACTTTTTAGAACAAAAATACAACAGTGATAAAAGCATTGAGCTTGTAAAAGAATATACTGTAAACTTAAATGAAGAAGCACAAAAGAACAGAATAGATACTTTAATAGGCAGACACGAAGAAGTAGATGAGCTAGTACATATACTTGCAAGGCGTAAAAAGAACAATGTAGTATTAGTAGGCGAACCTGGTACAGGTAAAACAGCAGTAGCAGAAGGACTTGCTAAACGTATTGTTGAGGGCAACGTACCTGATGTTATACAAAATAAAATTATTTACAGCCTAGCAGTAGGCGACTTACTTGCTGGTACCAGATACAGAGGAGACTTTGAGGAGAGGTTCAAGACTGTTTTAGAAACATTAGAGTCAAGTCCTAATGCAATTTTATTTATAGATGAAATACATATGATTATGGGAGCCGGCTCGGCAGGTAGCAGTAGTGTTGATATTGCTAACATGATTAAGCCTGTGTTAGGAAAAGGCAGACTACTTACAATAGGTGCAACAACACCAGATGAATTTGCAGATAGTTTTGAGAAAGACAGAGCATTAATGCGTAGGTTTGCAAAATTAGATATTGAAGAAACAAATGTTGAGGACACAAAGGAAATAATTAAAGGACTTAATAACTATTATGAAGAGTTTCATAAAGTAACATATCCTATAGACTTATTAGAAAAGTCAGTTGACTTATGCCATAGGTACATAAAGAATAAATGTTTCCCAGACAAAGCATTAGACGTAGTTGATGCCGCAGGTGCCAGAGTTAAGTTGCGTGGTGATGATACAGTTACTATGAAAGATATTATACAGGTTATTAGTAAAATATCTCATGTAGGAGAAGATGTAATTGACATAGAGAGTGTTGATACATATAAAAATTTAGATACCAGAATTAAAACAACGGTATATGGCCAGGACGAAGCAGTAGATAAGATTGTAGAAAATATTGTTGTAAGTAAATCAGGACTTAGAGAGAAAAACAAACCAATTGGTAGTTTCCTTTTAGTTGGCCCTACTGGTACAGGTAAAACAGAAACTGCTAAAACACTTGCTAGTGAATTAGAATGTAAACTTGTTAAGTTTGATATGTCAGAGTATATGGAAAAACATAGTGTTAGTAAACTTATTGGTGCTCCTCCAGGATATGTAGGACATGCTGAAGGAAAACTAGGTCAAGGATTAATGTTAGCAGAAGTAGAGGATCATCCTAACTGTGTGTTACTATTAGACGAAGTTGAAAAGGCCGCACCTGAAGTATTACAGGTATTACTACAGGTAATGGACGATGGACATTTAACTGGTAGCACAGGCAAAGTTGTAGACTTTAGTAATGTTATATTACTTATGACGTCTAACTTAGGTGCCACAGATGCTGAAGGACTTAAAATAGGTTTTGGAGATCAAACAAAAACTAAAGCAGTTGATAAAGCAGTTGAGAAATTCTTCTCTCCTGAGTTTAGAAATAGATTAGATGCCACAATTAAATTTAACAAATTAGCACCTGAACTAATGTTAAAAATTGTTGATAGACTTGTAAACGAAACAAATGACTTATTAAAAGAAAACGAAAGTACTGTTACACTATCTATTACAGAAGTTTGCAGGCAACAACTTGCTAAAGATGGTTATGAACCTAGCATGGGTGCAAGGCCATTAAAACGTGTCTTTGAAGACAAAGTTAAAAAGCCGTTAAGTAAGAAAATTTTATTTGAAGATTTACATAATTTAAATATTAATGTAGATTTTGAAAACGAGGAATACATCTTTGTATAATGGGTTTGTGGAACAACGATAGTTACGAAGCTCTTGGTAGAACTTATAGAGGCTTTGCAGTCACTCCTAGTACTAAAAAATACTTTTATGACTACCAGTACAAAATAACCTTTCAGGGAAATAATGTACACTATGATATTCAGATGTATTCCGATCTTATTAAACAATTACAATCAGTTGGTTGGTGGTATAGAATTCAATCTTCAGCAAAAAATATTAATGTTTATGTTAATAGCAAGGACTATTTAGACAGAGTTATAGATTGGTTTCAACACACTGATGTTATAACAGGCATACATGGTCCTATTAATAAAGAACATATTGCTACTCTCCTTGATGCTAACACAGAGTATGTGTATCGTAATAAATACTGGTATAATAAGTATAGCATAAAAATTACTTTAAGACGTCCTTGGGGGTTAAGAGTAGAGGACTCAGACATACTAGGCAAAGAGTTTAAAGAGTTTGTACAAGGTAGTTTTGATGAATATAGATTGTTTGACGACTATACTTATAATTGGTACAGTAACTATTTGTGGCTAACACAAGAGCAATACGACAAGGGATATCCTTTTTTAAAACTCAGTTACGGTGATCTAATAGATAAGATACAAACAATTAAACTTACGGAGATTTAGAATGGGTTTATTTAGTAGAGATAAAGGTTTAGACAGAGAAGCAGTTTTTGAACAAATGAAAATAGATGAAGGTGTTGTATATGAAGTATATCACGATCATTTAGGATTACCTACATTTGGTGTAGGACATTTAGTTTTAGACTCAGATCCAGAGTATGGCAAACCTGTAGGTACGCCAGTAGATGAGGACAGAGTTAATGACTGTTTTGAAAAAGACTTAGATACTGCAATATCAGAGTGTGCTGTTTTATATGAAGAGTTTGAAGAAATGCCAGGTGAGGTTCAGGAAATACTTGTAAACATGATGTTTAATATGGGTAGAACTAGACTTAGTGGATTTAAAAACTTTAAAAAAGCATTAGATGAGGGCGATTGGTCCAAAGCGGCAACTGAAGGCAGAGATAGTAAGTGGTATAGACAGGTTACTAACCGTGCTGAAAGATTAATGGGAAGATTAGAAAACGTCTAAGTGATAAATAGTATTATTATTTAGAGGATTTTTAATGCCCAACAGAAGAAGCATAAACATACTAGGTTCCACAGGAACCAATATGAGTCAATCAAGTGAAGATGTAAAAGGAGATTCTTTTTACGGCTACTCTGATGGCTGGCACACAATCCAAGTAGTATATAATCAATTTGTAGGAAGGTTCCATGTAGAAGCCACTCTGGCTACTACACCTACCGCAACCGACTGGTTTGGAATAAAACCAGAATTAACAGCAGGTACTGAGTTCTCAGCAGGACAAAGTTATGTTCAGTTCAATAGCAACGATCCAGGTAATGTTGCAGAAGCATATACCTTTAGAGGAAACTTTACATATCTAAGAGTTCGCATGGATAGAGCCCATGTTGGAGACGGAACAACGTATGATGCATCATATGGGAGTATAAGCAAGGCAATATTATCTGCGTAAGGTGATAAATAGTGTAATATAATACACTATAATAGGAAACATTAATGTCCTTTGCGAATACATTTATAAGTTTAAGCGATGTCGATATCAGTAGTTTAACTGCTGGAAAGTTTTTACGAGTAAGACCAACTGGCAACGTAGAGATTGCACAATACGATATTAGCACAGATACTCTAACAGACATTGTTACAACAGGTGCTTATGCACCAAGCACAGGCCAAACATTAGTATATCAAGCAGATAATACCTGGAAACCAGCAACACTAGATGTTTATAGTGCTGGTAATGGTTTAAATAAAACAGGACTAACACTTAATGTAACAGCAGGAACAGACGGTGGATTAGTTAGTAATGCATCAGGTGTGTTTATTGCAGACGTTACTGATGCGGCCAATGTGGCGGCAACACACGGAAACGCAACTCATACACCAGTTATTACAGTAAACAGCAAAGGTCAAATTACAGGTGTTACACCAACAGAGATTACTGTTACTGCGGCATCAAGCCTTTCAGCAGATTATACAAATAGTATTACAGGTACTGGTGGACAAATTACAGTTACTGGTGGAACTGGTAACAAAGCAAATGCAGTTTTAAACTTAGTTGCTACAGGTGTTACAGCAGGTGTATATGGTAATACAACTCATGCTCCACGTATAACAGTAGATACTTATGGTAGAATTAGCTCAGTAGATACTGTAGCAGTTAGTGGTAGTGGCAGTGGCGGTAATGCAAGTTTAGGGTTTGCTAACATAATTGTTGCAGGACAAACAACTGTTAGTGCAGAAAAATTAGAAGATGATTTAACACTTATTGCTGGTAGTGGTATGACTATTACTACTAATGCATCAGGAGATGCAATTACACTATCAAGCACTGGCGGTGGTGGAGGTGGAGCCGCAGATCAAACATTAAGTGCAAGTGGAAACGTAATCACAATTAGTGGTAACAATGATACTGTAGACTTAACTAACATGTTGGCGCCTTATAGTAAAACAGATACTGACGCACAGGACCTTACAATATCAGGTAACATAATAAGCCTTACAGGACAATCAGGTAATGTAGATTTAACAAGTTTATTAGCAAGTGGTGGAAGTTACACCGATGCTTCAGTAAATACACATTTAAACGTAAGTGGTGCAAGTGCTAGTCAAGTTTTAAGTTGGAACGGAAGTGATTATGCCTGGGTGGCAGACGGAGACTCTCAAACATTAAGTTGGAATGCAGGCACAACTACATTAGCCGTTAGTAATGGTAATAACGTAAACTTATCAGCATTACAACAAACATTAAGTTTAAGTGCAAACATTTTAACAATAAGTGGAAGTAGCAGTACTGTTGACCTTAGCAAAACTAGATTCTATTATGCTAATCAATCAGACTTCCCTAATGCTACAACATACCATGGTGCAATTGGTCATTCACATGCCGACGCGGCCATGTACTTTGCACACGGTGGTGCTTGGGTTAAAATACCAACAACAAGTGATATAACAACAGCAAATACCAGCATGAAAGCCTATGTTGATGCAGAAGTCAACACATTAATAGGTGGTGCTAATGTAAACTTAGACAGTTTAGCCGAAGTGGCAAATGCATTAGCAAACAGTAATACAGAATTAAGTACAGTAGCATTTACAGGAAACTTTAGTGATGTTGCAAGTAGACCAACAATAGCACTTTCAGGAAGTGATTTAACATATGACGGCACAACACTAAATTTATCAGGCCTTGGTGCAACAGGACCTCAAGGGCCAGCAGGACCTTCAGGAGGCACAGGTGCAACAGGTAATGGTATAACAGCCGCAACTATAAGTGGTGCAGGTAACTTATCATTAACATACAGTAATACATCTACTCAAGACTTAGGTAATATTCAAGGTGGTGTTGGACCACAAGGACCACAGGGTATTCAAGGACCAGCAGGTAATGACGGTGCAGATGGTTCCGGTGACGCAGACCAAACATTAAGTGTCTCAGGTAATGTAATTACAATCAGTGGTAACAACGACACAGTCGATTTAACAACCATGTTGGCACCATATAGTAAAACAGATACTGATTCACAAGATTTAACTATTAGTGGCAATGTTATTAGTTTAACAGGCCAATCAGGTAACGTTGATTTAACATCAATACTTGGTAGCAGTTACACTAATTCAGATGTAGACTCGCACCTTAACCAAAGTAATCCAACTTCAGGATATGTATTAAGTTGGAATGGTTCAGATTATGCCTGGGTAGAACAAACAGGTGGTGGCGGTAGCTCACTAACAGTACAAGATGAAGGTTCAGCATTATCAACAGCCGCAACAACACTTAACTTTGTTGGTGCAGGTGTCACTGCAACTGGAAGTGGTGCAAGTAAAACAATTACTATTGCCGGCGGTAGTGGTGTAGCACTAGTACAAAGATTTAAATTAAACTATAATAGTTCAGGTGCATTAACTACTACATCAGATTTAACAGGACTAATTAGTAGTGCAACAATATCAGGTGACGATGTCACAGTAAACTTTGCCGCATCAATAAATTATCCGCCAGCAAGTATAATGATTTATGGTTATGATTATACCAACAACAAATATTATGCAGTACCATTAGAAACTACAATGGCTTCAAGAGAAATAGCCGGCGGTGGTTCAAGTGGCTCACCTACATTATTTAATGGCTCATCTAACATCTCATTAAAATTAAGATTAAGAGAAGCAGAAACAGGTGCAAGTAGAGGAGGCTTTGGAACAACAACTCATGCCTGGATCGAATTTGTAGTGTATGATTAAGGATAAGTTATGTCAGTAACTAACTACAAATCCTCACAAATAGAGCTTAATGTACCAAACAAAGTACTTGAAACAAGTATTTCTGCAGTAAGTGGAAATGCATATTGGGACCATGCAAACGGTTCCGGAGACCTTTGGTACTCAGGTGCCGGCACTAAAAAATATTACAGATGGGAAATTACATTTAGTGTAACTCAACAGTTACATGGTTCCCATTTAACACGAGACGATTTCAAATACAACGGATTAGACGTTGTGGTTGGAGACTGGATAG
>ERZ802830.4077-NODE-4077-length-11915-cov-6.97917_pt1 | contig 11915 bp, 11 predicted proteins | sample MGYA00345654_ERZ802830 | MGnify/ENA primary metagenome ERZ802830 (study PRJEB30503, sample SAMEA104212375) | marine metagenome | biome: Westerlies Biome; feature: [SRF] surface water layer (ENVO:00010504) within the epipelagic zone...; material: water... | reverse complement strand
GAACTGGCTTAGAGCGTCTGGGTGGTATCGGGTGCGGAGATCTGAATCGATTCCTCAAAGAGCATCGGTTTTAACGGTTTTGAATCGGAAGCCGTCCGCGCTTCGGAGGAAGGGATCGCATCTAATGCACCCGACTCCACGTTAGCCTCCACCTTGCCCGCACCATCGTCCTTCAAAAAAGAGATCGAAAAACAGCCGGTAAGACTGAGCAAGAGCGCGAACAAAAGCCCGTTTAATATTGCCGTTTACCGTTTCATATTCTTTTAAGCACGAGAACCTACCAGAAGGCATTAAGGCGTCAACCCCTATCGACCAATCACCGCGGATTGTCCTTGTACTATCTTCGATTGACTCCTACGATTTGCGCTCAATTAGGAGATAAAAAATGGCAACGATTACACTTAAAGGCAACCCCATCAATACCCTCGGAACTTTACCTGCAACCGATCAACCCGCCCCTGCATTCGAAGGCGTTTTGACCGATCTAAGTTCACTCACCCTCGCAGACTTGCAAGGCAAAACGATCATCTTAAATATTTTCCCGAGTATTGATACCGGCATCTGCGCCGCCTCCACGCAACGCTTTAATCAAGCCGCCAGCGAACGAGTAGACACCGTTATTCTCTGCGTTTCGATGGATCTTCCTTTTGCCCTGAATCGTTTTTGTGGTGCCGAAGGACTGGAAGACGTGAAACCGTTATCGGTCTTTCGCTCCTCGTTTGGCAGCGACTATGGTGTAACCATCACCGATGGACCGCTCGAAGGATTGCTCTCACGCGCTGTGGTCGTGATCAACGCCGCCGGCAACGTGGTCTATACCGAGCAAGTGCCAGAAATTGCTCAAGAGCCTGATTATGATGCTGCATTGGCGGTCTCCGCTTCCTAATGGGTCTCCGCTTCAATAACCTAAAAAAAAGAGCGGCCGAAGGGCGTTGTCCGATTACTCAGATCGAATTCAACAAGCCTTTCCGAGCCCTTTCGAAACGAGAGCGGCAGGTTCGATTTCACTTTCAATCGATCCGAATCGTTGCGTTCATTCATCTATTAATCGCCATCGGAATCCCGTTCAACAAAGCGATTGTAAAGGAAGCACAGATTCTTCTAATCATCATCAACCTCTTGATTGCCTTGCTGCTCAGTCGCTTCACCCTCTTAGGCTATCGCATGGCTGTTGTATACTACTTCCTCTTTGGCATGGTCTCAACGCTCACCATCCAACGCGGCAGCGGTGAACAGTTTATCGGGATCATCCTCGCCTTGCTAGCGCTCTACCTCATCGGCAACCAAACCTCCAAATCAATGTTCGATCGATCGATCGAGCCTTGAAGTGGATTAAAAAAACACCGCCTTATAGACGGTGTTTTTTTCTCACTATCAGTCGCTAATTATCGGGCGCTGATATCGGTGTAATCCCGCAGAGCGGCACCGGTGTAAATCTGACGGGGACGGCCGATCCGCTGCCCTTGAACATGCAATTCGCGGTAGTTGGCAATCCAGCCGGGGATTCGACCAATCGCGAACAACACCGTGAACATATCAATCGGAATGTTCAATGCTTTCAGCAGAATGCCACTGTAGAAATCAACGTTCGGATAGAGATTCCGATCCACAAAGTAGCTATCACTCCGCGCCATCTCTTCCAGCTCTTTGGCAATGCCCATGAGCGGATCATCAATATTTAATGCTTCCAGTACGTTGTCCACTTGAACCTTTAATACTTTCGCACGTGGATCAAAGTTTTTGTATACGCGGTGACCAAAGCCCATCAGCTTCACGCCGGAGGTCTTGTCTTTTGCTTGTGCCACAAAATCACTCGGAGCGATGCCATCGTTATGAATGCTGTTGAGCATCTTAATCACTTCGCAGTTAGCTCCGCCATGCAATGGGCCCCATAGAGCACCTACACCTGCAGATACAGAGCTAAATAGATTAGACTGAGAACTACCCACGATACGCACGGTAGATGTAGAACAATTTTGCTCGTGATCAGCATGTAGAATTAAAAATAGATCCATCGCTTTTTCAACCGCTGGCAACACTTCGTAGGGCTGTCCGGGTTCTGAGAACATGAGATGCATAAAGTTAGCGGCATAACTTAACTCAGGATTATAGGTGTTTGGTGTTTTCCCCAGGTTCACACGATATTGACCGGCGGCTAATTCAAGTACTTGCGCCATGATTGTGTAGAGCGGTCTCGTGAAGCTTTCTCCTTCAACGGCTACGCCTAAGTCATCCGTGTTATGTGCCGCTAAGACACTAATTAACGAAGAGAGGGTTGCCATTGGAGGCGCGTCTTTGGGAAACGCATTAAGATGCCCTACCATTTCTGCTGGCATGCCGGCAGCACTATTGATGCCTGCTTGAAAGGAGGCTTTCTCATCGGCGGTCGGAAGGTGTCCGTAGAGAACGAGAAACGCACTTTCTAGAAAGTCTGACTTTTCGCAGAGTTCTTCGATTGCATAGCCCCGATACCGCAGAATGCCTTTGCCGCCATCAATAAACGTAATATCCGAGGTACACGAACCAGTGTTTCCATAGGCAGGATCGAGCGTAATCAAACCGGTCTCTGCTCGTAGTTTCGTGATATCCAAACCGGTCTCGTTCTCGGTTCCCGTTAACGAATCTAATTCGATTGTTTTTCCATCAAATTCTAATGTTGCCTTCTTTTCACTCATACCTATCTCCACTTATCTAACTTAAAGCTCGTTTCACCGTTTTACCAATATCTGCTGGAGATTCAACCACAACAATCCCGCATTGTGCCATCATCTCTTTTTTAGCAGCCGCCGATTCATCGACACCGGAAACAATGGCACCCGCATGCCCCATTCGGCGACCCGGAGGCGCCGTCTGTCCCGCAATAAATCCAATCACTGGTTTGGTGAGATTTTCTTTAGCATACTTCGCTGCTTCAATCTCCATGGAACCGCCAATTTCCCCAATCATCACAATCGCATCGGTTTCCGAATCCGCTTCAAAGAGCGCTAAGAGCTCTTTCATCGTGGTGCCAATAATCGGATCACCACCAATGCCGACACAGGTCGATTGACCCAATCCTTCACGGACCAATTGATCGACGGCTTCATAGGTAAGCGTGCCGGATTTCGAGATCACACCCACGCGGCCCTCTTTCGCGATAAAGCCCGGCATGATGCCTACCTTGGCGGCACCCGGCGTCAACACCCCCGGACAATTGGGACCGATAAAGCGCGAACCGGTCTGCTCTACAAACGATTTCACTTCAACCATCTGTGCCACCGGAATGCCTTCGGTAATGCAAACGATCAACTCGATGCCCGCCGCCGCTGCCTCCATGATGGCATCCGCCGCAAACGGGGGTGGAACAAAAATGAGTGAGACATTTGCGCCGACTTGCTCTCGTGCTTCCGCACACGAATCAAACACAGGCACTTTGCCTTCAAGCGCCGTCTGTCCGCCTTTGCCTGGCGTTACACCGCCGACCACATTGTCGCCATAAGCAAGGCACTGTTCTGCATGAAAGCTCCCTTCGGCACCGGTGATGCCCTGCACAATAATACGCGAATCTTTATCTACTAAAATCGCCATGTTACGCCCCCTTAGCGGCCGCAACTACTTTATGCGCCGCATCCTCAAAATGATCTGCCGAAATGATCGAAACTCCGGAGTTGGAGAGCAGCTCTTTCGCCACTTCCGCGTTTGTCCCTGCCAAACGCACCACAACTGGCACATTCAAATCGAGCTCCTTAACCGCTTCAATGATGCCATTCGCGATCCGATCACATCGAACGATTCCCCCGAAGATATTAATCAAAACTGCTTTTACATTCTCATCGGCTAAAATAATCCGAAACCCGTTCTTCACGGTCTCTACGTTGGCGCCGCCACCGACATCCAAGAAGTTGGCCGGCGAACCACCGACCTGCTTGATGATATCCATTGTCGCCATCGCCAACCCCGCTCCGTTGACCATGCAGCCCACTTCGCCATCTAACTTGATGTAGTTGAGGTTGTATTTATCCGCTTCAACTTCCGCCGGATCTTCTTCATCTAAATCACGCATCTCAACCACATCGGAGTGCATGTAGAGCGCATTGCCATCAAAATTCATCTTGGCATCCAAGGCAACCAACGCGCCCTGTTCCGTCACGACCAACGGATTGATCTCCACAATCGAAGCATCCATTTCACGGTAGAGCGTATAGAGCTTCTGGAACATCGCAGCGGCTTGTCGTGCCGGCTTGCCTTCCAATTCCAACGCTTTTGCGAGTCGACGACCTTGAAAGCCGAGCAATCCAAGCCCCGGTGTGACCGCTTCACGAACAATTTTCTCTGGGGCGGTTTTCGCAACCTCTTCGATCTCCATACCGCCTTCAGATGATACCATAAAAACATCTTTTCCAGATGATCGGTCGAGCGTGATGGCCACATAAAATTCCTGCGCGATATCCAACGCTTCGGCGACCATCACCTTCTTGACCAACCGCCCTTCTGGGCCGGTCTGATGCGTGATCAAGGTCATACCGAAAATATCATTGATCTTTTCGAGAGCCGTCGCACGATCTGAACAGAACTTCACGCCACCGCCCTTGCCTCGCCCGCCCGCATGGATCTGGGCTTTAATCACAAACTGCTCCGCACCGAAATCCGCCTGTACTTGATCAAGAGCTGCTTCTGCCTGAGCGAGGTTATCAATGGTAATGCCATCCTGAATGGGGATGGCATATCTCTTCAAAAGCTCTTTGGCTTGAAATTCGTGTATCTTCATTTTTTCTTTCGGGTTCGAGATGCAATGAACTCACGATTGAGTCGTGCTATATGTTTCACATCAATCCCTTTAGGGCAAGCTACGGCGCACTCATATTCGTTCGAACAGTTTCCAAAGCCGAGTCGGTCCATTGTTTCCACCATCTCTTTCACCCGCGATGCTCGCTCGGGCGCACCCTGCGGCAACAACGCAAACTGAGAAACTTTTGCAGAAGTGAAGAGCATCGCTGATCCATTTGGACAGGCTGCCACACACGCTCCGCATCCAATACACGCCGCTGCATCCATTGCCGCATCCGCAAAATTCTTCTCGATCGGAATCGTAGATGCTTCCGGAGCGCTACCGGTTTTAACCGATACATAGCCACCCGAGGAAACGATTTGGTCTAATGCACTCCGATCAACAATTAAATCTTTGATCACCGGAAATGCATCGGCTCTAAACGGCTCAATCGTTAACTCATCACCATCTTCAAAACTACGCATGTGCAACTGACACAGCGTGGAACGATCATGCGATCCATGCGTCTTGCCCGCAACCAGTGCTCCGCAAGACCCGCAAATCCCTTCCCGACAGTCATGCTCAAAGGCAATCGGCTCTTTTCCGGCACAGGTCAGGTTCTCGTTCACTACATCCAGCATTTCAAGAAACGAAGCATTCGTATCGATATTCTCCGCCTGATAGGTCTCGAAAGCCCCTTCTTGACCCGCCTGCTGGCGCCACACATTCAACGTTAGATTGATCTTTTTCTCTGCCATTATTTATACGACCTCTGACTTAATGGTACCTCTTCAAACACGAGCGGTTCCTTATGCAAAACCGGCTCCTCACCAACCCCTTTAAATTCCCACGCCGACACATAGGCAAAAGCTTCGTCATCGCGAAGCGCCTCCCCTTCCTCGGTCTGACTTTCTAATCGGAAATGACCGCCACATGACTCCGCGCGATCTAACGCATCCCGTAGCATAAATTCAGCAAATTCCAAAAAGTCTGCCACTCGATTCGCTTTTTCAAGCGCTTGATTCAAATCATCGCCCGAGCCCGGCACATTGACATCGCTCCAGAACGCATCGCGAAGTTTTGGCAACTCCTCAAGCGCCTTCTTCAATCCCGCCTCACTGCGCGCCATCCCGCACTCATTCCACATCAGCAACCCAAGCTCTCGATGAAAATCATCCACCGTGCGTGTCCCTTTAATGGCCAACAATTTATCTAGTTTTGCCGACGCCGTTTGCTCCGCTTTAACAAAAGCCGGATGCGAAACATCCACCGAATCACGCTCTAAATCTGCGAGGTAATTATTGACTGTGTTGGGTAAAACAAAATACCCGTCTGCCAATCCCTGCATCAATGCCGAAGCACCCAACCGGTTTGCTCCATGATCCGAAAAGTTTGCCTCTCCGATGGCATACAAGCCAGGCACTGTTGTCATCAAATTATAATCCACCCACAATCCTCCCATGGTGTAATGCACGGCCGGATAGATCATCATCGGTGTCTCATATGGATTATCATCAGTGATTCGATTATACATCTCGAATAAATTGCCATAACGCGCCTCAATTGCATCGCGACCTAACCGACCAATGGCTTCAGAAAAATCGAGATAAACCGCATCACCCGTTGGTCCAACTCCGTATCCTGCATCACAGATCTCTTTCGCATTCCGCGATGCCAAATCGCGCGGCACCAGATTTCCAAAACTGGGATACTTGCGCTCCAAATAATAATCGCGCTCATCCTCCGGAATTTCGGAAGCGGGTCGAGAATCGCTTTTCTTCTTCGGCACCCAAATTCGACCATCATTGCGAAGACTTTCCGACATCAGCGTCAGCTTCGACTGATAGTCCCCATGCACGGGAATGCAAGTGGGATGAATTTGCGTAAAACAAGGATTCGCAAACAGTGCCCCTTTTTTACAGGCTCGCCATGCCGCACTCGCGTTGCAATTCATTGCGTTGGTAGAGAGATAAAAAACATTTCCATATCCACCAGTCGCCAACACCACTGCATCGCCGACATGGCGCTCAATCTCTCCCGATACTAAATTCCGCGTGATGATGCCGCGAGCACGCCCGTCGATCGTCACAACGTCGATCAATTCGCAACGAGTGTGCATCTTAACCGATCCTTTGGAGATCTCTTTTTGCAACGCACCATAGGCCCCTAAGAGCAACTGCTGTCCGGTTTGACCGCGCGCATAAAACGTTCGCGACACCTGCGCACCTCCAAACGAACGATTGGCAAGATTGCCCCCATACTCCCGCGCAAATGGAATCCCTTGTGCCACGCAATGATCGATAATTTGATTACTGACTTCCGCCAAGCGATGCACATTGGCCTCGCGTGAACGATAGTCGCCCCCCTTGACGGTGTCGTAAAAAAGCCGGTGAGTTGAATCGCCATCATTAGGATAATTCTTCGCCGCATTGATTCCCCCCTGTGCTGCGATTGAGTGTGCGCGACGCGGTGTATCGGAATACGTAAAGCTCTCTACTTGATATCCCAACTCCGCCATCGTGGCCGCCGCCGAAGCGCCTGCTAATCCCGTACCCACCACCAACACTTTGTATTTCCGCTTATTGGAAGGGTTTACGAGTTTGACGCCAAACTTATGCCGCGTCCACTTTTCAGCCATCGGTCCTTCAGGAATGTTTGCATTTAATTCTACCATGATCTGCCTCGATTTAATTCAAATATGCAATGATGGGAATGATAGCGAAGGTCGATGCCATCCCCGTGGCAATCCACATGCTCGCCGCTTTAATCTTACTTCCCGTACGTGGTACATACACGCCATACGTTTGCAACGCGCTCTGAAGCGCGTGGCTTAGGTGCAGCCCAACCGCCACCATAAAAAAGAGATAAACACCCACATACCAGAGATCCCCCTGAAAACGACTCAATACCATGCCGTACACATCATAGACTTCGTGCCCATCCAACATCGTTTTTGATTTTTCATAAAATTTAAAATTCGCCAAATGAATGACGATGAACGCAAAAATCATAATCCCTGACCACGGCATCAGCCGCGCTGCCAAAGAGCGCTCCTTCGATCCTTTTTGTGAATGACGAGAGGAGGCCGCCTTCCGATTCGCCCACGTTGTTCGAGCCGCCATGATCATGTGCACCGAGATGGAAACCAACATCAATACTTCAATGCCAATCACGATCGGAACGAGTTTGTGCAGATGGTGTGCGTAGGAGTTGAAAATATCTTTCCCAAATAAAAACAGAACATTTCCGCCCATATGCGGAACTAAAAACAGTAAAAACATAATCGTGCCCGATGTCGCCAGCAACAACTTCTGCCCGATAGAACTCAACAGAAAACGCGTATTTTTCATTCTCACCACTCTCTTTTTCTCTCCACTCCGAGCCCCCTATATAAAACCAAATAGGCCTGTAATAAAATCTCTAAAACACAGGAACTTCAATCTCTTTCCGTCATTTGCAAAAAAATAAGTGCAAACGCGTTGCAGGCGTCGGTACTCATTGATAGTTTCGGCTTCTCAAACAGAATATTACAGCGTTTCACAAGGAGAAGTATGCCTAGAAAGAAAATAGCACTCGTCGGCGCCGGTCAGATCGGTGGAACTATGGCTCTATTGGCCGCTCAAAAAGAGCTGGGTGATGTGGTCACAATCGATATTTCCGAAGGCGTTCCTCAAGGGAAAAGCCTGGATATCACCCATGGCGCAACCGTTATCCCATCATCAAGCAGCCTAATTGGCTCCAATGAATACGATGCGATGAAAGATGCCGATGTCGTGATTGTTACCGCCGGCCTACCTCGCAAGCCGGGCATGAGCCGTGATGATCTTCTTGAAGTGAACTGTGGTATCATCAAGTCCGTCGGCGAAAACATTAAAGTTCAGACCCCCAATGCCTTTGTTATCGTCGTCACCAATCCGCTTGATGCCATGGTGTATGCGATGCAGAAAGTAACCGGCTTCCCCGCCCACAAAGTGTGCGGCATGGCAGGCGTACTCGATAGTTCACGTTTCTCTTCCTTAATCGCCCTTGAACTCGGCGTGGCCGCAGAAGATGTCACCGCGATGGTGATGGGCGGGCACGGTGACACGATGGTTCCGCTAATTCGATATGCAACAGCAGGCGGCGTTCCCATTACCCAACTCCTTCCGATGGAAACCCTTGAGGCAATTGCCGCTCGTACCGCAAAATCAGGCGGCGAAATTGTCGGTCTCCTAAAAACCGGATCGGCCTACTATTCGCCCGCTCTTTCGGCGATCAAAATGGCGGAAGCCTATTTGAAGGATAAGAAGAACGTTCTCACCTGTGCTGCACTACTCAACGGAGAATACGGCATCGACGGTCTCTATGCAGGGGTTCCCGTGGTTATGGGAGCCGGGGGTGTTGAAAAGATCATTGAAGTCGAACTCGATGAAACCGAAAAAGCCGCCTTCGATGTATCGATCGATGCGGTACGGGATCTAACCGCTTGGGTGGAGAACAACTTTAGCGCTTAAAAGCCAACCCCCATTGAACTCCGTAGGCGCACAACTCCGTGCGCCTATTTTTTTTGCTCTTCCATCCGCTGATCCACGCGAGCCGTTATCTCACGATCTTCCAATAACGGCGGCGCGTTATGGGGTTTAAAGCGCGCGTCGATCACCAATGAGCCCGAGCAACCCCAATGCTTAAATTCCGTTTTAGCTCCTATCCCATAGATATCGTGCGAAGGGTTTGAGCGCGTGAACGTGGCCCACAAAAAATTGTTAAAATCGGCTGCTAAAAATTCGGGATCATCACAGGCAATAATCAGTGGAAATGCGTCCACATCCACCTGCCCTTCAAGGTTTGAAATCAGCGCCTCTAACTCTTGTGGAGCCTTCATATACTCTTCACTTGGATCTAACTTCACCGCCAGAATACCCGCATCGACAACGGCACAAACGGTTTCGCTATCCAAGGTCGGTGGCGTTTTCGCCAACGTCCGCCGCGGCTCACCCGTACAAGCCCACACCACTTTTGAACCCACATTCAGCTCCGCACTCGAGTAGTCCAACGTATCAATCGTGGTCTCGGTTTGAAAATGAAGATCTCTCCGCCAATCTACGCGCTCTAACAAATGACGAAAGAATTGGGGAATATCATGAATATCCGGTTGATCAGCCGCATCTGCAATCAGCAAATATTTGGCCAAGGAAAGCTGCCCCTTTCCTAAGATGGCATTCGACAGCGTTAACAACTCTGACGGACGATCGGTTTTCGCAAAAGGCGTATAACGCTCCTCTCCCACCGCAAGCAGGAGGGGATGAACTCCAGCCGCATCAACCGCATTCACCGCCTTGAGACCAGGAATTTCCGTAGGAATGACCGCACCGGTCAGATCATGAATCACCTCCCCAAACGTTGTATCCTCTTGCGGAGGACGACCGACCACCGTGAACGGCCAAATAGCGTCTTTTCGGTGAAATACGGTTTCTATCTCTAGGCAGGGAAAATCATGCACCAAACTGTAATACCCTAGATGATCTCCAAACGGTCCTTCCGGTTTTGGCTTCGGTTGCAAGGTCCCACTGAGAGCCAAATCAGCCTCGGCCGCGAGCGTCCACCCCTTATACCGCGTGTAGCGAAAATTCCGCCCGGCCATCAATCCCGAAAACGCCACTTCCGGCAATCCTTCCGGCAGAGGCATCACTGCCGAGAACGCCATCGAAGGAGCCCCGCCGACAAAGACCGCCACTCGGAACGGTTTGTCCTGTGCCTGATGTAGCTTTTGATGAACCCCAATCCCGCGATGAATCTGATAATGAATCCCAATTTCACGATCCGTCTCATATGTATTTCCAGCAAGTTGAACCCGATACATCCCTAAATTACTTTTGAGTGGATTCCCTTGATGATCAGGATGCTCCGAATAGACCTGCGGCAACGTCACGAATGGTCCCCCATCCATCGGCCAACTCACGATAGGAGGCAAATCGCTAATCTTACACTGCGCTTGCATGACCGGTGCGACTCGATTTGGAACTCGGATCGGCAGGCCATTCGCCGCCGTAAAGGCTGCCTGCAACGCGCCAAGAGGATGTTTTAACAACCCCATCGGATCGGCTTTTGCACCGACCACCGCCTGGACCGCACCATAGGTCTTTTTGAAGAGCAGTTTAGCTCGCTCGGGCGTTCCATATAAATTCGATACACACGGAAACGTGCACTCCTTCACCTTCTCAAAGAGAATCGCCGGTCCCGTTTCGCGATAAACCCGCCGCTGAATTTCTGCCATCTCTAAATAAGGATCGACTTCATCCTGAATACGAAGAAGCTCACCATGCGCTTCTAAATAGGCGACTACATCGGCCGTCGATTTCAGTTTCATGCTCCATCCCATCGTTTATCTAAAGGTTGAAAGTATGAGGGAAAAATGAAAAAAAACAACTACGAGGACGCAACCGATCCTCGCCCTCCATCCATTCCGATGACCTGACCGGTCATCCAACTGGCTTCACTGGATAGTACAAACTGGGCCAAGGAGGCGACATCTTCAGCCTGCCCCAAACGCTTCAGTGCATGCATGGAAGCCAACCCCTCTTTCATCTTATCATTCAGTAATACTTTGCTTCCCAAAGGCGTTTCGCACAACGATGGTGCAATTGCATTCACACGCACCGCCGGAGACAACTCCGCAGCCAACGAAACCGTTAGTCCATTAATCGCCCCTTTCGCCGCCCCGATTGATGCATGCATCGGCAACCCCAGTTGAGCGGCAACACTCGAAAAGAAAAGAATCGAACCTTTATTTTTCTTCAGCGTGCCAATCGATGCTTGAACAGCCAACGCAGCACCGACCACATTCACCTGATAATCTTGCAGAAAATCTTCCGGCGTTAATCGCCCCAGACCCTTTAAATTGATCGTGCCAACCGCATACGCAACTGCACTCACCTCATCTCCTGCCTGCGCAGCCACCTCACGAAAGAATGCGGGATTACAAACATCCCCTGCCGTAAAGGAACATGCCAGTTCAGCAGATAAAGCCACCAACGCCTCTTCATTTCTACCAGCTAGATGAACATCCCCACCAGCTGCTACGGTCCGTCGGGCTAGTTCCGCTCCGACGCCTCCTGATCCATAAATAATTGTTTTACTCATAGATAACGTTCAAAAAACGGCTCCATTCCTTACTAGCGCAGCTTCCTTG
>ERZ802830.4075-NODE-4075-length-11924-cov-10.7079_pt1 | contig 11924 bp, 8 predicted proteins | sample MGYA00345654_ERZ802830 | MGnify/ENA primary metagenome ERZ802830 (study PRJEB30503, sample SAMEA104212375) | marine metagenome | biome: Westerlies Biome; feature: [SRF] surface water layer (ENVO:00010504) within the epipelagic zone...; material: water... | reverse complement strand
TTCCTAGAGGGCGTGCCCTTGGTATGGTTATGCGTCTGCCTGAGCGTGATCAACTTTCAGTGACTCGTGCCAAGTTGAAAGCTGATTTGGCTGTCGCTATGGGTGGTCGTATTGCTGAAGAGGTGATTTTCGGACACGAGAAAGTGACATCCGGTGCATCATCCGATATTCAAATGGCTACCAATATGGCGAAAGCTATGGTTACTCAATTTGGTATGAGTGATGAGTTAGGCCCTTTGGCCTATGGGGATAATGAGCAGGAAGTTTTCTTGGGCCATTCCGTTACGCGGACACAAAATACGTCTGACGAAACCCAGAGCAAAATTGATTCAGAAACCCGTAAGTTTGTTGATGAAGGCTATCAGAAAGCTGAAAGCATTATTCGTGACAATCTCGACGATTTACACACCATCGCGAATGGCCTTCTCGAATATGAGACATTGAGCGGTGATGAAATTGAAGCTTTGCTAAAGGGTGATCCACCTCATAGACCTGAGCCAACGGATGCCGATTCAGGCCCCGGTGCTCTTTCAGCAGTTCCTTCAGTGGGTAAGTCCAAAAACGTCGGTGATGCCAAGCCGCAAAGCACCTGATTTGCGATGTCTAATCTTCCCGGCCTATTTGGGATTTTAAACATCACAACGGACAGTTTTTCGGATGGTGGAGTGTATCTCGACCCAGATAAAGCTTTTGAGCAAGCTCTGGCTTTGCATGCGGGGGGCGCAGATATAATTGATATCGGTCCGGCTTCTAGCCACCCGGACAGTACGCCTGTTTCCGCTCAAACTGAAATTGAACGCCTTACCAACATTGTGCCTGCTTTACAGGCACATGATATACCCCTCAGCATTGACACTTATCAAACACAAACCCAGAGATGGGCGTTACAAAACAATGTTGACTGGATGAATGATATTCATGGGTTTGCAGACCCGTCCCTTTATCCAGACCTTGCGGCGTCAGATTGTCGTCTTGTTGTTATGCATGCCATACAATCTGCTGGTGCCGCCACAAGAACCTCTCCGCCTGAGGGGGACATTTTTGAACATATTTGCCGCTTTTTTGACATGCGACTGGCTGAGTTGGTGCAAGCCGGAATTAATCAAACCCGAATAGTCATTGATCCTGGCATGGGTTTCTTTCTAGGTGATAAGCCAGAACCATCGCTCACAATGCTGGCGCGTATTGATGAGTTGAAAACTTTATTTGGCTTACCCGTGCTGGTTTCGGTTTCCCGCAAAAGCTTCTTGCGTGCGCTGAGTGGGCGTTCGGTGGAAGAAAGTGCGCCGGTGACGCTGGCCGCTGAACTTTGGGCGGCATCGAAAGGGGTGGACTATATTCGCACGCATGACCCCTCTCAACTTAGAGATGCTCTAAAAATAAAGGCGTATGTATCAGATTTTGTAAAAAACTGAAATTTAGAGTGACTTGAAATCGTCGCAACAGTTTGGCACTAATAAACAATTGATTCGTTTACTAAATTAAGGTCAGGCAATGGTCCGCAAATATTTTGGCACGGATGGTATTCGTGGCACGGTGAATAAAGGCAATATGACCGGTGAAATGGCGCTCAGGTTGGGTATGGCCACCGGGCGGGTTTTCCGACGCGGCTCCTATCGACATAGAGTTGTGATTGGTAAAGATACACGTCTTTCGGGTTATATGATTGAACCTGCATTGGTTGCTGGCTTTACCTCGATGGGTATGGATGTGTTTTTGTTTGGCCCTATCCCAACACCGGCTGTTGCTTTCCTGACGAGAAGTTTGCGCGCTGACATTGGGGTTATGATTTCTGCCTCGCATAATAAGTTTGAAGATAACGGCATTAAGCTGTTTGGGCCGGATGGGTATAAGCTATCCGATGAAATTGAAGCTGAAATAGAAGGCTTCATGGATGATGGTGTCGGAGAACATGTTGCGCCTCCCGATGGGCTAGGGCGTGCTAAGAGAATAGATGACGCACAGGCGCGCTATATAGAATTTGCAAAAAGGACATTCCCAAGGCGAGGAAATCTTGGCGGCGTGAAAATCGTTGTCGATTGTGCGCATGGCGCGGCCTATAAAGTTGCGCCAACAGCGCTTTGGGAATTGGGTGCAGATATCATCACGATTGGTGTCGACCCGGATGGCATGAATATCAATAAGGGGTGCGGTTCTACCGATACTGCCCTTTTGCGGGAAACTGTATTGCAGGAGAAAGCTGATATCGGTATTTCGCTCGACGGGGATGCGGACCGCGTCATTATTTGCGACGAAAAAGGCAAAATAGTTGATGGTGATCAGATAATGGGCCTTATTGCGACAGATTGGAAACGCCAAGATCGCCTCTCTGCGCCCGGGTTGGTGGCAACTGTTATGTCCAATCTCGGATTGGAGCGTTATCTACAAAGCCAGGATTTGGATCTCATACGGACCAATGTTGGCGACCGTTATGTCGTTGAGCGCATGCGGGCACTGGGTTTCAATCTTGGCGGTGAACAATCCGGTCACATGATTATGAGCGATTATTCAACAACAGGTGATGGCCTGATTGCAGCCCTCCAAGTTCTGGCTGTGATGCAGCAAACAGGTCACCCAATGAGCGAGATTGGTAATATGTTTGAGCCTCTGCCCCAATTGCTTGAAAATGTGCGTTTTAACTCCGGTGCCCCTTTAGAGCATGATCGTGTTCAGGCGGCTATTCGCGATGCTGAGGCAAAGCTGGGTAATCATGGGCGTTTGCTCGTGCGTCCATCCGGTACTGAGCCAGTCATCCGCGTGATGGGTGAAGGTGATGACGAGGCGCTTATCCGCCAACTTGTCGGTGAGATTGTCACCACGATTGAGGAAGTCGCTGCGTGAGCGTCGGCGATACTTCCCCGACTGCCTCCAACCCGAACGCCTATACGAGTGGAAGAGTTCTGATTGTTGCCGGTTCCGACTCCGGTGGCGGTGCAGGTTTGCAGGCAGATATCAAAACAGTGACCGCCTTGGGCGGTTTTGCGATGACGGCAGTAACAGCGCTGACTGTTCAGAATACGCATGGCGTTAAGGATATTATGGATGTGCCCCCCCAATTTGTGGCGGCGCAGATGATGGCGGTACTTTCCGATCTTGGCGCCGATGCAGTGAAGACGGGCATGCTGGCGCGCACGGAAGTAATAGAGGCGGTGGCGCCTTTGCTGGATGATTTCTCCAACCCTGCGGTGATTGACCCTGTGATGGTGGCAAGCTCCGGTGATCGGTTGTTAACCGAGCAAGCGGTAAGTGCCATGCAAAGCCTTATGTTGCCGCGTGCTGCCTTGGTGACGCCAAACATGCCCGAAGCAGAAATTCTAACAAATCGTGGTGTCGAGACACTGGATGATATGAAACATGCCGCCGATAGATTGATGACTGATGGCGCCCGGGCTGCGCTGATTAAAGGCGGTCACGGCAATGACGCGGTTGTTACGGATTTACTTGCCGAACAGTCGGGTTTTACAGTGTTTGAAAACCCCCGCATCGACACCAAGAACACGCATGGGACGGGCTGTACGCTAGCCTCATCAATTGCGACGGGTCTGGGGCAAGGGCTGGCACTGGCGGCGGCAATTGAGCGCGGGCTGGTTTATGTGCGCAGGGCAATTGAGACGGCGAATGCTTCTTTGGGGACAGGGCATAACAAGCCTTTAAACCACGCACATCCTGTGCTGGATAAGTCACAAGACTCTTAAAATTCGTCTGTAAATATTAATGACTCATATAACGCCTTGCATCTGGCAGAACACTTGTCATAGTTTCACAGAGTAATTTGTTGCGTAAAAAAAAGGGTCGCTTATATGGCTGTATCTGACAGTGTGTCTGTACGAAGTGAGTTGTCTGCTCCTTCACAAATCCCTGTTGATGACACAAGTGACTTTGGGTCACGCAAGCCTTCTGCTGTCACGGCGGGGCTGATATCACTCACACAAAATCTTGGGCTGAGTTGGTTTGGCAAACGACTGACTTACTTGTTGCGCCGTATTGGTTTGCTGATGATGGGTGAGTGTGCCGATGTCACCATTTTTGGCGCGCGCCTAAGGATTTACCCGCATAATAATGTGTCAGAGAAGCGGGTGTTATTTGCCACTCAGCTTTTTGACCCTGCAGAGCGTGACGCGCTGAAGGCGCTGGCCGCGCCGGGGGCAGTGTTTCTAGATATTGGGGCCAATGTTGGTCTGTATAGTATTTCTGTGGGGGAGGCCTTTGCCGCGCATTCTGAGACGCGCATTGTGGCGGTTGAACCGCATCCCTATATTTATCGGCGGCTGGCGTTTAACGCCGCGCTGAACCCGGCCTATAACATCACGGCGGTTGAGGCAGGCATTGCCGATCATGAAGGCACGCTGTCCCTGACCTTACACGGCGATAATCTTGGTGAGACAAGAATGGTGCAGGATGGCATGACGGCATCTGCTGACGTGATTGCGGCAGAGAAGGTTGTGGATGTGCCGGTTATCTCTCTGATGCAGTTGGTTGCCACACAAGAGCTGAAGCGGATTGACGGCATGAAGGTTGATGTTGAGGGCTTTGAAGAAAAAGTGATGTTGCCGTTTTTTGACGCCGCGCCCGACGCGCTTTTGCCGCGTGTGATTATTATCGAGAATAATGTCCGACATTGGGATGTCGATATCGTCGCCGTCGCCGCCAAGCGCGGCTATACCATCCACCGCATCAGCAAAAATAATCTCCTGCTGTCGCGCGACCCCGAAACCGACTCATAACCCTTTCCATTTATCATTAAATTTTGTTAATGTTATTTGCTGGCTCATGAGCGGTGAGTTAGCGAGGGTTTAGAAACCCTAGCAATAGCTGCAATTCTAATTGCGTATGTGGCTTTATGTGGTCTCCCTCTAGTTTCGGGGAGTCTGCATTGAGCCTTTTTTTGTGTCGTGCAGGTAATATCCGTTCACCTTTTTTGCGTACGCTCAAAAAGTTGGAGATAATGGCGCACGATAAGCGCCACTCTTCAAACACCTCTCATAGTTATTTTGAGCGCAGGGAAGGGGTCGGGGTGATGGCGAAATAAGGCTTATCCAAAGGTTTTGCCAATAAGGTTGTGCTGAATACGCTATATCCGTTCTATTGTTCGGTTTTCTAACGCCCCGACACCATTCCTAAAATACTGACGCGCCCCTCTTGGTGGAAAGCGTCAGATTTCACCGATTTATCCACACACAATTTGTATTTTATATTTCCGGCTTGTTCTAAAAGTCAAAACGCCCTATATCTGCGCGTGGGACACCCTTCCCCACCGAAGGGCAACTATCTGAAAGGGTAGAGATATGACTAACTTGACCAAACCGGAGATGTCTCCGGTAAATCCTGATTTCTCATCGGGTCCCTGCGCCAAGCGCCCGGGTTACGACCTCACTCACCTTCAAAACGCCGTTCTCGGCAGATCGCATCGCTCCAAGCCGGGCAAAGCGCGTCTGTTGGAAGCCATTACCCGCACCCGCGATATTCTGAATGTGCCGGAAGGCTGGCATATCGGTATTGTACCCGCCTCGGATACAGGCGCTTATGAAATGGCCATGTGGTCACTTCTTGGGGAGCGCGGGCTGGATATTCTGGGCTGGGAAAGTTTTGGTAAGGGATGGATTACCGATGCCGTCAAACAGCTCAAGCTGGACGATATCCGCGTGATGGAAGCCGCTTATGGCGAATTGCCTGACCTGTCGGCAGTAGATTTTAGCCGAGATGTTGCCTTTACATGGAACGGAACGACAAGCGGCGTCAAAGTACCGAACGGCGATTGGATTGCCGATGACCGAAGCGGTCTGACCTTGTGTGATGCCACTTCTGCAGCTTTCGCCATGGATCTGCCATGGGAAAAACTCGATGTCACGACCTTTAGCTGGCAGAAAGTTATGGGCAGCGAAGCGGCTCACGGCATGCTTATTCTGTCGCCACGTGCTGTTGAGCGACTGGAAAGCTATACCCCGCCATGGCCTCTGCCTAAAATCTTTCGCCTCACAAAAGGCGGTAAGCTGATTGAAGGCATTTTTAAAGGTGAGACGATTAATACGCCGTCCATGTTGGCGGTTGAGGATTATGTCGACGCATTGAAATGGGCTGAAGATATTGGCGGCCTGAAGACCCTGCTGCAACGCTCAGCAGATAATCTCACTGTGTTGTCTGACTGGGTCGGGCTAACGGGCTGGGTAGATTTCCTGTGTGCAGAGGAAGCCAATCGCTCCAACACCTCTATATGCCTGAAAATTGTCGATCCTGACGTCACGGCGCTGGATGATGACGCTCAAGCCGCTTTTGCTAAACGTATAGCGGCATTACTCGACGTTGAAGATGCGGCCTATGACATTGGTGCCTACCGCGAAGCTCCCCCCGGACTGCGTATTTGGGGTGGCGCAACTGTAGAAACCGCCGATCTTGAAATTCTCACACAATGGCTCGATTGGGCCTTTGCAACCGCTAAAGAGGAGCTGTAATCATGCCAAAAGTTCTTATTGCAGATAAAATGAGCCCACGTGCCGAAGAAATTTTTAAAGAACGTGGCCTTGAGGTTGACGTCAATGTCGGGCTTGAGCGCGACGAGCTGATTAAGATTATCGGCGACTATGATGGGCTTGCTGTTCGGTCTGCCACGAAAGTTACGCCGCTCGTTCTGGAAGCTGCATCAAATTTGAAAGTCATTGGTCGTGCGGGTATCGGAGTTGATAATATCGACCTCCCAACCGCCACCAATAATGGCGTTGTCGTTATGAACACGCCTTTCGGCAACTCCATAACAACAGCAGAGCATGCGATTGCAATGATGTTCGCGTTGGCGCGACAAATTCCCGAAGCAGACACCTCCACACAGGCGAGCAAATGGGAAAAGTCAAAATTTATGGGCGTCGAGCTAACAGGTAAAATTTTGGGCGTAATTGGATGTGGTAATATCGGATCGATTGTGGCGTCTCGCGGCATCGGTCTGAAAATGAAAGTTATTGCATTTGACCCGTTTCTGACCCCTGAACGTGCAATTGACATAGGTGTAGAAAAAGTGGATTTGGATGAATTGCTGGCGCGCGCAGATTTCATCACAATGCATACACCGCTCACCGATAAAACCCGTAACATTATTAACGCCGGTGCATTGGCAAAATGTAAAAAAGGCGTGCGTATTATTAATTGCGCGCGGGGTGGGCTGATTGTTGAAAGTGATCTCAAAGATGCGCTGGAGAGCGGTCAAGTAGCCGGTGCGGCCTTGGATGTGTTTGAGGAAGAGCCCGCCAAGGATAACCCTCTCTTTGGAATGGCTAATGTCGTTTGCACCCCGCATTTAGGAGCGGCAACCGAGGAGGCACAAGTAAATGTCGCCATTCAGGTTGCTGAACAACTTTCAGATTATCTGATGTCCGGCGCGGTGACCAATGCCATTAATATGCCAAGTATTTCTGCCGAAGAAGCACCTAAACTTAAGCCATTTGTGACGCTTGCCGAACAACTTGGTCTACTTGCGGGGCAGGTAACGGCGAGCAGCATTAAGGAAGTTAATATTGAATATGCCGGTGAGGTAAGCGAATTGAATTGTGCGCCACTAAGCTCTGCGATGATTTCAGGTCTATTGAGGCCCCTCATGTCGGAAGTTAATATGGTGAGCGCGCCTGCCATAGCCAAAGATCGCGGCATGGATGTTGCAGAAACCAAGCGCGGTTCGACAGGTGCGTTTGATAGTTATATTCGCCTCGTTGTGAAAACCGAAAATTCAGAACGGTCCTTTGCAGGAACCGTTTTCTCGGATGGTAAGCCGCGCCTAATTCAACTGACAGGCATTAACATGGAAGCTGAACTTGCGCCGCGTATGCTCTTCATCACTAATAATGACCAGCCGGGTATTATCGGGAGCATTGGTTCCTTACTGGGAACGCATGGCATTAACATCGCATCGTTTAATCTGGGACGAGAAAAGCCGGGTGGCAGTGCGATTGCTTTGATAGCTGTTGACAATGAAATCAGTACGGATGTACTTGACGAAGTGATGGCGCTAGAGCAGGTTACACAGGCAAAAGCACTGGTCTTTTAAGGGGCTATAGAGGGTTTAACAAGAGGTGAAACATGGCCAATGTGGTCGTTGTCGGGTCGCAATGGGGCGATGAGGGCAAAGGTAAAATCGTTGACTGGCTATCGGAACGCGCTGATATTGTCGCGCGCTTTCAGGGTGGGCATAATGCGGGTCATACACTCGTTATTGACGGAACGGTCTATAAGCTTTCTCTCTTGCCATCGGGTATTGTGCGCGAAGGAAAAATCTCTGTAATCGGCAATGGTGTTGTGATTGACCCTTGGGCGTTACTTGCTGAAATTGAAACCTTGCACAACCAGGGTGTAGCGATATCACCTGAAAATCTGAAAATTGCAGAAAATGCTGTGCTTATTTTACCCGTTCACCAAGATTTGGATGCGGCGCGGGAAAGTGCGGCCTCAGAAGGTAGCAAAATCGGGACGACCAAACGGGGTATCGGCCCGGCCTATGAAGATAAAGTCGGGCGTCGTGCCTTGCGTGTTCGCGATTTAACTGACCTTGATGCATTGCCTGCCAAGATTGAGCATTTGCTTCAACACCATAATGCGTTGCGCCGTGGTTTTGGTCAGCCGGATGCCGATGCAGATGCGTTGTTGCAAAAACTGCGCGATGTTGCGGATAAGATTACACCCTATGCAGAACCTGTTTGGCGCTTATTGCACGAGGCGCGGCGCCAAGGTAAGCGCATTCTGTTTGAAGGCGCACAGGGCACACTTCTCGATATTGACCATGGGACTTACCCCTTTGTGACCTCTTCCAATACGGTTGCCGGGCAAGCGGCAATTGGCTCGGGCATTGGCCCGTCGGCGCTGTCGCATGTGCTTGGGATTACCAAGGCATACACGACCCGCGTGGGGGAAGGCCCTTTCCCGACTGAGCAAGACAACGAAGTTGGTCAGAGGCTTGGTGAGCGGGGGCATGAGTTTGGCACAGTTACGGGTCGTAAGCGGCGTTGTGGGTGGTTTGATGCGGTGTTGGTCAAACAGGCCGTTCAGACTGGCGGAATTGACGGTATTGCTCTGACTAAGTTGGACGTTCTGGACGGTTTTGACGAGATCAAGATTTGTACCAGTTACATGCTGGACGGCGAACCGATTAGCTGGCTACCGGCTGATGCGGCGGCGCAGGCGCGAATTGTTCCGGTTTTTGAAACGCTACAAGGCTGGCACGAAACCAGCTTTGGTGCGCGTAGCTGGGCTGATTTACCGGCCAATGCCGTGCGCTATGTGCGTTATATTGAAGAACTTATCGGTGCGCCGGTGACATTGCTGTCTACCAGCCCCGAACGTGAAGACACCATTTTGGTCAAAGATCCGTTTGAGGACTGATTAAGGACTAAACCGCTTTTATGCGGGCTTTTTCAATCAGTGAGAACACCGCGATTGTTGCGATATTCATCCCCAGCCCGACAATGCCGGCATGCCAGCCGCCAAGGTCAACATCCACGCCCCATCTGAACATAAAAGTCGCGCCACACCCGACCAGCAGACCTGCAATCAGCGGGCGTTCGGAAAGTTTTTGTGTGTGAATACCCATCACCATAACGGGGAGAATTTGGCTCATTATCTCAAGCTTAATAACCATCAAACTCCAAATAGATTGCGGCAACATGGTCGCCAAAACAGCCATCATCAGCATGAGCGCCCATGACAGGCCTTTACCGATATTGGTGAGTGTCGCTTGCGAGGTTTCAGGCGCGAGCGGGCGGAAAACATCTTGCGTAAAGATTGAGCCGAGCGATAGCAGAGCCGAATCAATGGTGGACATAATCGCCGCTATTGCCGCCGCCATAAACAAAGCGAGCAGTATTTTCAGCATCGGAAATTCATCTATCAGCAAAAACAGCAGGCGTGGAATGGTTTGGTCGGCTTCGGCATCTGCCATGCCGGGAATTAATTGATGTGCCGCCATGGCGGTCAGGATAATCGGCACGGTTGTGAGAAGCGGCGCCATAAACATAAAGCGGAAACTGTTGCGGAGCGCCGTCCAGTTTTTGGCGGCATAAATGCGTTGAATAGCGTGGGGATACATGGCGACGCCCGTACCAAACAGTAACATCACCGATATGCCCCGCGTCCATTGCCTTTCGGAAAAGCCTTGTTCATTGGCAGGGTGGGTGGCAATAGCAGAGACAAGGGCATCTGTTCCGCCCAACGTGACAATGGTTGCCGCCAGCACACCAAGGCAGCCGATGAGCAGGAGACTGCCTTGAATAACATCAGTCATAACGACACTACGCATCCCACCCAGGCTTTCATAGAATGCCATCACAATCGCCAGCCCAAGAACGGCATAAAGCATGGGCAGTTCGCCATCTGTGAGGCGTTCGGCAAGCAGACCGACAGCTTTAAAATTGGTAAGAATATAGCTCGCCAGCGTTGCGACGAGCAGGATGTTCACCAGCCGCACCAGCCATGCACTGTTATAGCGATGGCGCAGGAAGTCAGCCGGAGTCACGAAGCCGTGTTGGTGTGCGCGCTCCTGCAAGGGACGGGCAAACAGCCAGTAAGACGCTATCACCAGCGCCATGCCCACGGCAGAGAAGAACATGATAGGCCCTTCACGATAGGCATTGCCGGCAAAGCCGAACATTGTGTTGCCGCTATATTGCGTGGCGTAAAGCGTGAAAAACAGCGGCACGACAGACAAGCCACCACCTGCCAGATAGAAATCCTTTAAGGTCTTCTCCTTAGACATACGCCGCCCCAACAAGCCGATAACGGGGAGCATGAGAAGATATACGCCAATGATGAGGAGAAGAGTGCTTTGCATGATGTGTCCTTGTGGGATTCTTTGAATTTTTGGTTAAAGGAGCATGCCAAAACCGCGAAAGCGATGCAAGAGGGGGCTAAAGCAAGTTTAGGCTGTATTTAGCTTGTGTTGGGCTTGTCGGGGGCTGCGCATCGCCCAAAGAGCAGGGTGTCACCTGAATGGTGTGCCTCCCCCCGTCCATCCTTACATAAGGGGGACACACGGACGATATGGCGTATTCGAAAGGCCTAGTCTGTTCTATTTCGCCATACCCCCGACAAATTCAATAAGTCAAATTCAATAAGTCAAAATCAAACCGCATAAAAAACCACAAAAAAACCGGCACCGGTTATAAGCACTCGCTTTTCCGAAGGGAAAGCCCAGTGCGCCTTGCCCCGCGTAGCCGTTTCGTTTTATGAAACGGCGAAGTGGTTGTTCCCGTAAACGCCGAGAAAGCCTTACATACAAAAAAACCGACGCCACTCAAAGAATGGCGCCGGGGCGCTTACAAACCGGTAACTAGATCGGCTACGACGTTTTCAGCGTCAGCCTTATTTCGCCGTCACCCCGACATATCGGAGTGAACGGATTTTCCGTGCAAAACATAAAAAAAGGCCTAACGCCCCAAACGGAGCATCAAGCCGCATACGCCTTATGAATTGCTGCTAGAGACTGAGGTTGTAAGACCCCGCCCACACGCCGTCCGCGCCTGAGGAAACTTAGTATAGCAGAAATTACCAGTGAAAAAAATAATAAATGGGGTAATTTAAATCATGACGGATAATAATGAACATACAAAGTCCTCTGAGATTTACAGGTTGCCGATTCACTATGATGTTCCAGAGCATACGTTGAGTATTGACACTGCAATACAGGGTCTGATGTCTGTCAGAGGTGTGATTAGAGAGCTAGAGAAACAATTAATTATACCCGGCAAAAACTACAAAAGCCCTGAAATTATGATTTCTGCTGATGAAGAGGGTGGTTTTAAGCAGATATTAACTATTTCAGGTGCTGCAGCATTATTCTGGGCTGCAGTGCAAGTTGAAGAGAGTGAGAATTTTGCAAAATTTATGCAAGAGATTAAAGGCGAAGAATATGAAAATGGTCAAATCGACGCTTTTCTTGGCAAAGTCACTACAAG
>ERZ802830.4071-NODE-4071-length-11932-cov-7.8375_pt1 | contig 11932 bp, 11 predicted proteins | sample MGYA00345654_ERZ802830 | MGnify/ENA primary metagenome ERZ802830 (study PRJEB30503, sample SAMEA104212375) | marine metagenome | biome: Westerlies Biome; feature: [SRF] surface water layer (ENVO:00010504) within the epipelagic zone...; material: water... | reverse complement strand
GGATTCCGGGTGGATAGCGGGGGAGAACGTGAGCGTGGCCGACGTCCTGGACGCCGATCGGTGGGCGCGCTCGCGGGTCCAGCAACTCGTCCACGGTTGAGTCCCCTCGCCGGTGGGTAGCCGCAGTGCCCGGTGAGGCACCACAATGCTCCGCATGAGCACTATGCGCGCCGCACGGTATTCGCAGGTAGGACCGGCAGCCTCGGTCCTGGGCGTCGATCAGATACCAATCCCGAAGCCGGGACCCAATCAGGTTCGAGTGAAGGTGGCCTTCTCGGGCATCAACCCCACCGACGTCAAGAACCGTGCCGGGTCGGCGGCGTGGGATATGGCCGACTTTCAGATTCCCCACCAGGACGGGTCCGGTGTCATCGACATCGTCGGCGCGAACGTGGATCCCGCACGCATCGGTGAGCGGGTGTGGATCATGTTGTCGGCGTTCGACAATGTGTATGGCACGGCCGCCGAGTACTGCATCGTCGATGTTGCGAACGTGCGCCCGCTACCGGAGAACGCTGATCTCGAACTCGGGTCAACGCTGGGCGTCCCCGCGGTGACCGCGGCCTACTGCGTTCTCGGTGACGGACCCGTCGAAGGGAAGGTCGTTCTCGTGCAGGGCGGCGCTGGGGGAGTCGGGCGAGCCGCAGTGGAGATCGCGAAGTGGGCCGGCGCCACAGTGGTGGCTACCGCGTCCACGCCGGAGCGGCAAGAGGTTGCCCGGCAGGCGGGAGCGGACTTCGTCTTCGATTACCGCGACCCGGACATCATCTTCGACATCCGCGAAGCCGTCGGATCCGTGGATCGCATCATCGAAGTGAACCTTTCCGCGAACCTCGAGATGGATCTCGAGGTCAGCAAGCCCGACACCGTCGTGGTCGTCTACGCCTCGACGGGCGCCGATATTCAGATACCGACGCGGCAGTTGATGATCGCGGGGCTGGTCCTTGAGTTCATGCTGCTGTACACGGTAGCCGCGGACAAGCTCGCAACCGCGGTCTCTCAGGTGGAATCCGCCCTCGCCGAGGGCGCGCTGACAATGCCCCCGGTCCGATACTTCGAGTTGGACGACATCGTCTCCGCCCACGAGACTCAGGAGGCGGGAGCGCCCTCCCGACTAGTGATTCGCCTCTAGTCGGGATCCTGCGGGGGGCACGATGCGTCCCATAAGTGTCCCCACGGGGCACGGCGAGGGAGAATGAGGTTATGGGGCTGGAGATTCTCGGCATCACGCTGTTCGTGCTGCTCATCGGAGCGTCCATCGCCCTGCACGAAATCGGACACCTCGTGCCGGCCAAGAAGTTCGGCGTCCGGGTCACCGACTACATGGTCGGTTTCGGTCCCACCATCTGGTCCAAGGCCAAAGGTGAGACCCGCTACGGACTGAAGGCCTTCCCGGTAGGCGGCTACATCCGGATGATCGGGATGCTCCCCCCAGGCAAAGAAGACCCCGAGGGCACTGCTCGTTCTATGAACACCGGACGGTTCGCGGCGATGGTCGCTCAAGCCCGCCAGCAGTCCCTCGAAGAGGTGCGCCCGGGAGATGAGAAGCGCCTGTTCTACAAACTTCCCGTCCGTAAGCGCGTGATCATCATGCTGGGCGGGCCGGTGATGAACCTGGTGCTGGCTTTTTTGCTGTTCGGCATCGTGCTCGTCGGCATCGGAATTCCCGCGCCGACGACGGCGGTGAATTCCGTGGTGCCGTGCACGCCGACGGTGGCGCTGCCGGCCGGAGATGCTCTACCGTCCGGCGCATGCCCGTCGGGAACGTCGGCAACACCCGCAGCGGCGGCCGGTTTCGAGCCCGGAGACGTGATCGTTTCCGTGGGCCCGGTGGCGTCGTCATCGTGGGATGACATCACCGAGTGGATTCGGGCAAACCCCGGACGCAGCACCCAGGTGGTGGTGGAGCGCGACGGCGGTCAGGTATCCCTGCCGTTGACCGTCGCCGACATCGAGCGACCGGTCTACGACGAGTACGGAGAGATCACCGAGCAGGTAGAACAGATCGGCTTCCTCGGAGTGGCTCCGGTGTTCGAATACCAATCGCAACCGGTCTCCAGCGTCCCGGCATATATGTGGAACCTCACGTATCGAACGGCAGCTGCCCTGCTGACGCTGCCGATCCGCATCTACGAACTCGTCGATGAAACGTTGATCGGGGGTGGCGAGCGGTCGATTAACTCGCCGGTGTCGGTTGTCGGTGCGTCGCGACTCGGCGGTGAGATCGCGGCCATGCAGCAACCGGTGACCGCCAAAGTCGCCACGTTCCTCGGCCTCGCCGCGTCGTTAAACCTGTTCTTGTTCCTGTTCAACCTGCTGCCGATCCTTCCGCTGGACGGCGGGCACGTCGCCGGAGCGCTATACGAATCTGTGAAGAGATTCATTGCGCGCGTGCGCGGCAAGCCCGACCCTGGGCCGGTCGACACGGCGCGGCTCTTGCCCGTGGCTTACGTGGTGGCGGCCGTGTTGCTCGGAGTCGGTCTCGTGGTCATCTGGGCCGACCTGGTGAAGCCGATCACCTTAAGTTAGCCCGCGGCAACCTACGATCAGTTGTTGTCGTCGGACGAGGATCCACCGTCGTCGTTGTCTGCGGGTGCATCACCTGGTGAGTCGTCTGCCGGGTCCGCCGGAGCGTCATCGCTTGAAGTTCCATCGCCCGAATTGTTATCGCCTGGGGAAGCATCGCCGGGAGCGTCATGGCTAGGGGTGTCGGCGGATTCGATGGCCGGCGGCACCGGAGATGCTTCCACCGCGGGTGGGGGAGTAGGCGAGTCGAGCGCGGGCGTCGCCGCTATCAATGCCGGTTGCGCGACGTCTGCGTCGGCTGGGTCGTTCATAGGTGCCGTGCCGTTACCGGCATCAGAGTCGCCAGAAGACCGCGAGCGGCCGATCAGGAAGGCGACCAGGGCGATGACCGCGAGCACGGCGACGCCGATCACGATCAACAAGATCCACGGGAAGCTGCTCGAGCCGTCCTCGGCGACGACGATGGCTTCGAAACTGTCGTTCAGTCCGGCTTCGATGCGAAAACTCGTCTCGGATGTTTGATCCACGTTGGTGCCATCGACACTAACGATCGCGCCGGGCATCTCGACGTCAATTTGGTACCCACCGAAGTCGAGGTCCACCAGGTCATCCAAGAGACCTGCGTCTTCCTCGGCTGCTTGCTCGCCGGAGCTGGAGTAGAACGTGACGGTGTTGTCGTCGCTGGCGTAGATGTTCCAGATGTCGTCCGCCTGGTCGAAGACTTGATTCTCGAACGAGCAGACCATGGCGACGGCGTTTTCCTGCTCCGCGGGCTCGCAGTCCAGATCCTCGACCCCCTCCGCGCCGTCCAGCATCCCCTGCTTGAGTTGATCGACCAGGTCGACACCCGACCCCAAGCCGAGGAGGCCGGATATCTCGCTGGAGATGGCGATGGTCATTTCGCCCGTTGCCGTGGCGTCTTCGTTGACCGCGAGGTCGGCGTCGACGTCGAGGCAGCCGCTAAGCACGAATGCCGAGGATGCGAGCAGTGCCGGGATGAGGAGTCGCTTCATGATGGCCTTCGCGGTTGGAGACAGGTGCTTCCACCGTAGACGTTGATGGGGCGTGATGGGGTGTGTTGGTCGGATCGCCGGCGGTTCGGCTGGAGGCAATAATGGGGTCGTGTCCATCGGATTAGGAATGCCCTCCGCGCCGCCCCCCGTGGTGGCGCCTCGTCGAGCCTCGCGTCAGCTGCTGCTTCGCCACGATCGGCACCCGGTGCTGGTCGGCGGTGATGCGCCGGTGTCCGTGCAGTCCATGGCGACGACCGTCACCGCGGACGTGAACTCCACGCTGCAACAGATCGCAGAGTTGACCGCGGCGGGGTGTCAGGTGGTGCGGGTGGCCGTGCCCTCGCAAGACGATGCGGAGGCGCTCCCGATCATCGCGAAGAAGTCCGGTATCCCGGTCATCGCCGACATCCACTTCCAGCCCAAGTACGTGTTCGCTGCGCTGGACGCCGGTTGCGCAGGAGTGCGCGTCAACCCGGGCAATATCAAGCAGTTCGACGACAAGGTGGGGGAGATTGCGCGCGCGGCTGCCGACTGCGGAACCCCAATTCGTATCGGCGTCAACGCCGGCTCGTTGGACAAGCGCTTGATGGAGAAGTACGGCAAGGCGACGCCGGAAGCGCTCGTGGAGTCGGCGCTATGGGAGTGCTCGCTGTTCGAGGAGCACGATTTCCGCGATATCAAGATTTCCGTCAAGCACCACGACCCGGTGGTCATGATGCAGGCCTACATGCAGCTCGCCGAACAGTGCGATTACCCACTGCATCTTGGTGTCACCGAGGCCGGGCCGATCTTTCAGGGAACGATCAAGTCCGCCGTCGCCTTCGGAGGGTTGTTGTCCCGCGGCATCGGGGACACCATCCGGGTGTCGCTGTCGGCACCTCCGATCGAGGAGGTCCGGGTCGGCCTGCAGATCCTCGAGTCGTTGAACCTGCGCGAACGCGGGCTGGAGATCGTCTCGTGCCCTTCGTGCGGGCGAGCCCAGGTGGATGTGTACACCCTGGCCGAGCAAGTCACCGCCGGCCTCGAAGGCATGGAGGTCCCGCTACGCGTCGCGGTCATGGGGTGCGTGGTGAACGGACCGGGCGAGGCTCGAGATGCCGACCTCGGCGTTGCCTCCGGCAACGGCAAAGGCCAGATCTTCGTCAAGGGCGAGGTGATCAAAACTGTGCCCGAGTCCCAGATCGTGGAGACGTTGATCGAGGAAGCCATGCGCCTGGCCGAACAGATGGACGGTGAAAGCGGCCCTGTCGTCGTGGAAACCGTCTAGATTCATCAGGTGACCACGTTCGCTGACGGGGGGAAGTCGCTCGTCGGTTTCGTGCGGCAACTCACCTTGGCCGACCTGGGACCGTTGGAGTCGCTGCTGCGGTCTGATCCGGTCTCGAATTGCTTTCTGGATGCCCGGGTTCGGGGCGCCGGGCTCGACCCGTGGCGACTCGGTGGTGACATCTGGGGTTACCTGGACGGCGACGCTCTGCATTCGGTGGCGTACGTGGGGGCGAACCTCGTCCCGGTCGCAACCACGCCCGCGTCGCGGGCGGCGCTGGCCGACCGTTTGCGGATGAGCCCGCGTCGCTGCTCGTCTTTCGTGGGCGATCGAGAGGAAGTCCTCGACCTGTGGCGGTTGCTGGAGCCGGCGTGGGGTCCGGCTCGGGAAGTGCGCGATGACCAGCGGCTGCTGGTGATGGACACCGACGCGAACATCCCGCACGATCCGCACGTGCGGATGGCGACCCTTGCGGACATGGATGTTCTGTTGCCCGCGTGCGTGGACATGTTCACCGAAGAAGTAGGGATCTCACCCGTGCGCGGGGGTGCCGGGAGCGCTTATCGCGACCGGGTCGCCGAGATCGTGCGCGCGGGACGATCGTTCGTCCGGATCGTCGACGGGCGGATCGAGTTCAAAGCCGAAATCGGTGCGGCTACGCCGGATGCGTGTCAGGTGCAGGGGGTCTGGGTTGCTCCTGAGCTGCGCGGCCGGGGAATGTCCGTGCCCGCGATGGCGTCGGTTATCCGCCTGGCTCGCTCGGCCATCTCGCCCACGGTGTCGTTGTATGTGAATGCTTTCAACACACCCGCGATGCGCAGCTACGCATCCGTCGGGTTTCGCCCCTACGGGCACTTCGCCACCGTGTTGTTCTGACAACTATCCTCAGGCGAAGTCTTCGGGAAGGACGCGCACGTGATCTTGCGTATGTCGACGCTGCTGCTTCGCACGCTGCGCGATGACCCGGCCGATGCTGAAGTGCCCAGCCACCGATTGCTGGTGCGGGCCGGATACGTCCGACGTGTCGCCCCCGGGGTGTTCTCCTGGCTGCCGTTGGGTTATCTCGCGTTCCGCAATGTCGAGCGGATCGTCCGGGAGGAGATGGACGACGCCGGCTTTCAGGAAGTGCATTTCCCCGCACTGATACCCAAGGAGCCGTACGAGGCGACCGGCCGGTGGACCGAGTACGGGGACAACCTGTTCCGCTTGCAAGACCGTCGTGGATCGGACTACCTACTCGGGCCCACGCACGAGGAACTGTTCACCCAGATGGTCAAAGGGGAGTACTCCTCCTACAAGGACCTTCCCCTGGTGATCTACCAAATTCAGACCAAGTACCGCGATGAAGCCCGCCCGCGCGCGGGGATTCTGCGCGGACGCGAGTTCGTGATGAAGGACTCGTACTCATTCGACGTCGACGACTCCGGTCTCGAACACTCCTATGGCCGGCACCGCGATGCCTACATTTCCACCTTCGACCGACTTGGCTTGACGTACGTAATCGTCTCGGCGATGTCCGGCGCGATGGGCGGCTCCGCGAGCGAGGAGTTCCTCGCGCCGACACCGGTCGGTGAGGACACGTTCGTGCGCTGCCCGGAGTGCGGTTTCGCGGCGAACGTGGAAGCCATCTCGGTACCAGTAGCGGTGGAACAGCCGGTCGCCGTCGGCGCCGCGCATGTGGAGAACACTCCCGATACGCCGACCATCGACACCCTCGTCGAAGTGTCCAACTCCCGCCCCGAGCTCGCGCGCAGCGACGGTGATTCCTGGCTCGCGTCGGACACACTCAAGAACGTCTTGGTGATGCGGGTGGACGCCGATGGCAGTGAGCGACCGCTGGCGATCGGCGTGCCCGGAGACCGCGAGGTCGACGAGCGCCGACTCGAAGCGGCGGTCTACCCAGCGGAGATCCGCGCGTTCGAAGAGGACGACTTCGCGGCGAACCCTGCGCTGGTTAAGGGCTACATCGGCCCGGGCGCCCTCGGGACGGCAGGGTCCTCGGGAGTGGAGTATCTGCTCGATCCGCGCATCGCTCAGGGGTCGGCGTGGATCACCGGCTCGAATGAGCCCGGTCGTCACGTCTACGACCTGGTGCACGGTCGAGATTTCGAGGCGGACGGCACCATCGACGTTGCGGAGGTTCGCGACGGTGACGCGTGTCCGCAGTGCCAGAGCCCGGTGGAGATCGCGCGCGGTATCGAGATCGGTCACATCTTCCAGTTGGGCCGCAAGTACGCCGATGCACTCGGCCTGCAGGTGCAAGACGAGTCAGGAAAACTCGTCACGGTGACGATGGGCTCCTACGGCATCGGGGTGTCACGAGCCGTCGCCGCGATCGCCGAGCAGCACCACGACGACAAGGGCTTGATCTGGCCCCGCGAGGTCGCCCCCGCGGACCTGCACGTCATCGCCACGGGCAAGGACGACGCCGTCTTCGACTTCGCCAACGAACTCGTCTCGAACCTGGATGCCCGCGATATTCGCGTGCTCTTCGATGACCGCCGCGGGGTGTCTCCGGGCGTGAAGTTCAACGACTCAGAGTTGATTGGCGTGCCGACGATCGTCGTGGTGGGTCGCGGGTTGGCCGACGGGGTGGTCGAAGTGAAGGATCGGGCGAGTGGTGAGCGCGAGGACGTCGACTCCGCGGTGATCGTCGACCATCTGGTGTCCCTCGTTCGGTCGTAGGTCGTGGTCGATCTCGACATCCTGATCTGGCTGGCCCTCGCGGCGCTGGTCGCCGGATGGGTCGACGCCGTCGCCGGTGGCGGTGGGTTGCTCCAGGTGCCGGCCCTGCTGCTCGGGCTTCCGGGCCCCGGTGTTCAAGCGCTGGGAACCAACAAGGTGGCCAGCGTGTTCGGAACGGCAGCGGCGGCCGGCACTTACCTGCGCAAGGTCCGGCCGGATATGCGCGCCGCACTCCCGATGACGGTTCTGGCGTTCATTGGCTCGCTGATCGGGGCGGCGACCGCGTCGAGCCTTCCGGAGGATGTTTTCCGGCCGGTCATCATCGCGCTGTTGGTGGCGGCCTGGATCTGGGTGGCGGTCAGCCCGGCCATGGGTTCGCAAGACCGCTTGCGCTTCGCCGGTCGACGTCATGCGGTCATCGCGGCGGCCGCCGGTGCGCTTATCGGCTTCTACGACGGACTTCTCGGGCCAGGTACCGGGTCCTTCTTGCTGATCGTGCTCGTCGGCCTGCTGGGCTACTCGTTTCTGTCGGCTTCGGTGACCGCGAAGATCGTCAATCTCGGGACCAACGTCGCCGCCATCATCGTCTTCGGCCTCGGTGGCTACATCTGGTGGCAGGTCGCCCTGGTGATGGCGGTGTTCAACGTGGTGGGTGCGGTGATCGGTGCCCGCATGGCGCTACGCCGGGGGAGCGGCTTCGTTCGCGTGGTGTTCTTGGTGATCGTCGCTGTGTTGATCGTGCGGTTGATCGTCGGCTGGTAAGTCAGGCGGTTGCTGTGTCGCGTTAAGGCGGTAAGGCGGTAAGGCGTGAACGCGTAAGTGCATTGGTGCGTTCTTGGGTCAGTGCGTTAGGTCGGGAAGGCCTGACTGGCGACGCCCCACCGCACGGCGTCGCGGGCCGAGGCCTGCGCCCAGGCGATCGCGGTGGCGCGATCGGCTCCCTCGGTCACCGATGCGACGTCGGCGTAGACGCCCACAAGTGTGTTACTCAGCGCCGCAAGTGCCGAGCGCGCGGTCTTCGGATTCGTGATCGGCGATTCGGGTGTGAACCCCGGCGGCGTGGCAGGCACGTCGGAAGGATCCACGAGCACGGCGTTGGCCTGCAGGCGCGCGCGGTGCTCGGCGAGTTGATTGACGGCTCTGCGTCGCCCGGCTCCGCGAAGAAAGGCGCCGGCGAGCCCCGCAGCGAAGACGTAGTTCTGTTCGGTTTGGATCGCGCGGGTAATGGCGGCGATGGCGTCGGGTTGGGTGTAGGTCACGACCGACTCACCCCCGAGCGAATGTCTCGAAGCTCGGGCACGTGCGAACTCTCCGACGCCGCGATGAACGTGAACGCCCGCACCTGCTCGGCGGATTCGGATTGTTCAGCGGTCTGTGCGCGCTGCTCGGCAGCCCGGCGTTCACGAGAAATCAGGTTGGTGATCGCCTCGCGGGCGTTAGTGGCCTTGGGCGGTATGGGTGCGAGGTCGGTGAAGTCGGCCTCGGTGGCACCGAGCTCACGTGCGTGGGCCCGGTGCTGATCGGTGATGCCCGCGAGGCTACCGCGGAGTTCGGGGTAGATGGCGAGGGTTCCCTCGTAGGCACCGACAAGTGCGAGCTCGTCAAGGAGGGCTTCGCTCTTTTCCACCGTCGGAGACGGGTCTATGTCGACGGCCTCCGGTGGCGGTTCGTCGCTCCCGCACGCGGCGAGAGCCACGGCGGTAGCGCCGAGCACCGGAGCGGCAATCGCGCCCAGCAATACCCGCCGCCGCGCAAGAGGTCGCGCGCCGATCGGTCCGCCGGGAATCTCCACCGCGCAAGGATCCCACGGCGTCGCCGGGACGGTTACACTCCTGATCACAATCGCATCAACAACAGGATCGTGCCCGAGGGACGGAGGGGCCATGGCTGTGTCCATCGACACAGTGCGGAACATTGCCGCACCGATCGTCTCTGCCGCGAAACTCGACCTCGAAGACGTCACCGTTGGTCGTGTCGGCCGTCGAGACAAGGTGTGTGTGATCGTCGACGCCGATGGTGGCGTCGACCTGGACCTGATCGCGAAGGTCTCCGGGGATATCTCCACCGCGTTGGATAGTCAATCTAAGATCGAGGATGCACCGTTCGTTCTGGAAGTGACCAGTCCGGGAGTCGATCGCCCGCTGACCGAGGCACGGCACTGGCGTCGCGCCCGTGACCGCCTCGTCGTTATGGACATGAACGATGGCGGCACTGTCAAAGGTCGTGTGGTCTCCAGTGACGATCGATCGGCGACCGTTGACGTGTCAGGTCAGATGCAACAGATCCTTTACGACGATGTGTCCAAGGCCGTCGTGGAAATCGAATTCGATCGCAAGAAGGACACCTGATGGATATCGACGTCACAGCATTGAAGAGCCTGGTCCGCGAGAAGAACCTCTCGCTGGACCTGGTGGTGGAGACCATCGAAGCGGCACTGCTGGTTGCTTATCAGCGAACCGACGGGTCGGCCGAGACCGCGCGCGTCCAACTCGACCGCAAGTCCGGCCACGTGATCGTATGGGCGAGTGAGGTCAACGACGAGGGTGAGGTGATCGGAGAATTCGATGACACCCCCGAAGGCTTCGGGCGCATCGCCGCCGCAACCGCTCGGCAGGTGCTGTTGTCGCGACTGCGCGAAGCCGAGGGTGAGGCCACCATGACCGAGTTCAGCGGGAGAGAAGGCGACCTGGTCTCTGGGGTTATTCAGCAAACGACCAACCCGCGGATGATCCGCGTGGATCTGGGGAAGCTCGAAGTGAATCTGCCACCGGAGGAACAAGCCCCCGGGGAGACCTACGAGCACGGTGCGCGCATCAAGGCACTGGTGACGGGTGTGCGCAGGGGCTTCAAAGGTCCGATCGTCACCGTGTCGCGAACACACCCGAACCTGGTGCGGGCGTTGTTCGCACTCGAGGTGCCCGAGATTGCGGATGGAACCGTCGAGATCACGGCCATCGCTCGGGAGGCCGGGCATCGCAGCAAGATCGCTGTTCGCTCCAATGCCGCGGATGTCAACGGCAAGGGATCGTGCATCGGGCCACAGGGACAACGCGTTCGACACGTGATGACCGAGTTGAGTGGGGAGAAGATCGACATCGTCGATCACAGCGACGACCCCGCCGAGATGATCGCCCACGCCCTCTCACCCGCGCGGGTCACCTCGGTCGAGATCGTGGACGCCAACGTCAAGGCGGCGCGAGTTCTCGTTCCGGACTATCAACTGTCTCTGGCGATCGGGCGTGAAGGTCAAAACGCGCGGCTGGCGGCGCGACTGACCGGATGGCGGATCGACATTCGCCCCGACGGTGGCCCCGGAGCGGATCCGGCCGGGGTTCGGGAAGATCCAGCTGCGGCCTCCGGGGGCGAATAGACGTGGCGGGTTTGCCGCCAGAACCCAGCCGGCAGTGCATCGGGTGCCGAAGCCGAGCACCCCGGTCCTCGTTGGTCCGGCTGGTGGCCGATGACGGAGCCCCGGGCGGGTGCCGAGTGGATAGTGGGCGAAATCAGCCCGGGCGTGGGGCACACATCCACCCCCGGGAGGAGTGCATCGAGGAGGCGACGAAGCGTCGGGCGCTCCCGCGTGCCTTACGGGCCCTTCCCGGCTCAAGTGTCGACATCTCGAAGGTGCATGCCGAGATCCTCGGGACGAGGCTGTAGATTCCTCCTCTGACAGCACCGTTGACGACGTCCACGAAGGAGTGGCTCGGAGATGAACACCCAATGAGCACGCGAGCATGAAGATGCAGCGTTCGATCTAGTCGTCCGGGTTACGCCCGGACCAAGACAGGAGAATCGTGTCCAAGGTTCGGGTCTATGAGCTCGCTCGAGAGCTCGGAGTCGAGAGCAAAGAAGTCCTTGCGAAATTGCAAGAGATGGGCGAATTCGTCCGCTCCGCCTCATCTACCATCGAGCCGCCGGTCGCCCGGCGCTTGATCGATGCGATGCCTGCCGCCCCCGAGGGCGCGGCGGCCAAGAAGACCACCAAGAAGGCAGCGAAGAAGACTACCAAGAAGGCGACCGCGGCAGCATCGCAAGACGCGGCTGCTGAAGAGTCTGAACCGTCGTCCGCAACCGAGGCTGCCGCCGAGGCACCGTCGGCCGGTGAAGCGCCAGCCCCTGCCGCACCGCCAGCTGCCACACCGCCCGCGGCGCCAGCTGCCACACCGCCCGCGGCGCCAGCTGCCACACCGCCCGAGACGCCACCGGCAAGTACGCCGGCAGCGCCCGCTGCGGGAGCAAAGCCGGCCCCACGTCCAGGAAACAATCCCTTCGGCACCAGCGGCACCTCTGCTCGACCGGGAGGGCCGCGTCCCGGTAACAACCCATACAGCTCTGGTTCGGGCATGGGTCGAGCGCCAGGCGTTCCCGGCGCGCCGCGCCCTAACCCATCGACGATGCCCAACCGTCCCACTCGCCCTGCAGGTCCTGGCGGCCCTGGTGG
>ERZ802830.4070-NODE-4070-length-11932-cov-21.1617_pt1 | contig 11932 bp, 11 predicted proteins | sample MGYA00345654_ERZ802830 | MGnify/ENA primary metagenome ERZ802830 (study PRJEB30503, sample SAMEA104212375) | marine metagenome | biome: Westerlies Biome; feature: [SRF] surface water layer (ENVO:00010504) within the epipelagic zone...; material: water... | reverse complement strand
GCAACTCACCCTTCGCGTTTCTATCGATCATTTCGATGCGACCCAGCACGAAGAGAAAAGAGGTCCCGGAACCCGGGCGCCGATGCGATGTTTTGCGTGCTGGGCGGCGGTTCTTGCAGCGGTTGAAAACTACGCCTGCAAAACCGATAACCACTCACGGGCATCATCGCTGAGCATCGCATCAGCGGTGAGCACAGAACCGCTCAACGCCTGACGAATATCCTGCGGCGTATCTGTGAAAGGTCGTTGAAGCAGTTCAGCGACAATTTTTTTGGCCTTTTCAATCGCTCCTTGGTAAGTCGCCATGAACGCATCGACGCTCACATGCTGCGCTGGATCGTCCATCCAACAGTCGTAATCGGTCACTAGACAAATGGTGCAGTAGGCTAGTTGCGCCTCACGTGCCAAAAACGCCTCCGGCACATTGGTCATGCCTACCAGATCGCACTGGGCCGCATCGCGCAGAAAGAAACTTTCCGCCCGAGTGCCAAGTCTCGGGCCCTCCACACATCCGTAGGTTTTACCCTCATGCAAAAATTCATCGCACCGTGCAGCCGCATCAACAATGTCGGCACTGAGACTGGGGCACGCCGGATTGGCCGTCGAGACGTGGCCTGCTACGCCGTTACCAAAGAAACTGTAAGCACGCTTACCGCGTGTGTGATCGAAATACTGGGCAGCGAGGGCCAACTCGCCCGGTCTAATTTCTGCGCGCAAGCTACCCGCTGCGGATATGCCGACCACGCGTCTCGCACCCAGTTTTTTCAAGGCAAAGATGTTGGCCCGATAATTCACTTCACTGGGCAGATAGGCATGCTGTGAGCCATGGCGGGCCAAAAACAGCACTGGCTGGTCAGCGAAGCGGCCCTGCAAAATGGGCGCAGAAGGTTCACCGAATGGCGTGAATACTTGATGCTCTTGCTCTAGCTGCAAGCCTTCAAGCGCATAGAGACCGGAACCGCCGATGATCGCGAGCATGATTTGTTCCGCCTTTTGTCGAAAGTACGAGCATACCGAGCCTCGCCAGCGGATAACAATTCGCGAACCGTGTTGCCGATGAATTGAGCCGCAGACTAGGGTTATCATCGCTCTTTTTTGGGGAAGGCAATTCACATGGCCGAACAAGCCGCCACGGAAGATTTGGGATTTAGTCCACAAGCACTGCGAGCAAAGTATCGTGAAGAGCGCGACAAAAGATTGCGCGCAGATGGCAACGAGCAGTACTTCGAGGTCAATGGGGACTTCTCTCACTACGTCGATGACCCATACATCGACAGCCCGCTGCAACGAGAGCCTTTGTTCGATGAGGTTGACGTTATCGTCGTTGGCGGTGGTTTTGGCGGCTTGCTTACTGGCGCGCGTCTCACCGAAGCTGGCATCGGCCGAATCCGCATCATCGAGAAAGGCGGCGATTTTGGCGGCACTTGGTACTGGAATCGCTACCCCGGCGCAGCCTGTGACGTAGAGTCCTATGTCTATTTGCCGCTATGCGAAGAGCTGAATTTCGTCCCCAAGGAAAAGTACACCCACGCGCCTGAGATACTCGCTCACAGCCGCGCCATTGGTGAAAAATTCAACCTGTACGACTACGCTTGCTTTCAAACCGAAGTTGAGGGCATGCGCTGGTCTGAGGAAGATCAGCGCTGGACCGTCACCACCAACCGTGGCGACAGCATGACCGCCAAGTACGTGTGCATGGCCAATGGACCGCTAAATCGTCCCAAACTGCCCGGCATCAAGGGCATTGATCGCTACCAAGGTCATACCTTTCACACCTCCCGATGGGACTATGCCTATACCGGCGGTGGCCCTGAGGGCAACTTAACGGGGCTGGCTGATAAACGCGTGGGCGTGATCGGCACCGGCGCCACGGCCATTCAGTGCGTTCCCCATCTGGCAAGGAGCGCCAAGGAGCTGTACGTATTTCAGCGCACGCCAAGCTCGGTAGATGTTCGCGCCAACCGACCAACCGACCCAGAGTGGGCAGCGAGTCTAGAGCCTGGCTGGCAACAGGCGCGGATGAACAATTTCAACACGTTGGTCTCCGGCGGCTTTGCAGATGAAGACCTGGTTAACGATGGCTGGACCGAGATCATTCGCAATCTGGCTTCCATGGTGAACTTCCGCGGTCAAAAACTGTCGCCTGCGGAAATCGCTGAAAAGATGGAACTCGCCGACTTTCAGAAAATGGAGCAGATCCGCCGTCGCGCAGAAGAGCTGGTCAACGATCCTGACACTGCCGAATCGCTGAAACCCTATTACCGCCAATTCTGCAAGCGGCCCTGTTTTAATGACGAATATCTACCCGCATTCAACCGCGCCAACGTGCATTTGATCGACACAGACGGCCGGGGCATCGACGAAATCACCGAGTCGGGCATTGTCGCCAACGGCGAACAGTTCGACCTCGACTGCATTATCTTTGCGACCGGCTTCGAAGTAGGTACCGACTACACGCGGAGATCTGGCTACGACCTGATTGGCCGCAATGGCGTCAGTCTTAAAGACAAATGGTCTCAGGGTATTTCCACCCTGCACGGTTTGCAGACGAACGGTTTCCCCAACTGCTTCATCATTCACACTGCCCAAGCGGGCTTCACCGTGAGCTTCCCGCACGCCATGAACGAACAGGCCAAGCACATCGCCTATATTTTGAATGAGTGCAAAAAAGCCAACGCCACTGTGGTGGAAGTAACCGAGGACGCCGAAAAAGCATGGGTTGAGCATGTGATCGACATGTCGCGTCTGAGCGAGTCATTTCAGGCGCAATGCACTCCCGGCTACTACAACAATGAAGGCAAGCCCAATCCGGTTAGCGTACAAAATGGCGCCTACGGTGGAGGACCTTCTAGGTTCTTCAAGGTTGTCGAGGCTTGGCGAGAGGAAGGTTCAATGCAAGGCCTAGAGCTGCGTTAATTTGCCACGCTAGCGCTAAACCTCGGCGCTAACGAGCCAAACCGCCGAATCGAGATGCAGACCGTTTCCCGCATCGAAGGGTCGAAACGCCTCTTCAACGGCGGCCAGCGCTTGCGCGCGCTGGTCACCCTCAAGTTCTGCCATCACCCGCGCTGCTGGCCCCACGCGGGTTTGAAACTGCACGGCTTCGGCCAACGTATCAGCCACCTTTAAGCTCTCTTCGTGCGCGTTAATCTGAATCTCGCTGAACCCCGCGTCCTGCAGAATCTGCTCTACATAGCGCGCATCAGCAAAGGCGAATGGTCCCGGGGCGCGAGGGTTTGGGGCCTCGTCCGAGGGTGGTAAGTACGGTGCAATAGCGCGGCCTGCAGTGGCCATCCAGGGATTCACGGCCGGTGGTTGCCAGCAAACGAAAAGCAATCTCCCGCCCGGCTTCAGCGCGTTATACAGATTCTTAAATGCTGCAGTAGGGTCGTCGAAAAACATTACCCCGAAGCGTGAAAACACCAGGTCGAATGCATGAGCAAAGTCTGTGGTCGCCGCATCTGCCTGCTGATATTCAATCGATGCATCCCGGCTGCGAGCACGCGCGAGCATGGGGCCGGACACATCCACACCAAGCACATTTGCGCCCATGGCACTCAAGGCAATGGAGGTGTCACCGCAGCCGCAACCAACATCCAGCACCCGTTCGCTCGGCCTGACGTTAGCAGCAGCTAGACCTGCCGCAGACAGCGGCGCCAAGAGTGCGTCGAGTCGATCTTGCAGTTCAGCCCAAGTTTCTCCAGCGCGTTCATTCCAGTATTCGATTTGCTCTTGATTCGACGACATGTTCTCTCCTCTCGTTGACTCATCTGCTAGCCAGTATCGCCCTCAACATCACCGTTGCAATAGCGTCGATTGCGCCAATTCGCTCGCCGCTCTTCCTGAGTCATGTCGACGAGCTCAGGGTATTTGGGTGCGGTCATGAAACGCGCGAACCAGTCTCCAATGAGATCGTCGTTATCAATGGCCTGCCAGAGCTGCTGTTTCGCCTGAGCGACAAATGTTGGGTCAATTTCTCGACCAGTTAGCGCCTGGGACATGGCCGGATCTCGATAGTGTGCCTCATAGCCTTGCGCCATCAGCTCTACCGCCAAGTCTCCCAACAGATCAGCAATGCTCGGCGAGCGAAACCCAATGGAGTACGTCAGACATTCAGTCTCGGCTACCCCCCAATGCGCCATGCCGGGCGGCAGGTAGAGCATGTCTCCGGGCTCGAGTAGCAATTCTTGCTGAGACGAAAAGGATTCCAGCACCCGCAACGGGCAATCGGCCTGAAGCGGTGTATTGCCGTCACAGTGTCCGCCAATCTGCCAACGACGCCTGCCCTCTACCTGCAGTAGGAACACATCGTATTGATCGAAGTGCGGCCCGACACTGCCCCCGGGACAGGCGAAACTCACCATCACGTCATCCAAACGCCAGGGTGGCAGAAAATCAAAGCGCTCGAGTAGCTGTTGCACCTGGGGCACCCACAAATCGACAGCTTGAACCAACAACGTCCAGTCCTGTTCGGGCAGCTGCAAAAAATCCTGTTCGGTAAAGGGGCCGTGACGCAGCGACCAATCCCTTGACTTCCCCTCGACCAGACGAGACTCGACCTCAGGCTCCAGCGCAAGACCCGCCAGTTCGTCGGGGCTAATCGGCGAGACATAGCCAGTGAGCGCCTGTCTCACCATGAGCGGTTTTTGCTGCCAATACTGCTGAAGAAAATCCTGCGCAGAGATATCACCTAACATCAGCTGTATTTCTCCCACTGCAAACAGAGCCTATTCCCCTTGTGCGGATTCATCGTGCGCTCTCTTCAGGCTACTAATTCGGCAACGCGCTGCTGATTACGAATACGTAAAGCGAACAAGATTAAGATGCCAAGATTGATGCAGCCGATCATCATGGCAGCGATGAACGAAGCACTGTAGCTTCCCGTGAGATCGAAAAGATAGCCGCCCATAAAGCCCCCTGCCCCCATACCGAACCAGCCGAAAAACGAGGTAATGCTCATGGCTCTGCCGGCGTAGTTTGCAGACACCATCATCCGAGTGCAGACCAATATCGTTGACATGACTCCGGAATAGGTAAAACCAAAGACGATGGCGATGGTGTAGATGGCCGCCGTGCTATCCAAAAAGGGGAACCATAAAACCGATAATGTCTGCCCTGCCGACATGACCATGTAGCTGGGCAATGCGCCAATGAGATCACCTAGCTTTCCACCCAGCACGCGGCCAAATGCACCGCTGAACATCAGCACCATTAACACCGTCGATGCCTGATCCAGAGTGCGGCCCGAGTCCGTGAGTAATGGCACCAGATGCACGATGGGAACCGCCATGCAGGTACAGCAAAAGATAATCGCGACGCTGATCCAAGCGATCACCTCTCGCTCGGCTAGCACGAAGGTATGCTGCGATGCCTGCCCTTGAGATCTGGCAGCTTCACGGCCCGGTGACTCACGAATGAGCAAGGCAACCGGCAGAGCTACGGCAAGGTATGCCCCCGCAGTCAGCATGTACGTGGTCTGCCACCCTTGGGTCTGTAGCGAGAGCGCGCACAAATACGGGATCACCGCCTGACCGACTGCACCTCCAGAAGCTGTAATGCCTAGCGCGAGGCCAGGTTTATGCGTGAACCAAAAGCCAACGTTGGCAAATAGCGGCGAGGTCACCATGGCATTGCCAAAGGCACCGAACAAAAAATACAGCCCGTAAAACTGCCAGATCGATTGCTGCTGGCTCAGCGCGAATAAACTACCGGACATGGCGAAAGCGGCAATCAGGCCAAACCAACGTGTACCGAAGCGATCAGCGATATAGCCCCACAAAACGCCGAACAAGGCCGAAGAGAAGGAGATAACCGTGTAGCCCAACGAGGTCTCGCCCCGACTCCAACCAAATTCTGTGGACAGGGGTATAAGAAAAACAGATATCGAACCCAGTGCACCGAACGCCAAGGCGCTGAGAAGAAAGACTGCCAGCACCATGACCCAGCCGTAGGCCGGATCTTTCTGCTGCACCGTGAAGCCTTCGTTCGTCATGCCGCATCGTAACACCAACCTTCTAGGCCAAAGCAGCTTGCGACTAGGCGGTTTGGTTGCTACCAGTCGAGGTCGTCAGGCACTTCGAATTTGGCGTAAAACTCGTCATCAGAGCCGGGCTCCGGCGGTTTGTCATTGGCTCCGTGGGCCACGATGATGCGCTTGGGATCACGCTCTTGGATCTGCTTCGCTACCTTGTCGTTGACGAAGTGATAGAGACCATTGTTGTTCACCACCATCAAACGGCCAGCGCTCAAGGCATCAAGCTGGGCTTTAGTGACGAAGATCTTCTTTATTTTTTTGCCATGCACAAAGTTATAAGGCACCGCCTCATCATCACTGACCTTGGTGCGCTCGTCGTTTTGCTTAATCAGCTGCGCAATCTGCGCTTGCAGAGCCTTGGCCTGACTCTTTTCGTTTCGTTGTTGGGCAAGCGCCTTGTCACGCGCAGCCTTTTCCGCCCGCTGCTGGGCCGCCTTGGCTTTCACTTTGTCGGTTTCTGATTGCGGCGCGGTCGCTTGCCCACCCTTGCCTTTCTTGCCCTTGGTACTTTTGCCTTGCTGGCGCTCAACGTTGGCCTCTGCGCGTTTCGAGCGCTCGGCTTTCTTGGCCTGCGCACTGGTGGCAAGCCCTGCTTTTACCAATTGATCTCGCAAACTTTGAGACACGGCTATTAATTCTCCTGTTACGGTTTTGCCAGTTTACGACAACTGGGCCTAGGTTAACTGCTGGCTCCGCGGATGAAATTAGCGGCCTTGATAAACTGGTGGTCTCTTCTCGATAAAGGCCCGCATACCTTCCTTGGCATCGGCAGTTCGCGAACACAGCACCTGATTGCGGTTTTCAATAGCGATGGCCGCTTCCAGCCCGGGAGCATCGATGGCGACGTTGAGTCCTTCCTTTGTCAGCCTCAGACCCATTGGCGATGCCAACAACATCTCCCTGGCGTAGGCCTTAGCCGTAGCAAGCAGTTCGGCCTCAGGCACGACCTCGGACACGAGGTTGGTGCGTAAACTGCGTTCAGCGTCTATGAACTTCCCTGTCAGCATCAGCTCGCTGGCAACAGAGGTTCCCACTAAACGCGGCAAAAAGTAGCTGGTGCCCATGTCGCAGGCTGACAAGCCAAGCTTGATGAAGGCCGCGTTCATACGCGCGTTGTCTGCGGCAATTCGTACGTCGCTGGCAAGCGCGAAGGCAAAACCGCCTCCACACGCGGGGCCTTGTATCAGGCTGATGATCGGCTGCGGGCAGCGGCGCATCTTCATGTAGACCTCGGCCAAATAGCCTTGAAAACCCATACCCGCACCAAAGGGTCGCGGTACTGATGTATCGCTAGCAGCCTTGATATCGAGGCCTGCGCAGAACGCCTTACCCTTTCCTCCCATGAGAACGACCCGGGTTTGTTGGTTTTCTAACAGGTGATCAAAGTAATGCCGCAGTTCTGTCACCATGGGCGTTGTAATCGCATTCAGTTCATTCGGCCTGTTCAGCCAAAGCGTGTCCACAGGTCCGTCGCGCTCAACGGCTAGGGTCTCGTAATCCTCAATCTGCATGTTCTTTCTCCCGCTTTGGGTAAAGCTTAAGCAGCGAACTGCGTGAATGCCACCAAGGCTGGACGCGGCAAACCTGTCAAAGTCGCTAAGAACTTTGTTAGCGTTGTAACGACAGTGATAAGCGAGTGGAGAATCATGAGCGACGAATCTGGTATCAAGCTAAATGGGCTGCATCACCTAGCCTTGGTGTGCAAGGACATGCAGCGCACTGTGGACTTTTATACCAACAAGGTAGGACTGACGCTAAAGAAGGGCTTCGACCTGCCGGGCTACGGTCAGCATTTCTTTTTCGATATGGGTGGCGGAAGCGAGTTGGCTTTCTTCTGGTTCAATGACGCAGAACCCGCCCAACCCGGCGTTGCCGCAGTAAAAAATATTGTTGGTAGCCGCCAAGGCAATATCAGTTCTGCCCACGGCTCCATGAATCATGTGGCATTCAGCGTGGATGCAGACAAAATCGTCGCCTACCGCGAGCAGCTGGTGGCCCGCGGCGTGGACTGCAGCGCCCTCGTCGACCACAACGATGTGGTCACCGGATCTGACGCGAGCGAATACGCACAGGCACAAAACAAACCCTGGCTACAGTCTTTTTATTTTTTGGATCCTGACGGCATCATGCTTGAGTTCTGCGCCGACCTGCAGCCTGGGCTTATCCATGCCGACCTGCCCGTTAATGCTCAAGGAATTAAGAGCGACGGTAGTGCGATTACTGGCGTTACTCCTCGCCCAACGCCTCCTTAGATTCATTGGCGGCGGTGCCGAATATGCCCTTGGCCATCAGCGAGGTCTCGAGACCGCGACGATGTTGGTATACATCTGCCCGCACCTCGTGGGCATAACGATTTTCGGGTTCTGCCTGCACCGCCATCTCAACTAAGTGACAGGCGAGCCGGGGATTGGTTTCTTTGAGGGCCTGGGCACGGTCTGCCAGCGCTAGTGCACCACCTGCCATAAGCGCTATTTCTTTGGCGAGATCTGCATGTTTGGCCGGCTTCAAATGCGCAGGGTTGCCGTCGTACCAGCCGCCGTATAAACGCCAAATGTTGCGCACCACGAATTCCGGCTCGTCGTAGGTGGGCTGCATATAGGGCTTTTCTAAATACGATGGATCGAGCTGCACCTCGTGAACGATGTCATCCAGCCGCATACCGTCGTTCATGCGCGCGACGGTCTCCTGCACCAAGAACTCCAGTGCTTCGGCGACGTCGGTTAGCACACCCTTGATACGTTCCTTGCCTTCGATGGGCAGGCCGTGCGCAGGCAAAAACAGCTCCACATCCTTTTCCGCCATGGCACGCATGGCCGCCGCCCACTCTGCCGGATAGCGCTGCACCTTTTGTGGATTACCAGCGTTGGGGAAGGCCCAGATCAGAAAGTCACCTGCACATATGGCTTTGTGCTTTGGGATATATGACCAAGTGTGATCGTCGGTTTCGCCCTTGGCATGGACCAGTTCAACGTCGAGACCGCCAATTTTCAGGTCCATGCGTTCTTGGTAGGTCAAATCTGGCTGCGCGGAACTGGCGGGCAGAAATCGCTCTTTTTCACTGCTGACGTCATAGCCGCGCCGGGCTACCGAACCAAACTGTCGCTTATTGATGGTTAGGTTGTAACCATTGGTCGCATCGTAGCGGTCAAAACGCGGTTTGATATTCTCATGGCCCACCACCCTAGGGCGTTGATGCCCACGCTCTTCGGCGTCGCGTAGAAACGTGCCACAGCCACCCACATGATCCATATGACCATGGGTGTAGACCAAACTGTGAAATGGGTCTTTTGACCAGTTGCGCACTGCATCGACGACGCGGCCCGAACCCTGCAGATTGCTGGTATCGAAGACCACCAGGCCCTCGCTGGTTTTAAACAAAATCGAGTGCGAGAAAGCTTCCACCATGGCGACATCGTCGGCCAATTCTGACAACTGAAAATTGATGCGATTGAGCGGACCGACCTCGTCGGTGCCAATTCTGCCATCAATGACGTCTGCGCTGAGTTTCAGAAGGTTTGTCATATCGCATTCCTGTTCGCTGGGTCTTGTCGCATGATTGTCCACGTTAGGGTGTCATCGGCAGTCACCTCACCCTGTGCATCGATAAAAAGCCTGTGGGAGTGAACCGCACCTCGCCAAAGTTCAATCCAGCAGGCCAGCACGCTCTGGCGAGTCGCCGACTCTAGGCCCCGCACCACGCGCAAGCCCGATTGGGTACAACGGATGCTGCCGTCCTCTGCCTTAGTTAATACGACCTTATCGCCCATGCCGACCATCATTGCCTGCAAAAATTGCGCAGCATCGATGACATCGCCATCGACGCCGCCAATCTGCTTAGCCATCACGGGGTAATGCTGCAGTCCGGTTAAACGCGCAGCGCGTTTGCCCAGCTCTTCTGCCCGCAGCGCGCCCAAGACTTGCGCCAGAGCGACGAGGCCATTGCGGACGTACTCTACCGCGTAGTTCCGGTTAGCCTTGGCCAAACGCTCGGCGCTCCATTGGCTATCCGGGGGTGACGGCTGCTCGGATGCGTTGAAACTCGGTACCGATTCATTTGGCGCAAACCGCAGGCGCTGTTCTGGCGCTAGGTCATGATCGTATTCTTTGAAGTAACCGCAGAGACCAAACTGACCGGTAACGTCTTCTGACACACACACAAAGCCCAGACGCGGGTTGTTCAAACTCACTCCGTTCTGGGCATACCAGCCGTGCAAGAAACCACGACTGGCTTCTTCAGGGATGCCGCATATTGCGGGACCTGCGTACATCCAGCGTGGATAGCGAAAACGCACCCATGCCTTAGCGTTGGACTCTTCCATGTACTCAACCGCCACACCACCAACACCATTCGACAGTACGTGATACTTGGCGCAAGCGATGGCGTGGGGCAAGCCATCAAGACCTAGCTTGCTAAAACTGGAGAGGAATTTATCTTCATGCTGGCGCCGAAACAGGCGAAACATCCAGTCGAAAACCGTGTCTCGACTCTCTTGTACCGCCACCATCAACTGCAGGCCCAAAAAGTACTGATGGTGCAGCTGCGCCTGTGCCGCGATGGCATCTGCCTCGCTGACCTTGTCGATTGTCGTCATCTCTAAACCCGCTGGCTAAGCCAACCGTCGATCATATCAGCGACATCGTCCCGCGCACCGCGAGGTTCTTGCAAATAGTGATCACCCGGAATCATTTCTAGATGCTTGTCATCGGCGCCTAACAGTTCATAAATAGTCTTGGCATCAGAGGGGAACACCCCCGTATCGCCATCGCTTTGAATCACCAAGGACGGCACAGTGATGCGCGGCAAATGCATATCTGCTTGGCACCACGAATCGCTCAAGCTCCACATCGATAGCCATGTGCGCAAGGTATTAGTGAGGCCGATACCACGCGGGCTGTAGTTAGCGGTTTTTGGATCACCGGCGTAACACAAACCCACCTCGCGCTGAGACGGATCAAGATTCCCGTCCATCAGCCGAGGATCCGCCCATGTGCGATACACGTTAAATGCCCGATCACGCATACCCAAACGCTCGATGCGCGCCAGTTCCTCATGACACCAATGCGTGATGCGATTGTTGCGTTCAACCTGGGCGATGCGGTACCGAGCGATAAAATCAGGGCTATACGGAGGGCCATGCTCTGGGTTGTACATATCCAGTTCTGCCACAACGCTGAAAGGCTCACGCTCATCGGCAACAGCAGGGTCGAACCAAGCCGTTAGCACCTCCGGGCGCCCGCCATGGGCGCACAGGGAGACATAAAAGTCTGCCGTGTGAAGCTCCTGCAAGGCTCGCGGTATGGTCAGCCCCGGGGTTGCCTGCATGGTGACGCCAACGGCTTGGGACTGATAGGCCGCCATCAAGGACCCGCCTCCTGAGTTACCCAGCAGCACCACAATGTCCACACCGGCCTCACGCTTTAACCAGTCGACCCCAGCGCCTATATCGATCAACGCATGCTCAAGTAAGAAAAAGGGTTCGTTACCCCGAAATCGCGTATTCCAGCCGAGGAACCCAAAGCCCCTCGCGGCCATTCGCTGCGCCAAATAGTGCTCGCTGAAATCAACGTTGTAGTGCGTGGCGACAAAGGCCACCTTGGGCAAGGACTGTGCAGGTTTGCAATACAAACCCTGACAAGTTTTAAACCCCGCGCCGTTGCGCCGCCCGGTCGCCGAATCCAGCGAGACAAACTCGCGTTCTACAGCTGTCATAGATATTCCTGCCCACAATAGGCGATTTAGCGCAATGCTCTAGCTATCGTCTGCCTTGATAGTGTCGCTCACGCCGCTGTCGAGTGTAATCGCTACAAGCTTGCCGTTTAGCCAATCGGGCAACCAACTCGGTACTTTGGGACGCAGTCGAGCAAAAATCTCATCAATGTAGGCTTGATCATCCAGTT
>ERZ802830.4069-NODE-4069-length-11932-cov-26.0484_pt1 | contig 11932 bp, 14 predicted proteins | sample MGYA00345654_ERZ802830 | MGnify/ENA primary metagenome ERZ802830 (study PRJEB30503, sample SAMEA104212375) | marine metagenome | biome: Westerlies Biome; feature: [SRF] surface water layer (ENVO:00010504) within the epipelagic zone...; material: water... | reverse complement strand
AGACACCCTACCTTTGTTACATCAAGTGCGGATGGCTTTCCAAATGCCCGCACGTTAGTTATGAGACGGTGCGATAGGAAAAATAACCAGATAGAGTTCCACACAGATACTGCCTCTTCAAAAACGTTGGCCCTTAAGGAGAACCCACGTGCTGGAATTCACATTTGGCTACCAAAAGTGCAATTACAAATTCAGATAGATGTTGTAGTTGAAGTTAAGGTTGGTGACATTACTATCCCATACTGGAGAGATGTTCCAACTAACTCCAGGATAGCTTATGGAACTATTCCTAGTCCAGGTACTGTCATTGGAAGCCCCCTTGCCTATGATCATGCCCCAGATCAGAAACGTTTTGCCGTTTTGGTATGTAATATACAATCAATTCAGCTATTGCTTTTAGGGACTAAACATATTCGTGCTTATTACAAAAAGACGACTAATTGGCAAGGAGAGTGGCTCTCTCCTTAAATTGTAGATTGAAAAACTTTAAGTCTTTAGAATGTAATAAAAACAGATGATTAAAATGAAATAGTGAGGAGGTTGTCTCCCCAGTGATGGGAAAATTCTTATGAAATTATTTCATCAATATTATTGTCAACTATTACTGGATTTTCATAAAATTTTATTTTAGGTGGTGAATACCTGTCTGTAATCCATTTAACCCTATCTTCATCAAACCAACTTTTTGCATTCTCTATATTATCAAAACAATAAACTCCGCCTGCTAAATTTTTTGAAGTATCACAGATATAGTTTTTTCTAATTAAACCTGGAGTATCTTTGTAAATGGGTGATGTTTCTAAAAACTTCTCTTTTAGAAGTGAACTAGTTAATTCTTTATCTATATTAAAGGTAACAACTGCAATTATCATTATAAATATCCTTTTAAATATTTTTTCCAATCATGTGCCGGGTTAAACCCTAAAACATCTCTAATTTTCTTTGAAGATAATATTGACTCATATTTTTCCATATCTCTTCTCATTTTAACATTTGGAAAAAATTGCTTAATTATTTCCTCAGTTGTTAAGCTAACTGAGTTAATATTATGGGTAACATTAAAAACCTCATAACCAAGTCCATCTTTTTTAATACACAGTTCTATCGCTTGAGCTAAATCTCTTGCATCAATATAATTAAAGAGATTTCTTAATCTTATGCTTGGATTTTCACAAAACTCTTCAAATCTATGATATTCGTCAGGTTCAATTATATTACCAATTCTTAATGCATAAATATCAATACCGGTTCTTTTTTGAAAAGCTTTACCAGTTTTTTCGTTCAAAACTTTTGAAAGCCCATAGCTATCTGTAGGACTTGTTTCATAATCTTCTTCAATTGGAAGCCATTTAGGAATTGGATTACCCTGGGCAAAACAAAAGCCATATGTTGTTTCCGAGGATGCAAAGATAATTTTTTTAATTCCTAGTTTTGTAGCTGCTTCCATAACATTATAAGTGCCTAATGTATTGATACGAAAAGTTTCATTGTCTGGCTTAACTAAAATTCTTGGTATTGCTGCTAAATGAACAACTGCTTTGAAATTTTTTATACCTTCACCTAATTTAAGTTCTGGTATATTTGCATAACCCGATAAAGCATTAAAGACTTGACCAGAGTCAGTTATATCTAAGTTTATATTATCTACTCCATTCATCACAAGTGGAACAAGATCAGCATTTACGACGGAATATCCTTTTTCTAACAAATATTGGATTAAATGCTTACCAGCTTTTCCACTTCCACCCGTCACAAATATTTTTGGTTTAGTCATGAATTCCTCAAAAGTTATAATTTTTAAAAATTACTATTTTAGATTAAATTATAGATTGAATAAATATTGTTCTAATAATTAAATTAAATCAAATGATAAAATGTTGTAACTCTTGAAAAGAAAGGTTATCAAATGCCCACTTTATCACCACCTCAAAATCCAGAGTCTAATCCTCGTGTAAAAGCTGTTTTCGATGATATTCGTGCCACGCGTGGTAACGATTTCATAAATAATTTATGGTACTATCTTGCCTTCAATGCAGATTTGCTTGAGAATACTTGGAATGATGTAAAATCAGTAATGGCTAGACCTAGTCATTTAGATCCTATGACCAAAGAACTTATCTATGCAGCTGTTTCTATAGCTAATAGTTGTGAGTACTGTATTCACTCTCATACCGCTGCAGCTAGAGCCAAAGGTATGAATGATGAAATATATGCCGAGTTTCTATCTATTGTGTCTCTTGCCGGTAGGACTAATCATCTTCTAAATGGAATCAAAGTTCCCATAGACCCTGAATTTAATAACCAGAATTAGTTGATTTTCTAATTAAACTTTAGATATGTATAATGAAAGGATTTAAAAATGATTACCCGGTACACCAGCCCGAAAGTGAGCGAACCTGCACCCAAGCTTTGGTCTAATTGTATTGTATGTGACGGCATAGCATACATTGCTGGATTAACGTCACGAAATGCGGATGGCGTAACGATTGATGGTAAGGATGAATACGAACAAACCAAAATCATTTTTGAAAAACACAAGGCTTTGATTGAAGTAGCTGGTGGCACAATGGCTGACTTCACCAAACTGACCATTTACGTAACACGCATTCAAAATAACAAAATGGTCTGGAAGGCAAGAGCTGAGTTCTTTGAAGGCAATTTTCCAGCCTGTTCCCTAGTCGAAGTTTCAAACTTGGCTAGTCCTGAAATATATGTGGAAATTGAAGGCGTTGCCCATATAGGAAAAGGTGTCAATAAATATTAACTCATAAAGTTAGAAGCTAAAACATAGACTGAAAAACTATTATTCTATAAATATGGATGAAGCAAATGACTAACATAAACTACTGAGGAATTTGTTTTTGTTTAATTTATGTATTTTACAAGCTGGACCAATAAACAAAGATCTTATTTTAGATTACCCTTCATACGATCAAATGTTTTCATTACTTTTGAAAGATAAAATTAATCATTGGAATGTGAATGTTTTTAATATTTACGAAGATATTTTTCCACAAGATTTAGCTTATTATAATGGATTTATTATAACTGGAAGCGCTTACGGAGTTTACGAAAATCATAAATGGATTAAAAAACTTTTCGATATTATTAATAAAATTGTTAAGTTTAAAATTCCTTTGCTTGGAATATGCTTTGGACATCAAGCTATTGCTCAAGCTTTAGGTGGACATGTAACAAAATCTTCAAAAGGTTGGGGCATTGGAATAAAAGAAATAACAACTAAGAAATATAGTAGTTTGTTAGGTAATTTTAATAAATTAAACTTAATTTTCTTCCATCAAGATCAAGTTGTTAAACTTCCAAAAGAAGCAGAATTGTTAGCTAGTAACTCATTCTGTGATATAGCTTCTTTTTCAATTGGCGATTCAGTCCTAACTCTTCAAGCTCATCCTGAATTTAATCACGATTTTAGCCTGAAACTATTAAAAGCAAGAAAATCTAATATTGAACTATTAACTTACTTAGAGGCAGTAAACGAACTTAAAACATTAGATCATGATGGTGAACTTATTACACCTAACATTATCAAATTCCTTGAGCAAAAATGTTAATATTAATTTTTAATTCAGTGATATAATTAGAAATATATTGAAGGATTGATTTTGAGTAATTGTATTTTTTGTAACTTACCACTAGAGAGAATAGTTCATGAATATAAACATTTTTATGTAATAAGAGATGCTTTTCCAGTTACTCCACTACACTCACTAATAATAACAAAAAGACATGTTGTAAGTTATTTTCAATGCTCAAAAGCAGAACTTGAAGAAATACCAATGATATTAGATACACAAAAAACAGAACTAAAATACTTAGATAATGAAATAACAGGTTATAATATTGGAATGAATATAGGAGAGGATGCAGGTCAATCTATTTTTCACTGTCATATTCATATAATTCCTAGAAGAGAGGATGATACTCCTAACCCTAGAGGTGGAATAAGGGGAGTCATACCTGAAAAACAAAATTACTAATTTTTTAACAATTTTATTTAAAAAATAATAAAAAACTAACAAAATCCTATACCGTAGAATAATTTTAAAGGACTAGATAAATGTATAAATTGATTATTTTGTTTCTAAGTTTTTTTGGCCCCTTAGTTTTAGGGGATGGATATACATATGCCCAAGAACAAACTTGTATTTCATCGGACGGTTCACCAAACCATGAAATAGGAAATTTTCCTACGCGAGGTAATCCTCATAAATTTAAAAAACAGAAAATTAAATTCTGTTTTTCAAAGAATCCAATAAAAACAAATAAAAATAAATATATTGCTTCAGTTGTTGGCGTCACCCTCACGGGCATTCCAATTAGACCTGGAACTGTAGATTGGTATGATAAAAACTCTCCAAGAAAGCATAGCAAAGACAAATCATCGGGATTAAATTTGGAAGCAATAAGACCATATGAAAAAATATTTGGAATAGATAGATATAATGGTCATGTAGATCATAGAGGGTTGTACCACTACCATAAGTCAAACTCTTTATTACTATTAAATGGTAAACCTCTTATTGGTTATGCAGCTGATGGATTTGAAATTTTTTATATTCCTAATAAGGTAAAATCTTCATGGCAACTTAAAAAAGGCAATAGAAAAGTTGAACCTTTCGGAAAATATGATGGCGCATTCAAAGAAGACTACAGATTTGTTGAAGGTAGTGGAGATTTAGATGAATGCAATGGTAAGTTTGTTAATGGTATATATAAGTATTTTGCGACTGAGACTTTTCCTTTTTTCCCGAGATGCCATTGGGGTAAAATTTCAAAAGATTTTAGACAAAAGAGATAATAAACTTACTTAATTTGTAGGTCGTCCTTTGCAACATATTCTGTCACTATAGAATAAATCTATTACCTTTAGAAATTAAAAATTGAATATTATTTATTCATCAATACAGTAATATTTTTTAAAATTTGAAGTTGGAGATAAAGATGTTTTGTATTGTTTGTAGTGTTAGATATTCAAACCCGAAATTAATGCACGTAGGACATCAATATATGGCAGATAATTTTGATCCTAAAACGTTTAATGGGCTTTTAGAATTTAAATCCTTTCATATAACTCCTGATAAGGGATTAGGTATTTTTACTTTTAATAATCAAGAAAATTTAAAAAAGCATTTGTCAGACGTAAAAAACTTCAATAAAGATTACGAAGATCGATTTTCATGCAAAATTACGGTAGATACTGGAATTGTAAATCCTGATTTGTACTATAAAGCGTAAACTAAGAGATTGAATCAATTATAAGATTATAGTTGTTTGATACATTAAATAATTCTAATTAATTTACAGATTTTATGAATTATAAATTTAAATCTATAAATCAAGTTTCGACAAAAATTTTTGACCAAATTGTTGAAATGGTTAAATAAAAATTTTTGATATTTAAGATAATACCATTTCAATTTTTATATTCTATAAATTATAATCATTAGTTCACTTCAAACAACATAACAGCAAAGAGATTATCCTTATCTGTCCATGTTGCAATTTTTTTGAATCCAGATAAGGCTACCAATTCTATGAATTCATTAATGTGGTATTTATATGAATTTTCTGTGTGAATTGTTTCTCCAGCTGAAAAGAAAAATTTTCTTTCACCAATGCTAACAGCTTGGTCGATGCAACTTTCAAGATGCATTTCTATTCTACCTTCAAAAATATTATAGCGAGCAATGTGACGAAATAAATTCAAATTGAAATCAGCACCTAATTCTTGGTTGATTCTAGAAAGAAGGTTTTTATTAAAAGCTTCAGTAATACCATATTTGTCGTCATATGCTTTAATGAGCGTTTCATGATCTTTCTTTAAATCAACTCCTATTAGCAATTTTCCATTTTTACCAACAGTTTTACAGATTGTCTGTAAAAAAACTGTGGCATCAGCAGGCTCAAAATTGCCAATGGTTGAACCTGGGAAAAATGCAACTTTAGACTTTGGAATACGTTGAGATACTGGAATTTTAAGTGGAGAAGTAAAATCAGAAGCAACTGTTAAAACCTCAAGTTTTGGATAGGCCTTACGTACTATTCTTGCAGAATCTTGTAGCTGTTCCTCGGAAATGTCTATTGCACATAATGAAACGGGTTCATTTAATGAATCTAGTAGTATACGGACCTTCTCAAGAGACCCTGAACCGTATTCAATTAGTGTTACGTCCGAACCAAGATATTTTGCAATTTCAATTGCATTTTTATTAAGAATTTCAATCTCTGTTTTTGTTGGGTAATAAACATCAAGTTTACAAATTTTTTCGAATAATTGTGCACCTTTAAGATCATAAAGATACTTAGATGATGTACGTTTGGGTATTTTACCTAATCCTGAAATTACATGATCTAAGAATATATCTTTATTACTATTGTCATTAGCATATACACTAGTTGTAGAAGCAAATTTGTCTTTAGCTAAACGTATTCCTGAAAATTGCCAGCGTGCACTTGGAGGAAAAAAATTCCGATAAGAAGCTCTTATATGTTCTGAAGGGGTTGCGCACGAACCACCTCGTAAGACCATCTGACCAGACATAAACTTGCCATTATATTCTCCTACAGCGCCTTCAGGAATGTGATAACCTGGATAAGCACTGAACGAACTTTGGGTCCATTCCCATACATCTCCATAAATTTGTGAAACACCATCTTTTGTTGAGGGTTGAGGGTCAAATATATTAGCATCAGCAAAATGTCCATCTAATTCATAAGAGTTGGCAATAATTTCCCATTCAGCTTCTCGAGGTAACCTGGCATTTGTCCATCGAGCAAAAGCGTCTGCTTCATAATAACTTACATGGCAAACTGGAGCATTCAGATTAATTGGACGCATACCACTCATTGTAAAATTAGACCAAGTACCATCATCATTTTTGTGCCAATACATTGGAGCTTTCCAATTTTCTTTTCGACACAGTGCCCAACCATCAGATAACCAAAACTCAGCCCTTTTGTAACCATCATCTTCGATAAAATTAATATACTCACGATTAGATACTGGATATTTTGCTAAGTGAAATGGTTCGAGCCAAATTTTATGTCGTGGACCTTCAGCATCAAAAATAAAATCTTTGCCGGAATATCCAATTTCAACAAGTCCTCCAGGGTGGTCTGTCCAACTAGTTTCACTTACACTCAATGCTATGGTTGGGGGATGTTCTTTGTAAACAGGATGTAATGGGTTTCTTGAAAGAGCATGTTTGATGTCTGTTATTAAAAGTTCTTGATGTTGTTGTTCGTGATTAATACCAAGCTCTATTAACTGCAAAACGTCTGATGTTGGCTTAGTTTGAAAGTAATCTCTCATTGCTTTATCTACATGATCTCTATATTCGTATACTTCAGCTGATGAAGGACGGGTTATCATGCCTCTTTCAGGTCTTGCGTGACGATCGCCTATTTGCTCATAATAGGAATTAAACAAAAAATTGTAGTTAGGATGAAATTCCTGATAATCACCTACAAATCGTTTAAGGATAAATGTTTCAAAAAACCAAGTTGTATGAGCTAAATGCCATTTAGTTGGACTTGCATCAGGCATTGACTGAATACATTGATCTGCTTCACTCAAAGGGGCTGAAAGTTTTAAAGTTTGATCACGTACCTTATTATAAAAACTTGCTAAATGATCGTTTAAAGATATGTTTTTAGGACGTATAGATGATTTAAAAATGATGTTTCTCTGCAAAAATTATCGTTATGATACTTATAATAGAATTGATTGCAATTGATAACTCTAAATTTAATTTACTTATGAGTTGGTAAGGTTTAAAGACTTAGTCTTTTTTAAATATTAGCAATAATAAATTTGTAAATAATATTAATTGTTAAGTAAATTATTACTAATTTTAAGTTATAAATTTTGCTAAACTAAGTTCAAAAAAGAGAGTATGCAAATGTATTATGACACAAATAAAAATGATCACGGATTACCTTACAATCCTTTCAAAGCTCTGACAGTTCCACGTCCAATTGGGTGGATTAGTACAGTAAGTAAAAACGGTGTAGGAAACCTTTCACCATATAGTTATTTCAATGGACTTTCTTATGATCCTCCATTTGTAATGTTCTCAGCTGGCAATCGTGCAGATGGAAGTAAGAAAGATAGTGTTTTAAATGCTGAAGAAACAGGTGAATTTGTGGTTAACATGAGCACTTGGGACACACGTCACCAAATGAATGATACAAGTTGGATAATGGAACCAGATACAGATGAATTAGAAAAAACTGGTTTAACCGCTATAGATTCATTCGAAGTAAAGCCAAAAAGAGTTGCAGAGTCTCCTGTGCATTTTGAGTGTAAATATCACCAAACAGTTGAACTTCCAGGAAAAGGAGGTTTGCACAACGTCGTATTTGGACAAGTTATTGGTATTCATATCAAAGATGAATTTATAACTGATGATGGGATAGTTGATACGCTAAAAATGAAGGTTATCGCTCGATTAGGTTATAATGACTACACTTTAGTAGAGAAAACTTTCTCAATTATTGACTTTAAAGATAAAGGAAAAATGACAAAAAGTTGGAGATAATAATGAAACTGTAAGGAAATAATATGATTAATCATAAATTAGAAAGACAAGTGGTATTACTTAAGATACTTGCTAAAGGGTGTAAAAAGCACCCTGCTTATAGAGCAATTAGAAAAGCTACTGAACGATGTGAAGAGTGTGTGGTTATATGGCAAGCACGTGTTGAACTTAATGAAATAGAAACAAATTAATTTGCAGACTAAACTGTAGACTGAATAATCATAATTCTATAAAATATTATTATCACAAATTTAAAATAGAGTAAGGCACATATAAAGTTGGATTCTTCAATTAATAATATTCCAGATAGTAAAGGAGCCAACGCATATCATAGAGATAAATCTTTTTCAAAATTATTAGAATTCTATAGTGGGAAAGATATGTTATCTAAAATAGAAAGTCAGTTTATAGAGCTAGGAGAAATTGTAGGCAATCAATTAGAAGATTTAGCTTTAACTGCAGACAAAAACTCACCAAAACTTTCTAAAAGAGCTAGGGACGGTTCTTTTACTAATACAATTGAAAAACATCCAGACTTTATAAAATTAGAAAAATATGCATTTGAAAGATTTGGATTAGCAGCTATGTCTCATAGGCATGGAGTTTTTGGAATGCAGCAGAAACTTCCACCAATAGTGAAATATGGATTGACTTTTTTATTTGTTCAAAGTGAATTTGGTTTATGTTGTCCATTAAGCATGACAGATTCCCTGACCAGAACTTTAAGAAAGTTTGGAGACAACAAAATAGTTGATAAATTTATTAATCAATTAACGTCTCAAAATTTAGATGAACTCTTTCAAGGTGCAATGTTTATGACAGAACAGCATGCTGGTTCTGATGTTGGATCAATTGACACTTATGCTGAAAATATAGATGGAGAATGGCATCTAACAGGAGACAAGTGGTTTTGTTCTAACCCTGATGCTGATCTTGCTATGGTTTTAGCTAGATACGATAAAAATATAAGTGGTACTAAAGGACTTGCTCTATTTCTTCTACCTAAAAGACTAGATTCTGGAAAACTTAATAGTTACGAAATAATAAGATTAAAAGATAAGTTAGGTGGAAGATCATTTGCAAGTGGAGAAATTAGACTTAATAAAGCTTCAGCTTATATTGTTGGAGATCCCCAAAAAGGTTTTAAACAGATGACAGACATGATTAACATGTCAAGATTATCTAATGGCGTTAGAGCATCTGGAATGATGCAAAGATGTCTTCAAGAAAGCCTTTTCATATCAAATACACGTTATGCATTTAAACAAAAATTAATTGATATTCCTTTGATGCAGAAGCAACTGCTGAAGATGCTTATAATTACTGAGGCATCAAGATCAATGGTATTCAAAGCATCGGAGCTCCTAGAAAAAGCAGATAATGGAGATAGTATATCACAAAATATTTTCAGAATTATTACTCCATTGATTAAGTTCAGAGCTTGTAGAGATGTAAGAAAAATTGCAGGCGATGCTATGGAAATTAGAGGTGGATCAGGTTATATCGAAGAGTGGCTTGATCCAAAAATTCTAAGAGATTCTCACCTTGGTTCTATATGGGAAGGAACAAGTAATATTATATCTTTAGATACTATACGAGCTTTAAAAAAAGATAATAATATAGAAACGTTAAAATACTATCTAATTCAAGTTGTACAAACGACAAAAAAAAATGAACATACAGAAAACTTATTATCTGCAATAGAAAATGTTTTTAGTTTTGTAAGAACAGAAATACAAGAGGATTTCACATCTTCTTCAAGAAAAATATCTTCCTCACTATACTATTTATGTGCATCTATCTTTTTAAATTCTGAAGGACAATACTGTAAAAGTTTGGCTAATAGGAAAAAAATAAGTGAATTGCTTATTAAATATAAAATTAATCAAAATAGCCCTCTTGAAAGAGACAATTTAGATTTTGATTTAATCTGTCAATTTATTTAACCATTTGCAAAATGGTAGACTAATTTGTGGACTGCACAATTATAATTTTTAAACAAAATGATATTAACAGTAAATTTTTTTACTATATTTATTGAGATCAAATAATTAAAAAACTAATATCGAATTGAAATAAAAAAAGGATTTAGATAATTATGTTAATTAGGTTTGTTATAAAAATCGTTTGTTTTTTGTTAAGCATTAAGTTTGCATTTGCTGATATTATTGATGTGAATAATGAGCAGATAAAAGAATTATCAAAAATAAATATTCCAATAGTGGATATAAGAAGAAGTTCAGAATGGGACCAAACCGGGGTAGTGCCCAAAAGTATTTTGCTAACCTTTTTTGATAAAAAGGGAAATTATAATTTTGATAAATGGTATGAAAATTTACGCTTAAAAATTAATGACGGAAAACCAATTATATTAATCTGCAGAAGCGGTAGAAGAACGAGAATAATAGCCGAAATGATGGATAAAAAATTTGATAATGTTATATATAATGCAAAATACGGAATAAACTCTTGGATTGATGAAAAATTAATAACAGTTAAACCATATCATTAATCCAATAATTATTTAATTAAATTTATGATATTTATGATTAATTTCTTAATTCTTTTATAGCGCTTGCAATATCTTCGTCTTGTATATTTAAGGCTTCTCTTTTTACTCTTAGCTCATGTGCTTTCTCTAATACATTTGCATGCGTAAAACCTATAGGTGGGTCAAATTTATAACTGGCAAGTTCTATAAGTAAACCTAATGGTTCTCTAAAGTAAATTGAATCCATAAATCCCCTATCTTTAATACCTGTATTTGCAAAGCCATTTTCATTTAAATTTTTTTCAGCTATACGAATAGTGCTTTGACTTACCCAAAAAGCAACATGGTGAACACCCCCACATTCATTCTTTATTTTTTGTTTGTCTGGAATTATGTTTTCATTTGTGAAAATGGTCACAGTAGTACCGTCTCCACAATCAAAATATAAGTGATTAGTATTTAAGTCATCCAAATTTGGCTGTTCAAAAATAAACTTCATTCCAAGGATTTTTTGCCAAAAATTTATTGAGGTTTCTTTATTAGCCCCATTTAATGTAATGTGATGTATGCCTTGGGCTTGTATTATACTTCTCATTTTCTACCTTTTGAATTATTTCTAATATAAATAAAATTTGTGTGAAAATTGAAGAAACATAATATTATTGTTCCATTGACAAAATTCATAAAAACTTTTTAATTTATCCTAGTGACAAATTCAATCTTCATAAATAATTAATTAGAGTTATTAAATAGAAATTAAAAAATTTTTGATAAGTTCTCTATTCATTTATTGATTTATAAATTAATATTTAATTATTTAATTTCAGTAGTAACAAATGACAAAAATTTCATCAATTATGATTTACGGAATTAGTATTTA
>ERZ802830.4068-NODE-4068-length-11932-cov-85.9475_pt1 | contig 11932 bp, 19 predicted proteins | sample MGYA00345654_ERZ802830 | MGnify/ENA primary metagenome ERZ802830 (study PRJEB30503, sample SAMEA104212375) | marine metagenome | biome: Westerlies Biome; feature: [SRF] surface water layer (ENVO:00010504) within the epipelagic zone...; material: water... | reverse complement strand
ACGGCCAAGCCAATGCGACGGCGCAGGCGTTCGCCCAGCAACAGCCAGGCCGCCGCTGCAGTGAATGTTGGGTAGGTGTACTGCAGGACCGTGGCGGATGCCAGCGGCAACGCAGTGATCGCCTCGAAGAAGCAAAGCAGGGCAACGCTTCCACAGATGCCGCGCAGCAGCAGCAGGCGTCGGTTGTTCCCCAGGGGGCTGATCCCTCCAAGCGCCATGGCTGTTCCCGTCAGGGCAATGCTCACAACGGATCGAACCAGCACGATCTCGCTGACGGGAATTCGTCCTCCCAGTTGCTTGACGCACACCGTCATCAGGCTGAAGGCCAGGGAGCTCAGAACCAGGGCCCTCGCTCCCTGCATGTCCTGGCGCTGCCACCAGGTCGACGTCTGTTCATCCATGGTTGCGCTGGTGCTCCTGATGGGTGGACGCCGACCTGCGACTTCGCAGAATGGGTCCATGGTCAATGCCCGCCTTCATCCCCGCACCATCGACGCCGTCAAGGAGCGGGCGGACATCGTCGATGTGGTGGGCGACCACGTCGTTCTGAAAAAGAAAGGACGGGAGTTTGTCGGCATCTGTCCGTTTCACGACGACAGCAAGCCGTCGATGACGGTGTCTCCCGCCAAGCAGTTCTACTACTGCTTCTCCTGTGGTGCGGGCGGCAACTCCATCAAGTTCCTGATGGAGTTTCAGCGGCAGAGTTTCAGCGATGTGGTGCTGGATCTGGCCCGTCGCTATCAGGTGCCGGTCGAGACCGTTGATGGTCCTCAGCAGGAGCGGTTGAAGCAGCAACTCTCCCGGCGGGAGAAGCTTCAGCGGGCCCTGGCCTTGGCTGCAGGTTGGTTTCGCAGCCAGTTGCGCAGCCCGACGGGTGAGCAGGCCCTTGCCTACCTCACGGAAGCCCGCGGCCTGACACTCGCCACTCAGGAGACATTCGGTCTCGGTTATGCCCCGGACCAATGGGACGGCCTGCTGAAGCATCTGCAGCAGGTGGAAGGCCTTTCGGCTGAACTGTTGGAGGCAGCTGGACTGGTGGTCCCCCGCAAGGGTGGCAATGGCTTCTACGACCGTTTTCGCCATCGGGTGATGGTTCCGATTCACGACCGTCAGGGACGAGTGATTGGCTTCGGTGGCCGGAGTTTGGACGGCAGCGAACCCAAATACCTGAACTCCCCAGAGACGGAGGTGTTCGAGAAAGGCAAGCATCTGTTCGGTCTCGACAAGGCCACCAACACCATCCGCAAGCAGGACCGTGCTGTGGTGGTGGAGGGTTACTTCGATGTCATCGCCCTGCATGCGGCAGGGATCACCAATGCGGTGGCGTCCCTGGGCACCGCCCTCAGCAGCCAGCAGATCACCCAGCTCTGTCGCGTCACCGACGGCAAGCGCATCGTTCTCAACTTTGACGCCGACGGTGCGGGGGTTCGTGCGGCCAACCGCGCCATCGGTGAAGTGGAGCAGCTGGCCTTGCAGGGGCAACTGGAGCTGCGGGTGCTGCATCTGCCCTCCGGTAAGGATCCGGATGAGTTCCTCAAGGACCATGGCGCCGGGGAGTACCGGGCTCTGCTCGATCAGGCGCCTCTCTGGCTGGACTGGCAGATCGAACAGGCCCTCGCCGATCGAGACCTTGCCAAGGCGGATCAATTCCAGCAGGCGGTCTCGGCCTTGGTCGCTCTGCTGGGCAAGTTGCCCCAGTCGGCGGTGCGCACCCATTACCTGCAACGGGTCGCTGAACGGCTCAGCGGCGGTCAGGGCCGTCTTGCTCTGCAGCTTGAGGACGACCTGCGCCAGCAGGTGAAGGGCCAGCGTTGGCATGGTCGATCCAGCCGGCATGACCAGCCGGGCGACACCAGTCAGCGGGAGCGCTGTGAGGCTGATCTGCTGCGCCTTTATCTGCATGCCCCCCGCTACAGGGGCACGATCCGCCAGGAGTTGCGCCAACGGGAACTGGAGGACTTTGCGATCCCCCATCACCGTCTGCTCTGGGCCTCTCTGACGGAACTTGAGGAGACCAACCTCGGTGTGGGCCGCCTGGAATCGATCAGCCGTGGTGAAGATGATGGTGACGGCCTGGATGGGCTGGACCTGCCCCGTCTGCTGACGGACCAGCTGCTGCTGGAGAACAGCCCTCTGTTGTCACGGCTGACGCCGTTGCTCGAGCCGGGTGAACTGGAGCGTGTCGCCCTGGCCGAACCGCTGGAGCAGTTGCGTGGGCTCGCGGCACTTCTCGAGCGTCAGAAGAGCTTCAAGCGCTGCCGCCACCTGCTGGAAGCCTGGGGTGGGCAGCGTCTGCAGACCTTGGAAGCCTGTATTTCCGTGTTGGTGCAAGACAACCAGGAGGATCAGCAGGGCGTGGATATGGAAGGTCGCATCGAGCAACTGTTCGAGGAGCTCAACCGCGATGCGTTGCACTATCAGGAGCTGTATTACAGCGAGAGGAAGCACATCCAGCATCTCGATCAGCAACGCCGCGGCGGCTTCCAGACCATTGATGCCCTGTCCGCCTGAACCCCGCGGGCGGATGATGGATTCCCCGTTCTGTCGTGGTGATGGGCCTGTTCGAGCGCTACCTCTCCCTGTGGATCGGTCTGGCGATTGTGGTGGGTGTGGTTCTGGGGGGCGTTTTTCCTGATCTGGCGAGCTGGATCGCCTCATTGGAGGTGGCCCGCATCAACGTTCCGATCGCCGTTCTGATCTGGGGAATGATTGTCCCGATGATGCTGGCCGTGGATTTCTCCGCCATCGGTGGCATCCGCCAGCAACCGCGGGGGCTGCTGGTCACTGTGGCCGTGAACTGGTTGATCAAGCCCCTCACGATGACGGCCCTGGCCTGGTTGTTCATCCGTGGGGTGTTCGCGGCCTGGATCCCGGAAGCGATGGGTCAGGAGTATGTGGCCGGGATGATTCTGCTGGGGGTGGCCCCTTGCACCGCGATGGTGTTCGTGTGGAGTCGCCTCAGTGATGGGGATCCCAACTACACCCTGGTGCAGGTGGCGGTGAACGACCTGATCATGGTGTTTGCCTTTGCCCCGATTGCAGCGTTGTTGCTGGGGGTGAGTGACGTGCTGGTGCCGTGGGACACGATGATCACGGCGGTGGGCCTGTTCGTGGTGGTGCCGTTGGCGACGGGCTGGTTGATGCGGGTGTTGTTGAAGTCCCCTGGTCGGATTGCGCGGTTGGAGGCCCAGCTCAAGCCGCTGGCGATCACGGCTCTGATCGCCACGGTGCTGCTGCTGTTCATGGTGCAGGCCCAGGCGATCCTGTCCAATCCCCTGGCGATCGTGCTGATCGCGATCCCGCTCATCCTGCAGACCTATCTGATCTTCTGGCTCACGGCGCAGTGGATGCGTCTCTGGGGGCAACCACGCACGGTCGCGGCCCCTGGCGCGATGATCGGCGCCTCCAATTTCTTTGAACTGGCGGTGGCTGTGGCCATCAGCCTGTTCGGCTTGAATTCCGGCGCTGCCCTCGCCACTGTGGTGGGGGTGCTGGTGGAGGTGCCGGTGATGCTGTCGCTGGTGGCGATCGCCAACCGCAACCAACGTCTGTTCCCCGCTTGAGATGTCTGAATTCTTCGAAGCGATCTGGCACGGTGAGGGCATCGGCGACGGTGCTGATCTGGAGGAAGCTCTTCAGGCCTATGCCGTGGTGAAACCGGAGGACGGCGACTGGCTGGAGGCTTGTGCTGCTGACGGGGCTGATCCGGTGATCGAGCGCTTCCCCTCCTTCGACGCCTATCTGGATAATGCAGACCCTCTCGAGACCATCGCGGTGACGCCGCAGATGATTGCCGAGGCGATTGCGCTGTTGCCGGTTTGATGTCCGACGCTCAGCTTGATTTTGCGGCCTTGACGCCCGTCAACCATCTCTGGCCGGCCTTCGTCGAGCGTCTTGGCACCGACAAGGCCCAGCGGGCCGTGCGGCAAGCCCTTGATCTTCAGGGCATGCGTGGCCATGACGGCACCTTGCCGGTGCTGTTCGTTGAGACCGGTGGTCTGGCACTGGCCAGCACCGATCTGGTGCGGGAACAGACGGGACTCAATGCCCATGGTGATCGGATGGTGCTGCTGCTCAGCAGCCGCGACCAGGTGATCCAGTTGCTGCAGCAGGCTTAGAGGAAGGCGGCCGGGGCATAGGTCAGTCGATGCCGTTCAGCCTGCAGAGCGGTTTGCGGGAATCGCGCCTTGGCCTGCGGTTGTTCCGTCGGCGTTTCCATGGTTCCTGCGCTGATCTGTTGGCCCACCAGCACCGCCAGTGCACTGATGATCAAGGTGATCGCTTTCTCTTTCCCCATGCCTTGGTTTGGCTCTTGATCAAGGTTGTCGTCCGCGTCGTTGTCCCATCCTTGGCATTCCCCTGAATCGACTGAGCGCTGTCTGAGAGCGCATCTCAGCGATCGGCGTGCACCACCGGTACATCACTCAGCCGGGTGGTGGCGGTGCGTCCCAGCCGCTCCCGTCGCATCATCCAGCTCGGATGCAACCCGCAGGCTGCCCACTGCACCGTGCCTCGGCCATAGCGGCGATTGAGCTGATCAATGGTGCGCATCAGCCCCTCCCGTCGTTGTTGCTGTGCCTCACTCAGCGGCACCAGAAGATGGGACTGGAGCAGCTCGGTTCCCTGCAGGTGCTGCATCAGCACCCCCGCCTTCGCCAGCTGTCGGTGTGGCCGGAAGATGCGGTCCACCAGGGGGAGCGCTGCCTCCAGCAGAACGGTGGTGTCGTTGCTGGGCAGATCCAGTCGGATGCTGGCGGCCTGGCTGTAAAACGCGGGGATGAAGGGGCTGGTGCGGGTGTACACCGTGAGGGCGGCAGCCCGTTGGTGCTGCTTGCGCAGTTTTTCCGCGGCGCGCACCACATAGGTGGCGACGGCCTGCCGCAGTTCCTCCAGGGTCGTGATCGGCCGGCTGAAGCTGCGGCTCACGCAGGTTTCCTGTTTGGGGGACGGTGCCAGCGCCAGTGGCAGGCAGGCATGGCCGCGCAGTTCCCGCTGCAGCCGCAACCCCACCACACCGCACTTCGCCCGCAGTTCACCGCTGGGCATGTCCCGCAGCAGGCGGGCGTTGTTCACCCCCCGCAGCCGGCACCAGCGCGCCAGTTTGCGGCCGATGCCCCAGACGTCCTCGATTGCGATGGTCTCGAGCCAGGCGTCGGGATCCGCGCAGTGGCCCAGATCGAAGATGCCGGCATGGGCGGGGACTTGCTTGGCCAGGCGATTGGCCAGTTTCGCCTGGCTTTTGCTGGCCCCCAGGCCGATGGCGATCGGCAGCCCCAGGTCCTGGCGCACCCGGGCTCGCAGGGATCGGCCCCAGGTCTGCAGGTCACCATCCTTCGGACGACGGACGCGCCCGAAGGCTTCGTCGATGGAATAGATCTCGAGCTCTTCGCAGTGAATCTCCAGCAGGCTCATCATCCGCTGGCTCATGTCGGCGTACAGGGCGTAGTTCGAACTGCGCACCACCACGTTCTGGCGTTCCAGCTCCTGACGCGCCTTGAAATAGGGGGTCCCCATCGCAATGCCGAGGGCCCGGGCTTCTGCACTGCGGGCCACGATGCAGCCGTCGTTGTTGGAGAGCACGACGACGGGTTTGCCGATCAGGCTGGGGTCAAGGCTCTGTTCGCAGGAGGCGTAGAAGTTGTTGCCGTCGATCAGGGCGGTGGCAAGGCCCATGTCAGAGCGGATGGATCACGTGGATGGCCACCCCCCAGATCTGCACGTCACCGCATCGATGCAGCTCCAGGGGTGGGTAAGCGGGATTGGCGGCCTCCAAGCGCAGGCGGCCATGGTGCTGGACCAGGCGTTTGAGGGTGAATTCCCCGTCCAGCACCGCCACCACTACCCGACCCGGCCGTGGATCCAGGCTGCGATCCACCACCAGCAGATCACCGTCGTGGATGCCGGCTCCGAGCATGGATTCGCCGCTGACGCGCAGAAAGAATGTGCTGGTGGGATGGCGGATCAGCTGGTCGTTGAGGTCGATCCCCACCTCCACGTAGTCATCGGCCGGCGAGGGGAAGCCGGCGGCCACCCGTTCGCCGGCCAGGGGAAGACTCAGGCGGGTTCGCCGGGGCTGCAGCGGAAGTGGCTGGTGGCGGACGTCCATCACGGGCAAGCAAGCCTGCTTGAATAGTACTGATGTATTGGTCGCTGCGTGCTCGCTCCGGTGAGGATGGTGTCTCTGGATTGGGATTGGATGGCTGACTCGCCGTATCTGGTCGCGCTGGCTTTGATCGATCAAGGGGGGCGTCGGGCGTTGCCGCTGGCGGGGAAGTCCCAGGCTGTGGTGGCGGCCGAGGGCGATGCCCCGGATCAGCTCGGCAAGGAGCTGGCCCTGGATCTGCTGCTGCGGGTGTGGCAGCGCAGTGATGACGGCCCCCTGCAGAGGGCAGCGGCTGCAGACAGCCTCCTGCTGGTGGAGTTGCCGATGGAACGGCTGCCGGAGGACTTGCCGCAGATCAAGGCCGACTGGCTGAGCAGCGGCGACACAACTGCCTGTCTTGAGGCTCTGACGCGGATCTCCTCGAGGGCCTGGCGACTGTCCAGCGAGAAGTTCAAGCCGGTGGCGCTGACGCCGCTGTGGTGAGGGGTTCCTGAGCCCAGATGTTCACGGCCACGGAGTAACGCTCTCCTTCCAGAGGATTGATTCGGTGCAGCAGTCCAGGGGAGAACAGCACCAGGCGGTTGCGCACCGGGGGGATCGAGATCACGGAGCGGAACTGGGGCAACGGACCGCTGTGCCCTGAGGTGATGGGGGTGTTGTCGGCCAACAGCAGCTCGCCACCGGCGCAGCTGACGTGGGGATAGAAGACCGTGGACAACAGCGGCAACAGATAAGCCCCGCTGCGGCGCCCTTCGACTTCATCCTTGTCGATGTGCCAGTCGAGATCGTTGTTGACGTTGCACCACCACTCCACGCCAGCCCCCTTGCCACAGAACGGGGTGGAGACAGGCAGCAGATGCTCGTCGAGGTAACGCTCCATCAGCTGTCGCTGCTCGAGGGCATGGATCGAGCGCGAACTGCCATCGTCAGCGCGCCAGCTGAACAGGGCGTCACCGGGATGGGTCTGCTTGAGCTCGCCATGAACCACGCAGAGTTGGCGCAGCACCTCCAGCAGATTCGCCGGCAGCAGGTTGTCGACCACGTGCAACATCAGTTCTCAGGCGCGGTGGTACGGGCTTCCTTGCAGGATTGCCTGGGCGCGGAACAACTGCTCGATCAGCATCAAGCGAGCCAGCTCATGGGGGAAGGTCATCGGCGACAGGCTCAATTGCCAATGGGCACGGCCCTTGAGTTCGTTGGTCAATCCGTCAGCACCACCGATCACGAAGGCGAGCCGTTGGTTGCCGAGCTGGTCGAGGCGCCGGGCGAAGGGGATGGACCCAGCAGCATCGCCCTCTTCCATCAGTGCGATCAGATGTTCATCGGCTCGAAGCGATGCGCGGATGGACTCCGCTTCCTTGTCCGGTGTGCTGTCTCGGATCTCGATGATCTCCAGTCCGGGAAGCCGTTTGCGGTAGAGCTCGATGCCGTCCTGGATCCAACTGCGGCGGACTTTGCCCACGGCAAGGATGCGGCAGCGGGAGGGATTCAAGGGGTGTCCTCGTCGTCCTCCAGCAGCAACTGGCCAAAGGCCACGTAGAGACTTTCCTCCTCACTCCCGGGTGTGGCCTTGGAGGGTTTGGGGCGTGTGTTCTTTCCTTTGCCGGAGTTTGTCTTCGGCAGTGGCGGTAGCTCCTGGGCCGAGCTTGGCGGGGTGCTGTCGGTTGATGGCTGGGGGGTGCGCTTGGCCTCCAGTTGTTTCAGCCGCGCCATGAGGTGTTCCGGAACCGTTCCGTCCTCACTGACCTTCATCAGTTCGCGGAACAGTTCCTCGGGGTTGTCCTCGGTTTCAACCTTGTGGCGCACCTGCTGTGCCTTCGGGCTCACGGGCGGTTTCGGTTCCGGCAACGCTTGGGGAAGCGTCCGGCCGAGCTCGCGCAGGCGGTCCAGGCTGCGGGGGTCGAAACTCATCGGATCAACCGCAGCCGAGGCTGTCCCGGGTGGACCGGCCCGTGACCGGATTTGTGCCGTCCGCAACGGCACACAGGCTCTTGAGTTGATCGCCCCGCATCGGGACGTCGGTGAAATCGGCGCCGCTGATGGTCACATCCACGAAGCGGGTGTTGAAGGCGAAGGCTCCTTCCAGAACGGCGTTGGAGAGGTTGGTGCCCGTCATCACCGCTGCATCCAGGGTGGCTTCCCGCAGGTCCGTTCCACTCAGATCTGCGTCCTGAAGCTTGGCGCCGTAGAGCGATGCGCCCCTCAGGTCTGATCCGGACAGGTTGGCTTCCCGCAGGTTGCTGAGGTTGAAGGTGGCGCCGCGGAGATCCTTCCCGGAGTAGTCCGACCCGATCAGTACTTGTTTGGCCACGTCCATGGCAGCACTGACCTGTGCCGGACCAGCCAGGACGAGCAGCAGACCAAGAGCAGCTGCCGCAACCAGGGACAACAGGCGGGAACCCATCCGATACACCACTGACTCCGAAACCTTAATGGGCTCGAGCAGAGGGGAATCCTTCGGGAACTGAGTTAATCGCATTTCAATGAAGACATCCCCCCCTGGCGCGCAGGCGGAAACCCTGGTGTCCTCGCTTCTGCAGCAGCAGGGCTGGCAGCTGCTGGATCGCAACTGGAGCTGTCGCTGGGGCGAACTCGATCTTGTCCTGCACAAGAACATGCAACTGCTTGTGGTGGAAGTGAAGGGGCGCCGTTCATTGGCCTTGGGTCCATGGTCTGTGAATCCCACGAAGCGGCGCCGGCTGGGTCGGGCGATCAGTTGCTGGCGTGCTGAGCATCCGATGCAGGCGGACTGGTTGCTTCAGGTGGCCGTTGCCGTGGTGCCGTTGCCACCGGCCCAGGGAGCCCCGCATTGGTACAGGCTGGATCGGCTGTGCTGATGCAGCGCTGATCCGTGGATTGGCTCAAGCGAGCCATCGGGTGACCACTGTGCCGTCATAAATGTGCCCTGAGGCTTCAACAGTTGGCTTGGTTTCTGGGTTGCTGAAGATGTCGTAGAGGACATTTTCAGGGCCTTGAAACATGACGGTCGCACGTCCGGGATCGTCTTTGCAGACTCCGATATAGAAGGTTTTGACGCCCATTTCTTCAAACATTGCCTGCTGCTCAGGAGCATTCATCCATGCTCGGTATTCATCAAACGTGTTGCTGAGCTTGAAATCCAGAACTGTTGTTTCGATCATCGCTCTGACAGAAGATGATTCATTTCAACAGAGCTCTACTACACGTGATGTGTTTCGTCGCACAGGTCGCTGAGGACGTTGACCTCTGATCAGATGGTTTCCTTGCGGCCAGCTTTGATCTGCTCTCTGGCTGAAAGCAGTCCAACGGCAAGCAACACCAGAAGTCCGGCGTTGATGCCGATGAAGAACATGGTGTCCATGACTGAGAAGCAGCTCGTTCCTTGATAAGGAGACGCGGCAAGACAGCCCATCCGTCAAAAGACTCACCCAGTTAGGGGAGAGCGCTGCCCTGTTCGATCCCTCAGTTGAGGGAGGTGGTCTGTGTTGCGACACGCTGGTAAGTGATCGACCGTCCGCTGGGGCAACTGCGACAGTTCAACCATGGCTTTTCAAGGTCACCAGGCCCGCAAGCGCTTTGGCCAGCATTGGTTGAAGGATCAGACGGTGCTGGATCGCATCGTGGCGGCCGCTGACCTGCAGCCATCGGATCGCGTGTTGGAGGTGGGACCAGGGCGTGGTGCTCTCACGGAACGGTTGCTGTCCTCTCCGGCAGCGGCAGTTCAGGCCGTGGAATTGGATCGCGATCTGGTGGATGGCCTGCGGGAACGCTTTGCCGGTGATCCGCGGTTCAGCCTGCGTCAGGGGGATGTGCTGGAGCTGCCGCTGCAGCTGGAGGGCGGCGTTGCAGCCAGCAAAGTGGTGGCCAATATCCCGTACAACATCACAGGCCCGCTGTTGGATCGACTGGTGGGTCGACTCGATCGCCCTGTCGAGCCCCCTTATCAGCGTCTGGTGCTGTTGGTGCAGAAGGAGGTGGCGGAGCGCATCCGGGCTCGCCCGGGCCACAGCAGCTTCAGTGCCTTGAGTGTTCGGATGCAGTTGCTGGCCCGTTGCACGACGGTCTGTCCTGTACCCCCACGCTGCTTTCAGCCACCGCCGAAGGTGCAGTCGGAGGTGATTCAGATCGACCCTCTGCCGGCTGATCAGCGGTTGCCTTCTGACATCGCCCGTCGGGTGGAATCGTTGCTCAGGCAAGCCTTCCTGGCCCGTCGCAAGATGTTGCGCAACACCCTGGCATCACTTGCGCCGGAGCCACAGCTGCAGGCGCTGGCCGCCGCTGCAGGGTTTCAGCTGCAACAACGGCCGCAGGAGCTGGCTCCGCAGGTCTGGGTTGCCCTGGCCAGGGGTTTGAATCAGGGCATTGATGCGGCCTCCGCTGATGGGCACGATCACGGTGACGGCTCCGGCCAAGGTGAATCTTCACCTGGAGGTGCTCGGGATCAGACCTGACGGTTTTCACGAGCTGGCGATGGTGATGCAGAGCATCGATCTCGCCGATCGCCTCAGCTTTCAAACCACGGCCGATGCCGCACTGACGCTCAGCTGTGACGATCCGTCCCTCAGCCTTGGTGAGGACAACCTGGTGATCAGGGCCGCTCAGTTGCTGCGCAGCCGCTCCGGTTTCAGCGAATTGGGTGCTGCCATCCACCTGGAGAAACGCATTCCCATCGGTGCCGGCCTCGCCGGAGGCTCCAGTGATGGTGCCGCCGCCCTGGTGGGACTGAATGCGCTCTGGTGTCTGGGCCACAGCTGTTCAGACCTGGAGCGGTTTGCGGCTGAACTCGGTTCCGACATGCCCTTCTGTGTGGCGGGGGGCAGTCAGCTCTGTTTCGGTCGCGGCGAGCTGCTGGAGCCGTTGCCGGCTGTGCAGGAGTCCCTGGCGGTGCTGCTGGTGAAGGATCCACGCGTGAGTGTGTCGACTCCCTGGGCCTATCGCCGCTGCCGGGAGTTGCAGGGTGATCGCTACCTCTCGGGAGAGGACGCCTTCGAGCAACGCCGACAGGTCTTGCGAGACATGGCCTGGACCCAACCGATCCGTGCCGCGGAGCCGCCACCGTTGCGGAACGATCTGCAGGCGGTTGTGGAGCCTGAGACCCCAGCGGTTCAGGCGGCGCTTCGCTTGCTGTCCACCCTTGAAGGCACCCTTGCCGTTGCCATGAGCGGATCGGGCCCCAGTTGTTTTGCACTGTTTGCAGATCCAACCAGCTGTGCGGCTGCCCAGGCCACGCTTGAACAGCAACTTGCTGCGGAGGGATTGCAAAGCTGGTGCTGCAATTTGCGACCGGACGGCGTGAGGATCGAAGCATGAGCTCCTCCGACCCCAAGACACCTCCTTCAGCGGAGCAACCCCGTAAGGGACCCCTGAGTTTTTTGTCCGGTGCCGTCACCGCAGGTCTGCTGGCCTGGCTCGCATTGGGACTCAGCCGACGGATGGTGGTGTATTTCGCCGTTCACCCACCCCACTACAGCTCACCGATCGCCCAGAACATCGCGGTGTCGCTCAAGACGCTGCTGGTGGGGCTGTCCTTTCTGGCCACCTTCAGCACGGCGTTTGTGGCGCTGGGGCTCACGCTGGTGTTTCTTCGCAGTGTCTTCACAGGTCCCTCGAACGACCCTGCCTAGCGTCGAGTCGACAGCCCTCTGTTGATGACTCCCCACGACCTCGGGCAACTGGCGCTGCTGCTGTCTCCAGCGATGCTCCTGTCCGTGTTGCTGCTGTTCACCTTCGCCGCCGGCGGTTGAGGCCACCCAGGCTGAGATAGCTTGGCCGCTCACCCCGGATTGGCCGGGATCGCAGCGACGCCGTGGCAGGAACCCTTCTCTTCAACGCCCTGCGGGAAGCCATCGA
>ERZ802830.4067-NODE-4067-length-11935-cov-7.63956_pt1 | contig 11935 bp, 10 predicted proteins | sample MGYA00345654_ERZ802830 | MGnify/ENA primary metagenome ERZ802830 (study PRJEB30503, sample SAMEA104212375) | marine metagenome | biome: Westerlies Biome; feature: [SRF] surface water layer (ENVO:00010504) within the epipelagic zone...; material: water... | reverse complement strand
AAGCAATGCATTGATCAAAATACGACCTGCTTGATCATCATCATTAATCATTTTGGCCAACCTTGGCATCATTCTTGTCTCAAGTGTTTCAGACAGCTCCAACTTACTGCTGCTGTGATCCAGTAGATCTTTGAAAAATAATTTTTGATGAAGCATCTCTAACGCTCAAGATATATACTAACCAGTCCATTTTACCAATAATAATAAGATAATATCGCAATCATAGATGAATAAGCTCATCCTCGCATCAAGCTCTATTTACAGGCAAGAGATACTGAGAAAATACTACAGTGATTTTCAATCCATTAGTCCAGAGATTGATGAAACGCCTCTTCAGAATGAGAAACCAATCGATCTAGCCATGAGACTTGCGGACAGGAAAGCTGAAAAAATTTCAAACAACTTTCCGAATCATTATGTTATTGGGTCGGATCAAGTCGCTTCATTTAATGAACAAGTTTTGGGGAAGCCTAGAACATATGAGAATGCATTGGATAATTTCAAATCATTCAGGGGTAAAAGCGTCTACTTTCATGTGGGTGTTTCCATCAGAAATAAAACGCTTGCTATCAACCGACAAGGACTGGAGACCACCGAAATTAGATTCAGGAATTACTCAGATGAGGACATGATCTCGTACATAAATAATCTTGACACCTTTAACACCACTGCAGGGGTAAAAAGTGAGTCTGATCTGTTCCCTCCTCTAGTGGAAGAAATCATCGCAAATGATGAATACGCAATCATAGGCCTACCAATTAAATGGATTATGGATCAGCTCAATGAATTGAGTTAAGTGGAAGATCTTAAATTACGCAATACGATTTTTAATTCGTCAGCCAAATCGGCCTTAAAGTGATAATCTCTATCTGAATCTTGAAATCCAGGAAATGAAATTTCTGAGGCATGCAAAAAAAGGCGTCTCAGTGCAAATTTCTTTTTGATGATGTCCTCCTGTGAGCAATATCTATTATCTCCTGCTATTGGCATGTTAATGAATGCAGAGTGGGCACGAATTTGATGCGTTCTACCGGTAATCGGAGAAACTTTAAACAATGATGCCAAGTTCATGTCTTCAATAAGCTCAAACTTAGTAATTGCTTTTAAACCTTTTGGGTCAATGACTGATTTTCTATATTTATTGCTTCGATCAACTCGAAGTGGCTGGTCCACAACAAATGTTTCACGATCAGGCTGACCAAGGAGCATTGCCTGGTAGGTTTTCTTGATTACTCCCTCTCTAAAATATTGATGGAGGCGTCTCAAGCAGGATCTTTTCTTTGCAATCAAAATAATTCCACTGGTCTCTTTATCAATTCGATGTACCAGCTCCAATGTTTCATATTTATCATCACGATGTTTTCGAAGAAGCTCAATTAAACCAAAAGAAATACCGCTACCACCATGAACGGCGAGACCGCTTGGCTTATTAACTACCAGAAACCCTTTTTCCTCATGCAAAATAATTTCATCAATCCATGCCAAATCCATTTTTTCAGCTTTCCTTTCAGGCTTTTTTATATTTAACAGATATGGAGGAATTCTAATTAAATCATCCAACTTAATTCGACTCATTGGTTTTGCTCTCTTGGAATTGATTCGAACTTCGCCTTTTCTTATCATTGAATAGATTTTGGTTTTAGGTAATCCTTTCAAAGACTTAATCAGGAAGTTATCAAGCCTCATTCCATCAGAATTAGGCTCAATGATGAGAATATTTTTTTGATTATTTTTCGTCATAAGTTAATGATTTTCATATATATTCAACGATTATTGTTGAAAATCCATCATCTCTGTTATAATGCCACCACAAAATATAGATTATTGATAGGAAAAATAATCATACGACTTGTGGAATGAATCCACAAACTAATGACAAAAAAGTCATAGAGATTTAATTAAACAAAGACAATTTGATAGAAAATCTTTGTTGGTAGAAAGAAATTTTTTAGACATTTGTTGAGGATCAACAAATGAACCTTGGGCTTCAACCAAGGAACCAATTAAAGGAAACGAAGTTTCTATCCTGTTGCCTTGGAAACATGAGGTAACCATGAAAAGAATACTTATAAATGCGACTCAGCAGGAAGAGCTGAGAGTCGCTATGGTGGACGGCCAAAAGCTATATAACCTAGATATAGAATATGCATCAGGCTCACACAAGAAAAACAATATATACAAAGGAAAAATTACTCGAGTAGAACCAAGCCTGGATTCTATATTTGTTGATTTCGGCTCAGAAAAGAATGGTTTCTTACCATTCAGAGAAATCTCAAGAGAATACTATCTCACAGAGCCCATACCCGGTGAGAAACACAACATTAATAACCTACTTGAAGAAGGGCAAGAAATTGTTGTCCAAGTGGTGAAAGAAGAAAGAGGCACGAAAGGTGCGGCACTTACCACCTACCTCAGCCTTGCTGGAAGATTTATGGTATTCAAGCCGAACAATCCTAAAGGCGGTGGTATTTCAAGAAAAATAACAGGTCGAGAACGACTCGATACTTTTGAACTACTGGACCAACTGGATCAACCAGATGGCAGCAGTATTATTGTTCGAACAGCTGGAGTTGGAAGATCATTGATAGAATTGCAATGGGATCTGAATTATTTGGCTGGTATCTGGGATTCTATTAAAAAACTGGCAGTGGATACCAAGCCGCCAGCGCTCATCTTTAAAGAAAACAGTCTGATTGCAAGATCAATGCGAGACCATCTTGAAGACGATGTAGGAGAAATCATCATCGATGATGAAGAGACATATGAAAACTCTAAGAAATACATCAAGCAGGTCAGCCCAAAGAATTTAAAAAAACTAAAGCATTATTCGGAGCCAACCCCACTCTTCACTCGTTTTCAGATTGAAAATCAAATTGAGTCTGCTTACTCAAACCAAGTAAGGCTTCCTTCGGGTGGAACAGTTGTCATTGATTACACTGAAGCATTGATCTCTATTGATATCAACTCAGGCAGAGCTACAAAAGAATCAGACATTGAGTCCACTGCTCTTCAAACAAACCTAGAGTCAGCAGAAGAGATCGCCAGACAGTGCAGGTTGAGAGACATGGGTGGCCTTATTGTGATTGATTTCATTGATATGAGACAGTACAAAAATCAAAAAGCTGTAGAAAATGCAATGAGAACAGCGGTTAGAAAGGATCGTGCAAGAGTTTCAATTGGCAGCATCTCAAAATTTGGGCTAATGGAAATGTCTAGACAAAGACTCAGGCCATCATTGGATGACTCTGCTTATAAAATTTGTCCACATTGCAATGGCATAGGAAAAGTCAGAAGCACAGAATCACTCGCACTTTCTGTCCTCAGGTTGGTTGGGGAAGAAGCCAGAAAAGAAAAAACAAAAAGCGTGATCGCAAATATACCTCCTGATGCTGCCAACTATCTTATGAATGAGAAAAGAGAATGGATCAATGAAATTGAAGAAAGGGAGAAAATTGATATTGTCTTAACTTCTGATCCAGAACTGTCCAGTGTTAACTTTACAATCACTCGAGTTAGGACTGATGGGACTAAAATTCAGCATGGAAGCAACAATACTCAAGTTCACTCTCATGGAAAAGATAATGGCAAAGAAGGTGAGCAAAGCAGTCGTCTAAATACAGACCACGAGCCTGTAAAAGCATGGGACATTGAAGACATGAAAGGCCCAAATATAATCGATAAGATAAAGTTCTGGTTCAAATCACCACCAAAAAAGAAGAAAACTTCATCTAAAGGAAAGCAGCAATCAAGACGAAAACAGCCTGAAAAGAGAACGCGAAAGAAGTCTTCCGGACAAAGACGGAAGCCAAAGTCGAATAGAAGAGGCAAACCGAATGCTCCAAGAACTGAAAAAGAAACACAAAAGAAAAAAAGTAACAATACAAAAGGGAATAGAAACCAATCTAAAAAGCATTCTCAGCCTAAAAAGGTAAAGTCTGATGAAACAAAGAATCAGAAGAAATCAACCAAACAAACAGAAGGTAAAGAACAAAAGAAAAATTTAAAAAATAATTCTAATGTTGATAAAAAACCTAGAAAAAAAGTGGAAGAGAAGAAAACCAGAAAGAGCACCTCAAAGGATCAGAAAAACTCGTCTGTAAAAAAACAAGAGGGCAAAACAAAAGAAATCAAGAAGACCAATAAATCTGAATCAAAGAAATCATCAAAAACGAAGAAAGCTTCAGAGACGAAAAAACCAACAAAGACTAAGAAATCTCCAAAGACCGACTCTAATATAAGTAAAGTCTCGACGGATAAAGATAAAGTCCTGCCTTGGGAAGATATCGTTCCCCCAAAATAGTTAACATATATCCTCGTAGACAGCGTCAATGGCTTCTTCGAGGATATCAAAGACCTCTTCAAATCCTTGATCACCACCGTAGTATGGATCTGGGACTTCCTCTAGGCTTTGATCTGGCAAGTATTCAAGTATCAGTTTGATTTTGTGTCTATATTCTTTTGGACAATATTTTTCTAAGTGTTCTTGATTTAATTTGTCCATCACTAAAATTAAATCATAATAATCAAAATCGGGTTGTTTGATTTCCCTGGATTTCAAATATGAGAGATCAATGCCTCTCAATGCAGCAACCTCCTGACTTCTTGAATCAGGGGAGTGCCCAACATGATAGTCATGAGTTCCACATGAATCGATTTCAAATCTATCTGCGGAATTATTTGCATTCACTTTATGGATCAATAATCCCTCGGCTGTGGGTGAGCGACATATATTACCCATGCAAACAAAAAGTATTCGGTATTTATTTTCAGTCATTTTGCAAAATTGATTGAACTAATTTTAGATCATCCTGAGTGTCTACATCTGGTCCCGGGATCAATTGTGCTTCCTCAACCTTTATTCTCATATCCAATGAATACGCCCTAAGTTGTTCGAGCTTTTCTTTTTTCTCGTCTTCGCTTTGAGGAGAAAGGCTAAATCTTTTCAAGCTGGCAACATTGTATGCATATATTCCGATGTGCCTCCCCAGGTTTTTCTTAAAATCACCGCTATTGATATTTCTTTTGAAAAAAAGTGCATCATTCGAGCTAGGATCTGTCGACACCTTAACAACATTTGGATCAATTATTTCATGATCTTGAATGGGTGCTGAAAGAGTTGCTATATCGCAATCATTCATCATTTGTGCAATTTGATTGATATTCTCTGAAGGCATTAAGGGGTTATCTCCTTGTAAGTTCACAACGACCTGATCATCATCCCAATTAAGACGATCACATACTTCAAATATACGGTCTGTGCCGGATTTATGATCTTCATTAGTCAACTCTACAATTGCACCAAACGATCTTGCCACGGAGGCAATTTCCTCAGAATCTGTCGCAATGATCACACTTTTCGCCTTACTAGCTATGGCTCTGTGGTAAACCCATTGAATCAGTGGCTTTCCGTCTATCAATGCCAATGCCTTTCTAGCCAGCCTCTTTGAGTCCAATCTTGAAGGTATTACGACGTAAAAATCATTCATTGGATAATCTCAAATATTTTATTCATCATGCTCTGTTCTTGCGATTGGTCAATCATCATCTCTGGAATCAACTCCCATGTCTCTTTTGGTAAATCATCTTTTGAATATTTTACCAAGTCCTTTGGCGTTAGAAATAATGATGTCCCTTGAAGATTCTTTATTTCTGATAAGTCGATTGCAGCATGGTCTGCAACCTTTATGTGATTAATATTGATTCCCAACTTGATCAATTTCTGAATCAAGACATTTGGATCACCAATCCCTGCAATAAGATTGACATCATGATTTATAAAAGCATCAATCGATCGGATCTGACCGTTATGTATATTTTTTGCTGTCTTGTTCTCAATCTCAAAACCAATCGTATTTTCAAGATGAAGATCTTCATCGATTTTTTTGCCATTAAGGCAAATAAGATCAATTGTATCCAGTCGATCCAATCCCTCCCTTAAAGGTCCGGCAGGTAGCAAGCGACGATTGCCAAAAGCTCTATCAGAAGAGACAACAACAAGTTCTAGATCTCTCTTTAATGCAAAGTGTTGAAGCCCATCATCGGAGAGAATGACATCGACACCTCTTTCAAAGAGTAGATTTGCTGCCTTCAATCTTTGACTGCAAACACAGACGATTGCGTTCGAATGCCTTGATAAATAAACCGCCTCATCTCCATAATCTTGAGCATCACTAGTTTCATCAAGAATATAAGGCATTGAATTGGATTTCTTCCCTTTATAGCCCCTTGTTGCAATTCCTACTTTTTTTCCAGCTTTAGAGAGCGCATTTGCTAAATATAAGGTCAAGGGAGTTTTGCCAGTTCCGCCAACATTGAGATTGCCAACAACGATTACAGGAACTTCGGGTTTATCGCTTGAAAAAACGCCAGAATCAAAGAGCGCTTTTCTTGTTTTAAATAAAAAACCGTAAATCCTTGATAAAGCTATCAGCAGCAAAGGAGGTTTCTTGTCTTGATACCATATGGTTTCTAGTATCTGAATGATCTTAGTCATTAAACTGCATTTTATGCAAAAGAGCATAATCACCCTCTTGACTCATTAATTCATCGTGTGTGCCCTCTTCTACAATTTCACCATCCGATAAGACTAAAATTCTGTCCGCATTCTCAATTGTGCTTAGTCGATGAGCAATGACAAAAGTTGTCCTGTTTTCCATAAGACGATCAAAGGCCTTCTGAATGAGTTTTTCACTCTCAGAATCTAGTGAAGAGGTGGCCTCATCTAATATAAGTATGGGCGCGTCTTTCAGCATTGCTCTGGCGATAGCGATTCTTTGCCTCTGACCACCAGAAAGCAGGATTCCCTGATCACCAACTCTTGTTTGAAGGCCTTTTGGCAGATCGTCAATAAACTCATCAATGTGAGAATCTCTTATTGCGACTTGGATTTCATCGCTTGAATGACCTCCATAAATGATATTGTTCTCAATCGTGTCATTAAAGAGCGTGACCTCTTGAGTCACTAGACTGATATTCGACCTTAGCGATTGCAGCGTATACGATTCTATGGGTAAGTCATCGATTTCAATGCAACCGCTTGCGACGTCATAGAATCTAGGTATTAGATTAACAAGGGTGCTTTTTCCACTTCCAGATTTTCCAACAATTGCTATCGTCTGTCCTGATTTGATCTTTGTGTTGAGGTTTTTGAGAGTTTCCTTATCGGGGCCATATGAAAATGAGACATTCTTAAATTGAACGGAACCGTTTAATTTCATCGCATCCTTTGTGCCTGAATCCAATTCATTTCTTTCGTCCAATAGATTGAAAATACTGGATGCAGCTGCGATTCCTCTTTGAATCATCGCATTGACATTAGTGAGTCTTTTAAGGGGTGTCATTAGCAATACCATGGCAGTAATAAAACCACTGAAATCGCCAACCGTCATTGATCCTTTGACTTCATCGAGTGTTGCAATATAAACGACTCCTGCCACCCCCAAAGAGGCCACGAAGATTGTCAATGCATCGCCAATGGCTTTGGTTCTCAATAATTTCATATGATGACGTCTGTTCAGCTCATTGATTCCTGCAAATCTTGTCCCTTCATCCTTTTGCCCATTGAAAATTTTTATAATTCGATGATTTTGAAGCGTTTCCTTAATCGAATGAGTCACATCTGCCATTGAATCTTGAATCCTCTCACTGTATCTCCTAAAAAGCGTGCTTAAGATTTTAACAATGAGAGCTATGACTGGTGCCGCAGCGAAGATTACAGCGGACAGCATAGGACTCAGATAGACCATGTATATGCTTAGAACTATGATGGTTAGACTGTCACGAATTAAAACTGTCAGAACATTCGCTGTCGATTCAGAAACTTGTTCAATATTAAAAATAACTTTTGAAAGCAAGTCCGCATTTGACTTTTGATCCAGGAATGATGTGGGCAAATAGAGAAACTTTTGGTAAACATCTGATCGAACACGACGTATAACATGCCTGCTTATCCAGGACATATTGTATGTAGAAAAGAATCCCGATATACCCCGAATAATGAAAATAATAATCACGCCAACTGGCAGAACCCACTTGAGATCTCCCGTGTCAAATGAATCCATATTTCCTGCAAAACTGTCGGTAAGTACTTTTATCAAAAATGCAAATCCAGTGTCGGTGACTGCAAAAATCAGCATGGCTAAAACGCCGATTGAAAAGACAAACCAATATTTTCTGCCGTAATCGAGGAGTCTTAGGTATGTTTTTAGTCCATTGTTCATAGAGGGGTCATTATACTTCAACCAAAGGAACTAAAGAGCATTCATAATATGTTGATAATATGAATTTTTTTATTTCCCGATCAGTAAACCTCCATCAATTTGATAAACTTTTGACATCTTTTCAGCCAAGGCCTGATCGTGTGTCACCAGTATCAGACCGGATCCAACCGTGTCCCTCAATTCCATAAACTGATGAAATATATGCATTGACGCAATGGGATCCAAGTTTCCTGTAGGTTCGTCAGCTAGAATAAATTGGGGTTCCGTTACCAAAGCGCGAGCAATCGCAACTCTTTGACACTCTCCTCCAGATAGCTCATGAGGTTTGTGATTGAGCCTATGATTCATGCCTATCGACCCTAGAAGTTGCTCACTCTTGGTTCTGGACTTCACGATTGAGAGATTTCTCACCAACAATGGCATCATGACATTTTCCAATGCAGTGAATTCAGGAATCAGATGATGAAACTGATATATAAAACCAAAATATAGATTTCTCAGTGATGACTTTCTGCTTTCTTTTGATACCGTTTCATTTTCATGATTGATGATGATTGTTCCGCTTGAAGGAGAATCAAGCAAACCAATAATTTGAAGCAAGGTTGTTTTACCGCTGCCGGATGGTCCTGTGATTGCAACCGTCTCGCCGGACTCAATACTTAAGTCAACGCCTTTAAGCACATCAACAGTCTCATCTCCTTTTTTGAAGTCTTTTCGTAGATCTTTAATCTCAATCTTCATTGTTATTTGAAACGTATATTTTTCATTAAAATTGCTGGATCGGTTTTAGTGGCGTTGTAGGCAGGTACTAAAGAAGATAATATCGAAAGTATGAGTGTAAGCACAGAGATACGAATGGTTTCACTCCAATCGATGATGCTTGGAATCTCTGCAAGAAAATAGATCTCTGGCTGATACAACCTCACGGAGATGGTTTGCTCAATAAATGTCACTATCTGTGAAAGATTTTCACTCAAAACCACAGAGAATAAAATACCTATGAGCAATCCAATCAAGCCGAAAGATGTGCCAAGAATAATGAATAAGTAAAATATATTCTTTTTATCAAATCCGACAGCAATCAAACTAGCAATGCTGGAGCGTTTCTCGTTGATCAGCATGCTTTGTGTAGAAACAATATTAAAACATGCAATTGTGAGTATGGACATGAGGACTAAAAATATAATCTGTCTGGTTAAATCAAGAGATCTAAAGAAATTGGGATTTTCTGATGACCAATCACTGACCCAACCCTTTGCATTGATTGATCTCGCAATCTCTTTGATTTTTTCCCGAGAATCTGAAGGATCAATAAAATCAAAAACATACCCGGTAACATTGCTGTCCAATTGAAGAAACGCATTGGCATCGTTGATGTCTATCATAGCAATGCTCTCATCGATTTCAAAAATGCCTGAATCGAATATACCTGTGACAGTAAAATCCTTCATTCTTGGAAGACCCCCAAATGGGAGGACAAGCTTTTCATTAGTCAATAATCTCAATTTATCGCCAATGCCCACATTTACTTTCTGTGCAAGATCATTGCCGATAATTATGCTGAAAGGTTCAGACAGAAGTTGATCATCTTGATCAATGAGAACTTTGTTGAGCTTCCTTTCGATCAAATATTTTTGATTCTCATATGCAATCAAACGAATTGGATTAATCAACTCATCTTTCAGGATTAAAACGCTGCCCTCTGAGAAAGCTGAGTACCCTTGGATATCAGAATCATTCTCAAAGACATCGATAAATCCTTTATTTGATTGGTTTGACTCCGCTGTTCTTATGGTTGCATGAGGCGTGAAACTGAGCATCTTTTCTTTAATTTCAATTTGAAATCCATTCATCACAGACATTACGGTTATGATGACACAAACACCCAATGAGATTCCAAATAGACTCATATAGGCAATGCTTGAGAATAATGCCTCCCCTCCTCTAGACCTCATAATGGATATCAAGACTTTCCAACTTAAAAAAAGTTTAGGAGAAATACTCATGAACGATAAAGACGCATAAGTTTAGGAACCGTATACCTTGAGGTTATCCTGCTGGGTAGGTATGAAACCACCAGGCCCATCATAATGGTCATAAGAGAGATCCAGACGAATTGTTTTGATTTGATTATAAATGGCATTGAATCAAGGATGTACAAACCAGGAGGGAAAAAGTCGAAATTAAAAATGCTTCGACTGATGCTCTCGATGTGATTTAAATTATAAAGAACAAGCAATGAAATAATGATTCCACCGAGAACACCCATAATGTTTGCAGCACATCCTTGAATAAGAAATATGTGCGTGACATCCCTTTGGTTGTATCCAAGAGATTTCAGAATCGCTATGTCTCCTTTTTTATTTTCAATCGTCATTGAAATCATCACCATAACATTGAAAATCGCAATCAAGACGACAAAAAATAGCAATCCGGTCATGACTGCCTTTTCAATCACAATGGCTTTGAACAGATTTTCATTTAACTCAAACCAATCGGACATTTCATATTCAGTTTGTCCAATAGTTTCTTTAATGTCTGTGGCTATAGATTGAACGCTAAAAGGATCTTCCAGCCAAAGAATCAAATTATGCTCTGCACCCTTCTCGCTTGTAAACTTTTTGAATGCCGTTGAATTCATAATGATTTCTGGTGAACTGGATTTTATCTCTTGCGGCGTTTGAATATCGCTTACTCTGAATGAACCACCTCTGATCAATGACAATGTATTGTTTTTTACCACAGGAATACTGATCGAGAGTGGATCCTGGTAACCAATGCCTAAATGTGATGCTAACGATGCATCAATCATTATTTCATCAGCGCCTATAGCTATTGAGGGAGTTCCTGATTCGTCATAAGATCTGATGACTGTGGCTTGAATGACCGAATCGGATTCGACGACTGCATTCATTTGAGAAAAGGATTTGCATCCAACCAGATTGGATAGATCAAAATCCTTGCAACGCAATTCATCCGATTCGTCATCTGATGTATTTTTTAGCACGAGGTGTGGCTGTGATTTGAGTATATTCTTATAAATCTCTTCCTCAAAACCATTCATGACAGAGATGACAATCAGAATTGAGGCAAGCCCAATTGCGATCGCAAACGAAGAAACCCAATTAACTATTGGTATATAACGTCTTTCCATCCGATTGGAAAATAAACGAAGTGCTATAAATAACTTACCTTTCAACCATTTTTCTCTTTAAAAAAATACATCAATCATCATAATCGGTTATCTCGCTAAAGACGAAATAATTTGTTCAACTTTATGGAATAATAAAAACCGTTTATGGATCATGATAACTCAAAATAAAGTACTGATAGAAAAACAACCGGAAGCCTCGATTTCTCATCTGAAATTGGGGCAGCTTTATGGTTCATCAAAGAATTTAGCCATTTCAGAAATTCTGGATAAAGATATGTTTTCAGTCATTGTCTGTCCGAATTCCGATTCGGCTCAGTCGGTGTTTAGGGATATCCAGTTTTTTTCCAAGAATAATGTCCATGTTGAGCTTTTGCCTGACCTGGAAATGCTGCCTTATGATTTAAATCCACCCATCAAAGGACTTAAAGCATCTCGTTCTGAGACATTTTATAAACTTGCCACTGGAGACATAGGGGTATTGGTTCTGAATGCACAAAACCTACTTTGGAGAATTCCAGAACCGTCATTTTTTATCGACAATGCCAAATGCCTTAAGAAATCT